>WNFI01148690.1_pt1 | contig 13740 bp, 13 predicted proteins | sample 5400471 | NCBI WGS metagenome assembly WNFI01 (sample SAMN13153348, study PRJNA577476) | soil metagenome | isolation source: 100 cm saprolite on Douglas fir-dominated hillslope | place: USA:California | collected 2013-09-17 | reverse complement strand
CAACGAATCCTATCGGCGGGTCGCGATCGCCCGGGGCCGCATGGCCCCCGAGCGCGTGTTCGTCGTTCGCAGCGGGCCGAGCCTGGAGCGCATGAGGATTCTCCCGCCCGACGAGCGGCTCAAATGCGGCCGGCGCCATCTGGTCGGCTACGTCGGCGTGATGGGCCGGCAGGAAGGCATCGACTACCTGCTGCGCGCCGCGCGGCACATCATCCTCGACCTCGGGCGCGAGGACATTCACTTCGGCCTGGTGGGCGGGGGCACTTCGCTGGCGCAGATGAAGGCGCTCGCGCTCGAGCTGGGCATTGCGGAGCACGTGACTTTCACCGGGCGCGTGCCGGATGCCGAGCTGCTCGCCATGCTCAATACCGCCGATGTCTGCGTCAATCCGGACGTTGCGAACGAGATGAACGACAAGTCGACCATGAACAAGATCATGGAATACATGGCGCTCGGCAAGCCGATCGTCCAGTTCGATCTCACTGAAGGACGCTTCACCGCGCGGCATGCTTCGTTGTACGCGAAACGCAACGACTCGCGCGACCTCGCCGCCAGGATCATCGAGCTGCTGGACGATCCCGGCCGGCGAGCCCGGATGGGCGAGTACGGGCGCAGGCGCGTGGAGAACGAGCTGGAATGGCGCCACGAGGCGCCCAAGCTCCTCGCTGCCTACGAGGCGCTGTGAAACTCGTGCCCCTTTCCACACCGGAAGTCTTCGAGCTCGTCGCGAGCTGGCTTGCGAGGAAGGAGAACTACCAGTGGCTCGACTTCGGCAACGGGCGGCAGATCGTCTCGCCCGCGATGCTCAAGTTCATGGCGCAGCGCGACCAGCACCTGATGCGGGTCTACACCCTTCCCGGGACCGACATACCCATCGGCATCGTCGGCCTGAACAATGTGGACCACATATCCAAGACCGCAACGCTCTGGGGAGTTGCCGGCGAGACTTCGTTCTACAGCAGGGGCTATGCGAGCATCGCGTCCTCGAAGCTGATCGGCATCGCCTTCCGCGACCACGGGCTTCGTGCGGTCAACACCTGGGTGGTGGACCACAACCCGTCGTTGCGTAGCGTGGAGCGCGTCGGATTTCGCTTCATCGGCCGGCAGCGGCGGTGCCACTACATCGACGGGCTCCCGTACGATCGCCTGTTGTTTGATCTCCTGGCGGAGGAGCACCAGGAGCTGGAGGTCGGCCGGCGTCGTGATCGTGCGCCGCAACCCCGTGCGGAGGTGGTCCGGTGAACGTGGACCCGCAGGCGAAGAAGAAGACGCTTCGCATGCTCTCCAACGGCGTCTACGTCCTGACCTCGCGCAGCCAGGACCATTACGGAGCCGCGACCGTGAGCTGGGTCTCGCAGGCATCCTTCAAGCCGCCGCTGCTCATGGCCGCGGTACGCCCGGAGAGCAATGTCTTCAAGTGCCTCGCCGAAAGTGGCAGGGCCGTCCTGCACATCGTCGGCGAGCGGCAGCAGGAGACCGCCCGGCGCTTCTTCCATCCGACGCGCGCGGTGGGCGGATCGATCAACGACGAGCCCTTTGCCGAAGGCAAGACCGGCTCGCCCGTCCTGCCCGGCCTGCCCGCGCATCTTGAATGTCTCGTCGAGCGCCTGGTGGATACGGACGGCGATCATGCGGTGGTGATCCTGCGAGTCCTCGAAGCCGAATGCCGCGAGCAGGTCCGGCCGCTGACCATGGCCGAAACACCATGGCAATACGGCGGGTGACCGGTGCAATGCGCCGTGTCGTCCTGACGCTTCTTCTCGCCGTTGCCGTGTCGCTCGCGGCGCACGCCCAATCCTGCGTGCCCATCACGGCACCGGACTGGATCGCATCGATTCCCGTGAGCAGCTCTTCGGTGCGGGTCTGGCCGGCCGACTGCGCCACGGTCGAGCAAAGCCCGCCCGATTTCAGCTGGCCCGATCTCAGTTCCGACGCGCAGTATCGCGTGGCCCTGACCTATCCGGACGGGCACACAAGAACGCTGGACGCGCCGCAGAACTGGATCAATTGGGACGAAGCGTTGCCGGCGGGAAGCTATGCCTGGCAGATCCAGGCGACCAACTCGAGCGGCACATCGATCGGCAACTCGCGCCGCTTCGCGGTGGGGCCCGGGGCCATTGCGTTCGCAGTTCCCGACGGGGCCACCTTGTTCAGCCGCGTGACGGCCAAGGGTCATCCGCGCGCCTTGCCTGATGCTGCCACCGCGCAAATCATGATCGCGCAACGCCAGGCGACAATCGCCGCGCTGCGGGCGAAAGTGGACAGCACGCTCGCCGCCGCGCTCCCGCCCGAGCCGAGCTTCGCCGATCCTGCCGTCACCGTGACGGCGCAAGCGACTGGCGAATCCCGGCGCACGCTGGCGTCGGCCCTGGCCTGGCTCGTCTCGGGCAACCAGGATTATCTCGCGGACGCTTTGCGGCGCGCGCAGAACCTCGCATCGTGGGATCCGCGCGGCAGCACGGGGTACGCGGTCGTCGACGAGGGCTCGTCGACCATCGCCGCGACGCTGGCGCTCGTCTACGACTGGTTGTACCCGTGGCTGGACGCCGACCAGAAGAGCCGCTTGCTCGCCTCCATCGTGCCTCGCGGCACCGACATGTACAACGACCTGATCGCCGGCCGCGCCCGCATCGCCATGCGTCCCTACGACTCGCACGGCAACGTCACGCTCAACTACCTCGCGCTCATCTGCGTATTGCTCGCCGGTGATGTTCCCCAGGCCGACGGCGGCCTGCGCGACACGCTGCCGCTCGCGATTCATTGGACCAGTCCCTGGGGTCTCGAGGATGGAGGCTTCGGCAACGGCACCGCCTACGCGACGTGGACCACCGGCAACTTGCTGATCGCGTGGTATGCCCTGCGCTGGGCGGCGGACGTGGACCTCGCGCGGAAGGCGTGGGTGCGCAACTACGCGAGCTTCCTCGCCTACCTCATTCCGCCCGGGACTCCGGACGGAGTCTTCGGCGACGGCGCCGAGACGATGCTCGCGGAGGCTTGGGCAAGATTCGGCAAGGCTTACGCGCTGTTTGCCCCCGGTCCGCTCGCTCGCTGGTATGCCGCCCAGTTGCAAGGCGAGGATCCCGCGGGACTGGAATTGCTGCTCGCTCCGCCCGCCGATCCGAGCCCCGCGCCTTACCCGGCGGGCACGCCGGACGCCATGCTGTTTTCCTCGATCGGCTGGGCCGCCCTGCACAGCGATCTCGCCGACCCGGCGCGCGTCTCGGTCTACTTCAAGAGCAGCCCGTACGGGTCCTACAACCACAGCCACGCCGACCAGAACAGCTTCGTCGTCAATGCCGGGGGCCAGCCGCTTGCGATCGCTTCCGGCTACTACGACGGGTACATGACGCCGCACTGGTGGCAGTGGTACAAACAGACGCGGGCCCACAATGCGATCACCTTCGACGGCGGCCAGGGCCAGGCGATCTACGAGGCGAGCGGGCAGCTGAATCCCGGCACCATCACCGGATTCACGCACCAGCCCGACTACGACATCGTGCAGGGCGACGCCGCGCAGGCCTATGGCGGCGCGCTCGCCCGCGCGCAACGCTCACTCGTGTACCTGCGCCCCAATCTCCTGCTGGTCTACGACAACCTCGCCTCCGCCACGCCGCGGCAGTGGGAATGGAACATCCATGCGCTCGAGGCCATGGGCGTGGTCTCGGATACGCAAATCTCGATCACCCGCAACGGTCGCAGCCTGTGCATCGACATGCTCGCCGGCCCGCCGATGCATTTCGCGCAAACCAGCCAGTTCAGCGCCGATCCCGTCGTCGGGTTGTGGATGCCGCAATGGCACGGTGCATTCATCGGCGCAAGCCCTTCTGCCGCGGCGGAATTCATCGCGCTGCTGCGGGTCGGTTGCGCGACGGGTGCGACGAGCGCCGGCAAGACAAACGGCGTATGGACGGTGACGGCGGGCGGCAGGACGGTGACGATCGCAGAGGCGGGAGCCATCAGCGTCCAGTGAGCAGCGCCCGCGTGCGAGCGTGCGGTTGTTTCAGCGCGCCTCTACCCAGCGCCAACAGGATCCGCCTGGCCGGCATTTCCCAGCATTGATAGATGAGCGCCGAGACGGCGATCAAGGCGATTCCAACGCCCACGGCAATGAATGCGCTCCAGGCGCCCGGGTTCGGGGAAAGCGCGCCGCCGATCGTCGCAATCAGGGTCACTCCCAGGTTTTGATGCAGCAGATAGAGGCTGTAGCTGGCCGCGCCGACAAGCGTGACCGGCTTGTAGGTGAAGGGGCGTAACCATCGGGGGCAAAGGACGAAGAGAGCAAACAGCGCGTAGAACGCAAGGCAGAAGGGGATCTCCGAGATGGAATTCGAGCGCACCGACGACAGGAGGATGACAAGAGCGGTCTCGGTCACCAGCAGACGCGCAAGCTTGTTCCGGCTGTCCCGATGCAGAAAGTAGAATCCCACGCCGGCCACAAACCAGGGCAAGTGTGACGGGAACAACGCCCATTCGACGACCGTGGACAAAAATGTCCCTGGTACCGCCTGACCCACCGCGAAGAGGGTGAGCGCCAGGTTGAGAAAAATGCTGAATGCGCCCAGAAACCGCTCCTGGCCGAAAACGAAGAAGATCAGGCATGCCCAGAAATAGAACCGGACCTCGACGAACAAGGACCAGTACGCGCCATCGATATAGTTGAAATCCCTTCCGAACATCGCCTTCCACAAGTAGGGGTCGCTAAAGCTCAGGCTGGGCAGGAAATCGATCGGCGCGAGGTTGAAGTACTTGACCGGCAGGACCGCCAGAAAGGCGAAGGTGAGCGCCGAGCACAGGAGCATTGAAGGAAACAATCGCGCGAACCTTCGCAGGGCAAAGTCGATCCCGTTGCTCGAGGCAAACAACGTGAGGCTGATCACGAACCCCGAGACGATGAAAAAGAGCTCGACGCCGAGGTATCCATGGTCGAAAAGCGCAAAGCGGGCGAACCGGTCCCCATAGGGGTACAGGTTCTGGGAAAAGCGGGGGGGTGTCCAGCGTGAAAAATAGTGAAAGGAGATCACGAGCAGAACCGCGAGCGCTCGAAATCCATCCAGCGCTTCGATTCTCCTGCTGTCGACGGCCATGGTCCTTCGTTTCCCGAACTGACGCGCCACTACGGAGTTGCGGCCGTTCGGTGCGAAATGGCCGGGCGCAGAAACTTGATCGACCCACGGCGCCGCCAGGCGTCGCGAATGGGCAGCAAGACTCGACCACGCAGACTCAGCGCAAGGGTGCAGTCAAAGGATCGCACCGGCTGCCCGCCGAAGCTTTTCTTGAAGTTGTTGATCCCCGCGCGTTCGGGCGTGGATTCGTCGCCGAAGAGACCTCCCCAGTTGTAATGCTGCATGCCCAGGGCCCGGAACTGCAGCATGTCGTTCCAGTGAAGCCAACGATTGGCGCGACCGACCAGCGCGCGATAGTCGCTTTCGCCTTTCCTGAAGCGAGAGCTGGAATGCAGAAGTCCCGCGGTTCTTCCGGATATCACGTAGGCATGCCAGACCAGAGTCTCCTGGTCGCGGGAGGCCGAGGACAGCGCGAGCTGGCCGGCCCGGCATGCGGCCCGCAGCCATCGAGGGTCGGATGGCCAGAGCGATATCTGGCGCGCAAACGCGTCGAAAAACGCGCGGAATTCGTCCAGCCGCCCCTCCGGTACGGTGGTGAAGTCCAGTTGCAGGTTGTCCTTCGTTTCGGCACGGCGGATTTGATATCGGCTGGTCTCCGCCAGCAGCGCCCGGATGCCATCTACGGGAAGCGAAAGGTCGGTGACCAGGGAGGAGAATGGGACATTCCGACCCCGATCGAACGAAAGGCTTCGCTGGCGATGCACGAGGATGTCAACCCGCGGATCGGCGGGGGGCTCCTCGTCGTACCAGAGTTCCCCGTAGGCCACGCGGCGGCTGTCGAAACGGATCATTCGGCGCTTCCCGAGACTGCGTGCCGGTGGAATTCCTTCAGAGTCATGCCGCGGCACCAGTCGGAGAGTTCCTCGAATAGCCTGTGCAGATATTCGTATAGATGTTCGATGTCCGATCCCGTGAGGAACGTCGGACTGCCGCCCGGCATGAGCTCGGAGGAGTGCAGCATGAATTCCATGTGGGCGAGGTTCGCGGCGCGCGCGTCGCGCGCCGTCTGCAGCATCACCTCGAGGCCGCGATCCAGGGGCGCGTTGAGCGCCGGCTGGACCGGGCACAACCAGCTCAGGCTGGGCGATATCCGGTTGGCCGCCCGGCGCACCAGGGGAATGCGATACGCCCAGGGCAGGTTCTGATGAAGCGCACTCGAACGGATGGTCATCGGCACCTCCAGCAATGTGCCGGCTGTGGGCGCGCGGACGCCGGCGGCATCGACGAAGTAGGCGTGATCGGGGAACGCGCGGTAGTCCGAGCCGCCGCGCCCGTCCGGGGTGCCCAGATTCCCGCGCCAATCGACCCCGGGGGTGACGGAGCAGTCCACACGATAACCCGCATCGATCAGCAGGGCGGCATAGCGACGGTCGAAAGCCCAGCGTCCTGCGCGATGGCTGGCGATGGGCACGCCGAACTGGTCCTCGAGCGCGCGCGTGAGCGTATCGATCTTTTGCTTCATCACCGCTTCGGGATATTCGATCAGGTACGGTTGATGGTGGAAATCGTCGCCGGTGAGCGGCACCAGCGGCGGCGAATTCCACGCATGCAGGTGCATGCCGATTTCGCCCGCGCCGCGGGCGAGCACGTCGCGCGCGAACTCGACGAATGCACCGGACATCGCCATCTCGTAATTGGTGAGGTAGACCGGCTTGATACCGAATTGCTCGCACAGCGACTGGAAACGCGGCAGGTAAGCGGCGTTGCGCGTGGTGATTTCCCTCGGCCTGGACCAGAGGTTGTCGCCCTCGGTGTCGATGGTGACGATGAAAGGGGTTTCAGGCATGGTGCGCGCCTTCCCGCGCGATCATCGCGGGCGCCGCGCCGCTGTCGTCCGCGAGTTGCTCGAACGCGGTGAGGTACGGGGCGAGCACCTTCTCCTCCCCGTATTCGCGGGCCATGAAGGCACGGCATCGATCGCTCGCGAGTCTCCAGGCAGCCGCGTCACCCAGCAGATGCCCAACCGCTTCGGCGATCCGTGCGGGGGATTTTGCCGCCACGCCGAGACCTTCCCGCTCGATGACTGCGTCGGGATCGATCAGGGTCACCACCGGCACGCCCCGGATCCAGGCCTGCAGATAGGCGTTCGGGAACCCCTCGACTTCCGAGGTGTTGACGAGGACCTTGGCGCGGTCGTACAGGGCATTGGCGTCCTGGTATGAGAGGCGGCCGTGAAATCTGACGTTGGGATGGGCCGCGGCCGCTTGCGTGACGCTCGCGAAAAGCGCCTCCTCGCCGGGCAGGGATCCGCCCACCATGTGAATCGTGACGCCCGGCAATTGGCCGGCAAGATCGAGAATCCGATCCGCTCTCTTTACCCGCCGGACGTTGCTCGCCCACAACACGTCGAGGTCGCGCAAAGCGTCCGCACGCGGCGATTCGACCAGCATTGCGGCCGTGCGACTCTGAAGCGCGTAATGGTGCTTGAGGGCGCGCGACTGGCGGGCGCTTTGCGTGAGGATCGCCCCGGCCCGGCGCAGGCCGTATTGGTAGAGCCATCGATCGCGCGCGAATCGCACCAGCAATCGCGACGGGTCGCAGTCGGAATCGCTCGCGGTGCGGAAGACGAACCGCCGCCGCGCCCGCCAGCAGAAAAGCGCCAGCAGACCGACGTGCATCCCGGCGCAGCTGGTGTAGTAGAGGTCGGCGCCGGCGCGCGAAAGGGCCGACCACAGGCCGGTCCAGCGGGGGTGAATGAAACGCAGCGCGGGCAACCCTGCGCCGGGGCGGTAAGCCTTGAATACGCGGATCGAGTCCCATTGCGCGCCGTCCTGCTGGCCGTAATCGGTCGCGACCATGCTCACTTCGTGGCCGCGGCGAGCCAGCGCGCGCGCGAGCAGCGTTTGCTGCACCGATTCCCCGCCCACAGTGTGCTGCCTGTACTCGGGCGCAAGGACCGGGAGATTGTCGAGTCCGAGCAGGCAGATTCTCATTCGACTGCGGGGGCGTTGTTCATGGGTGCTCCGGCTCAGCTGATCGTAGAGGCGCAGAAAGGCGGGATTCCTTGCCGATGCCCCTCCGCTCCTGGTCCTTTCGGCCCATGGCGCCCACCTACCGGCGCAAGCTTGCGGCCGTAACGTGGCGATACCCAAATCGTCGCGGTGCCGTGCAGAGCGAGGAGGATTCATGGATGCGCGCAAGGCCGTCGGTTACCTCACGGACCACGTTGGCAAATACGGCGCTCGCGCGACGCTGCACGAGTTGCAGACCCGGTTGATCAACAAGGTGGTCCACTTCGAGATCCTCAAGGGGATGACCGTCCGCACCGGGGATGTGAAGGATCCCGGCCTGTTCGAGGCGCCCGGATTCACCGGGCGATTCTTCGACGAAGAGCGGCTGCGGGAATACGCGCAGGACGGTGCCAACCAGATGACTCCCGAGTTCCTGCGTGGTGCCCTTGCGCGTGGCGATCGCTGCTACGCGCTTTTCGACGGCGGCACGCTCGCCGCGTACGGCTGGTACTCCGATCTGCCTTCCGCGCTCGACGAGCACTTCGTGCTCCACTTCGATCCTGCGTGGACGTACATGTACAAAGGCTATACGCTGCCGGCGTACCGCGGAAAGCGCCTGCACGCGGTGGGCATGTGCTGCGCGCTGCGGGCCTTGACGCAAGAGGGCCAGGAGGGATTGATCTCCTGCGTGGCCTCGAACAACTTCGCTTCGCTGCACTCCGTGACGCGCATGGGTTACAAGATCTTCGGGGACGCGTACATGCTGCGCGCCGGTGGCAGCTGCTTCACTTACGCGAGCCGCAGTTGCCGCGAGTATGGCTTCCACGTGGCATCGCCCAAGGTGCAACCGCTCAACGGCCATGGAACCGCATCCACCATTCACCCTCGAGGCGGCTGAGGAAAGCATCTCCCTGAAGGATGGCCGCCGCGACGTCGTCATGACGCGAATGAAACAGGGTCCATGTGCCCTCGCGGCGCAACCAGCAGTGCCGGTCCGAAAGCTCCTGAACGTAGCGCGGGTCGAGGCGCCCACGCACGGCCACCGCGCGGTTTCGCCACGCATCGGCCAGCAGCCGCCGTAGCACGGAGTCGTAGCAATCGTCGCTTGCGGCAACTTGCAGGACTTCACTGATTCCATTCGCCTGCACGTAGTACAGGTACCAGCCGGCCAGCCGTCGCCCGCGGTCGAACACGGCGCGCGCACGAAGGCTTCCATGCTGCGTCTTGCGCGCGGCCTGTTCGAGCAGCCAGGCGAGCCCGCGCGAATCGTATGCGGGCTGCAGCGCCCTGCCGCCGAGCATGTCCGGCAGATGGGCCAGCATGGTGGCCGGATCGAGAGCCTCCTCGATGAGGTCCGTCGCTTCGAAATGGAATCGATTCGGGCGCAACCGGGCGAAGATCGCATCGACCGGGATCGCCAGCGGGCGGCTCGCGCGTGCGATCATCGAAGGCTCGCGCTGTACCAGAAACGACAATGCGTAGCGGGCAGGGCGCAGCACCCGTGTCCAGTGAAGGCTGTCGAGCAGCGAGGCGCGTCCACCGAGCCCGACCCACATGCGGCGAACGTGTTCATTCGCTCCGTCGGCGAGCGAGAGATCCTGCGGCCCCGAGAGGAACGCCTTTCCCAGCTGCAGCGCCGTGAGCCCGTGGCGCTTCTCCGGGTCCACCATGAACTGGCATCCGACGGCGACCCGCAGCCTGCGTCCGCGCTGCAGCATCGGACGCGGCAGCACCGCCTGAAAGCCGCTGACACGGCCGTCTTCCTCGGCCAACCAAGACGGCAACTCGGGATCGCGCCACGGGTTGTCGAACAGCACCTCGCGGAAGTAGGACTCGCATGCCGCCTGCGAGGCCCAGCCCTGCCCGGGGGACGCGCGGCGAAAGAGCGCGGCGACGGCCGGTACGTCAGCCTCGCCGAGGGCGCGAATCGTTGCCAGGCTCGGCACGGCTGGCGACCAGCCGGGCGATGCTGTTGAGAGTGCGAAAGTCGTCGAGCTCGATGTCGTCGATGTCGATGCGGCAGCCGAATCGCTTCTCGAGCTGAAGCAGCAGCTCCACGAACTGGAGCGAGTCGACCATGCCGGTCTCGATGAAGTCGGTGTCCGGGGAAGGCACCCTGATCTGGAGCCCTTCGAGGAACATTGCATCGAGGTGCCGGATGATTGCGTTTTCGTCGACCAAGTTGTGTTCCTCGTCTAGGTTTGCGCCGATGCCATCACGGCCCGGGGATCCGCCGCGCGCTCGGGACCGGGCCGGGAGGCGTCGGTGCCGGTTGCGTGCGTCTCGGCCCGCAGGAAAGCATCCTTCAAGGCCGGCCGGTCGATCTTGCCGTTGGGATTCTTGGGAATGGCATCGAGCGGCATCCAGCGCGCGGGAAGCATGTAAGCGGGCAGCAACGTCGCGAGCGCCGTGCGCAGGCTTTCGGGAGCCGCTTGCATGCCGGGCGCGGTAGCATAGGCGCAGCAGATCAGCCATCCTTCGAAGCCGTCGGAGCGGATCGCCACGACCGCGCTCTCCCGCAGGCACGGCAGCGAATGCAGCGCCGCCTCGATCTCGCCCAGCTCGATCCGATAGCCACGGCTCTTGATCTGGGTATCGGAGCGTCCCAGGAAATGGAAGAGCCCCTCGGTGTCGCGGCGTGCCAGGTCGCCGGTCCGATAAATGCGATCTTGCGGATCCTTTCCATCGGGACAGGGCAGAAATGCGGCGCGGGTCTTTTCCGGATCGCGCCAATAGCCCGGGCTCAGCCCGACGCCGCGAATGTAGAGCTCGCCGCCTTCGCCGGGTGCGGCCGGGCGCAGCCGCTCGTCGAGGACCAGCAGCTCCTCACCGCCGCACGCGGTTCCGATGGGAATCGGCTCGCGCTCGTCGGCCGGGCAATGCGGCACGGTGTAGTAGCTGCTCGCGATGGTCGCTTCCGTGGGCCCGTACAGGTTGGTGAAGCGCACTTGCGGCAGGCGCCGCATCCAGTGGATGAGCGTGGGCGTGGGGATCACTTCGCCGCACCACAGCACGCGGCGCAGCGACGCAAAGTCGCCCTGGGCGATGACGTCGAATTTCGCCATCAGGTTGAGCACCGACGGCGCGGAGAACCACTGCGTGAGCTCCTGGTCGCGGATGAACTGCGCCAGCTTGTGCGGCAGGAGATTCAACTCGGGGGGCACCAGGTGCAGCTGCGCCCCGGCCCAGAGCGTGGCGTAGATGTCGAATGTCGAGAGGTCGAAATGCAACGGCGGATGCTGGGAGATGCGGTCCGATGGCGCCGTTGCGAAGTAGACCGCCGCCCATCGGATGAACTGCGTGACATTCGCGTGGGTGATCATCACGCCCTTGGGCAACCCGGTCGATCCCGATGTGAACAGAATGTGGGCGAGGTCGGTGTCGGTGCCGTTGCACGGCGGGGGAGTGTCCGCGTAGGCACCCAGATCGCCGAGCGTGAATACCGGCGCGGGATCGCCATCGCGTGCCATGCCGGCGTCGAGCGACCCGATCACCGGAGGTTGCCCGAGCCTCGCTGTGGCCAGGACCCCGCTCAGCATGCGTCCCACCGGACCGGCGGCCAGAAGGCAGCGGCAGTCGCTCACCTCGAGCACGCGTGCCAGGCGCGCCTCGGGGCCGGCAGGATCCAGCGGCACATAGGCGGCGCCGGCCTTCAGCACACCGAGCATGGCGACGATGGCCTCGGGCATCTTCGGCATCAGCAGCGCGACGCGATCCCCCCGAGCGCAGCCCGCATCGGCGAGCGCGCGCGCGAGGCGGTTGCTCACCCGCTCGAGCTCCCCGTAAGTCAAGCGGGAGCTCCTGAACGAAAGGGCGACGGACTCGGGGCGCGCCTGCGCGTGCGCCGAGACTCCCTCCTGCAGCAGCATCGCCATCAAGCGTGGCTGTGGGCGGCGTGCTCGAACACCACGCCGACGTGCCGCAATTCCTCGGGACTGGCGGGCACGTCCAGAATGAAAGTCCCGTAGCCGGCGTCGACATACCGCGCCAATTCGTCGCCCACCTGATCGTAGCTGCCGACGAGATAGGGACAGAAGGTCTTGTAGTTCTGGAATGGCACCAGCCAATAGGGATTCTCGGACCCGCTCGCGGCCCCGCCGAGCTCGGACAACTGGCGGTGCCACGACGAATCCGACACTTTCATCGCGAGCTGGTGGGTCAGCTGGCCTTTGCGATCCTCGGGAAACCGCGCCCGGGCGATCGACCAGGCCTCGGCCCCGTCGGAGCGGGCGATGATGCCGATGCGGATGCCGCTCGAGGCGACATCGGCCGGCCGCGCGCCGTTGTACTCGGCCGCCGGTTTCGGATATTCGACTGCGGTCGCCCTGAGTTGCCGCGCGGCATGAATCCCCGCTTCCGACGATCCGGAGAGCAACACCTCCGGCAGCAGCTCGGGCGGGAGGGGCGGAGCGAGCTTCAGGTTGGACACGCGGTAATACCGTCCTTCGTAGGTGACCGGGCCCGCCGTTTGCAACAGGCGCTGGATGACTTCGGTGTATTCCACCAGTCGCGCGTAGCGCTCGTCGTGGGGCGTGGGGTCATTGAGCGCCGCGAGGTCATTCGCGAATCCGCCCGCGACCATATTGAGGTGCACGCGCCGGCCATGAAGGAACGCGATCGAGGCGACCATCTTCGCCACGCTGTACGGATGCATGTAGACGGGCTGGACGGCCACCAGCGGGCACAGGCGCCGGGTGGCCCCGATGATGACCTGGGAGGTGAGCCAGGGATCGATGAGCCCGTTGTCGGTGTAGACCAGGATGCCCTCGCACCCGGCCTCCTCGCTCCAGCGCGCGATCTCCTCGACCTCGCGGAAATAGGTTCCGGGCTGCGCGAGCTTGGAGGGCGGGCAGGTGGAGAAGACCTTCAGATCGTGGTTCGCAGAAGTGCCTTGCATGTCGAGTCTCCGGCGCTGGGTGCGAGTTTCAATCTACCCGCGGGAGAATGCGAACTGATTCATCCGCGCGATGTCGATTCATGATCCTTTCGGCCCATGCGGCCCATGGAGAAACACCGGCCGCCCGACGCAGGGCGGCCTGGCGACGGACTACACGTCGAAGAGATAACACGACGGACCGATAATGAGGAACGCGCACATGACTGATCTCAGATTTCCGCTGGAGATCCTCGAGCGAAGGGCACTGCTGAGCGCGCTTCGTGCCTTCCGCAAAGGGGATTTTTCCGTTCGCCTGCCGCTTGACCTGATGGGAATGGATGGCGAGATCTCGCAGGCCTTCAACGACGTCGTGGAAATGAACGAGACGTTCACGCGGGAGTTCGCGCGCATCCGCAGCGAAGTGGGCAAGGAGGGGCAGATCAGCCAAAGGATCAGGGTGCCCGCCGCGGCGGGATCCTGGGCCGAGGGCGTGGACTCGGTGAACATGCTGATCGGAGATCTCGTCCGGCCGACATCCGAGATCGCGCGCGTCATCGAATCGGTCGCCAAGGGGGACCTGTCCCGGGGAATGTTGCTCGAGATGGAGGGAAGTCCCCTCCGCGGAGAATTCCTGCGCATCGGCAAGGCCGTGAACACGATGGTCGATCAACTTGCGGGCTTCGCCTCGGAGGTCTCGCGGGTGGCGCGCGAGGTGGGCACCGACGGCAAGCTGGGCGGCCAGGCGCAGGTGCCCGGCGTGGCCGGGACCTGGAAGGACCTCACCGACAAC
>WNFI01148579.1_pt1 | contig 13741 bp, 14 predicted proteins | sample 5400471 | NCBI WGS metagenome assembly WNFI01 (sample SAMN13153348, study PRJNA577476) | soil metagenome | isolation source: 100 cm saprolite on Douglas fir-dominated hillslope | place: USA:California | collected 2013-09-17 | reverse complement strand
TGCAGCTGAAACTTGGTCACGGCCCGGTTGTGTTCCACGAGGGTCGCGGAGAACTGGTGGCTGCCGTCGCCGCGAGCGACAAAATACAGCACCGGACTTTGCGCCGGGTTCAGGGCTGCCCTGATCGACGCCTCTCCCGGCATCGCAATCGGCGTGGGTGGAAGGCCATAGCGCGTGTAAGTGTTATAACTATTGTCGGTCTGCAGGTCGCGACGGTGCAAATTTCCGTCGAATGCAGGGCCGAGGCCGTAGATCACCGTCGGATCAGTCTGCAGGCGCATGCCGCGTTTGAGCCTGTTGATGAATACTGCGGCGACCAGGTCCCTTTCCTCATTGCGGCCGGTCTCCTTTTCCACGATCGACGCAAAAATCAACGCTTCGTATGGATTGTTGATAGGCAACCCCGGCGCTCGCTCTGCCCATAGCGTCTGCAATTTCGATTGCATCTTCGTATAGGCCTGTTTCAGCAATGCCAGATCGCTGGAAGTCACGGCAAAGTAATACGTGTCCGGAAAAAACAAACCCTCCGGAGATGATTTTTCAATGCCCAGGCGCTCCAGTATTTGCGCACTCGACAATCCGGTGCTGTCATGTCTGAGGGCTGGATGGTTGTCCAGGACGCCCCGTAATTGTGCGAAGGTCCACCCTTCGATGAATCTAAGCTCGGCTTGTGCAAATTCGCCACGGACGATTTTTTCCAACAACCGATAAGGTGCGATCTGCCCTCCTACTTCGTAGCTGCCGGCTTTGATTTCCCCTGCGGCTCCCATCAATCGCGCGAGAGCCAGAAAGCTCCATCCGTCGGAGACGAGGCCGGCGTGCGCAAGCTGTTCCGAAACACTGCGCAGACTGCGGCCGTGATCGACATTGAACGCGCGTGAGCCGGGAGGAATTTCGAGTGGACGGAAGGCAAAATAAGCCAGCCAGACCGCGGCGCATATCCCACCCAGCATGGCAACCAGCATTCCGCAGCGCAGTAGCCGCAATAGCGTCCATCTTGGTTCAGGCAGGAACAGATTTTTACGCTTTGCCATGCTGCGAACCGTCACCTCGGGGCCATGATCATCGCACCAATTTTGCGGCGCTGAATGCCATTGAGAATTCCAATCCGGAATTCGACGGTTCTTTCAACCGGTCAGATTTTCCGAAAAACGAGCGTGCCGTTGGTGCCGCCGAAACCGAAGGAATTCGACAGGGCAACTTTGATCGTCATCTGCCTTGCCGTATTGGGCACGTAGTCTAGATCGCACTGTGGATCCTGACGGAACAGATTGATCGTCGGCGGAGCGACCTGGTCCTCCATGCCCATGATGGTGAATACGGCCTCGACGCCGCCCGCAGCGCCGAGCAGATGCCCGGTGCTGGATTTGGTGGAACTGATCGCGAGTTTCTTTGCATGGTCCCCGAAGCATCGCTTGACTGCGACTGTTTCAGCCAGATCACCCAGTTGGGTCGAAGTACCGTGGGCATTGATGTAATCCACCTCACCCGGGTTGATTCCCGCATTGCGCATGGCGTTGACCATGCCGCGCGCTGCTCCTTCCCCGTCTTCACACGGCGCCGTGATGTGGTGGGCATCTGCGCTGACGCCATACCCGGCCAGTTCGCAGTAGATATGTGCACCCCGAGCTTTGGCGTGCTCCAGTTCTTCCAGGACCACTACACCAGCCCCCTCGCCCAGAACAAAGCCGTCGCGGTCGATGTCCCAGGGCCTGCTCGCTGTTGCAGGGTCATCGTTGCGGGTACTGAGCGCGCGTGCTGCCGAGAAGCCGCCGACACCAAGTGCGCATGTGGCTGCCTCGGAACCGCCGGCCACCATGATATCGGCGTCTCCATACTCAATAAGGCGTGCCGAATCGCCGATACAATGGTTGGCGGTGGTGCAGGCCGTAACCATTGCCAGGCAAGGCCCCTTGAATCCATACATGATCGAAAGATTTCCGGAGATCATGTTGATGATTGCGCCGGGAATGAAGAACGGGGAAATCTTGCGCGGACCGCCTTCCATCAGGGCTCTGTGGGTTTCCTCTATCAGAGGCAGTCCGCCGATGCCGGAACCGATGTTGATGCCGACGCGCTCCGCATCTTTCGGATTTGCTTCCAGGCCGGCATCCTTGATTGCTTCAACCGCAGCCGCGATGCCGTAGTGAATGAATATGTCTACGCGCCGTGCTTCTTTGGGCGTCAACACCTGGCCGATATCGAAGTCCTTCACTTCTCCGGCAATCTGGGAAGCAAACGGTGACGCGTCAAATCGGGTAATCCGCGTAATACCGGATTTACCTGCCCGGATATTGGCCCATGCTTGCTTGACGCTGTTGCCGACCGGACAGACGGTGCCCAAGCCGGTTACGACGACTCGGCGTCTAGACAACGGGACTCCAGAGGAAAAAGGCTATGGGTGGGGTCAGTTTAGATGCGCCTTGATGTAGTCGATCGCCTGCTGAACGGACGTGATCTTTTCCGCTTCTTCATCGGGAATCTCGCACTCGAATTCTTCTTCAAGCGCCATCACCAGTTCCACGGTGTCGAGGGAATCGGCTCCGAGGTCATCGACGAACGTCGATTCGATCTTGACGTCTGCCTCATTCACGCCCAGCTGCTCGGCAACAATCTTCTTGACGCGCTGTTCTACGGATTCCATTAAAGTCCCTTCCCTTTCACTTGAAGATTCTATTGCGTGACTGCCCACGCCTGCCAAAGCTGCCTGGAACAAAAACACGCGCCACATTCTACCAAAATTGCGCGTCGTCCGGCGTCAGTCCATGTACAGACCGCCATTGACATGCAGGGTACTCCCAGTAACATACGCGGCCCCGTCCGAGGCCAGAAATAGCGCCGCCGCCGCGATCTCTTCGACCTGCCCGAAACGGCCAAGCGGCACGTGGGCGAGCAACGCGTTCTTCTGGTCATCGGGCAATTCACGCGTCATGTCCGTATCGATGAACCCGGGTGCAATGCAGTTTACCGTGATGTTGCGGCTGCCGACTTCCTTCGCCAGGGACTTGCTGAACCCGACCACGCCCGCCTTTGCTGCAGCATAGTTGACCTGGCCGGCGTTACCCATGGATCCGACAACAGACGTAATGTTGATGATGCGCCCGAATCGCGCTTTCATCATCGATCGAATGACAGATTTGCTCAAGCGGAAGACCGGTTTCAGATTGGTATCCATGATCTCGTCCCATTCGGCATCTTTCATGCGCAACAACAAGTTGTCCCGTGTGATGCCTGCATTGTTCACGAGAATGGCCACCGGGCCATGATCGGATTCGATCCTCGCGAGAACGGCCTCTGTTTCTGTGGCATTGATCACATTGAGCTTGTATCCCGCCCCCTTCAGGCCCTCGCTTCGAAGGTATTCCGTAATTCCGGCTGCCCCGGCGTCACTGGTAGCAGTTCCTGCAACCGTTGCCCCGGCTTTGCCCAGAGCGACTGCAATGGCTCGACCTATTCCCCTGCTGGCTCCAGTCACCAGTACGACTTTCTCCTTGAGCATGGCCCCTCCCATTACTTCAGCGCAGCGAAGGCTGTCTTGAATGCCGGCTCGTCTGCGAAAGAAAACGACTGTGTTTGCGGGGCAATTCGTTTGCACAGACCCGCGAGCACCCTGCCCGGTCCGCATTCGACGATGTGGGTTACACCCGACGTCACGAATGCGCGAATGGTGTCGACCCAGCGTACCGGTTGATAGAGTTGACGCACCAGCGCGTCGCGAATAGCGTCGGGCGAGACTGCACTGCTTACGTCCGCGTTGTGCAGGACCGGCATGCTTGATGTGCCGATCCTGACAGCCTTGAGGCGTTCGCGCATGCGCTCGGCGGCGGGTCGCATCAGGCTGCAATGCGAAGGCACGCTCATCGGCAGCATGACCGCCCGCTTCGCGCCTTTGCCTTTGGCGAGTTCCATAGCGCGCTCTACCGCGGCAACATTTCCCGCAATGACGACGTGAGCCGGCGAATTGAAATTGGCCGCTTCTACAATCTGCTTCTCGCCGCTGGCTTCCTTGCAGACTGCTTGCACAACCTCATCCTCGAGCCCAAGGATGGCAGCCATCGCACCGACACCCGCGGGTACGGCGTCCTGCATGGCTTGCGCGCGAAATAGAACGAGCGAAACTGCAGTGGGAAAATCGATTGCACCCGCCGCTACCAGAGCGCTGTATTCCCCCAGACTATGACCGGCGCAAATTGCAGGCGCAGCCCCGTTATCGGCTTCCCATGCACGATGAAGCGCAATGCCAGCGGTGAGCATGATTGGCTGGGTATTGACCGTCAGATTGAGCTCTTCGGCCGGCCCTTCCTCGACCAGCTTCCAGAGGTCCTGCCCGATTGCGTCGGAGGCTTCGGAGAAAGTAGCACGCACGCCGGGCAGCCCGGAGAAGGACACCATCATGCCCACCGATTGCGAGCCTTGTCCCGGAAACACGAAAGCAATTTTCATGGTATCCCGATTACCAGCGCAGCAGGACCGCGCCCCATGTGAAGCCGCCTCCCACCCCTTCGAGCAGAAGGGTCTGGCCAGGAAGTATGCGGCCGTCTTTCACCGCCTCATCCAGGGCCAGGGGTATGGATGCGGCGGAAGTGTTGCCGTGATGGTGAACGGTCGCGATCAGTTTTTCCTTTGGCAGGCCAAGTTTTTTCGCGGTCGCCTCCATGATCCTGATGTTGGCCTGATGCGGAATGAACCAATCGAGATCCGACACCTTCAAACCGGCGGCCGCCATCACTTCGTTGGCGCCGTCTTCGAATACACGCACCGCAAATTTGAATACGGCTCCGCCATCCATATGAACGAATGGCGAACCGCAGACCTTGCCGGCATTCACGCTCCCGGGCACAGAAAGCATTTCCTTGTGGCTGCCGTCGGCATGCAGTTTTGCGGCGAGTATCCCGGGTTGATCGCTCGGTGCAACGATTACCGCCCCCGCCCCGTCGCCGAACAAAACGCAGGTGCCGCGATCGGTCCAGTCAAGGATTCGCGAATACACCTCCGTTCCCACCACCAGGACGTGACTGGCCTGTTCCGAGCGGATGAAAAGATCGGCAATTGTCAGCGCGTAGACAAAACCGCTGCAAACGGCCTGGACGTCAAAGGCGGGACAACCTGCAACACCGAGTTTGGATTGCAGAATACAGGCTGTGCTGGGGAATATGATGTCGGGAGTCGTCGTGGCAACGATGATGAGATCGATGTCCGAGGCTTCCACTCCGGCTGATCGCAAGGCCCTTTGCGCGGCAGGCAAAGCCAGATCGCTCGCCAATTGTCCCTCGGCGGCAACGTGCCGGCTTCGAATGCCGGTACGGGTTCGAATCCACTCATCGGAAGTGTCGACCGTACGCGCCAGATCGTCGTTGGTTACCACTTTTTCCGGAAGATAGCTTCCGGTGCCGATTATGCGCGAGAACATCACGCTGGCTTCTGATGTATGGACATCATGCGATCACTTATGCCGCGAAGGACATCGTTTCTCGCTTCCTCGTAGGCCCGCTGAATTGCAAAGCGGAAACCGAAACTATCGGCTGAGCCGTGACTCTTGACCACGATGCCTCGCAGACCCAACAGACTGGCCCCATTGTATCGCCTGTGATCTACGCGTCGGCGAAAGGCCTTGATGACCGGCAATGCCATGGCACCGGCGATTTTTGTGAACAAGTTGCGTTCGAACTCTTCGCGCAGATAGGCGGCCAGCATCTGCGCGAGGCCTTCGGAGGTTTTGAGCGCAACATTGCCGACGAATCCGTCGCACACGATCACATCCGTGGTTCCCTTGTAGATGTCCGTGCCTTCGATGTTGCCGTAAAAATTGAGCCCGCTGTCCCGAAGCAATTCAGCGGCCTGTTTGACGACTTCGTTACCCTTTATCTCCTCTTCGCCGATATTGAGCAAGCCGACGGAAGGTCTGTCGATATGTTCGACCGCACTGACAAGGGACGACCCCATTACCGCGAACTGAAGCAGATGCTCGGCGGTGCAGTCGACATTCGCGCCAAGATCAAGCACGCAGGTATGTCCGCGCAGAGTGGGCAGGAAAGAGGCGATTGCGGGTCGTTCGATCCCAGGCAGCATCTTCAGGACAAAATGCGCAATTGCCATCAGGGCGCCCGTATTGCCGGCGCTGACACAGGCGTGGGCATCGTGGTTCTTGACAGCGTCGACCGCGAGGCGCATCGACGATTTGCGTTTGCCGCGTAATGCCGATGCGGGCGCTTCATCCATTGCGACTATCTGGGGCGCAGGCCTGATCTGTATTCGGTCGCCGGTCTGGGCGTTTTGCTGCCCGAGCTCGGATTCGATCGACTCCGGCAAACCGACAAGTAGCACCCGCGCATCCCCTACCTCGTCGACGAACGACAGTGCAGCCGGAACGGTCACGTGTGCGCCGTGATCGCCACCCATGCAATCTATGGCTACGGTAATCAACCTGAATGGGCCTGGTTCACCGCGCGCGAACCGTGCGGCGCGCAGGTGGCCTGCGCACTTCTTGTTCCAAAGTACCCACGGAGCCCGCGTCGGGACGGAGTGAGGTCATGCCTTTGGGCTGCGCCATCGGGCAGCCAAAAGCCGGCGAGTTGTTATTCGCCTTTTGTCTTGACGATTTTTTTGCCGCGATAGAACCCGTTCGGGCTGATGTGATGGCGAAGGTGCGTTTCGCCCGTCGTCGGCTCCACCGCCAGAGGGGGATTGGTCAGAAAATCATGCGACCGGTGCATGCCGCGCTTGGACGCCGATTTCTTGTTTTGCTGGACTGCCATGACTTACTCCTTAAGTTCGAATCTGTTTATTGCCGCTTCAGCGTTGCCAACGAACTGAAGGGCGACTTCTTTTCGCTCGCACCCTCTAACGCCACAGGCGGCGAACACTGCCCGGGCTGATGCGCTGCAACCATCGGCAGACAGAGGATGGTCTCGTCTTCCACCAGCGTGGCTACATCGAGCATCGCGTCCACATGAATTCGTTCGACGTCATCCGGCTCTTCCGCCGGATCACCAAGCGCCTGCGTTTGCGGGACCAGGATGAAATTGCGCGCCGACTTCAGGCTGAATTTCACCGGCCCGAGACAGCGTTGGCAGGTCAGCACGAGATCCGCAGCAATATCAAGCCGCAATGATGCAATGCCATCCTGGTCTACCGCTCCGGCCAGGCCATATGCAATTTCACCGGACTGATCGAACAATGCATCGTGCAACCGCGGCAGATCGGCAGTCGACACCGTCGCGCGCAGTTCACTTGCAGCGCACGCAAATGCAACGCTGTCAACACGGACCCGGTCCTGCATAGGACGCGCATAATAGTGGTTTTGGACTACCCTGTCAAAATCGAATGTCTTCAACAAACAGCGGCCTAACACTGGTTCTCGCCTCCACGTCGCGCTATCGCCGTGACCTGCTCGAGAGGTTGAAACTGCCGTTCCAAATCGTTTCACCAGCAGTCGATGAAACAGCGCTCTCCGGCGAAGCACCGGCTGCAACATCCGAAAGACTGGCGTTAGCCAAGGCCAAGGCGATGCAAGACCGATTTCCGCGTTCGCTGATCATCGGCTCCGATCAGGTCGCGTACTGCGATGCCGTGCGGCTGGACAAGCCGGGAGACCACGCCGGCGCGCTTATGCAGTTGCGCCATTCCAGCGGAAAGTCCGTCAGCTTCATAACTGCAGTCGCGCTAATCAATACCGCAAGCGGGCGGACGCAGACCAGACTGGTACCCACGGAAGTCAGGTTCCGAAAATTAACCGACAGTGAAATCGAACGCTACCTGCAAGCCGAGCCGTCTTACGATTGCGCCGGCAGCGCCAAAGCAGAAGGCCTCGGCATCGCGCTGCTCGAGAGCATTCAGTCCTCCGACCCGACGGCATTGATCGGCCTGCCATTGATCGCGTTATCCGAAATGCTCAGGAACGAGAATCTGTCCATTCCGTGATGACACAACAGATTTAACGGACGTGAAATGCAGAATAGAAAACTTTTTCTGATCCCGGTCGGACTTGCCGCGGAAAATTCTGGTGACTGGACCGGTGCAAGCCTGCAATCCGCGGTGTTGCCCTTGCGGCGATTTGTGGTCGAACATCCGAAATCGGCGCGCCAGTTCCTGAAGGCTCTGGGTTTGCCGCTTCAGGAACTCGAATTCGAAGTTCTTGACGAGCATTCGAAGGCGGCCGACCTGGACCGGCTTTGCCGCTGGCTTGACTCAGGCGATGATAACGTTGGGCTGCTTTCCGAGGCGGGCTGTCCCGCAATCGCCGATCCCGGCGCCAATCTTGTCCGTCGCGCCCATCGGCTCGGTATTCAGGTCGTTCCGCTGGTTGGTCCGTCGTCGATCGTGCTGGCGCTCATGGCCTCCGGGCTGAATGGCCAGCGTTTCGCTTTCAATGGCTACCTGCCGCAGGCGTCCGAAGAACGGAACGGGCGCATTCGCGATCTTGAGGAAAGATCGGGCAGACTCGACCAGACAGAAATTTTCATTGAAGCACCCTATCGCAACGACCAGTTGTTCAGCGCCATAATCGCTAACTGCAAGCCCGGCACCACGTTGAGTCTGGCATGCGACCTGACGAGCCCAACCGAGGAAATAAGGGCGCTAAGTATCGGGGAATGGCGACATTCCGCGCCACCGCAACTCCATAAACGGCCAACCGTGTTCCTCCTTCTCGCCGAAAGAGGACCATCACCGAACCGGCGAATTCGCCCCGCCAACGCGCATTAGCGATTCGCCCATCGCTGCGCCGAAGCGTTTGGCGAAACGCTCGGCCAGGTTCTCTCTTGGCGTGAAGTCAACGATCTTTTCGGCTTTGATCACTTCCCGGGCCACGTAGTCGACGCTGCCGAGTGCATCCGCGAGGCCCAGTTCGACGCTTCTCTGTCCGGTCCACACCAATCCGGAGTACGTGTCGGGACCCTCTTTCAACCGCTTGCCGCGCCCCTTGCGCACTACGTCAATGAATTGCTGATGGATTTCTCCAAGCATTTTCTGGGCATACTCCCGTTGCGACGCATTCATCGGCGAAAACGGATCAAGGAAACCCTTATTCTCGCCCGCCGTCAGCAGCCTTCGCTCAACGCCGAGTTTTTCCATGGTTCCGGTGAACCCGAAACCGTCCATCAGGACACCAATCGAGCCGACGATGCTGGCGCGATCGACGTAGATTTGATCCGCCGCCACGGCGACGTAATAACCGCCGGAGGCGCAGATGTCCTCGACCACCGCATAGAGGGGAATCTGCGGATATTTCCTCCGCAGTCTGTGTATTTCGCTGTTGATCGTTCCCGCCTGCACCGGGCTTCCGCCAGGGCTGTTGATGCGCAGGATGACTCCCTTCGTGCCCTTGTTTTCGAACGCGTCCTGCAGCCCCTGGCTGATGACATCTGCGTTGGCATGCGTGTCCGCGGCAATGACGCCGTTCAATTCGACCAATGCCGTATGGTCGCCTTGCAGCGGTTCGCGCCCGCCCAGCCATCCGAAAGCCATGAATAGCAAGGCGAACAGGTAGAGGAAGGTCAGTGCCTTGAAGAAAATGCCCCAATTGCGCGACTTTCGCTGCTCATCCAGCGCCGAGCGCGCCAATTTCTCGATGACCTGGCGCTCCCAGTTTTGCTTTTCGCCGGCGGGCTCCATTTCAGACATGAACTGTTTCCTCGTCATTTAGCAGATAAACGCCGCCGTCGCGCTCTTCCACGGCGAGTTTGGTCAGGCGCTGTCCTTTGCAGGGTCCGCCGACACAGTAGCCGGTTTCCGGGACATAAGCCGCGCCGTGAGTGGAACAAACCAAGTATAAACCGGACACGTCGAAGAACTCACCGGGCTGCGCGTCCAGTTCGACCCGTACGTGCGCGCAGCGATTTAGATAGCTTTGTACCTGTCCGCGATGGCGGACGACGAACGCCGGAATCGGTCCTCGGGCCGTCGCCACGCTGAAACGCACACCGGTTCCATGTTCCTTCAAATCTCGCGACGGGCAGATCAGGCGTTTATTTTCAGCCATTGCATCAACTGTTCGAAACTGCTTACGCAGCCCAGCGGGTTCAGTTTCTCCAGGTCTGCCCCTGGATGCGCGCCATAGCTGACGGCGATCGCAGCGACGCCCGCATTTTGCGCCATCTGCAGATCGTGCGTGGTATCCCCGATCATCAGCGTGCGATCGGGCACCGTGCCAAGCGTTTCCATGATCGTCCGCAGCATTTCCGGATGCGGTTTCGGAAATCCTTCATCGGCACAGCGCGAGGCATGGAAATACGGCACCAACCCGGTCGCCGATAACGACCGGTCGAGTCCGCGTCTGCTTTTACCGGTGGCAACCGCCATCAGGTAGCCATCCTGGTTTAAAGCCGGGATACCAGTGGCCACGGCCGGGAACAACCCCACACCCTGATCGCCCGCCAGGAAATGCACGCGATACCGATCCGCGATTTCCTCATAGCGACTGCGCTCCAAGCCCGGATTCAGGTGCGTCAAGGCATCCTCCAGGCCCAGCCCGATCACGTAGCGCGCCGCCGCGTTCGACGGCACGGGTAGCCCGAGGTCTCGAAATGCCGCCTGCAGCGCTGCCGCGATGTGCGCGGCGGAATCCACCAGCGTGCCGTCCCAGTCGAATACGAGCAAATCGAAGCGCTTTGCCATTACCCGTCCTTCGTAATGCGGGCAGCCTGCAAAGATTGCACGAAGCGCGCCAACTCGGGCGCGAGCGGAGCTTCGATGCGCACCACCTGCCCACTACGAGGATGACTGAATTCCAGGCTGGCGGCATGCAGGAACATTCGCTTGAGCCCCTGTTTTGCCAATCGCTTGTTGGCGTCGAAATCGCCGTATTTGTCGTCGCCCGCGATCGGGAAGCCGACATGTGCCAGATGAACCCGGATCTGGTGCGTGCGCCCGGTTTTGAGTTCCGCGTCCAGCAGGCTGAAACCGGGCAGATTGCGCACCAACCGGAACACCGTATGCGCCTGCTGCCCTTCTTCATCCACGACTACCCTGCGCTCCCCCGAGGACGATACGTATTTGTGCAGCGCCGCTTTGACATTGCGTTTTGCATCCATCCATTCGCCAAGCACGAGCGCCAGGTAATGTTTGCGCACAACGCCTTCGCGCAACTGGGCATGCAAGCCGGTGAGTGCGGTGCGCTTCTTGGCCAGAAGCAGAACCCCTGAAGTCTCTCTGTCCAGACGATGTACCAGTTCCAGGAAGCGCAGGCCGGCGCGGGCGATGCGCAGTTGCTCTATGACGCCGCTTGATATTCCGCTGCCGCCGTGTACGGCCACGCCGCTGGGTTTGTTCACAACCAGTAATTCCTCGTCTTCGAGCAACACGGAACCGGAAAACGAGGGGCCGGGTGCGGCAACTCCGCTGCGGGCCGGCTTCGCGCCGGTGCGAATGGGCGGCAGGCGGACCTTGTCGCCGTCCTGCAACCGGTAGGAAGCCTGCACCCGGCGGCTGTTTACCCTGACCTCCCCGCTGCGCAGGATCCGGTAAATGTGGCTTTTGGGGACCCCTTTCAGGATTTTCTGCAAATAGTTGTCAATGCGTTGATCTTGTGACGATTCGTCCACATTCCGCCAGGTTGCAGAGTCTTTGCTTAAGCTATTCATTTTCCATATACTATTCAAACGAACGGGCAATCAGTGCAGATTGTGCGGTCGAGCCCTGCGCGGCGCACTGCCGCAGTTCGAGCTCCCGCCCATGCGCCGCCGTCGAGAGGGGTTAAGTTCGCTCACCCGAAAAAGTAGCGATGGTAATTGATGAGTTGCGCGCTCGCAGCATTCCAGTGGATTCCACAGTCCTGCCCGTTGCAGGATGAAAAACAGACAAACTTTTGGGCCCAGACAGCTATCGTCCTCTTCCACCCATGAATTACCCGACGACGCAGAGCCAGCAAAGCCTCGCGCCTTAACGGCGCCGCAAGGTTTGTCCTCCCCGTGAAAAAGTGAGCGCGGGAGAACAAGAAATGAAGCGCATGTTGTTTAACGCGACCCAGACGGAAGAATTGCGTGTCGCGATCGTCGATGGCCAGAAGCTCATCGACCTCGACATAGAAACAGCCGGAAAAGAGCAACGCAAGAGCAATATCTACAAGGGGATCATCACCCGCATCGAACCCAGCCTCGAAGCCGCATTCGTAGATTACGGCAACGAGCGCCACGGTTTTCTGCCGTTCAAGGAAGTCAGCCGCTCGTTTTTCCAGAATCCGGATGCCGATCCCGCGCGGGTCAGCATCAAGGAGGCGCTGCGCGAAGGGCAGGAACTCATTGTCCAGGTAGACAAGGACGAGCGCGGCAACAAGGGCGCAGCCCTCACCACGTTCATCAGCCTTGCGGGGCGCTACATCGTCCTGATGCCGAACAACCCGCGCGGCGGCGGCGTATCGCGGCGTGTGGAAGGCGAAGACCGCAACGAACTGCGCGATACGATTTCCCAGCTCGAAGTTCCGCCCGGCATGAGCATCATCGCGCGTACGGCGGGGATCGGCCGATCGGTCGAAGAACTGAACTGGGATCTGAACTATCTGATGCAGTTGTGGAATGCGATCGAAACCGCCGCCAAACAGCAGAGCGGCGCCTACCTGATTTACCAGGAAGGCAGTCTGGTCATTCGCGCCATCCGCGACTACTTCCACCAGGAAATCGGCGAGATACTGATCGACACCGAGGCGATCTACGAACAGGCCAGGCAGTTCATGGGCCATGTGATGCCGATGAACGTGAGCCGGGTCAAGTTGTACAAGGACGATGTCCCGCTGTTCTCCCGGTTCCAGATCGAGCATCAGATCGAAACGGCCTATTCGCGCCAGGTACCGCTGCCTTCCGGTGGCGCAGTCGTGATCGATCACACGGAAGCCATGGTGACAATCGACGTGAACTCGGCGCGTGCGACGCGCGGCGCCGACATCGAGGAGACCGCAACCCGGACCAACCTGGAAGCGGCCGACGAGATTGCCCGCCAATTGCGGCTGCGGGATCTGGGCGGCCTGGTTGTAATCGATTTCATCGACATGGAGGCCGCCCGCAATCAGCGGGACGTGGAAAATCGCCTGCGCGATGCCCTGCGATACGATCGCGCGCGAGTACAGACGGGCAAGATCTCCCGCTTCGGATTGCTGGAGTTGTCGCGCCAGCGCCTGCAGACTTCTCTGGGCGAAACCAGCCACATTGCCTGCCCGCGTTGCCATGGCACTGGACACATACGCTCCATTGAATCCTCGGCATTGCACATCCTGCGCATCCTCCAGGAAGAAGCGATGAAAGACGGCACCGCCGCAGTACACGCCCAGGTGCCGATCGATGTCGCTACTTATCTGCTCAACGAAAAACGCAACGAGTTCCACTCGATCGAAACACGATTGAAGGTCAACGTCCTGCTGATTCCGAACGTAAGCCTGGAAACGCCCAATTACACTGTTACACGGTTGCGCCACGACGAGTTGAATCAGAACGACATTGCCCTGCCCAGCTACCAGATGGCCGATATCCCGGTCGAAGCTGTGGCGCCCTCCACTGCGGCTCAGAAGCCCGAAGCGCAGCGGCCGCAAGCAGCGGTGCAGGGCATTACGCCGGCTCAGCCGGCTCCCACGGTTGCGCCGCGCGAAGAGATCAAACCCTCTATTCTCGGGAAAATTTTTGGCTGGCTCACCCGCAAGCCGGAACCCGAACCCGAGCCAGTGAAAGCGAGGCCGCGCGAGCCTCAGCGCAATCGCGATTCGGCGCGCCGCGACCACCGGCATGGCCGCCCGGAGGGCCGTGGCGATGGCAACAAG
>WNFI01121235.1_pt1 | contig 13741 bp, 19 predicted proteins | sample 5400471 | NCBI WGS metagenome assembly WNFI01 (sample SAMN13153348, study PRJNA577476) | soil metagenome | isolation source: 100 cm saprolite on Douglas fir-dominated hillslope | place: USA:California | collected 2013-09-17 | reverse complement strand
CGTTTTCCGACTCATTCATCCATAGATGAACAGACCTCCACTTGGCCCACTAGAGATATGAGCCTCAATCGCAACCGACCGTAGCGTGTCGACAAGGTCTGAAGGAGTGCTGGTGTTCGTTCCATGGCTAAATCCAAAGGCGTCTTGGTAGTGGCTCACTTGAGCAGGATGGCCCGCTCTCGGTTGGAGCGGTGAAGAAAGAGGAGCAGACAGGCCTCATGCATGATGACCGACTTGGAAAAGGACAACGTCATGCGCACAAAACGAGCCAGACGTTGGCGCAAGGTGTTGTTCCATCGCTCCACGTGGGCCGTTTCTCCCGTCTCTTTTCCCGCCGCGGTGTGCTGCTCCTCTGGGATCACCGCCGCGTAGGCCGCCCAGAAATCCGTGAAGCAGTGTCCCTGCCGATACCCTTGCGGAATCGCTTCCCACAGCCGCTGGCACGTCCGGCGGGCTCCGATCACCCACGGCATAAGCGACCACCTGTCGTGTCTTGCGGCAGAGGGCAACCCAAATCCAAGAGTCGTATGCTTTTTTGAGCACAAACGACCAGAGCTCGTCCAGTTCCAGGGTCGTAGAAGCGGGATCTTCGGGATCCGGTGCAAGCAGGGTGATCTGTAAGGGAGGAAGCTGAGCTCCTTTTTTTGATCCAATTGGATACGGTGGTGCGAGAGACCCCAAAGGTGCGCGTGAGGCCGCGCAGACTGCTGCGTTCTTGCGCTTGCATGCAGGATCTCCTCGCGGCGCGTTTCCAGTGAGGGCAGTGAACGGTGATGGTAACCATGAAAGGCTCCTCTTTTTTCTCTGGAATTGGTCCTCACAGTCTACTATATCCTGCTTATTTGTGCCACTACCGTCTGCTCATCTCAGAATCTCATCAAGGGTCGGTTCACCCTTCTTCAATGCCTCATCTGCAGGAATTGCGCGCCGCATCACCTGGTCCAGCGTGGGAATAGGTCCACCTACCAGTCCTGCCGCACCCAACAACGCTTTGTTTTGCTCAAACTCCGCGTTCAGTTCCTCGATCACGCGCCGCCGATCCGCCGCCGTTAACTCAGGTATCAGCACTGCTTGCACGCGCGCGCTACATACAATTGTTGGCTTTCTCCAGATCGTTGTCGCCCAGGGCTTTGATTGCCTCCCTACGGGGTTCATCGATAGCGGTTAGCTGTGCCCAGTCATCCCTACCACGACCTTCATTGCCTCCTTCGTCAGCTTGATGCCAGTCTGATAGGTCGTTGCCACCAATTTAACCAGAGGTTGATTCCCTTTCCAGGTCATAGTACTGCTTCAACTAGCTCAACTTGTCACAGGAGTCAGCGTATCTCACTCCGACAAAATTGGCAGCAGCGTAGAACCATCTTTTCCAGCGGGAATATTTCCCGGTTGAGCCGGGAATTATTCCCGCAAAAACCTCCCGGTTCGACGGGAAATTCGCTCATGACATGGGAAGGCCTCTCCAGCTATGCTTCAGGCAGAGAGTTCCCGTTGGAACACTGCTTCCCATTCACATACGCAGGAGTTTCCTGCAAGGAGGTTCTTCCCATGTCATCTGCAACATTGTATCGCTGGAGCGGGATCGTCCTGCTCGTTGGAAGCCTACTTGGCGTGATTGGCTCGATTCTGAGTGCCATTCTGTATCCCGGCCACACTCTCACGGCCCAGCAAGTCTTGGGTACTCCTTTTACCATCGCTGCCGCCCTGTTCCTCGCCTGGGCTCTGCTGCTTTCGATGGGTCTCCCAGGACTCTACCTCCGCCAGGCCACGCGCGTAGGGGCACTGGGCTTCGCTGGCTTCGTGCTGCTCTCTCTGGGCCTGCTACTGGGGGGCGTGGCGTTTGGTATCGTTCAGGTCACCATCTATCCGTACCTGGCACAGTCGGCTCCCAAGTTGCTCCCATCAGGAGGAACCGGACCGGATTCCGGGTTTTTGCTGTGGATTCTTGGGCCGCTTCTGCTCCTGACCGCCGGGAGCATCCTGCTTGGAATTGCCACCAGGCGTGCCCACGTCTTCCCCCGCTGGACAGGGATTCTCCTCATCATCTCCGGAATTCTGTTCCTCCTCTCGATTCCTCCCATCCCTTCTCTTTTCGGTGATCTCATCGATCTCGCCAGCAATGTGGTCTTCTTTGTGACGTTGGCGTGGGTTGGATACCTGCTGATGACACCGAAGCAGGAGACGGTGGAGGCGGTGGCACGTCCTGCTACCGAAGCCGGGGTGAGCCGGTGAAAGCGATTCTGACGACGTGACGCGCTTTTAGGGAGTGTGCAGCCAGGGTATGCCATTTGGCTCCAGGCGTGTCCCTTGTTGCCCACTTCCAGAAGCATGGCACATCAGGTAGAATAGAAGAGCAACAACTACTGGTGGGAGACAGCCATCAACGAGACAGAGGTGAGAAGAGGGAGTGCCAAGATGAACCTGGAGCATGCACAACCAGACAGAGCCGCGCGTCCTCAGTCGACCAGTCAGGCTGATACACATCTGCATGGAGGCTGGCTCATCCTGGCGCGCGTGGCCTGGGGTGCGGTCGTCGTGCTGGTCCTCTTGCTCTTCCTGGTCAGCTTACCAACCTACCTGACGTATCTCCAGACCGTCTGTGTTCACCAGCCCTGCCCCTATCAGCAGCTTACCCTGAACAGCGTCCACTCGCTTCAGGTGCTGGGCATCTCCGTCGAGGGCTACGCAGTACTCACGTTGACGCTCACCCTCGGTCCGGCATTGGTCTGGGTGGTGATGGGTGGAGTGCTGGTCTGGCGCAGGTCTGATGATTGGATGGCCTTGCTGGTCGCGTTCATGCTCGTGGTGGGAGGGGCGAACAACAGCCTCTACAGTGGCTTTACCATTAGTCAGGCGGGATGGTGGTTGCCAGCCAACCTGCTGGGTTTCCTCTTTAGCCTTGCACTCTTTGTGGTGTTCTCACTGTTTCCCAGTGGATCCTTTGCGCCTCGCTGGATCCGCTGGCTGATACCTGCGTTTCTCCTCAACAATTTCCTCTATCAGTTTTTCACGGACTGGTATGCCCATCTCCCAGGCTGGGCCAACTTCCTTGGTCTGCTCGATTTCTTTGGCTCTCTCCTCCTCCTGGTATTTGCGCAAATGTATCGGTACTGGCGCGTGTCCACTCCGGTCCAGCGCCAGCAAACCAAATGGATTCTCTTCAGCCTCACTTTGGGGATTGCCTCTATGCTGGGATGGAGCTTTCTCGAGAATTTCATCCCCTCCCTGAATGGCTCGCTCTATGATCCGGTCAATGCTTATCTGAGTGATCTCGGCTCCCTCCTCTTCCCCATTTCGTTTGCCATTGCCATCATGCGCTATCGGCTCTGGGACATTGACATTATCATCAACCGGACGCTGGTCTACGGCGGTCTTTCAGCGTGCGTTGTTGGCCTATATGTATTCGTGGTTGGCTACCTAGGGGCGCTCTTTCGCACTGGCAGTACTCTCCCAATCTCGCTCGTGGCGACCGGCCTAGTCGCGGTACTCTTCCAACCCCTGAGGGAACTGCTCCAACGTGGCGTCAATCGCCTGCTCTACGGTCAGCGCGACGAGCCCTACAGGGTCGTCTCGCGCTTAGGGCAACGCCTGGAAGCGACTCTGGCACCCGAGGCGGTGCTGCCGACGATTGTCGAGACGGTGGCCCAGGCCCTGAAACTCCCCTATGCTGCTATTACCTGGCAGCAGGATGGTGCAGTGGTCAATGCGGCGACTTTTGGGAAAGCTGTGGACGAACTGCTCCATCTTCCGCTCAGCTATCAGAGCGAGTTGATCGGTGAACTGGTGCTTGCTCCCCGTGGGCCTGGGGAGTTCTTCACACCTGCTGATCGTGCGTTGCTCTCTGATTTGGCACGCCAGGCTGGGGTAGCGGCCCACGCGGTGCGGCTCACCGCGGATCTGCAGCGCCTGACAGGCGAACTCCAGCAGTCGCGTACCGAGCTTGTCACCACTCGCGAAGAGGAGCGCCGCCGCCTGCGCCGCGATCTGCATGATGGCTTGGGATCGGCATTGACCAGCGTCACCTTTCAGCTTGATGCAGCCTCCAACCTTCTCGACCGCGATCCCCAAGCGGTCAAGACCCTGCTCAAGGAACTCAAGGCCCAGACTCAGGCGTCCATTGCCGATATCCGACGGCTGGTCTACAACCTACGCCCGCCCATTCTCGACGAGTGGGGTTTGGTAGCGGCACTGCGTGAGCAGGTGGCACAATACCAATTAAACAATGTACAGGTGCGTGTCGATGCTCCAGAGCCTTTCCCGGACCTTCCCGCGGCAGTTGAGGTAGCTGCCTACAGGATTGCCTTGGAGGCACTGGCAAACGTCGTACGCCATGCGCATGCCTCGACCTGCACCATGCGTCTCTTGATTGGCGACGATGCGCTGACGGTGGAGGTACAAGATGACGGCAGTGGCTTGCCCAGGAACGTACATGCGGGTGTGGGGATCAACGCCATGCGCGAACGTGCCACCGAACTGGGCGGTTCTTGCACCGTGGAAACGTTGGCGACCGGCGGGACACGCGTCCTGGCCGGCCTACCACTCATGAAGGAGTAAGAGTCGATGTCGAGTGAGCCTCTGCGCATTTTGCTGGTCGATGACCATCCGCTCGTCCGTAACGGCCTGCGGGCGCTGCTGTCTTCCATGATCGAGATGACCGTGGTGGGTCAGGCAGCCACTGGCGAGGAAGCGATCACACAGGCGGCGGAGCTGCAACCTGATATCATTCTGATGGACTTGCACATGCCGGGACTCAACGGGGTTGAGGCGACGCGCCGGATTGTGCAAGCCAGCCCACGCATCGGCATCCTCGTGCTCACCATGCTCGAAGATGATGCGTCCGTATTTGCTGCAATGCGTGCTGGCGCGCGGGGCTACCTGCTCAAGGGAGCTGATCAAGCCGATGTGTTACGGGCGATCAGCGTGATCGCCCACGGCGAGGCCATTTTTAGCCCCTCCATCGCCCAGCGGTTGATGCAGTATTTTGCCAATATGCAGCCGATGTTGCCGCAAGCCGCTTTCCCGGACCTGACGGATCGCGAGCGAGAAATCCTCGGATTGATCGCGCTGGGAAAAAGCAACGCGGAGCTTGCTGAGGAACTGGTGCTCAGCCCGAAAACGGTCAGCAATCATGTGTCCAATATCTTCAGCAAGTTGCAGGTCGTTGACCGCGCCCAAGCAGTCTTGCGTGCCAAGCAAGCTGGATGGGGATAGGGAGCGGCTCCCTATCCCCATCCAGCGCGCGAGACTCCCCCTTCACGGTTCTCGGCTTTGCGTGCAGGTTTGAGGAGAGAATAGCGTGACCCCTCACAGAGAAGCAGCGAAAAGAATAGGGCAGGCAAAAAGAAGACACGAAAGAAGGAGTCCGAGCATGAGAACCTCTCACTACCGTTATCCTGTGAGACTCCCGTGAGGAGCAGCACCAATGGCTGGAGGCGATGGTGCGCATGGGCAGTACACCAGCCAAGCACTATCTGGTGGCCCGAGTGCTGCTGATGAGCGATCAGAGTCAAGGTGAACCCAGCCAGACCGATGGGCAGATTGCCGAGGTGCTGGATATCAGTCGCCGCACTGTGATTCGCATCAAGATGCGGTTTGTCCAAGAGAACCTGGAGGTTGCTCTCATTGGAAGCTTCCCCCGAGAACGTCCCGAACGTCGCTGTTTAGATGGGAAGGGGGAAGCTCAACTGATTCACCTGGCGTGCAGCAAGGCTCTCGATGGGCGGCAACGCTGGACCCTGGAACTGCTGGCTGACCGGATGGTGAAAATGGAGTATGTCGAGCATATCAGTCCTGAGACTGTCAGACAGGCGTTAAAAAAAACGAGTTGAAGCCGTGGCTCAAAAAATCTTGGTGCACGCCTTCGGAAGCCGATGGGAATTTTGTGTGGCGCATGGAGGATGTGCTGGACGTGTATTGCCAGCCGTATGACCCAGCAGTCCCCAGAATTTGCATGGATGAGATGGGCAAGAATCTCGTCAAGGACAAATATCCTCCTGAGCCAGCCAAACCGGGGCAGGTAGCGCGCGAAGACTACACCTATGAGAAAAAAGGCAGTGAGAACCTGTTCATTGCATATGAACCGCTCGCGGGCAAACGCTATCTGAAAGTCACAGAACACCGCACCAAGAAGGACTGGGCGCTCTTTATGCAGGAGGTGCTTGAAGAACACTATCCTGATGTTCCCAAAGTTGTCCTGGTGATGGACAATCTCAATACACACACGCCCGCTTCTTTTTATGAGATCCTTCCGCCGGAACAGGCCAAAGCGCTGATCGACCGCCTGGAGATCCACTACACGCCGAAGCATGCGAGTTGGCTGAATATTGCCGAGATCGAACTGAGTGTGCTGGCGCGGCAGGGCCTGGCGCACAACATTGCAACCATAGAGGACCTCTGTCAGCAAGCGCAACAGTGGCAAGATCAACGTAACCAGCGAATCGGCACAGTGAACTGGCAATTTCGCACGGCGGAGTACGAGCATACTGGAGCACAGCATCCACCGAATCGAGCAAGGCCCCGTTCCAGTGCTGTTCCAAAATACCCCAACAGCGCTCAATTGGGTTGTATTTACTATGATAGGGTGGATAATACGCCAAGCGAACCGTGATATGATAGCGTTGCACAAATTCCACCAGACGCTGCATGAATTGGGTGCGCCGACTCTGGTTCTCAGGACCATTGTCCAGGTTGATGAGGAGCGTCGTGATATGGGAAAAGCGCTCTTTGACCGTTTCCCACCAGTCAATTAAGCGATCCACCAGACAATCGCTGGTGACTTTGGATGTCACTCCATCGAGAAAGAGTTCATCGGAAACGGGTAGGAAAATCCCGACTGGTGTGACCTTGGCTTGAGAATGAAAATCATGGTCGGCAGCCTTGGTCAACACGCGACTCTTGCCACCACGTGCGAAGGGGCCGACCTTCACCGTTGCTTTTGCATCTATCGAGATCCGTAGCGTCTTCTCATCGGCATCTGCCTCCTCGTTGCACTGCTTCATCTGGGCGAAGATGGCATCTGTCTCGGGGAGTTTTTTTGAGGCTGACTCTTGGCCACTTTTTTTGGGTAGTAACCCAGCATGTTGAGCTTGGTCGCAATTGTCTCGGCTGTGGGTAATTCCTCGTCAGTGTAGCCCTTCTGGCCAATTAATTGACGGCGCACTTCCGTTGCTGTCAGGCGCGTGTACAGACGGTTGGTGCGAAACTGCGGATCTGCTTGACTCTGCCCATCCACAATGGCAGTAATATCGCCCAGCAAGTTGGGCAGATGCTCCTCACTGCGCTTGCGGCCTCGCGAAGAGTACGCGTTGATACAGACGATCCCGTGTAAGAGTTCGTGCTGGCCGAGGCGGATCGTCCCGCGATTCCAGTTCAACTCCCTTTCTGCCAGACGCTGACCTCCTTCTCCTAAAGCGTGTACTGTTCGTGCCATAAACAGGCGGCGTGCGCTGCCTTTCAGGGACTTCGCTGTTTCTACAAGTAACTCTTTGACTTCCTCCACCAGTTCCATTCTTCTGCCTCCCAGAGCTTTTTTGGCTATGGTATATCATCTCGATCACATGGAATCTGGAGTGTTGTGGGAACGAAGTGGCCTCAAAACCACTCCAGATTCCATGAGTGAGTCATTGTTTGCTACCAAGATAGAGAATGCTCCACCGCTCTTGTTCCTTTACTTCTTTTCTGAGCCTATCAGAGCTGTGGTCACTCCTAGTGCCAGATAGATACATCCGGTGACGTATCGTTGTATGCGCCGAAACTGCGTCGTTCCTTTGAGCCACTGGCCTACTTTATCAGCAAGCAAAGCATAAAAGATATCGTTGCAGAGGCCCAGCACGTTGAGGAGGATGCCAAACAGGAGGATCTGTTCTGTAATAGCTCCTCTTGTAGGATCGACAAATTGGGGTAAGAAGGCTAAGAAGAACAAGGCCGTCTTGGGATTGAGCAGATTCACCACTACGCCCTGAAAATAAATGCGCGAAAGTGATTTTGGTTCAACAACGATCTCTTGATGGTCCTCCTGCCGCGAGAACAGTGTGCGAAGGCCGAGAAAGATCAGGTAAGCCGCTCCAACGTACTTGACAGCAGTAAATGCGAGAGCTGATGAGAGAAGCAGGGCTGAGAGCCCAAGAGCTGCGGCTGTCACATGTATACTCCTTTTCATTCGCGGTGCTGGATTGAGTATACCACACAGGTAAGGAGTCGCCATTTACCCACCATCTCTGGGACAATTTAGTTTTCGAGAGTCCCATATGGTTTATGTTGGCCGACGCTCAATCCGGTTCCTTCGCAGAGTTCATCTTCCACGACCCAGAGCGTGCCGGTATCGACCTGGTCGTGTGGCGCCCGGATGACCGCGATGTACCCCTCTTTCAGCTCCTCAGCAGAATAAGCATCGTGGAAACTGAGATGCATGTTGCTGGCATCGGTTCCGAACAGATCCTGCAAACCGCTCAATAATGGCTGCGCTATATTAAGTGCCAGTGAGAATTGGGACACCATCAGGAGTCTGGCAAAGTTACTGAGAACCCCTACGAACTTGTTGAGGTGATTCTGCCCTAGTAGAGCGATCAATCCGGCGTCAAGCGTTACCACGTCCCCGCTGAAAGGCAGCGTCGGTGTGAGCATAAAATTACGAGCGATCACATCTCCCTGAGGATTTTGTTGCATGCCGATTCTGGTTGAGTCGGCAACGTTCGGTATATCCTGCACTTGATTGTTGAACTTACAGCGGACCAGCGAATGGACGGCGGGATACCAGGTGCTGCCGAACTGAACTTGTTTCTTCAAGAACATCTCCGTAAGCCGTAATCGGAAGTAGTGCTTGCCAACCTCCGCGTGTTGGTCCATGAGCTGACGATTTACGTGTGTAGGATATACACGCCAACTAACAAGTTTTGTACTGTCTTTGTCAAACCGCCCCTTGATCGTGTCCATCCAGGTCATAAGCTGTTCCTCCTGAAAAGTAGAGTGTGAACAACGCGCGCAGACCCTTCCTGGCCAGCTTAGGCCGCTATTATATTCATAGATGAGGCGCCGGTGGCGATGTACAGGCAGGCATCTAAAGCCTGCTCCCAAATTGCCTCACTTTCACTGCCCGGTAGTACGTGGTTCGATGAGTCGGCACCCTTCAAAATGAGTGCTTGAATATTCGCCAAAACATCGATCAGGGTCTGGCCGATTGGTTGAGGCCCTGATTGGAGGGCTGTCGCAACACGCTCCAGCGCGCTCACCCCGATTTTTGGGACTAGTGGAGGTATTACCAGTACGGCGGGTACGCCTTGTGCGTGGAGTTCCGATGCGAACATCCGAGCCAGTATAGCGTCACGACGGTCGACATCCCCACGCAGTGTAGTAGCTTCCCAGGCTAACTCCTGGTCTACTGCTCCCTGGATTATACAAAGCGCCACATTCGGCAGGATGCGCGCCAAATCAGCAGCTCGGATTAGTATATCAGACGGGTTCAAATCGCCAAACGATGAAGGCGCATTCGACTCAAAGACTTGACGCAAGTACGCCTGCTCCTCGCTACAACGAAAGCGGATCCCGGCAGTAGTCTCCTCCGCTGTACCGATCATGTGTAGCGCGCTGAAGCCGCTAAGCGAGGCAGCCGGATCGCTCAAAATACTCGGATGACTCACCTCGACAGTGAAAAATGGATCTTGGATAAGGGTGTTCCAGCCTCTCCTGGCTACGTTTTGCGTTACTTCGTTCGCTGCGCAGCTGAGGATGCGAACGGTTGGCCAGGAAATGAGGTTTCGCGGGCTTCTGCTTCCAGTTGCGACACGGCGGAACCGGAAAGGAAAGTCACTCGAGTCCAGCAGTTGGTCTCCCACCGCCAGAACGATCGCGGCCTCCCAGCATGGCCCATCGAGCCCCGCTTCTACGTAAATGTTCACTTCGGGCTTATTTACGGCCGAAATCCCCACTCGGAGTTGCAGCGCCGCACTCAGCTCCGTTGGCAGATTGTTGGCTAGCGTTCGATAAGGTGCCGTTCCGACGGTTTGGCACACACCGTTGTACACTACCGAGGAGGCGGCTTGCTCTTGCCCCGGAAGCAGCACCACCAGACGCAAATTGACTACTTGTATTGCAGCTGATGAGCGGTAGGCGGTCGTTGACGGAAATGCTGAAGAGATATCCAGCCTAAAAGATGTGAATCCCTCCGACTTTGGTCCGCCATATACTTTCGACGCGATATCGGTCGACGCTCCTGTTTCGCCTGCAAGCCCCAATGGAGCATCGACGGAGGATGCCGCGAACCAACCTACAAAATCGGCTGGTAGCTCTACTCGTTCGCCCGAAGTCGAACCGTAGTGGCTTGTCAGCCAAGCCCTCAGGATTTCCTCCGCATCCGACTCCGGCGCTGGAATTCGTATCCGCTCCTCGCGGATCAGGCAGGCTACGAGGCGTACTAACCAGGGACGCCAACCAGGGGGTCCCAAAGATTCAATCCCCTGGTTGTGAGGTTTACTACCCAACGTTACCAGATCTTGCCATGATGGCAAGGGAAGACTCCGTTGACTTCCAGCCATCGGTTGCCTTTGCGGCTCATACTTAACGTATGGGATAGCGACTTTGGCTAGCTCGATACTCAGTTCTTGCCATAGGTCGGGGCCAGCCATGATGGTGCCCCCTGCTCTTATTGTGGCCCGGCGAGCCAGAATCATGGAGCGGGCCGTCCTTACCAGCACGACCCCGACATGGTCACCGCATGCAGCGAACCATATGGCTGCCTGCTCCAGGATGACGAGCGCTCGTTCTGGTAGTCGCAGTCCCAGCAGTTCGCCCGGTTCTGTCAGAACTCAGAACTCATCGTGGCATAATGTTTCTCTTTCTGGTATGAGTATGTGAAAAATAACCAGAACTTATGAGGAGGAGGAACCAATGATCTGTCCCCATTGTGCTGTCCCCACTACCAAGAAGCGAGCCAAGAAAACCAAACTCGGCTATGCAACATTTTTCTGCCCTCAATGCAAGCACATGTTCAACGAACGAACTGGCACCCCTTTTAACTGCCTCGAATTTCCCACAGACGTGGTTCTCCTCGTTGTCCTCTGGCGACTACGCTATCAATTAAGTTTGCGCGATCTCGGCTTTGATGTTCCTCGAACGCGGCTTCACGTTTACGTATGAGGCAGTTCGCGATTGGGAGGCACGATTTGCCCCCTTGCTTGCGGATCAGTTGCGCACAAAACGGTTCTTTGAGCAAGCCGTTGCCGTTGTTGGCCATACTCCAGAACAGGTCACGACGGTTCTGTCAGAACTGAGATCACAGCAAAGCGTATCGGACGCATGGAATGCTCACCTTCTCACTCATTGACCTATGAGGCTGCCTGTATCAACGTCTGCAGGGCTGCAATACGCTGGAGAAAAGCCTGTCGTGGTTTCAGAAGAGAGACCACTTCGCCCATGGTGCGGCGAGGACGGAGAGAGGTGCGCAATTCGTCGAAAGCACACCAAAAGCGTGCCGCCGCTTCACCTGTTCCAAAGCCACGCATGGGATAGGACCGCTGTTTGATGCCACGGTGATCTTGCTCCAGCCCAGTATTGAGATATGTACTCGTTCGATGCTCTCCATTGCTGCCCATTGTTTCGCGTAGGGCCCGCGGATAGGAAGTGTGGCCATTCGTCGTCACCTGATCGGGAATAACACCACTTCCCATGCACTTTGAGGGAGGTTTCATCTACAAACCAGGATGCCCCAGCTTGTCCACGTCGCTTGGTTCGCAATTGCTCCGTTATCAACGGAGTGAATCGTGCTTCCCAGTCTCGGATGGCTTCAGGTGTGAACGGAAAACCTCGCGCCAAAAACAGCTCAGCCACGTCACGCAGACTCAGTTGGTAGCGTAGCCGCCACAAGACCGCAAGCAGGACGACGTCTGGAGGGAATTCAAGAGAGGGAAAGGGAGTGCCAGTTCGTTCATTGAAAACATGTTGGCATTTTGGACAGAAGAACGTTGCAGAACCACGTTTCGTTTTCTTTGCTCGTTCCTTGGTGCTCGTTGCGGTGCAATGGGGGCAGTTCATGAGTCACGTTCCTCGTTCCGTCAGAATGGTGAGATCAGCATACCAGAAATATGACCTCCGTGCCAAGATCGTGTTTGAGTTCTGACAGAACCATACCGATGGTGTGTGACGTGGTACTATGAAAGGCAACACGTTGAACCATTGCGCTGCTCATGCGTTCTATCTCGTAAGAGCACCCTTTGGGAGGGGATGCAGAGATTTCTTGGAGACGTTGCATCACAACCATTTCCGCATCTCTTCCTCTCAACGAGAACAGGTCTGTGAAGGGCTGGAATGGTCCTCCAGAGGCGTTCCCTTAAGGAGAAGGACATGAATCCATCTGAACGTATCAATACGCAAATTGCAGAGCTTCCTGACTGGCGCGGCCAAAGGATCGCCCAACTGCGCAAACTGATTCTCGAGGCTGACCCCCATCTCACTGAGGAATGGAAGTGGGAGACTGCGGTCTGGTCTCACCAGGGACTTGTTTGTGCTGTTGGCGCTTTCAAGCAAACCGTCAAAATGAACTTTTTTCAAGGCGCTTTCCTGGAAGATCCGCAGAAACTCTTCAATGCCGGCCTTGATGCGAAAAAAACGCGAGCCATCGATTTTCGTGAGGGCGACGCGGTTGATGAGTCTGCTTTGAAAGATCTCATTCGTGCTGCCGTCGCTTACAATGGTGGAGGAACAAGAGGATGACTCAACAGGAAAGTGACCTCCCGATTGAGCTGGCCGCGCCTGCACGATGGGCGCTCATTGGGGCTGGCTACGTGCGGCTCGAGCAGTTAACCAAGCGAAGCTCGGCCAAGCTCAAGCAGCTCCATGGCGTCGGGCCAAATGCGCTCAATCAGCTTCGCCGCGCCCTCGAGGCTCGCGGCCTGTCGTTTGCCGATGGGAAGAGCAGGAATGAACGAGACTGAGAGAGTCCCCTGGTGTCACACACCGTAGGTTCCGCTCTCACCCGTGGAGCCAGATGATATTGAATTCCTTCTTGAGCCAAGCGAATCCTCTCATTCATCGGTTTCATGGAGGTCTTAATGCCATATCAAAATGGTGTCATGAGAGAGAAAGAAAAGCCGATAAGACCAAGTCTGAACGAGCTTTAACGCCTTCTCGAGTCACGCCGTTACACGTCATTCAATGTGGCATCATAGAAATATCCGGGATTTTTAGTGTTTGCCCATCGATGAAGCATAGTCTTGCAGATTCTGCAAAACCTATGGGTAAAATGACTATTCTCACGAGAGTTCTACCAGAAGTGCGGAATGAAATGAGCGGAGATTCTCAAAATATCGCTGCAAGCTGCCGGAGTATTCCATGCTATCTCCGAAAAAAGTGAGCGCGTCTTTTGTAAACCTGAAAAAAGTCTGTGCATATTGAAAGATCATGCTTTCACTGGCCCTTGAGTATGAATAGACCGGGATACAACGCTAAGTTTGTGTTTCCTGGTGTTTCATGACACACTACTAGCAGAAATTGTGTCAATAGTTAGGAGCATATACTGCTTATGGCAACGTTACGAGAAATCAGAGAGGAAGCGGGCTTATCACTTTCCGAACTAGCGAAGCGCGCAGAAGTTGATTATAAGACGGTAAAGAAAGCCGACGAGAATAGTGGTTCAATCCATCGATTTAAAGCTCTTGCACTATTAAAAGTCATTAACCAGGAATTAGGAACAGAGCATGAGCTTGAGGACATCGACGGCTTAACACTTCACTAGTCACCAGAGAAAAGCACCTAC
>WNFI01003004.1_pt1 | contig 13741 bp, 12 predicted proteins | sample 5400471 | NCBI WGS metagenome assembly WNFI01 (sample SAMN13153348, study PRJNA577476) | soil metagenome | isolation source: 100 cm saprolite on Douglas fir-dominated hillslope | place: USA:California | collected 2013-09-17 | reverse complement strand
TTTTCGCCGCGCGCTTCCTTTACCTCGTCGGCAAAGGCCACCTGGTTCATCCGCATGCCCACTTGCAGATAGTCCACCGAGCCGGGATTAGTGATGAAGACCTGCGGATGCCAAACGAATGGCACATAGCTGACGACGCACCACACGAGAACCGGAAGCACAAATGAGAAGCATAATGCGACCAGTCTCGCGTGGGGTGTGAGAGGCCGAAGCACCTGAAACCAGCGCGCCTTCGTCATGGCCGTTCACGTTCAACGAGCGGTCACTTCTGTGCTTCGGTCAGCGAAGGATCAATGTAGCTGTTGACGTCTTGCGCCTGCTTGTAGACCTCGTTCTTCACGTTGAAATCGTTGGCGATAGTCGAAGACCCGTAAAGAGATGCCAGACCCGGGGCCTTCTTGAAGACCTTCTTACCGGCTGCCACGTCGAGCAGTTTGGTTCCCTTCAACAGCGGCTTGTACGCGTCAGGCGTTAAGCCGACTCGCGCCGCCATGATCTTGACGGCGTCGTCTTGGGTCTTTGGGTCGTCGATATAGTGAACCACGCGGTCCCAGACCTTGATCAGCTTCGTCCAGTCGTCTTTCCGGTTCTTCAAGCTGGTCGGGCTGACGGCCAGGACGTCATAAATCAGGCCCGGCGCCTTGGCGGAGGTATAGACCGGGCGTGACCCAGCTAAGCCTTTCATGGCTTCGCCAGAGATCGGCTGCCAAGCACCAATCGCGTCGACTTGACCGGAGGCGAGCACCTGCGGAGTCTCGTTGGTTTTGGCGTTGACCAGCGTGACGTCCTTTTCTTTCATTCCGCTCTCCTGCAACCCGTGCAACAAGAGCAGGTGTTCTACGAGGCCGACCTCGATGCCGACTTTCTTGCCTTTGAGATCCTTGAGGCTCTTGATGCCTGGCTTCGCAACGATCATGTCGTTGCCGTTCGAATAGTCGGTCAACATGACCATGATGCCTTTGCCGCCGCCGGCGCCCGTGACCAGTGTGTCGCCATTTGTCATCAGGTTGGCGTCGATCTTGCCAGCGGTGAAGGCATCCATCGAGGCCGAGTAATCGAACCACTGGAACGCCACGTCGACGCCGGCCTCCTTGAACCAGCCCTTATCGATGGCGACTTGCCAAGCCACCCATCCCGGCCAGTCACTGTATCCAACCTTAAGCGGCTCGGCGGCAGCCGCTCCCGCTACAAACATCGCGGTCGACAGCACAAGGCCGAGGACCGAAGCGATTCTCGCTGTACACTTCATCGCTCTCTCCGCTGAGTATTACAAAAAATCAAAAGCGTAATACTCATTGCAAGCGATGTGCCAAAACTGCGGTCAGCAGTTTTTCCGGAAATTATGCGGATCGGAGCCGTCGGTGCTGTCGGAGCAGACCGTGTCGCTCACAAAACAAGCGCGGCAGTAGTCAAACAGCCTAATTCGTAGCCATTCACATAGACACGCGGGACCCTGCCGCGAGAACTTCTCGGACAGGTTCGGGCGAACACAACATCACATTGTGTGTGTGAACAAGAACAGCGACAACAATCCTGGGCGCCGTGCCCCGCAACTGCAGGCGGACCGGGCGGCGGACTAAAGGTTAGCGATAACGGATGGCAAGCTGACTCCCAAACGTCGGCCGATGCGTGAGCTGAGTTTATGGGGCTTGCACGTCGTTTTTTCTCACGCCAAAGTCCGCTTTGGGCCATAAGCGGACTTTGACGCTATGAGATGCAATATCCGCTCTCACCGCGAAAGCGGACATTCCCGGTTCGGTTTGAATGTCCGCTAAGTGCCAATAGGCGACATTGAATTTTAAAGGAAAGAGAATCAGCTTTCTTCGCGGACTTGATTTGGATTTGCCCTCGTTACCTTGGGGATGACCATGAAACTTCCGCGTCGTCAATTTCTCCATTTAACCGCCGGCGCTGCCGCGCTCCCAATCATGTTGCGCGGCACGTCGGCGCTTGGCTACCCGTCGCAGCCGATACGTTTGATCGTGCCGTACGCGCCCGGTGGCACGACGGACACCGTCGCGCGGTTGATTGGGCCATCGTTGTCGGAACGGGTGGGTCAACCATTCATCATCGAGAGCCGGCCCGGAGCAGGTACCAATGTCGGCACCGAAGCGGTCGTGCGCTCACCACCAGACGGCTATTCGCTGCTTCTGTTCGACCCGTCGGCGGCGATCAACGCAACGCTCTATGACAAGCTTAATTTCAATTTTATTCGCGACATCGCTCCGATCGTTTGCATCTTCCGCACGCCCCTAGTCATTGTGGTCAATCCGTTGGTTCCATCCAAAACGGTTTCTGAATTCATAGCCTACGCCAAGGCCAACCCAGGCAAGATCAACATGGCATCGGCCGGCAACGGCAGCACGTCCCAGTTAGCTGGTGAACTGTTCAAGAAAATGGCTGGCATCGAGATGACGCATATCCCTTATCGCGGCGGCGGGCCTGCCATTGTCAACCTGCTCGGTGGTCAAGTGGACGTTTTCTTCTCCCCTGTTGCTATAGCCGTCGCACACATCCAAGCTGGCAAGTTGCGGGCATTAGCGGTGACAAGTACGACGCGCTCGGCTGCGCTGCCAGAGATACCGACCGTGGGCGAGTTTGTGTCAGGCTATGAGACGAGTTACTGGATTGGTCTTGGTGCGCCCAAGAACACTCCCGTCGACATCGTCGATAAACTGAATAGGGAGCTCAACGTGGCCCTCGCGGAGCCCAAGATACAGGCGCGGTTCGCCGATCTGGGAGGCACTACGAGTGCGGGTTCTTCCGCTGATTTTGGGAAACTCATTTCCGACGAAACCGAGAAGTGGGGCAAAGTGATCCGGGCGGCAAGCATCAAGGTGGAGTAAGACGATCCGCTAGCGGGTCTATATTCCATAGGCCGTCCCGCGAATGCAGCAGGGGCCAATGTCCGCTTTGGGTCAAAAGCAGACAGGGCGACACGAACAGGGAATCTTGGCCGGAATTGAAATTATCACCGGTGCTCTGGTTTAGGAACTGGCCGCTTCGGCTACACCGCCACCTTGGTGAGGAAGATTTCGACTTCGCTGTGCAAATTCGCCGCCGCCTCTTCCACCGATTCCGATGCGGTGAGCACGGTTTGCGCCGATCGTTGGGTTTCTGTAGTGGCGCCAGCCACTTCGCTCAACACCGAAACGATTAGCTTTGCGCCATCGGCGGCGCTTGTGACATTTTGCGAAATTTCGTCAGTCGCGGCACTCTGCTGCTGGACCGCCGCGGCAACTGCGGACGAATGATTGTCGATCTCCTGCATGCGGATTGCGATCCGTCCGATCGCTTCCACTGCCTTGCCGATCGAATTCTGCACTCCCAGGATTTGGCTAGATATATCCTCGGTCGCCTTCGCGGTCTGCACGGCGAGTGACTTCACCTCAGAAGCGACTACCGCAAAACCGCGGCCTGCTTCGCCAGCGCGCGCTGCCTCAATCGTGGCATTCAGCGCCAATAGATTGGTTTGAGCAGCGATATTCTGGATAAGCTTGGTGACATCGCCGATCTTCTGCGCACCGCGCGCCAGTGCGCCAATATCCTGATTTGTCATCTGCGCTTCGCCAACTGCAACTCGCACCACTTCATTGGTCTGGTTGAGACGTTGTCCGATTTCCGCGATTGAAGTTGACAATTCGTCGGCGGCAACCGCGGCGGTCTTTACGTTGGCCGAGGCCTCATTTGATGTCTGCACTGCACTTTCGGCGCGTTGCGACGTATGGCCGGACGCAGTGAACAGGTTGGCCGCCGTCGAGCGCATTACACTCGCGCTTCTTGCCACCGTTTGCAGCAGTGTCTCCGCGTGATTGCGAAACGCCGAGATCGCGTTCTCGATTGCAGCGCGGCGCCCTTCCTGCTGTTGCATCGTGTCGCGCTGCAGTTCGGTTTGCCGCCGCCCTGTGATATCTTCGTGGGTCCCTATCCAGCCGCCATCCTTCGTTGGATGGTTCGTGACCAGCAAGAGACGCCCGCCCTTGGACTTGACCTCGTGCACGATGGTGCGCCCCTGTCCAATTGCAGTCAGAAACTCTTTTCTGTACTGCTGTGGATCTCGAGAGAACGTACCCTTGGCTACCCGCCTTTCCAGCACGTCAGAAAGCGTGGATCCCGGTTTAACGTCGGCCAACGTCAACTCATACATATTATAATATTGCGAGTTGCAGACGACCAGCCGCTCCGAGGCATCGAACATGCACAGTCCTTGTGCCATGCTGTCGATGGCAGTACGCATCTGTTCATTTTCTCGGTTTTGATGCCGCGTGAGGACGGCACCGGCCAGGCTCATGGCAAATTGGGCAACGATCGCCGCGAGGACAGCTGTGAGTACTGTTTTTGGAATGGTGGGGATGAGTGCCGCAGCCCAGTCAGCAGCAAAAATTATCAGCGCGCCGAAACTAATCGTAAATGCGGCGAGGCCAACAAATGTAACTAGCCATGAGGCGCGCTTGAGGGTGAGAGAGAAAAACATCGGCCAGCACGGTATTCCTCCAGGCTTTTTTTGCAGTTAATCGCCGGTAACCAAATCGTTAACGAGGCATGATTGGGAGCAGATATGGCCGAGTTGCAGCCTCTGCAGCTCGCGCGGGCACAACCGGCTCATAGGGAATACCGAGTTTCGCGGCGATGAACTTGCCGACGGGTTCGCCAACACCGCCCAACGCCCCAATCAAAATCATTCCGGTGCGTAACTTGGCAGTCCGCGCTATCTCCGAACCGGGCGCTGACTGAGCGAACACTGCACCTGGCATTCCGATTAATGTTATTATTTTGCGGTTGAAATTGTCCGACCAGGTTCGTCTTCAAACTCGTCGTGAATTAGGTCCCGCAGCTGCCGCCGGAGCGCGAGATATGCGCTGCCGTCTTCGTCGCGCGGTCGCGGCAATTCCACCCTAAGGAAAGCCTTTACCCGTCCTGGCCGCCGCGTCATCACCGCAATACAATCGGAAAGCTTGATCGCTTCGTCGATGCTGTGGGTGACCAACACGACCGTTTTTGGCTTAGTGCGCGGGCAATTGCGACACGCTGTCGCATTCCGCCCGACAATTGATGCGGGAGCTTGTTCTCAAAGCCATCGAGACCAACCAGCCGGACGTAATGTCGTGCGATGTCGTCGCGCTTGTGGCGAGGCAGCAACTTCATTTGAAGCCCAAAAGAAATATTCTGGATCACGCTCATCCATGGAAAAAGCGCGTAATCTTGAAAGATCATTGTATTCTGCCAGCCCGGTTCGCGAATTGGTTCGTCGTCCACCATCACCACGCCCGTAGTCGGCGGCTCAAAGCCGGCGGCGATGTTGAGCAGAGTCGTCTTGCCACAACCGCTGTGGCCGAGAATTGAACAGAACTGGTTATCGGGGACTTCGAACGTCACATCGCGCAGCGCCATAACGCTGTCTGGCGCACCCTGCGCACCGTAGATTTTTGACAATCCTTTGACCGCTAACCTGCCCATCGCTCGATCCTATTTACTCATTGCCAACGACCAAGGCAGAAGGCGTCGGCTCAGTAGCCGAATAGCGGTGTCGATCATGAGACCGACAAGTCCAATCGTCGCTCCTTGGAGGACAACCCGCCACAACACCTTGTGCTCCGGCGCGCCGAGGCTGCGAGCGGCGCGAACGAGGTTCGGATCGACATTCTTTACCCCAACGACGGTATTCACCAAAATTGGAAAAAACATGCCAAGAAAAATGATGAATTCGTTTTGCTCGTCGCCGAGACCAAACCACAAAATGCTGAGGGGTATCCATGCTAGCGGCGGGATCGGCCGCAAGATCTCCATGATGGGATTGATCTGGTTATACACGCGCCGCCACCAACCCATGGCCATGCCGAGCGGAATTGCAGTTGCCGCGAAAACGAAGGCGGCGGCTTCGCGTCGCAAACTCGCCAATAGATGAAAGAAAAGTTCGCCGGAGGCGATCATGCCCATCGCAGTTTTGGCGATGGTGGTCGGCGCTGGCATCAGGACCGCCATGTGCGGATCGATGCGCGGTAGCCAGACCGTCGACGCGAATTGCCACACGAAGATCAAAAAGACGAGAAAAGCGAGGTTGGGCAGGTACGCAACGATATGAAAAAGCCTCAGTCGGAGCCATGCGGCCGCGGCCGAAGCCGCCGGCACCACTTCGGACCCACCGACCGATGCGGCGTCGTCGTTCTGCATCACCTTTCTAACTCTCTTGTTTAGAGCCTTTCGAACGGCACCCCCCGCGAACTCCATCATAAACGAAGCCTCGCGGGGACTTCTTTCGCGACAGCCACTTACGGGTTGTAGGTCTTTCCATTGAACACCCACGGCTTCGTCAGGTCACCCGCCTCAGGCCAGGGCTGTGGGCTTTTGAGCGTGTTAACGTTCGCATAGGCCGGATAAGGCAATTGCCCGATCCTGCCCGACCAGTTTGCTGGCAGGAATGGCGCTTGCGTCGGTACTTTCCAGCCGAGTTTTTCATAAGTCTTCGTCATGAAGTGAACGTCGAACGACTCTTCGTAGTCCTTGGCGGTCAGGGTTTTGGTCAGGCGATTACGATCCTTCAGCCATTTGGCAATGCGGGCATTCTCCGCGCCCCACAATTTTGCAAATGGGAAGCTGTAGGTTGGTTTGTAGAGATTATTGTACAGCTGCGTTTGCTGAAGCAGCAGTGGTTTGCCATATACTTTGAGCAACGGTTCGGCGGCGAGGAAATCCGCTGCCTTATCTGGATTGAGACGAATCCAGAGCGTAGCTTCCATGAATGCGTCACTGATTGCCTGCACGACGTCGGGCACGTTATCGATCAGTTCTTGCCGCACGTAAAACATGCCTTCATAGAAATTGTATGGAAAAATCGTGTCGGCTTCTTTTCCGGTCTTTCGGTCGTCGGTAATGATCGTCACCGACGGCTCCCACGGCACGACGGCTCCAATGCCCTTTGCCATTAGGAGCTGCTCTCCCGGTGGCATGTTCTTCAGGATGACGTCCTTGCCGATCTGCAATCCGACCACCTCGGCAGCTTGCGTGAAATAGAATTCGGCAGACGAGCCGGTCACGATGCCGATGGTCGCTGGAGGATTGCTGCCTTTGAAATCGGCAAGTGTCTTAATCGGCGAGTCGACAGGAACGACCGTCGAGTGCTTCAGGTTTGGGGCGACAACCGCGATCGCCCGCACGGGGACGCCACGGTCAAGCAGGGAGGTAAAGGGGAAATTCCCGCCGTTGCCGACCTGCACCCTTGCAGACGCAACCGCTTCGTTGACATCGGGCCCGGCAGCGAATGTTTGAAACTTCGCTTCGAGACCGCGTTTTTCCAGCAATCCGGCCTTATCCATCACCACGTTAATCGTGTTCTGCCCAGAGAACGGGCCTTGCCAGCCGACGCCGATCGGCCACCAGCCCTTCTCCTTGAGCCATGCGACCGATTTGTCAGAGACTTTCTCATAGGGCTGGGGCCAGCCCCAATCCGTGAAGCTTTGCGCCGCCGCTGGAATTATGCCGCTAATCAATGCGGCGAACGCCGCGGCGGCCACTATGCCGAACCTCGTTCCTGACTGCTTTTGCATTACACTCCTCCCCCGGTTTTGTTTGACTGGCAAATGCGTGTCGGACTCGTTCGGTCTCATTTCCTGTTAGATCGGCTCGATGACAAATAATGTGCGCCCGTATTCTACTAATTCAGAGTTCTCCGCGCCGATTTGCACGATCCGGCCAGCAACTTCTGAATTAATGGTTGTGAACAGCTTCATCACTTCGATCAGACAGAGCGGTTGGCCTGCGCGAATGACCGCGCCAACTTCTACGAAGGGCGGCGCATCTGGGGTCGGTGCCCGATAAAACGTTCCGACCATCGGAGCAGTGACCTCGATTTGGCCAGTAGCCGCTTCGACCTTCGGAGGTGCGGGGCGCGACTCGCGAATAGCTGGCTTCGGCACAACAGAAGCTGCAGGAACTGCCGTCTCTATAGCCGCAAGTGGAGACGTTGCAGGCGCACCATTCCGACGCACCACAAGTTTCATGTCGCCAGTTTCAAATATGAGTTCGTCGCAAGAACTGCTGTCGATCAGTTTCACGATCTCTGCGATTTCATCGTAGGTCAAACTCACGCGCCTTCCTTTCCACTCGGGTCGTGCGGAGCCTCATCGATGGTCGCCGCCAGCCGGTCAGCCGCTGCCTGCAGCAACGGAACGTGCTGCAGGCCCTCCTGCAACGACATGCGTGCGAGTGGCGCGGAGACTGCCAGGGCTGCGACCGGTTGCTTATGTGGTGAGCACACTGGCACGGCGACGCACACGACGCCGGCAAGGAATTCCTGATTGTCGATCGAAACGTCAGTCGCGCGGATTTTTTCCAGCTCTATTTCCAGCAGCGCCGCGTTGGTGATGGAATTTTCGGTGTAGCGATATAAGGGAATCGAGCGTAGCAGCGCCGCGCGCTTTTGGGCCGGCAGCTGGCTCAGGAAGAGCTTGCCCATGGATGTACAATGCAGGGGCACCCGCGAACCGGGCTCGAACCGCAGCCCGAATGGCCATGCCGACTCCACGCGATCGAGGTAGACGACGTGGCTGCCACTCATCACGCCGAAATTGCATGTCTCGCCGATCTCCTGGGATAGCGCCTCCAATATTGCATGGCGGGGCGCGCGCAACATCGATGCGGCAACAATGCCCAGTCCGAGCTGGACCATGCGCGCACCCGGCACGAACCGGCGACTGCCCGGTTCGCGCTGCAACAAACCTTCACTTTCCAGCATACGGACGATGCGATGGGCCGTCGGCTTGGGAAGCCCGAGCAAAGCGCCGAGCTCAGACACGCCGAGCGGTCGGCGCGCCGTCGCCATGGCCTCGAGAATTGCCACCGCCTTGACTGTGGGAAATGCCTTTGTCGAACGCTCCGCGGATCCCGACCGCCGGGTCAGTTCGTCGTGGAGCCGGCCGTTGTTCGGGGACGTCAGCGGAGGCTGCATGGCTTGTATCAAAAACCGAAACAAAACGTCTTGCAATATGAATTTGATCGGTGCGACAATTGAATTGTCCACCTGCGCAGATGGGTGACGGACTCAACTGGGAGGCGAGCGATGCGGCGCGTGCTGGTCGCCAATCGCGGCGAGATCGCGTTGCGGCTGAATGCAGCCGCCTTGCTCGAGACTGCCGGCGCTATGAAATGCGACGCAGTTTATCCGGGTTACGGCTTCTTGGCCGAAAACGGCGCGTTTGCTGAACGGTGTTCTGAAGCAGGCCTGAAATTCATTGGCCCCAGCGGCGAGTGCATTTTTCGCATGGGGGACAAAGTCGCGGCGCGCCAGACTGCCGCCGCAATCGGCATCCCAGTCGTGCCTGGGTCCGAGCATGGTTTTATATCGTCGGGTCCGGCAGAATTAGCGGCACGCGATATCGGTTTTCCAGTGCTGTTGAAAGCAAGCGGCGGCGGGGGCGGCCGCGGCATGCGGATTGTAACGAGCGCCGCAACCTTCCACGCGCAATTTGAGCAAGCTTCGGCTGAGGCACTCGCTGCCTTCGGCAATGCAGAAGTCTATCTCGAACGATTTTTCCCGCAGGTTCGGCACATCGAAATTCAAGTGTTTGGTGATCAGTACGGCAATTATGCTCACCTCGGTGAACGCGATTGCAGCGTGCAGCGCCGGCATCAGAAGCTCGTGGAAGAATCACCCTCTCCCGCGCTCGATCAGGTCACACGAACACGCATGGCGGAAGCAGCTGTGGCCTTGACCAAGGCGCTCGACTACGTCAATGCCGGCACTGTCGAATTCATCTTCGATCCCACCAGCGGTCAGTTCTTTTTTATCGAAATGAATACGCGCATTCAGGTTGAGCACCCTGTGACTGAAATGGTCACCGGTACCGATCTGGTGCTTGAGCAATTTCGGGTCGCGGCCGGCGAAAAACTCTCGTTCAGCTCGACGTTCTCCGAGGGTCGCACCGCGATCGAATTCCGCATTAATGCTGAAGACGCTACCCGCGATTTCCGACCGTCGCCAGGGGTCCTCAAACGATGGCGGCCACCGAGTGGCCGCGATATTCGTGTCGACAGCCACGTCTACGAGAGCTACGCCGTCCCCCCTTATTACGATTCCATGTTGGCCAAGCTCATCATCACAGGGCCAGATCGCGCGACCGCGATGAGCATTGCCAGGTCAGCACTCGCCCGATTCCATGTGTCGGGACTCGAGACTACCGTCCCGTTCCACGCCCGACTGTTACAGACACCTGAATTTATGCGGGCGGAAGTGCATACCCGCTGGGTCGAAGAGCAAATGCAGATCGTGCAACACTGATGACTAATAAGCGCACCATCAATCTTGTCGATGTAACGCTACGCGACGCCCACCAGTGCCTCTGGGCAACGCGCATGACGACCGCGATGATGGAAGATCTTGCGCCGCGGCTCGACCGCGCAGGATTTGAGGCGATCGATCTGGTCGGCGGCGCGGTGTTCGATGTCTGCGTAAGGTACCTGCGCGAAGACCCCTGGGAGCGAATGCGCATCCTTAGCGGATGGGTCAAGCAGACGCCGCTCGTCGTCATGACACGTGGTCAGAGCCTTTTTACATTCGAGTTCTTTCCCGACGATATCGTCGAGCTGACGGCAGAAAGAATATTCGCCAACGGCATCCGGTATCATACGCCCTATGACGCGTTGAACGACATGCGTAATATGCAGGTTCCGGTGCGGGCGGCGAAAAAGGCTGGGCTCTATACTGCCGGTGGCATCGTCTACACGATCAGCCCAGTCCACACCGATGCCTATTACGCGCGCAAGACGCTCGAACTGGCCTCACTCGGCGTTGATGCCGTTTACCTCAAAGATCCAAGCGGCCTATTAACGCCAGAAAGAGCGAACACCCTCGTTCCGGCCCTCAAAGCCGCGTGCGGCGCACTACCTCTACACCTGCACTCGCATTGTCTCACCGGGCTTGCGCCTTATACGGCGGTCCGCGCAGTAGCACTGGGAATTGACGTGGGACATACAGCGACCTCGGCTTTGGCCAACGGCGCCTCGCACCCTGCGACTGAATCGTTCGTCGAAAATATTCGACGCGCCGGCTTCGACGTTCCTATCGATCTTGCACCTGTTCAAGAAGTCGCCGAGCGACTGCGGTACATCGCGAAACGTGAAGATAAGCCACTCGGCACCATCGCTGAATACGACGCGTTTCACTACGAGCATCAGATGCCAGGTGGGATGGTCTCGAATCTGAAGTCACAACTTGCGCCCCTTGGCATCGCCGACCGCCTGCCAGACGTTCTCGAGGAAGCCGCGCGGGTACGTTGCGAGCTGGGCTACCCGATTATTGTCAGCCCCTTCGCGCAATTTGTCATAACCCAGGCGGTCCTTAACGTAATGGGCAAAGAGCGTTATGCCACGATCCCCGATGAGGTGAAAAAATACGTGCTTGGCTACTACGGCGAAATTGCCGGGCCGATCGATCCCAATCTCTACGACCGCATCACCAATGGCGCCGCGGCAACGACAGCGCGGCCTGGCGACCTATTAGAGCCCGGGATTCCGAAAATTCGACGCGAGCGCGGTCCGTTCGCGTCAGACGACGATCTTTTGCTGGCGGCTTTTTATTCCAACCGCGAATATAGCGCCTTGAAGGCGGCCGGGCCCATTGAGACCGGCCATCCTCTTGCGTCTACGCCGCTCATTACTTTGCTGAGGGAAATCACGCAGCGGCGCGACATTCGATCGATCCACCTTGTCCATCAGGCCAGGTAACTAGCATGACTGTCCCAGCGATCATCACTGTCGCCATACCCGGTGCAATTCCGCGCAAGGCCGACACGCCGGCCGTCCCAGTGACGCCAAGCGAGCAGATCGAATCTACCCACGAAGCGTTCGAAGTCGGAGCTTCTGTCGCGCATATCCATGTGCGCAACCCCGACGAAAGCCCGAGTTCGGAGCCGGAGCTTTTTGCGCGCGTCCAGGAAGGAATCGTCAAACATTGTCCAAAGATGATTGTGCAGTTCTCAACCGGCGGCCGTGGCCGAAGCCAAAACGAACGGGGCCGTATGCTTTACCTCAAGCCTGATATGGCCTCGCTCGCCACCGGCTCGGTCAATTTTCCAGCGCAGATCTACGAAAATCCGCCGCAACTCGTCGAAGAACTTTCGCGCTCGATGCTTGAGAACAACGTCAAGCCTGAGATCGAAGTTTTCGACGTAGCGATGCTCTACAACGCTAAGAATCTCGCGGATCGTGGGTTGCTTAAGCGACCGTGTCAGGTTCAATTCGTGATGGGCATTCCGAATGCACTGCCGGCTCGGCGGAAGTTGCTGGAATTTCTGATTTCAGAGCTCAAGGACTTGATGCCCGACGCCACTTGGTCAGCCGCTGGAATTGGACGCCACCAGTTGGAAGTCAACCACTGGTGTCTCGAGCTCGGTGGTCACGTTCGGACCGGACTAGAGGATAACATCAAGTTCGACAAAGATCGGCTCGCCCGCAGTAATGGCGAACTGGTTTCGCGCGTGGCTACGATATGCGCGAAATATGGACGACATGCGGCAAGTGTTGAAGAAGCGCGACAGATTCTGCGACTACCAACGGGCTAGAACCTAAACCGCGAAAACCAGGGGGGACCTATGCAGACAAAAGCACAATCCGGAGGCTTCGGTACATCGATCGGCACGATCGCATTTGCAAGCGCCATCGGCACCACGATCGAATGGTACGACTTCTTTCTGTTTGGAGTGGTCACTCCGATCGTGCTCAACAAACTATTTTTTCCCAACTTCGATCCATTGGTCGGTACGTTGCTGGCGTACACGACGTTCTTTGTCGGGTTCATATCGCGCCCGATCGGTGGAATCATTTTTGGCCATTATGGTGATCGGATCGGCCGCAAGACAGTGCTCGTCCTCACCATCCTCATCATGGGTATCGCTACATTCTTAATTGGGCTGCTGCCGACCTACGCATCGGTCGGTATTTGGGCCCCGATCATGCTGCTCTTCCTTCGCATCTTTCAAGGCATAGGCATCGGCGGCGAATGGGGTGGTGCCGTATTGATGGCGGTCGAACATTCGCCAGCCGGCCGACGCGGATTTTACGGAAGCTGGCCGCAGATCGGAGTCCCGGCCGGCCTGCTGCTGAGCTCGGGTATGGTCTACCTGCTGTCCTATCTTCCCGAAGCCGACTTCTTCGCATGGGGATGGCGGATCGCGTTCCTCGTAAGCGCGATCCTGGTCGCAGTCGGCCTTTATATTCGCTTGAAAATTATGGAGACGCCGGCATTCACCCGCATCCAAGAATCTAAGAAGGTTGTCCACGTGCCGTTCTTCGAGTTGTGGCAAACCCACGGCAAGAACACCCTCCTGGGGCTCGGTGCACGCTATATCGAAGGCGTAACCTTCAATATCTTTGGCGTGTTTATCGTCGGATATCTCGCGGGGACTTTGGGGTTGCCGCGGCAAACCGCCCTCGCCGGCGTCATGATTTCATCGGCAATCATGATTGTCATGCTGCCAATTTATGGAAATCTGTCAGACCGGATCGGCCGGCGCCGGATGTTCGCGGTCGCCGGAATACTGATCGGTATTCTTTCGTTCCCGTCTTTCTGGCTGATGCAAACGAAAGAGCCACTACTGATTTGGATCGCAATTGCAGTGCCATTTGCCTTCGTCTATCCGGCGGTCTACGGACCGCAAGCTGCGCTGTTTTCGGAGCTCTTTGATACGCGCGTTCGCTATACCGGAATATCATTTGTCTATCAGTTCTCCGGTATCTACGCGAGTGGGCT
>WNFI01055966.1_pt1 | contig 13742 bp, 14 predicted proteins | sample 5400471 | NCBI WGS metagenome assembly WNFI01 (sample SAMN13153348, study PRJNA577476) | soil metagenome | isolation source: 100 cm saprolite on Douglas fir-dominated hillslope | place: USA:California | collected 2013-09-17 | reverse complement strand
TCCCGCCGCCATCGCGGGGGTACAGGGAGAACCAATATGGGAGTGCTTACTCAACTCATGATGTGGAAAACAGAAATTGGAGGAGCATCCAATCAGATACATGCCCATCTCCAAGGCTTTGAGGCGATGGGCCGCGTGACGAGATTTGCGCGTCAAACTGGCCAGTCGTTCTCGGAAAGTTCCATTCAAACGCTCGATAAAAGCTGTGTTGAGGACTATGCCACCACGCGATCTGTGAAGCAGCTTCTCCGCTTGCTCCAGGAGACCGTGAGCCATCCTGCGGGTGATCTCGACCACCCGTTTTTTCTCCGTCCGCTTGATCACAGTGCCAATGGACAATTCTGGCCAGATCTGCAACTGTGCGCGCCCAACCCCACTGGTCAGCTTGACCTTCTCTCGGAACGCTCGGCGAATACTGTTGGGGTAAGCACTCCAGCCGTCTGTCAAGACAAGCAGCGGGAGCATCGCTTGGGCCGATCGGCGAACCTGGGACATCAAACGGTCGGCCAGGCCGCGATCACGCGAGAGCTGGACTACTCCACCCAGCCACAAGCGCGTCGAGACCATCATAGCCAGTCCCATCCACGCAATCATTTTGCACCCTTTCACTCGTATTTCGTCGGCTTGAACATGTATCAGGTCAAGCTTTCCTTGCTCGACGATCCCCTCATGCACCCGTTGACAATGCGCTCCGGCTCGATCGCGCCAATCGGCGACCGTCCGCTCATCCAAGCCAAAAGCATGCACAATCGCCTGGACTGGACACCCATAGGTCAGCAGGGTCACGACGATCACGATCAGTTCCGCCGGTTTGCGCAACCCCTCAAACATCGTTCCCCGACGACCGCTAAACGTTTTTTTGCAGACCTTACAACGATAGCGTTGCCGCTTCCGATCATGGATCACCACATTGCCCTGTTCGATTTGGCCTCTTGCCGAACACGATCCATTCGGGCAAAATGGTTTCGACGTGTTCCTTGGCTCTGGTGGACTCTTTTGCATGAGCACATCTTGCCAAGAACCGTCACTTTTTTCAATCCCTCCTCACTCCACCGGATAGTGGGGTCCTACCCCCATTGTTCCCTATAGCGTTTTTCACAGTAGGACTAGGAATACCGTTCTTTACCCCTAACGCTCGATTTAAGCGTCACGCCAGAAAACTAGCACGAGATGGTTGGTATGTTGCAACGGTAAACCGATCAAACTGGAACAAAATGAGCCTCATGGTTGTGTATCAACGACAAAGGGATAAGAAATGACCGATATCGCCATCTACCAACCAGACCACGACGAGCAGTTCATCGACTTGTGGCTGCACGCCAAATCTGAGAAGACCATGCGTGCCTATCGTGCGGATATGGCGCGGTTCTACGCCTCGTGCGGGAAGTCACTCCAGCAGGTGACGCTCGATGATGTGTACCGCTTCACTGATGAGCTTGTTACACAAGGATTGAAGCCAGCCAGCCGCAACCGTGCCATTGCCGCCGTGAAGTCTGCCTTATCGTTCGGGGTGAAGTCTGGCTACTTGAAAGTCAACGTGGGCCTGCTGGCGCAGCTGCCGAAACTGGAGAACCGATTAGCCGAGCGCATCATGAGCGAGGCCTCCATTGCGCGTATGCTGGCGCTAGAAGCCAACAAGCGCAACCATGCTATCCTGGTCCTGCTCTATCGTGGAGGCCTGCGTTGTGCCGAGCTCTGTAATCTCACCTGGCGCAATCTACAAGAGCGCGACGAGACCGGGCAAGTGACCGTCTACGGCAAAGGCGATAAAACGCGCTCAGTGCTGCTGACACAAGAAACGTGGGCGGAAGTGATGGCGCTGCCACATACGGACAGCTATGTGTTTACGTCCCGCCAGGCGCGCTCACGAGCAGGCAAGGCAGATCGACGCCTGGATGAGAGCATGGTGTTTCGCATCGTGCAGGCAGCAGCTCGTCGGGCTGGCATCGAGGGCCACGTTTCACCGCACTGGATGCGCCACGCTCATGCCACGCATGCGCTTGAGAACGGCGCGCCTATCACGCTCGTCAAGGAAACGCTTGGGCATAAGTCCATCGAGACGACGGCCAAGTACACCCATGTCAGGCCAAACGCGAGTTCAGGTCAATACCTGAAAGTGTAGGAGATGAATGATGCTGTTTACGATATATGGGCTCAGAGTAGCAGGCACCGAGCACGTGTTCCTCATAGGCCAGACCCATCAGCGGTTGTCAGAGAGAAGATCAGGCCATCTTGAGCGAGCGAAAAAGATGTTTGCAAAGGGGTTTCACACGCCGAAGACACAGGTTATTATGCAGGCATTGCAGAGCGGTTGGGACATAGAGATCATTGAGATCGATCAACTTGAAGCGCAGCCACGGTATGCACGGATGAGCGATGGGAGTCGGGGCTCTGCTCTTGCCTCAGAGAAGGTGAATGAGCGAGAATGGTTCTGGCAGCAAACCTACTTGCGTAATCAGGGAGGTCCGATGGTTATTAATGGGGAGAAAGTATTCTCTTGGAGTCTGGTCCCTACCCCGCAAGACTAAGACCCCGCCATCATGGACGGTCATCCATGATGATGACCGCGAGGCACACAGCTAACGAAAATCCCATTTCAGCGCATTGAAAGAAACCAGGCGAAAAGTATGGATCCACGCATTTTTCAGCCTGGTTTTTCACCGTATTGGTAATTTCTGCCAATTTGCTTGAGAATGAGTTGTGCCGATCGTCATAGGTTACGCTCAAAAAGTGCGGGCCTGGCCAGCTCCTCTTTTTCAATCGGGTGGTAACTTATGAGAATGGCAATTAGCAAAAGCTATCCGGTCACTCGTTGAGATACCTCTTCAATCGAGGTTTGGAATCGGTCTCGGCAGTGAACAGCATAGCTTTCCACATCTCTTCAAACAGGTGCATATCCTCGTCTGCGTATTTGAGGGCCCGTAATTTGGCCGCATAGAGGGATCGTGAGGCATGTTGCGGTAATCTGGTATCAGCCATGAACCGCTTTGCAAAGTCGCTATCTTGTGGCTGGTCATGCGAACGCAGCCATGATTTGAAGTGCCTCACCTCTGTATCAGTGCGGAATCGTTCCTCGATAGTAAGTCGTTCCTTGAGTTGCTGCACCTCGGCTTCGAGTGCGTCGATCCGGGCCTGCGCCGCTGGATCTTTGGCGAATGCGGGATCGCGCTTTTGCTCCTCCAGATAGTCGGTCAGTGCTGCCTCCATCACTTCATAGAGCATGCGGTTCGTGTCCAGGTGTAAATTTTGGAATTCCGTGGGCGGAATTTGTACAATTAGATGAGCGCTTTTCGCTCTTGTTCTCTCCCTTCACATTTCTCTTGAAGCGCTCACAAAGCCAAAGCAAGGCTTTTCTTCACGGAAAGGGTGCGTTCGTCCTCGCTCACGCAATTGCACAGATTCCGCCCACGGAATTCCAAAATTTACATATGAGCCTGAATCTGTTGCGGCAGGAACACTCGTCTCGTGTTGGCATCCATGCCAAGCGTCTCAAGGCTGGCTGGGATAACCACTATCTCCAACGTGTTCTGGATGGAGTAAATTAGATGCGATTGCCCTGGCGAGAACCTATGGAAAGGAGAGAAACGAGCTATGCCCGTTGAATTTTTGACGCCAGAGCAACGAAGCCGCTATGGTTGCTATGTGGGGGAGCCATCACCAGAACAGCTGGCCCTCTACTTCCATCTCGAAGACCGTGATCGCGCTTTGTTAGAACCTCGACGGCATGCCCATACACGCCTGGGGTTCGCCCTCCAGCTCTGCACTGTTCGCTTCCTGGGGACCTTTCTCTCCGATCCAACGGACGTTCCTCATAACGTCGTCCTGACACTTGCCTCCCAACTGAACATCGCTGATCTGAGCATCCTCTCCCGCTATCGCGAGGGCGAAATGCGCTATGATCACGTCCATGAAATCATGGCAGAGTATGGGGTATGGCAACGATCCGTGCGAAATTGGGCCATTTGACAGAACTTGATATGTCTCGCCTTTCAAGCTATGATACTACAGCTACATCCCTCGTTATCGCATCTAATGTGCAAAAATGGTATACTTTGACTGGTACTCAGAGTAGTATTTTCGTAGCGCGTTGGCGAGTTACCGCACCTAATAGGCTATTGGGTGCGATACCTTCTAATACGAGATGTCATAATCAATGCAGGAGTTGACCATGGAGAAGATTGGGTTGGTGGAGACGATAGACGCCTTGCGGTCGGAGTTGGCCGCGGCGGTGGAAAAAGCCCGCGGGCAAGAGATCCAGTTTCCGATAGGTTCAATACAACTGGAGTTCCAGGTGGGAGTGACCTGGGATGCGGAGGCCAAGGCTGGGGTCAAGTTCTGGGTGCTGGAGTTGGGAGCGAGCGGCAGCTATGCAAACGAGTCGGTCCAGAAGGTTACCCTCAACCTTGAAGCTCCAGTGGATGCCGAGGGACGAGCGGTGAAAGTGACTCGCCGTTCGCAGGAGAAGCCGTAATTGAGGGGCTCGATGACAGCAGACCTGAGCAACCTGGTCGTCGAGATTCTCCACAAGCGGGACGACGACAACCATCCGTACTGGTCGGTGGGTTCAGGGTTCTTCGTCAGCTCCCGCCGCTACGCTACGGCGAAGTGGTCCGGAGCGCGCCGGCAGTGGTGGAGCGGTGCTGGGCAGTTGGATTCCCCCACTTCAAGGTGCTAGAGCATGAACGCGGTAAACCCAAACCGCCTCCTTCCAGTGCCCAAGTCGATGGGGAGATCCCGACCGGCGAGAATGTGGGCCAGCCGCTCCTGACACTGCGGGTAAGAAATTCTCCCCGACCTCTACCAAGCGGCTCGGTTCGTGAGTCGGAGTGGGAAGGGATGTCCGGGGCAGTGGTGTTCTCGGGCGACTACATTATTGTGGGTGTGATCACTGAGCATCGTCCCCTTGAGGGTGAGAGTGCATTGACCGTCGTGCCGATCACAGCCCTCGATCTGCTGCCCGAAGCCGAAGCGACGAAATGGTGGAAGCTCCTAGGTGTAGACCACCAGGCGCTCGTGCGCCTGCCGAGCGATGAACGTGAGCAACGCCTGAGATCGCAGCGATCTCGGAGATGCGACTTCTACCAATATATCTCGCCGCCTGTCCGTTATGTCAGTCGGCAAGAGGTCCTTGATACAGTTCGTTCAGTATTACTCGCGGATTTGTCCGATGGCATGGGATCTTCCCCCTCGAACAGGCCGCTTGCCCTGCATGGAATGGGCGGGATTGGCAAGAGCATTATTGCACGCGCGCTTTGCGATGATCCGGCAGTTCAAACCGCTTTTCCTGATGGCATCCTGTGGGTCACGCTTGGGAAGGAACCAGAATTAGTGTCGGCGATGCGGCAATGGGTCCAGGTTCTAGGTGGTACTATAAGTGAAAATGTACCGACAGTGGACAGTCTAAAGGATCTCCTCGCTAAACTGCTCAAGGACCGTATCTGTTTACTGATCGTCGATGACGTATGGCGGCACAGCCATGCTGAGGCTTTCAGTGTGGGAGGGCCTCGCTGTCGCATGCTGCTGACAACACGTGATACTGAAATTGTCAGCGAACTCGGAGCAAAGGTGCAACCAATTCCTGGCATGACAGAAGCCGAAGCTATCACATTATTGGAAGAATGGTCGGATGGGCACCTCACTGAGGCTGACTTAAAACTGAAAGGCCAGATCGTCAAACGGTTAGGATATTTGCCACTCGCGGTAAAATTAGCTGGTGCACAGCTGCGACGGAAGCAAGCTGGTGAGTGGCTACAGACGTTTGCTCTTCGCAACCTCAAATCTTCACGACCCGAGGGTATTCACGACAATCTAGAGCTAACATTCAACCTTAGCCTGGAGGAACTCGATAAAGACCTTCGTCGCCTCTATGTCTCTATGGCGATCTTCAAAGAGGATGAAGCGATTCCCCAGGCGGGAATTGAGCGACTCTGGCACGGACTTGCGGGCCGTGATGCCGATGCCACCAGTCTGTTGCTCGATGACTTGGCGGCGCGAGCATTGCTCGAGATCGACTCGTCCTCACGCAGGATACGATTGCATGACTTGCTTCGTGATCTGATAGGGGTGGAATTGAAGGACAAGCGTCTTGAGACACATCAGGCATTGCTCGGCTCCTATCGGAGCTTGTGTGGAGGAGCAGGCTGGCAGACAGTAGAAGATGATGGCTATGTGTATGACCATCTTGCCTATCATTTCCATGCCGCGGGTGCAATAGACGAACTCAAAGGGCTCTTGGTAAATGTCCTACGAAGTGAGCAGGTTTTGCCCTCCCACATGAGCATTTGCCCTCCCATGTGAGCACTGGTACAAGTGTACCTGGGCAAACCGCTCCATATCTAGGGTATCATCAGAGAAAGTTGTAAATAACCTGAATGCTCTGGGTAGTTACCGCGTACTTGTCGTCTGGATATGATCATCGACTAGGCATCTGAGTTAGCTGATACACGAGCACAGGCGAGGACTACACCCCATAGATAGATCGCGTCGAAACTGCCATTCGGCGGTCTGGCCTGTGTCACGGCCATCCGGCACCGGGTACCGGTGCCGGGCTGATCAGCACCTGTCCGGTCCGGGCTGCGACCGCCTCGTTCACCTGCTCGATGCCGCGCCACTGGGCCGCCAGCAGGAACAGCGTCTGTCGGTCCGGTCCACCGAGCATGGCGGCGAAGATCGCGCGGTCGTGCTCGATGCGCTCACGCACCTCGCCGCCCTCGCGGACCCGCACGACCGCGCCCTCTGGCAGCGTGCCGGCTGCCCCGACCCAGACGGCGCCTTCGGCGTCCATGCAGATGCCGTCAGGACCAAGGCCCTCTGCCCATATCCGCCGGTTGGATAAGCTGCCGTCGGTGGCGATGTTGAACGCGATGAGCCGACCGGTGAAGGACTCGGAGATGATCAGCGTCGAGTTATCCGGGGTGATCACCATGCCGTTGGGGAATGACAGGTCGCCCGCGACTTGGCGAGCCTTGCCATCTGGGGTAACCAGTGCGATGATACCGGACTTGGGCTGCTCACCGGCGAGAAAACCGAAATTGATGCTGTTGAGGTAGATGTTGCCCCGGCCATCTACCACGATCTCGTTCCAGCCATCGGCGATCCCGCTGAGGTCAGCGTGCCGGACCATCGACCCGTCCGGCTCCCTGCGCAGCAGCTCCTTGCCCGTGACCAGGAGGCGGCCATCGGGCAACCAGTCGATGGACCAGCCGAGACCGGGAGGTCCGTGGCCGGTGACTTCGCTGTGGCCGTCGAGATCGACCGCGACGATCTCGCCCGTCCCCCAGTGGGCGAACCACAGTCGGCCCTCGTGCCAGCGAGGCGATTCGACATAGGCGAGCCCGTCCAGCAGGACTTTGGGTCCAGGCATGGACGATGCGTTTTTTCCCCGATCTGCGTTGCTGTTCTCAGAGGTTGACATGTGTTCCCTTCCTTTCATGCGCTTTCCGTATCTCGCGAGCGTTCTTGGCCTGTTTTTGCCGTTCATCATTTACCCTCCAACCACATCCCAGTCTGTTTTCCCTGTGGCCGACCAACGTTTCTCTGTCAGAGAAGCCTGCTGCTTGCGTCGGGTGTGCGATTTGAACCGGAGGACGCCCTTAACCGGGGAGAGCGAACGCATTCTTCCACAGTGAGGACATTCCACCAGGCTGATGGAACTTTCGGTAAATCGTTTGAGATCGATGGGAACCAGCTCTCCAGAAAACGTGCAGTTGGGTGATGTGCTCGTTTGTTCCTGTTCTTTCGCCGTTTCCGCCGTTTTCGTCGTGTTCTGCTGCTCGTTTTCCGGGACGGTTTGCCGTTCGGGCTCTTTCCCATTCACACTTGCTGGTTCTGCTTTGTTCTGATCAGTACGGAAGCCTTCAGGGCCTGCTCCATCAATGAGTTTGAGCGTATCATGACGCAGCACAAGCAGCTCTGCGGCGGACTTGAGCCGCTCGGCTCGCACATCGGTTTCCCCGGCCAAATAGGACCATTCCAGGGCGGTCGTCACCAGCTTCATGAGATTGTCCATCGTGACGCGGCCTGAGTGGGTCGGGTCGAGGACCGGATGCGTCAACCAAGCGTAGATGGAACTGGTCCATTGACGTAAGTTGAGCTGCGGAAAGAGCTGCTGGTACACCGTTTCCAGCGTGGCCAGGATGGCACGGACTTCTTCCGAGGTGTGGCTTGCAATGCGGCAGAAAGGGGCCAATTTGTCGAAACGACGACGAAATTGCAGCCAGGTCGGATCAGGCAGGTCGAACGTCTCCTTCAAGGGAATCGTGTCTCCGCGCCCTGCCGCCACCAGACACAACCCAAGCGGATGATCGTACTGCAACCGCCCCTGGTCCGTCACTTCCTTGAGCAACATGAGGTGTTCCAAAGAGAGATCGTGTGCATCATCGACAATCAAACACTCGGTGCCGTACTGGTGCAAGTGTCCCATGAGTTTGGGCTTGCGGGTGCTCCAATGCCCTCGGAGCGGGAGGCAAAGCGCCGCAAAAAACTGGTCGCCCAATGCCTGTTCATCGTCATTGTTTTTGGGAGCCACCACCGCGAGAACGGATCGTCCGCCAGCCGTTTTGAGTAGGTCGCGGATACTCATTGTTTTGCCAGCGCCCGGATCAGCCACGATGAGATGCCAGGAACGATTGTCCCAGGCGTCATGCAGCATCTGTTGAAAACGTTTCGCGAAGGCGGTTTCGACGAAAATGTCCTTTCTGAAGAGGGGATGGGTCATGCACGTTACTCCTCTCGCTGCACGTAGCGGACGGGTAAGACATGAACAAGACGATCAGGTTCAGCATCCGGGACAGCCTCCGCAAGCTGGACGACTTGCGTGATCTCAGCCTCGACACTCGCTAATCGTTCAGAAACGAGGGCGGTATGAATGTCTGAGCGTTGGCGATCCCATTGACGGGCCTGTTCACTTGCTCGAATCTCCGTGCTTCGGCGACGGCGTGCTGCCCGTGCTTCGTCCTGAATACGAGCACGAACGGGCAGCCCTTGTTCACGGGCGATCTTCGCTTGCTGCTCGTCGTGCTGGCGCATGGCTCTGGCTTCCCACTCACTGACGCGGCCTCCCATGAGTTGTGGGCAGTAGGCTTCGCCAACATATTCGCCTCCGACGAAGATGTAGAGCACTCCCACGTCCCTCCTGTCATAATACAGATCAAACTCACGGCCCCGGAGCCGTGAGAGGAGTCCGGGGCAAACATACCAGCGACCCTGAAACGAGAGTCTGTTGCCGTTTTGCACACGATACCCATGATGGGGTGTCTTGCGATTAACTGCCTTCATGAGCAGCAACTTCAAATCATCGGGCGAACCCAGATACTGTGGCACCCCAGATGCCGCCACCGCCTGTTCCCACAGGATGTAACGGCGTTGTTGTCGCAGGCCGTCGAAGTCTCGTTGGTAATCATCAACGATGGCCTGATAGAAACAGCGCTCCAGTTCTTCCAACGTCATGCCTCCCGCTTGCGCCGCTGTTTCGGCATCATGGACGCCGTACGACGAGTTGGGAAGCCTCTTTTCAAAACGTTCCGTCATCCACCGAAAGAGCGATTCGACCGTTCCTTTTGCTGATGGCGCATACGGAGGGGCTTGCTCTGTGATCATCCCCAATCGATCCACAAGCACTTGCCGTGCTCGCTCGGAAGTGAAGATCTTCCCCCGGTCGTGGAAGATAATGGCTGGCTTGCCAAAACAGGGCCAGGAATGCTCACATCCATTGATGCCGACTAGATGATCTTTCCGTTCCATGCTGACCTTCATCAGGCGCATGTAATCCTCCTCCTTGAGTGGCCCCAACGCCAGAACCGCACCGAGGATAGCTGCCGTTTTGACACAAATGAGCACCGCCACATGCACACGGCTGGCAACCGTGGTTCCATCGGGAGTGACGACATACAGGTCCATCGTGTGCTCATCCACCTGGGTCAGCAGGGCCGGAGCCGGAATGGAGAGCACAAAGGACTCGGCAGACGAACGTTCACGCGGAACGGATTTGGCCCCTTCGCGCATGGCCACCAGTTCCGGCTCCATCTTCAAGTGCTGCACGGTTGTGCGTACCTGTTTGTAGGAGGGAAGTTTGACCGGCGAACCTTCATCCTTCGATAAGCGTGCCGCCACTTGTTGCATTTCGGTATGCTCCCGGATCGCGGTCATGGACAACCGTGTGGGGAGTAAAAAAAGCCGACGAATACACTCCTGGAAGGCCGGGTGCATCGTTGTTTTTCCGGTATAGCTGCCATGAGGCACGCAAGCAATCTGACCAAGCTGTCGGGTCCGCCGAACCAGCCGCGAAAGCGTTGAACGGGGGATGCCCTCCTTTTCTGCAACGCTGGTTTGGGTGGCCCCGGCCAGCACTTGCGAAACGGCCCGTAGATTGCGATGGAATTGCTCTCGTTGTGGCGAGGGCAGCGTAGAGGCATCAAACGTCGGACCCGCAATGAGGGCGAGCGGCGCGTGTGAGTTGGTTGCTCCCTCTTGTACCGGTAGAGGTTCAAGCGTGTCTGGGAGTGGTGAGGGCTGAAGTGCTGGAGCATCAGGTGGGAGCAGGGCCAGGGGAAGTGCGCGAGAAAGCGTGAACTGCTCCAGATCGACCAGCAGATGTCCCTGCGCCGCGCTATCTCCCACCACCTTCCAGATCGCCGCTTCCACCAGATCGACGGGAAACTGGTGTGAAAGTCTACGCGCCACCTGTGCGCTCGGTGCCAATCCAGAAGGTGCCTTGTTGGAGGCGTGCGAGCCTTCGTGCCGCTTCCGCTTTGGCGAGGTTGCGATCTCCCCGTTTGTCATCCTCCATGCCCGCTTCGGCAATGAACGGTTTTCCGTTTGTCAACGTTCCCACGGCGTCGGGCAGATACTGATGGGGTTTGCCCTCAAACGTGTAGCCAATCGCGAATGGTGCATGTTTCGGGATCGGCAGTCGATAGGTCGCGGCGAACTGCGGGCCAATGTCGCCACGTGTGTAGCTTTTCACCAAGGGATGGTATTCGAGCCACAGAAGGAGACGTTCTTCGAGCTGGCTACAGAACGGCTGCTTGACAGCGGTATCCATTTTGAGGCTCGGAATCCATCCTGAAATGGAGCGGCCCGCTATTTTGAACAGATCAATACCTTCGACTGCTGGTGCGACCATGAGCAACCCCGCCGATCTGATGGCGCATTCGTCACTCTCTCAATGAGGAACGCAATTTACACGTTTGAGAGCAAGTATACCTGATGGAGAGCGGTTTTTCCAGGAAATTTTGTACCAGTGCTCATGTGGGAGGGCAAATGCTCATGTGGGAGGGCAAAACCTGCTCACTTCGTAGGACATTTACCACCTCTTTGCTGGCCAGCACTGGTTGCAGAAGCGAGTTCCACAACGCGACTACCTCTATGATGGGTATCTCAGTGACCTCATGCTTGCATGGAAATCTGCTGATGCCCAAACCAGACACCAGATCGATGCTGACCAGGAACCGACGATGCTTGCTGACTGTATACGTTACTTGCTCATCCGTACGAGCATCAATGGTATTGCAGGGAACTATGTTCCTAAACTCGTTGCGCAAGCGGTGAAGACTAGGTACTGGACCGTACAACGAGCGTTGAGTGTAGCGGAAAAGATCCCAGACGAGGCGAAAAGGGTGGAGATGTGGACAGCTATTTTAGGAATAGATCAATTGAGCGAGGAGCAACAGAGAGAAGCACAAGTGTTAGGGTGGCAGGCTGCCCTGGCTCTGCCGGATGCAGAGCAGCGAGCAGGGGCATTGGCAGCTCTGGCTCCCCAACTGACCAGTGAGCGACGTCGCCAGGTGCTGGAGCGAGCACTGGAAGCTACCCTGGCTCTGCCGGATGCAGGGCAGCGAGCAAAGGCATTGGCCGCTCTAGCTCCCCAACTGACCGGTGAACTGCTGGAGCGAGCACTGGAAGCTACCCTGGCCCTGCCGGTTGATTGGGTTAAGCGAGCAGAGGCATTGGCCGCTCTGGCTCCCCAACTGACCAGTGAGCGACGTCACCGGGTGCTGAAGCGAGCACTGGAAGCTGCCCTGGCTCTGCCCAACTGGGCTGGGCGGCGAGCAAAGGCATTGGCAGCTCTGGCTCCCCGACTGACCGGTGAGCTGCTGGAGCGAGCGCTGGAAGCTGCCCTGGCCCTGCCGGATGCAGGGCAGCGAGCAAAGGCATTGGCCGCTCTGGCTCCCCGACTGACCGGTGAGCCGCTGGAGCGAGCGCTGAAAGCTGCCCTGGCCCTGCCGGAGGATTGGGATGGGCGGCGAGCAAGGGCATTGACTGTGTTTTTACCTCTTAGGTTGGATCAAACGCTGTTACTACGTTCTATTCGACAGACAATGGTGGACAACTCATGGTCTATTCAGCACCTCTCGCGAGGTGATGTGCTCAGCCGTTATTTTATCAAAGAGGTCTTTGCTCCACCTGTCTTTTCTTCCCAAACACTTGGAGTAATTGCATCGCATGTCATTGAGATCTGTGAGGAGTGGAGGTGGTTGTGAATAGGACAGGAAATGCTTTCCTACTCGCGTAATAGGCGGAAAAGTGCCAAAGTATCAGATAAACCGCACCAATTGGTTTCTGCTGCTTATATAATGAAATATTAGCTAGTACTTTTCTTGCATGGTTCTCGGAGGGCATATTTCCACTTTCGTGCAAACTTTCAGGAAAATTTTGCCTGAATCGTTGCCGCTTCTCTTTTTTTGAGGCAAAGCGGCAAAGTTATTGGCTCTTCCGCCGATTTGGTGAAGGATGAGCTTGCTGCGGGTAGAGCCGAGAAATGCTATACTGAGAAAGTGTTCTCCTCTCTCAGGAGCAGTACCAGACGCGAAGCTGTTGCTCGACGTGTGCATTCCAAAAGCAGCTAGGCTGCCAGGGAGTCAGGCCACGCGCTGTGTGCACATGTAAAACTGGACGAAGAACCTCCTGGGAAGTGACAGGAAGAGGCCATGCTCGTGAGTATGAGAATTAGTATCACCTCCTGACGTATGTAATGAAGAGGCGAATGAGGCTTTGCTTTCGAAACGAGAGGAGGACAGCACCGATGCTATCTCTCAAACAGACACTTCAGCTCGTAAGTCTTCTTTTCATAGCTCTGCTTGTCGTGGCGTGTGGGAGCTCCAGTACTACAGGTTCGAGCAGTAGCGGGACGACTCCCACCACGGCTCCCACGAGTGCGCCACCTGTTGTGAAGACTGCCCAGGCGACGGTGAAGGGGGCCTCCACAACCATCCTCACGAATGCCCAGGGCTTGACCTTGTATTACTTTACGCCTGATACCGCGACGAAGGCTGCCTGCACGGGGACGTGTGCAGGCATCTGGCCCCTGCTGCTCTTCACGGGCGCTGGGTCGCCCACCAGTGCATCTCCCCTCTCGGGTACATTGAGTGTGGTGACCGATGCGAATGGCCAACAGGTCGAGTATAATGGACATCCGCTCTATACGTACTCGAAAGATACTGCTCCTAGTCAGACTAATGGCGAGGGGTTTAAGGGGAAGTGGTTTGTCGCTACTCCCACACTGAAAGGACAGAGCGCCCCCCAAAGCACCCCGACGCCGTATGGCTATTAGGACTGTGTCACTTCGGAGGCAAGTTGAGAGGGTCAGAAGAAATTGATCCATCAAACCGGGGCAGAAATGCACCAGCAATCGAACGCGACAGACCAGCGACGGGAAGTGAGCCCTGTGATGCCCTGGTCCAGTTCTCTATGTGCACACACGGCGAGTGGCCTGACTCCCTGACTGCTCCCTCAGAGAGCAAACA
>WNFI01135220.1_pt1 | contig 13743 bp, 11 predicted proteins | sample 5400471 | NCBI WGS metagenome assembly WNFI01 (sample SAMN13153348, study PRJNA577476) | soil metagenome | isolation source: 100 cm saprolite on Douglas fir-dominated hillslope | place: USA:California | collected 2013-09-17 | reverse complement strand
GCTCCGTGAGCTTCGACCAGTCGCCGTGACGCCACGCGTTTCGATATACCTCGAAGTATGCGGCGCGGTACTTCGATGCATCGGGGTCGTTCCAGAATCTGGCCGGCATGCTCGGAAACGGCATCGTGCATACGAGCTCTCCCGTCTCACCGACTGTTGCCCTGCCGTTCGGATCGAACACTTCCACCTTCATCCCCAACCCGCGCGTCTGGAGCTCACCGCGCCAAACGGGGCCAATCGGATTGCCGAGGGCGAAGCAGGAGATGATGTCCGTTCCCCCGCTAATGCTGCTCAGCCGCACCGTCGGCTTGACCTCCCGATACACGTAGTCGAAGCTCGGTGCCGCCAGTGGGCTGACGGTCGAAAGAATCGATTTCAATGCCGACAGATCGTGCGTTCGTGCCGGCTGGTTCCCCGCCTTTTCTGCCAACGCCAGCCACTTCGCGCTGGTGCCGAAGACCGTCAACCGTTCCGCTTCGGCCAGATCCCACATCACTTGCCGACCCGCGATGAACGGGGCGCCATCGTACAGCACAACCGTCGCTCCCACCGCGAGACTGGAGACGAGCCAGTTCCACATCATCCAGCCGCAGGTCGTGAAGTAAAAGATCCGGTCGCCGCGCGTCAGATCCGAATGCAGCACCAGCTCCTTCAGATGTTGAATCAGCGTTCCGCCTACCCCGTGAACCATGCATTTGGGAAGCCCCGTCGTCCCCGATGAATACATGACGTAGAGTGGATGATCGAACGGAAGCCGTCGATACTCGGGCTGGCCAGGGCCCCCGGACGTCGCGACGAACTCGGCCCACGTCGTGCTTTTCGCGATCATCGAGAGGTCCGGGGCCGCCGCCAGGTACGGCAGCACCACCACCCGCTCGACAGACGGGAGCGTGCTGACGATCTGCGCGACACGGGTACGCACGTCGATCACCTTCGCGTTGTACTTGTAGCCGTCTACGGTTACCAACACTCGAGGCTCGATCTGGCCGAAGCGATCGACCACGCCGGCGACTCCGAAGTCCGGTGAGCATGACGACCACACCGCGCCAAGGCTCGTCGTCGCCAACATGGCAATGACCGACTCGGCCGTGTTCGGCATGAACCCGGCGACCCGATCGCCAGCTCTGATACCGTGACTGGTCAACGCCGCGGCGAAGGCGCCCACCTCTCGATTCAGCTCCGCATACGTCAGCCGCCGCCGAACACCTTCTTCCGTCCAGGCGACCAGCGCCTCTCGGTCGTCGTCGAAGCGCAGTAAGTTTTCGGCGAAGTTGAGCTTCGCCCCGGTGAACCATTTCGGGCCGCGCACGTCGTCGGGCGGCGCCATCCGATCGCGACCGATGAGAACCGAATCCCATTGCGATCCGTCGGAGCGAACGTCCGCGACGATGGCGCAGAATCGCCAGACCCGCGGCCAGAACTCCTCGGGAGACTCGATCGACCACCGATAGAGAGAGGCAAAGTCGGATACTCGACCATCGGTCACGCGACGCGCCTCGTCGATGAATCGCGTCATGTTCGCGCGCGCGACTTGCTCGGGCGTCGGGCTCCAGATCGGCTGGTCGATCATGGTGGATTGGTGGATTGGTGGCTTGGCGACGGCCAGTTCAACCCTAATCCACCAATCCACCAATCCACCAATCCACCATCAGTACCTTGGTCTTGTAACCCGCGGCGCCTTTCCACAGAGCGCCGGCCAGTCCGCTGGCCAGGTCCCTGGCGACTTCGTCCGATCGATGAAGTTGGGATCTTCCGACGCTTCGTAGGCCAACATCGCCGCCAGCGTCGCGTTGTGCTTCAAATCGTCGAAAACGATCTTGTCGTACGTGTCGCGGTTCGTGTGCCAGGTGTAGGTACCGTAGTTCCAACTCACCGCGCCCATGCCAAACGATGGGGTGCCGAAGCAGGCGAACACCGCCCCGTCCGTCCCACCTGGGCGCCCCGTCGGCACGTCGTTGAAGCTCCACGACACGACGTTCGGGCTCATGCTGTCGGTGTAGAAGCTCGGCAGCGCCTCGTACCACATCTTGAGGTGTTTGCCGATGTCGGAGAGCCCGGACGACGAGAGCGTTTGCACGCGCCCCGTGCCGTTGTCCTGGTTGAAGAGGGCCTGAAGACCCTTCATTACTTCGGGGCGGTCTTCAGTGAATGCCGTCGAGCCGTTGAGTCCCTGCTCCTCACTCGCCCAGTGGCCAGCCAGGATCGTGCGCTTGGGATTCGGATATGCCTTCTCGAGAATCCGCATCGCCTCCATCGCCATGACGGTGCCGGTGCCATTGTCCGTCGCACCTGACGACGCGTCCCACGAATCGAAGTGCGCGGAGAGCATCACGTATTCGTTGGGCTTTTCCGATCCCTTGATCGTGGCAATGGTGTTGAAGACCGGCTGTTCGCCGAGGAGCGACGCATCGAGATCCAGCCGGATCGTGGGTTTCTGATTATTGGCCGCGAGCCGATATACCAGGCTGTAGTCCTCGCACGTCAGCGTGACCGCGGGTGCAACTTTGTTATAGGTTTCGAAGACTTCGATAGTCCCCCACCCGCCCGAGCCCGGGCCTCCCAAGCCGACTGGATTAAGGCTCGACGCCGGGCCGCCGCCGCGGGCGCTCGCACCGCCAGGCACACCGCCGCCGCCTCGTCCCCCGCGGCCTCCACCCGCGCCTGGATTGAGCGGCGGGTTCGTATTCGTGAACACGAGCTTCGTGCGAGAGGTGATCATACCCGCGACTCCGGCCTTCTCGAGACGCATACCGAGCGTCCCCGTGCCGAGGGCAAGGGAGTAGCCGGTGCCGCGGTAGAGCTTCGAGCTGTCCGCCCGAAAGACGCGGGTCGTTTGTCCCGCGCTGTCCGATCGGGTGATCGTGTCGCCGAGCGTCGTCCACTCACCGAGTGCCTTCGTGACGAGGGTGTCCATGCGCGCTCGAGATTCGGCGGTGGCCCATCGCGCCCAATCTTCTGATGGGCGGCAGGTCGGGAGGGCCGGCGAGAGCAGCACGATCTTCCCCCTCGCCTGGGGCAGCCACTTCACGAACGCAGTGCTGTCCTTGAATAGCGGGAGAATGATCGCCGGCGCCGTCACTGGACTTCCCTTCGTACCGGGACTCCAGGCGAGCATCGTTCCCTCGAGTGACCGCACGCGCGGCTTGACAAGGTCGACGTGCGAGACGCCGCGGCGCCAACCGCGCCAGGTGCCGTAACGTTCCGCCTTGGCGTCGATTCCCCAGGCCTTGTACTGGCTGACCACCCAATCGCTCGCCGCCTTGAGCCCAGGACTGCCCGTGAGGCGCGGGCCGATCGAGTCGAATAGCGCGTTGGCAAGCCGCATCGTGTGCGAGCTGTCCATGCCGATCTGCCAGATCCGTTTGAGCACCGGATCGTTTGTCGGGAAGGTCAGCGGAACTGGAGGCAACGCGGCTGTCGGACCTTGGCCCGAGGCAGCGCCACTGACGCCGAGCAGGAAAGCGCTGACGACTGCGAGTCTACGAGACAATGACATGTGATTTGTAGGATTGGGGAACTTCACCAAGCTACGAATCGCATGACCATCCCACTATCCCACTATCCGCCTATTTCGTTCTCACCAGCGCTAACAGAATGTTCTTCGGCAGCGCCGTTCCCGCCGTCCCCCCGGCGGCCACGTACACTTCCTGATTCGCGTTCGCTCCGAACCGGGCGAAGAGTGTTCCGCCGGCCTTCAACGCGAATCCCGTCGGGAAGCCGTTCGTGGGGAGCGGATAGGTGGACAGCGCGTACCCACCGACCGTCGCCATCGCCGCCCGCAGATTCCAGCTCGGCTGCTGATACTTGGGGTTCACGCCCGGGACGAGATCGTCGAGCAGAAGCGCGAGCGTCCAATCGCGCATCACCAACCGCGCGTCCGCGCCGACCACCTCATAAAGGTTGTTCAATCCCGTGACGTTGGAGTTCACGAGCTTGAACCAAAAGCCCGCCTCGTCGGCGGAAAACCGCTGGTCGGCGGTATATCTCAGGTAGGACCAGATCGCGCCGCGCGTCGGGAAGTCGTCGTCATTGTCATCGACTCCGATCGGCGACTGCGTGGTCGTGGTTTTGAAATACTCCTTCAGGCGGCTGAAGTTGTTGTATTGGTAGTTCTGGTAGATCTGGGAGTACTGCGTGGTGAATATCTCGGGCCCGATGTTCTGTCGCGGTTTCAGCCCCGACACGCGGTAGAACATCAGTTCTTCGGCGCTGTGGCTCAACCCTTCGTTGAGCCACCGCTCTTCGGTCGGCGCGGCGCTGGTGTTGATGTAGAGTCGGCGCCCGGCATTGATCATGTGCTGGAACTCATGCGCGACGGTGCCGACGGTGTTCGTGAGCACATAGCTCTTGGTGTACTGCTGGTCCGGAACGAGCAGGTACATGACCTCTCCGACATTGCTGCCGGGACATGAGCCGAGCGGCCCGACCTTGGGCAGCAGATCACGCCCATAGAAGTAGCCGAGCACACCGAGTCCGAGCTCATTCACCGCGTGCGTGAAGAACAGCACCACTCGCCCGCCGTTTCCGTCGATGTCAGTCGGCGTGCCAAAGTTGGCCGCGTCGAGCGGATACACGAGTGTGTCGAAGGTGACGCCGAACGACGCATACTCGGCGTCGCTGAACCCCGCCGGGTTGGCGAGGTCGGCGACGACCACCGCCCGTTGCGTCACGGCGGCGACCCGGCCGGTGTGCATGTTCGGATTGGTGCAATAGTCATTCGCGTTCACGTTGAGCTGCATCTGGTCGCCAACCGCCGGAGCCGTGGCGCTGAGCAGGGCCCGGTGCGCGGTGCGTGCGGCGCTGCCGTACCAGAGTCGCGCCCCTTGCGCCGCCGCCGGCATTGCCCGCTCCTCATCACCGCGGATCCGGTCGTGAAAGGCCGCCCGCGAGTATGCCGCCGCCATCGCGGCGGCGTCGACGACGAGTGGCGTCACGCCGGGGACCGCGGAGTTCAGCGGCCCTGGAGCAGTGTTGCCGAAGACACTCAGCGTCAGAGTCGTTTGCGCGTTGGACACCGAGGAGTTGAAATACGGCACCCATGCGTATTCGCCGCCCGTCGTCGTTGCGTCGACGCAGATCCCGTTGTCCGAGCTGCCGACCACGGTCACGGCGCCGGTCGTTGAGTTGACCGTCACCAGGCCCGTATTCCGCGAGGTATATGTGGTGCCGGTGCTGACCGCGTTGCCGTACTGGTCGACGACCGCGCCAACGAGCGTCCCACCGGCGATGCCGGCCGGAAGCCGCAGCACATGCGGGGTGATCGCGACCGCGGTCGCCGGTCCGGGGGCGCCGATGGCCGAAAAGGTGGTCGTCGAGTCAACGCCCTCTATGCTCGCGACGAGCGAGTTCTGCCCAGCGGTCGGCCCGACCGTCCACTCGGCGTGAGCGGTGCCGTCGGCGCCGCTGAGAACGATGTGCGGAGCAACGGTCCCGTCGCCTGCGGTGATTCTGAACGCGACGCGCATACCGCTGACGGAGGTCCCGCGGGCGTCAACCACCTTCACCGTCACGCCGCCCGATATGACCGTCCCGGCGACTGGCGTAAATGACGTCGCGGTAAGCGGATGAAGCGCCGACGGCGGACCCGGTGGCGCCGTCGAATTCTCGCAGGCAATACAAATCGAGGCCGCGAGGAAGGCGGCGAAGCGCAAGCACTTATTCATGCAGAGAATACTGGTCTTGGTGGATTGGTGGAGTGGTGTATTGGTGTATTGGTGGATTGGTGGATTAGTGGATTAGTGGATTAGTGGATTAGTGGATTAGTGCTTCCGCGTTGCGGGCTCGATTTGAGGGCCGATGCATGGGCTGCAATCCACCAAACCACCAATCCACCAACCCACCATCTCACCAATCCACCCCGAAACCTACCGTCCGAGCATCACTCTCGCGCCGGCCAGCCAGGTCCTTCCAGACGAAGGCTCGAAAAACTTGGGTGCGGCCGCGCCCACGGCTGTGGCGTTGATCACCACCGAGCCAGCGTAGTGCCGATCTAGCGCATTATTAACAGCAAGCACTGGAGAGAGTTCCGCGTGCCCGATCGCAATATCCCGCCCCGCGCGGAGGTTCAACACGTCGAACGGCCGCGCCGACGCCGTGTTCCCGTCGTTCGCCCAGACCGTGCTCTTCGCCGACCATTCAGCGACCGCAAAACCGCCCTTCGCGAACCGGCGCGTAGCGCTGAACTGAAGTTGGTGCGCCGGAATTCCGGGAATGAGCTTGCCAGCGAGCTGCGTGGTCCCCGACACGAAATCGACGAAGCGAAAGCGCGAATACGCGTATGCCCAACCGAAATCGAGTCCCGTGAGACTGGGCCCACTCGACGACCATTCTCCAGCCAGCTCGACTCCGTCGCGCCGAGTGCGCCCGGCGTTCCTGAAGTACATCCGGCCGTTGCCGCCGGGAATCTGAAACTGAATCAGTTCATCGCGCACCCCCGTCCGGAAGAGCGACAGCTCATATGACGTCGATGCCATGATGCCCTTCGCGCCGGCTTCGACGGTTCGAGAGTACTGCGGAAGGAGATCCGGGTTGAGCCCAGCCGATCCATCAGCGTGGTTGCCAAGCTCCGTCGTCGTTGGCGTCTCGAACGCCGTCGCGAAGTTGGCGTAGATCGACGAGAGCCGCGACAGCCGAAGCGCGAGACCGGCCATCGGACTGATCGCATGGAGCGTGCGAACACCGGAGTCGTCGCGTCCATCGCCGAAGTAATGGTCGTCGAGCTCGAAGCGAACGGCATCCAACCGCGCTCCCGCGTTCGCGCGAAGGCGGCCGCGCTCGAGCTCCAGCCGGGCGTAAGAGCCGCCGCCGGTGACCAGCTCGCGTTGATCGAGCTGAACAACGCCCTTCTCTGTGCTGATCGACGGACAGCTCGCCGTCGTCGCCGTGAGGCCGTTGCAGTTCGCCCAGTTTTTTCGCGCGTCGTCCTGCCGCTGATAATCGCCGCCGATCGTCAGTCGAAGCCCATCGACAGCGGCGATATCAAAGTCGCCGCGTATCGATCCGCCGGCGATGGTGCGGCCGACGTCGACGACGGCGAAGGTGAGCGGGTTGTAGAGGGCTCTCGTTCCCCCATATACGCCGGCGGATACCGTACCGGAGCCAAGATGTCGGAGGGCAGATAGTCCGACCTGGAGTTGATCCACTTCCTTGCGCGCCCGTTTTGTCACTGACTGCGCATCGGCCATTTGCGGCGCGCTATCGAGCTGCGCCTGCGTCAACGCTCCCGGATTCTCCGCCACCGGCATGTGCAGGCCAAGGCCGACGAGCGAAAGCGTGGTGCCGCCAACGGAAGTCGAGACGCGGGCGAAGCCATTCGTGAACCGCTGGTGGGAGAAAGCGCGGTAGTTGTCGGCGGCAGTCTGGCCGACGTTGGCCTGGTACGAATACCCGCCGGTCATTCCGCTGACGACGGCCGTCGTGCGGCGCGTGGCGTTCGACCCAATCCACGCCCGCGCTTCGGGCTCGACGTTCGCCGTGGGATCGACGGAATGAATGTCGATCACTCCGCCCGACGCGTTTCCATACAGCGCCGACGCCGCGCCGCGAATCACTTCAATGCGGCCAACCGACTCGAGATCCAGGTAGTCGAGCGGCGTCTGGCCGTCGGGGAGCGTCAGGGGCATCCCGTCGCGAATGACGCGAATGCTTCGCACGCCGAACGAGGACCGCGCGCCGAACCCGCGGACTGAGATCCGCACGTCCTGTGACGGGTTGGTCCGGTACCGTGACCATCGGCGGCAGCTTCGTCGCTGTATCCTGCGCCTCGATGGACGCCGCGGAAAACGCGCACAAGAGCGCCAGCGTTGCCAACCCTGAGGGTTTCATCAAAAAAGGATAACTCGCGTTTGAGGCGCCGCGGTTACTTCGACGTCCTTTGCGCAAGGCTGCCGGTCGCGGCGTTGTTACCGTGCGTTGGGGCAAGACCTGACTGCGAACGCAGGAAGGGCAGAAGTAGCCGCAGAGGACGCAGAGATTTGAGTCCTTGACTGCTCAGGCTATGCGGGAGCTGTGACCGACAATTCTTTTTGTCTCTTCTGCGATCTCTGGGTCATCGCGCCGAGTCCACCTCATCGTCGCCGCGCGGCGGACTCTCGTCGGCGGCACTGCGCCATCCGCTACCGGAGCCGAGTCCAAGATCCAGTTGCGATTCGAGCGGAAAGCTCTCGCCGGCGGACAGCTGCAGCATCCGGTAGCGGTAGCGCAGAAAATGAATCGGCGCGCGGAAGCTGTGCGCGCTCTGAGCCGCGAAGGCCGCCAGCTCCTCCCGAATCTCGCGCGGAAGATGGGTGGCGATGGGCTCGTCCAGGAGCAACGGAATTTGATCGCGGGCGCGAGCGTCAACGGCGTGTACGATCTCGTCCAGATATGCGACCAAGACCCCGAGCTCGACGCTCGATGCATCTGGGTCTGTGAGATCAGCTGGCCGCATTGAACGTGGATTGGGTGGATTGGTGGCTTGGTGGATTGGTGGATTGGTGGGTTGTGCTTGGTGGGTTGGTGGGTTGGTGGGCTTGCTGTTCTCAAACCACCAATCCACGAATCCACGAATCCACTAACCCACCGCTAACCCACTGCCTCCACCACCTTCTCCAGCCTGTTCGGTTTCTTCATTCCCTTCCCCCATAAGTCGCCAACCTTGGCAAGCCGCGCCGGAACAGTATCCACTGTGAAGTCGCTCGGGTCGAGACCCGGCCTGACCTCGTCCCAGGTCAGCGGCGTCGAGACCGGCGCCCCCTCCTGGGCGCGGACGCTGTACACACCGGCCACCGTCTTGCCACGGATGTTCTGTAGATAGTCGACGTATACCGATGCCCCCGCGCGATTCTTCACTTGGCGGGTGATTGTCGCTTCCTTCGCGTGGCGGTCGGCTACTCTCGTCGCGACCACCTGGGCCACCATTCGTGCCGCGTCGTTCGGTACATGCGGCCCGAGGGGGAGCACGATGTGCATTCCGCTCGCGCCAGACGTTTTCGGCACCGCGTGGAGTCCAAGCTCGTCGAGAACCTCTTTTACCCAGCGGGCCACGTCCACGACGCGTCGAAAGGTGGCCTTGGGGCCGGGGTCGAGATCGATGATCGAGTAGTCCGCATGCTGGACATGCGGCACCCGCGAATGCCACGGATCGATCGACACCGCCCCGAGCTGCACGATGTACAGCACTGTGGCAAGGGCGCCCCCGATCAGTCGGTCCTGAGTGATGATTCCTGTGTCCTTGACCTCTTCGACGCGCACCGACTTCGGGACCTCGGCCGGCGCCTTCTGCTGGTAAAACGCCATTCCATGGATTCCGTTCGGAAAGCGCCTCAGCACCAGCGGCCGGTCGGCGATCGCCGGAAGCAGATAGGGCGCAATGGCGGCGTAAAAGCGCATCAGATCGCCCTTGGTGTGACCCGATTTCGGAAAGAACACTTTGCCAAGGTTGGTGACGTCGAGCCGGCCCGTATCGAGCTCCAGGGTGCCGCGGCCGCCTTCGTCCTTCTCGATGCGGTCGAGATCGGCGACGACCTGGGCGTAGAATCCGCGCGGACCGCTGCGCGGTGACGATCGCTTTGAAGCAGACTTTCTTGGCGCCACGGTGCTCACGGGTTCTCGGGTCACGTCCTTCGGATTCTTGTCGTCCCTGACGCCGACAAAAATCGGCTGACGGAGCTTTCCGTCAGCAGTCCATTCGTTGAACTTGACCTCGACGACGACCTTTGGCCGGACCCAATGCGCCCGCTCATTGGTCTTCGGCTGCGTCACGAAGGGGTCCGTTCGACGCGTAGTAGCCGAGGAGCACCGCCCCGAAGTACTGGCGGGAGTTTCGCGGTTCCGTGTAGCCGCCCACCACGAACTCCTGCCGCTGCTCGATTTTGAGCTTGAGCCAGTCCTTCGATCGCTCGCCGGGTCGATAGGGGGCAGCGACGCGCTTCGCCATGATCCCCTCCCAACCTTGGCGCCGAGCTTCGTCGAGCATTTTCGCGCCGCCGTGACGAACCTCGGTGAGCCGTAACGGCGTTGGCGCTCCGCGTAACAACGTCTCGAGGCGCTTGCGCCGATCGGTCCATGGCCTGTCGACCAAGGGCTCGTTGCCGTCCAATAAAAGGTCAAACACCATCAGGGCGGCTGGCGAATCGTCTCGATGTCCAGCGATCGCGGTGGCATCAGTCACGTGCATCCGGCCCTGTAACGCCTGAAAGCGTCCCGGCTCAGCGCCGCCTTTTCGCCGGACGCGTAGCCAATGACACGAATGCCGTCGTATTTCGGCTCGAAGACCCATTCCTCCCCCGACGGAGCGGAGGCACCGACCGACGCCAACATCGGCGACACTGAGTGCGCGCCGGTCGGATTCGCGCGCCGGCGCGTCGCCATGCCGTTATCCGACTATCTCGCCGCGTGCCCGCACGCTCAGGCGGACTTCCGCCGCCTGGTCGTCGCGGCTTCGCGCTTCTTTGCTCTTTTTCTGCTTGAACTTGCGGCCGAGCCTTTGGCCTTCTTTCCCTGATCGAGGCTCGCCTGAAGACGGCTCATGAGGTCGATCACCGGCGTCGCCGCGGGCTCTTCAGGTTCGTCGTAGTCGATCTTCTTTCCCTTCATCTTGGCGTGGATGATCTTCATCAGGTTCGCCCGATACTCGTCATGATACTTCGTCGGATCGAAGGGCTCGGCGAGGTTTTCGACCAATTGCTCCGCCATTTTGAGCTCCTGCGGACGAATCGAATCGGATGAAGGAAAGGAGACCGTCGAATCATCGACCAGCTCGTCGGTAAAGCGCATGATCTCGAGCGTCAGCGCCTCACCGTCAGTGCGGATGCTGACCAGGTGATACGAGTTCGTGCGCATGATCACCTTGCCGATCCCGACCTTCCCGGTTTTGCGTATCGCCTCTCGCAGCAAGGCATAGGGCTTATCGGCGGACTTACCTGGCAGCAGAAAGTACGGCGTCTCGAAATATCGGGGATCGATCTCCTCTGCATCCACGAATCCGAGAATCTCGATCGTCTTTGATGATTCGACTGCCGCGGCCTTGAAGTCCTCCTCGGTCAGGACGACGAATTTTCCCTTTTTGTATTCGTAACCCTTTACGATCTCGTTCCACGGAACCGGCGCGCCTTCAGCCTCGCAAACGCGCTCGTATTTGATCGGGGACAGATCTTCCTTGTGAAGCATTCGGAAGCTGATCCGTTCCTTCGAACGAACCGCCGAATGCATCGTTACCGGTATGGCAACGAGGCCAAAAGTGAGTGTTCCGCTCCACGTTGGACGCATGCGTTCGCGATCGAGTTGAAGTTGCGGTTTATGTGGGACTTACGCGCCTTTTTGCGTAGGTCTCCCATATGGAAGAGCAACTCCGGTGCTATCCACACGTTGTTCACACGACCTGTGGATTTGAGCAGATTCTCCACACAAAAACGCGCCGAAAAGAGTGGAGAAGTTGGTCGCAAAAACCGGCTTTGGTGCACAGCTATCCACATTCATTATCAACAGGGAGCTGCGCCACGCTAACTCAACAGGCAGGCCAACTTCCAGCGTTATAGACAGCAGTCCACACGAGCTATCAACATGTGGGACAACGATTTATGAATAACTTCGCTATTGCGTTTCAAAACAGTCATTCCTATCCTGTGCCTCCCCACCTGCCGCGCCGTCGCTGCAATGGTGGTCGACTAGGCCTCAGCCCCCAACATGCGTCTCGTCCCTTGCTCGCCGCCATCGGAGCCGTTGGATGCGGCACCCCGCACCGCGTTGCTGCGGGACCCGGAGCCGGGCACTGATTGGGAAGGGTTTTGGTCGCGGGCAACGGACGCTTACTACACGCGGTGCACCACCCACGAGGGGACGACGCACTGGTATCGCATCAGCGACGAGACGATGGAGCTCGCGGGAGCAAATCCAGTCACCACGGCAGCCCGAGTCCTTCCGTTCCGGGGCGACGCCATGCGTCGCGTTTCCCTGATCCTCGCCGCGTCGCCAAGCGGGAGGCCGATGCTCGTCGGCAGCAGCGCCCGTCGCGCCGCCAAATGACGATGGATCGGCTAGGCGGTCCCTTCGGACATCAGCTCGAGCTGCGAGGTCCGGGCTTCGACCACGAGACGGGACGCTTCGAACAGCCAGTCGCAGGTCGCATCGAGCCGCGGGTCGCCTGCAGCCCCCTCGCGCGCAAGCAGCAACCGGCCATACAACTGGTGCGCGACGCGTTCGGGCTCGGCGTGGAGCCGGAACAACAGCAGGTCGGTCGCGCCTTCGGCGAGATGGAAGAGCGAGAACAGATGCAGCTTGAGCCGCGGCTCTTCATCCTCCGAGATGTCGGCCAGCAGTTGACGTTCCCGGTCCGGCCGCTCTTCGCGAATGGAGGCGATGATTTCCATTGCTCCTCGGAGGCCCGAGGGGCCGCTGCCCCGCAGCACGTGCGTCCACAACTCGACGACGCGTCTCAGCAGGACGAAGTCCCAACGCTCGTCGGCTCTGATCGACGGAAACACGGCCCGGCCAAAGAGCAGCAGCCATTGCTCGAAATCCGTGGACCTTTTTCCAACCCGGGCGAGCGCGGTGAGCATCAGGGTACGGTAGAGCATCGCGGGATGCTCGTCGGGACGGGTCTCGACGGGGAGCGAGGCCGTCAACAGGAAGGCCTGGGCCGCCGCAGTCTCGAGGTGCGCGCGGCGCACGGCGGCCTGTCGCTCGGAAAGCATCGCCGCCGGCGCCCCGGCTCCCTCGAAATCCAGCACCTCGCGGCCGGCCAGGGCGTAGGCGCTGGCAAGCGGGACAAGGAGCGGCGGCATGCTGGGGACTCGACTCGCGTCGCCATTCGCGACGCGGCTCATCACCGACAGAGCGTATCGGACGGCGGCAGCCCGGTCCTCCGAGTCCACGACTCGAATGGCCCAATGGTTGTCGATCACGTCGAGAGCCGTGCCTTCTCCGTTTCCGGGCACATCCGGAGTACGACGAGCCATACCGTTGCGAACGGGTACACGACGTCCACCAAACGGCGTCGCTGCCAAGCTGGCAAACCCCTGTCAGGTCTGAATATGACGGGCGCGACCCCAGGGGGTAACACCCTGCGGGGGGCCTGTTTGCTGCCCGGAGGCCCCCATGGGCTTTGAGCCATCCGCCCAGAAGCGCCTTCGCCGAGTGTGGGCGACCACCAGTGACCCCCTTCTTCGCCGAGAACTAAGCACCACCCTCGAGGAACCTGAAATGCCGTTCGTCCCAAGCCCCGAGCTTCTTCGTCAGATCAACAGCTGCCCGGGGTGTGAACACCAGGACCATCGCGTGACACGTGACGGCCTGTGCGAGACCCATCGCTCGCGATGGAATCTCGAGCTCTGTTCGGTCGATTCGTTTACCGACGACGGTGACGCGGAGCTCAATCGGATCATGCGCACCCTGCTCGCGGATGAGAACCACGGGCGCCAGCTGCTCGGCACATTGGAGCGGCAGCTGCGCGCCTTACATCTCGTTTGGGATGCGCATCAGATCGGCGCCGTACGACTGCCGGAACGGATCGCCGAGGTCGTGCGATTAGCACGCCTCGGCGTGCCCACCTCCGTCCCCGGTAAGTCCAAGTCGGTCAAACAGGCGAGCTGAGTCTCAGCGACGCCAGCTTGCGGGAGCGATCAATGATCGAAGTGAAATGCATCGGCGGGGAATGTCACGGACTGTCCGTGAAGATCGAGCCACAGCCGACTTACTATGAAGTCGTGGATCCTCGCGATCGAACGCGCCGGGATTTTTACATTCTCGAGGTGGAACCGCAGGGGG
>WNFI01074714.1_pt1 | contig 13744 bp, 9 predicted proteins | sample 5400471 | NCBI WGS metagenome assembly WNFI01 (sample SAMN13153348, study PRJNA577476) | soil metagenome | isolation source: 100 cm saprolite on Douglas fir-dominated hillslope | place: USA:California | collected 2013-09-17 | reverse complement strand
TGCTACCGTACCTGAAGTGGGTAATTGCGGCGCCTGAAAGTTGATCTGGTTTGACAACACAGCGAATATCGGGGCGCGCACAGAATTGACCAGAACGCACACGCCTTCAAATATCGTTGGTAACTGGCCATTCACGAGGTCTCCCGATCCCACCAGCTTAAACGTGCCGATAGGAGCGAAATTGCTCCCGAAGACGCTCAAAATACCATTTGTGGACACGGTCTGAACCGCTGGGACGCTCAGGCCCGCACCTACGACACCGCCCGTTGAGATTGCCGGTAAGGCGACGCCTCCGGTGGTTGTGATCGTGGCACTGAAAGAAACCGTGGAGAGAGTGCCGGAACTGACGGATACTGTAACCGCACCGGCCGTGCTGCCGAGAATCAGTTGCGCGCTGGCCGTCCCATCGGCACCTGACACTACCGAGGCAGGACTCACCGTGGCGGTTCCCGACGTTACCGCGAAATTGACTGAAACCCCGGAGACCGGCAATCCGGTAGAGTCCGTTACCGTCACGACCAGCGGCGATGCAAGCTGTGTTGCCGCATTCCCTGTCTGCTGGTCGCCGGCTGTAATCACAAGCCTGGCCGCAACCAGAAGCGTCAGCTTGCGGATGCGGTCGTTAAACAGATCAGTCACAAGAATTCCGCCCGCGTTATCCGTCGCCAGCCGGAATGGACCCAACTGCGAGAGCAACGCCGGTCCTCCATCGCCGGAGAAGCCTGGTGAACCGGTACCGGCTATGGTGGTAATCGTTCCGGACTTGTCCACACGCCTTACCCGGGAATTAAAGGCATCGGCGATGTACAGGTTTCCGGATCCATCGACGGCTACCCCAGTGGGGCCGAATAATTGCGCGGCTTTCGCTGGTCCTCCGTCGCCAGTGAAACCCGTTCCGCCCGATCCCGCCACGGTCGTGATGATGCCGGTGGCATCGATCTTGCGCACGCGCTCATTCAACTCGTCCGCTACGTAAATGTTACCTGCGTGATCCACGGCTAAGGCCAGTGGAAACAGTTGCGCCGAGGTGGCCGGCACTCCTTCTCCCGCGAAAGCCGTTTGACCGTTACCCGCGATCGTGCTGATGATTCCGGCGGGCGTTATCTTACGGATGTGATTGAAGCTTAAATCGGCAACATATAAGTTATCCGCGGCGTCGAAGGCTATGCTACTAACCGAACCAATGGCGGCGGCTGCCGCCTGTCCTCCGTCACCACTGAAGCCTTCGTTGCCGGTGCCGGCAAACGTGCTGATCGCCCCGGTCGGGACTACCTTGCGAATCCGAAAGTTTCCCGAATCCGCGATATACACGTTGCCCTTGGAATCAACGGCCACATCGGATGGCTGGTTCAACAACGCCTTGGCTGCCTGGCCGCCGTCTGTAAATCCCTGGATGCCGCGGCCGGCAAAGGTTGTAATGTTGCTGGAGGCGTCGACCTTCCGAATGCGATCGTCGTCCGTGTCGGCGATGTAGAGGTTTCCGCCGGCATCCACTGCAATGCCATCGGGAAGATTCAGATATGCGTCGCTTGCCAGTCCTCCATCCTTGACGCCCGAGCCTGCAAACGCGGTGATTGTGCCATCCGGTGCGATCTTCCGAACACGAAAGTTTCCCTGATCCGCAATGTACATACTCTGATCCGCAGCGATAACGATCGATGCCGGGTTGGCCAGCATGGCGCTGGTGGCCGGACCGTTGTCTCCTCCGTAACCCAGCGTGCCGTTGCCAGCGACTGTGCCGATCAAGCCCGTGGTTTTGGCAATCTTGCGGATTCGGTTGTTGTATTGGTCCGCGACATAGAGATCGCCCTTGCTGCTGAATGCAATCGCGAACGGGTCGATGCCGGTCAAGGTGGCGCTCCCCCGTATCCGGGAGTGCCGTCGCCCGCGACTGTGGTGATGACGCCGCTGACGCTTACTTTGCGGATGCGATAGTTTGCTTCGTCGGCGATATAGAGATTACCGCTGGTGTCCACGGCGACCGACCGCGGGTCCAGAGATGTGGCCGCAGCGAGCGCACCGTCTCCAACGTATTGCGGATGGCCGTTCCCCGCGATAGTGGTGATGACGCCGCTCCCATCGATTTTGCGGACGCGACTGTTTCCCTGGTCAGCCAGGTATACGTTACCGGCTGCATCGATCGCCATCCCGCGCGCGTCACTGATCGCGGCGTGGGCGGCTTGCCCACCGTCTCCCGCGAAGAATGCCCCTCCGATGCCTGCGAAGGTTGTGATGACGCCGGAGCCATCCACTAATCGAATCCGTGCATCGTCAATGTCGCTGATATAAACGTTGCCAGCCGCATCAACGGCCACCGCGCTCGGGCGCCGCAGAAGGGATGCGAGGGCCGGACCGCCGTCACGCAGGTGATCTGTACCCGCGACCGTGACGATGGAATAAGACTGCGCGAAACCGAGGTCAATCGAAGCGAAAAACAATATGCAGGCAGCGACGAGTTTCGAGAACATTCATCCCCCCTCGTCCCGAAACTCTCAGCTGACGGGCGCTAAAAGCGGCATGCGCCGATGCCGCAATCCAGATACGATACCAAATTGATGCCAATTCACAATCAAATAGCTCTTTCAAAAACAAGAAATCGGCCATTGGTTGAGGAAATTGAATCAGACGAGGCCCATGTGCCTGCGTTCAGGCGCAGCCGGGAGGGAGGCGGGCGCAATGCGCCCGCGCAAACAGTGAGACGGCGGAACAGGCCTCCCGCGGGTTGGCGGGCATGATCTCGGCGGGGAGACCGCCATCCGCTAGCAGGTTAGGACCAAGCGATTCAGATCGACATCGTCAAATCGCCTGCATCCGTTCCTTAGAATGCGAAGGCGACCCCCAGGTTCACATGGTCGCCGCGCTCGTTCGCAAAAGGCTGGTTGCGAAAATCGGTGAGCAGGCGGCGATACTCCCAGGCCAGCGTCACAGCCGGGCTCACCTTAAACATGATGTTACCCATGTACGTCCGATTTTTGGACCGGTTTCCAACCGGTAGTTGCCCGGCATTCGGGACCTCGAGACCGTAAGCCAGATTGGCTTGCCACCTCGAGTTGAAGTTGACCTGCGCCTGCGCCCAACCGCCGCGCGCTTCTACGCCGTGTTGGCCGGGGGTTCCGGGCGGCAGAACGACCTCTCCACTGGTGGCGCTGAAAATACCCAGCGCTTTTCCCGCAAAAGCTTCGCCGGTGAAGGCAAGAAAATGAGTGACCGGCAGTGTATAGTCGAGCGACACACCCCACGAATCCACGCCCGTCTGCACGTTCTGGCCTGCGACCGTGCCGAAGTTCTTCCCGCGGCCGTAGTGGGCGCTCAACCCGAGAGTGAAGTCGCGGTCGTTGTAGCGTGTGGTCCAGCCGGTCCTGGCATCCAAGGCCGGCATTCGGCCGCGCTCGCCGATGGATGGGGTACGCAGAGTGGCAAACGTCGCAGTCGAATAGTCGCCCACATCAGGATCGGTCGCGGCGATCTGCCAGAGCACGCGCGAGGAATCGCTCATGGACGACCGATACTCGGCGCGCAACTGCGGCGTGCGTATCCACAGGTTTCCGGACGCCGAAAAGCCTGGAATCCCGTACTCGGCGAGCGTTGTGGGATTCAATGGGGAAAAGACGGACCAGTCCTGGCCGGCTTCAATCGAAAATTTCTGCCAGTCCATGCGGCCATAGCCGAGGCGCACCCTAAACATATCCATATCGATACCGTTGGTGAACGGCGCTTTCCCACCCATCAGATCAACCTCAAACAGCCCGTTTATGTTCGCGCCGCCTACCTGCGGCCCCTGATAGCGAAGCCCAAAGCGGCTCTGCCGGGCCGTCATGCCGAAGTTCTTGTCGCCACCGGACGGATCTGAGCCCTGCTTCGTTGTATATAGCGGAATGTCCTGATTGTTTGTGCCCGCCGTATTGTAAAAGGAGCTCAACAGAAGCGTCCCGTAGATGGTCACGGGCACTTTAGTTTGAGCCACGACTGCCGGGACCGAGCTTGTCTGCTGGGTCTTCGCCGGTGGCGAACCAGCAACGACGCCCGATGTTCCCGCGCCGGCCACCACTGCGGCCGGGGGGCCAGCGGATTCACTGCCCGACAATCGCGCGAGCTCCGCTCCAGTCAGGATGCCCTTCTGTTGCAGAATGGCGGCCAGCCGATCCACGCGCTCCCCTGCGGCCGCCGATTCCACTTGCGAAAGTTCAGCGGCCGAGATTGTGCCCTTCTCCGCCAGAATACGAGCCAAAGTACTCGCTGGGTCGGAAGCCGCCGAAACGGTTACGGCCAGCAAACACGTCATGAGCGTGCAAATCGAAAGCCTCATTTCGTCCCTTTCCAGAGGGGCAACGCCGATGAAGCGAGGTGCGCAGCTCCATGGCTGGAGACCCTCCATGAAAACGTATGTTGTCGAGCGCCCTTAGCAATCCGCCGTTAGTTCGGAACGGACATTTCAGAGAGTATACATACAGGGCGGGGCATCGGCACTAACCTAAATATGCTATCGCGGGCGCAGGAGATCGCTGTGGAGTCTCGCTGTCGCAACGTCCCCATCGACTACACCAGCAAGGAAAGGCTCGCTGCTCCAGCGATGTCTGTGCAGTAGGCACACTACTCCAGTTCCGGCGAGAATCAGGCGCGCGGAGCTCGAGCGGGCGGAATGTTATATACTTCGTGCCGGAAACGCCATGAAACCAAATCTCTCTGCTAACTTTTCGACAACGCGTCATTCGCGGCGGCTGTTTGCGCGAGGCGCGCTGGCGATCTACGTATTCGCCGCCGGCGTGGCGGTGTTTGGCGAGGAACTTCCCACAGCGAAGCCTGAGTCGGTGGGGCTGTCGTCGGAACGGCTGGAGCGGATCGCCACCGCGGTGGATCGCAGCATCGCGGACAAGCGAATTGCGGGCGCGGTGACGCTGGTTTCGCGGCGGGGGAAGGTTGTTTGGCTTAGGGCACAGGGCATGGCGGACCGCGAGGCGGCCAAGCCGATGCAGACCGATTCCATTTTCCGCATCTGCTCCATGACCAAGGCGATCACCAGCCTGGCGGTGATGATGCTCTACGAAGAAGGGCACTTCCTGCTGGACGATCCGGTGTCGAAGTACATTCCGGAATTCAAGAATCCGAAAGTGCTGGTGAAGCCGGCGTCGGGGCAGGCTTACACGATTCCAGCCACGAAAGAGATTACGATTCGCAATCTGCTGACGCACACCTCGGGCCTCACGTATCACTGGAATCCGGAACTCGGCAAAATGTACCAGGACGCCAATGTCGCTCACGGCATTCTGCCGTACGACGGCACGATTCGCGACAACGTGAATTTTCACGCCGCTGGGAATGAAGGACACGTATTTCTATTTGCCGGAGAACAAGGTCGGCCGGATGGCGGCTGCGTACACCTTTTATCCGGAAAAAGGACTCGGCCGGTTTCCGGACACGCCGATTACAGAGGGGTCGTTCGTGTATTCCGCCGACTATCCGTATCGCGGGCCGAAGAAGCTGTACTCGGGCGGCGGGGGTCTGTCGTCCACCGCGGGGGACTACGCGCGCTTCTGCCAGATGATGCTGGACGGCGGCAAGTTGGGCGGCACGCGCTTGATCAGCCGCAAAACGGTCGAGCTGATGACGCAGGATCATCTGGGAAAGATCGGCCCCGATCAGGGATTCGGGCTCGGCTTCGGCGTGGATGGGGTGAAGGCGCCGCTGTCGGAACTGGGCTCGCCGGGACAGTACAACTGGGGCGGCTTCTACTACACGGCGTTCGTCATCGACCCGAAGGAGCAGATGATTACGATTTTCATGGCGCAACTGCACCCGACGGGCGATTTGACGCTGGACAATTTATTTCACGCGCTGGCGGTGCAGGCGATTGTGGACTGAAGCGGCGGCAGGCTGGCTACGCCAGCATAGCCGACGGCTGGCTGATGATTCTGATTGGGCCATCGTTTTTCGGGCATGATTTGGCTATCCGGTTGGCTGTGCCAGCAGTGGCTTTTTTGTATCCTGTCGGTATGCGCACAATGATCGCGTTGCTCGCATCGCTTGTTCTCTCGCAAGCCGGAGAACTGCATCAGGCGGCGCGCGTTTGCGATGCGGATCGCGTGCGGCAGTTACTTTCGCGACATCCGTCGTTGAACGAAACGGACGAGAACGGGATGACGCCGCTGCATATCGCAATCGACTCACGGCAGACTGTATGTGTGGGTCTGCTGCTCGAAGCCGGGGCAGATCCAATGGCGACCGATCGGGAGGGCCGCAACGCATTTGATGCAGGTCTCAGAATCCCGGACCTGCCGGTTATGAAAGCCGTTATGGTGCTGCTTTACAAATCCGGCCAGAAGGTTCAGGGACCGATGGGAGCGACGCCGTGGTCGCTCGAGTATGCGGCGATGCGCGGCCAGACCGATGTCATGAAGATGCTGCTCGCCCTGGGGGCAGATCCGAATGCGACTGGCACAGCGGGCACAACGCCGCTTGCTGAAGCTGCGTTCAAGGGCGATCTTGAGGGTGTCCGCATGTTACTTGCGCACGGCGCGCGGGTAAACGCCATAAGTAAGGCGGGCACGCAGCCGATTCATGACGCTGCGTTGGGTGATAGCGCTGAGGTCATCCGGGAACTCTCGAAGCACGGAGCGGATATTAACGCTCGCACACGCGGGGATGCTCAAACGCCGCTTTACATCGCAGCAGCGATGGGCAAAATGAAAGCGGTCGAAGCCCTCGCCGCACTTGGCGCGGATCTGACAACGAAAGACTCCGAGGGGCGGACGCCACGCGATGCTGCCGAGCGCGCCGGCCTAACCGATGTCGTCGCATTCCTTAAGCGTGCCGCGGCCAAATAGACTGACCGTGGACTGAGCGGGCGTGCCCTCGTCTATGCCAGCAATTTGTTCACTACTTTGCCGCCGACGTCGGTCAGGCGGAAATCGCGGCCCAAGTAACGATAGGTCAGCCGCGTGTGATCGATGCCCATGCAGTGCAGGATAGTGGCTTGCAGGTCGTGAATGTGGATGGGGTCTTCGACCACGTTCAAAGCCAGCTCGTCTGTCTTGCCTATGACCTGCCCGCCCTTGATGCCGCCGCCCGCTAGCCACAGGCTGAAGCCGTTGGGGTGATGATCGCGGCCGGCGTTGTCGGCCTCTTCGGGGCGCCGGATTTCGGACATCGGGGTGCGGCCAAATTCACCGCCCCAGACGACGAGCGTGGAATCGAGCATGCCGCGCTGTTTAAGGTCGTGGATTAAGGCGGCGGCGGGCTGGTCGGTGGCGCCGCAGTTCTTCACAATGCCCTTGTTGATTTCAGGCAATTGGTGCCGAACGCGCGGGTGGCGTCGGCATGCACGCCGTAGGCATCCAAAGTAGCTGGCGATTCTTTTGAAAAATCCAGCAAATCGGGTGCCGACGCTTGCATGCGAAACGCCAGCTCATAGGCGTGGATGCGGGACTCGATTTCGTGATCGCCGGTGGCCTGGTAGCGCATGGTGTTCAGATCGCGGAGAGCGTCGAGGCGGGACCGCTGGCGGTCGCGCGAATAATCGGGCGGGTTCGAGAGGTAAAGAATCGGGTCGCCCGTGCTGCGCAGCACAGTGCCGGCGTAAGTGGAGGGGAGGAAGCCGCTGGCGTAGTTGTCGGTGCCGCCGCTGGTGCCATTGCCGGACGCGAGCACGACGAAGCCGGGCAGATTTCGCGATTCGCTGCCCAGCCCGTAGATCACCCACGATCCCATGGCGGGCCGGAAAAACGCGCGGGCTGCCCAGTACCGAAGCAGTGGGCTTGATGAATGCCAGCTTGAGATCCTTGGTGAGCGATGGCGGCAACGGTTTACCGTTCCACTTCTGCAGGGCGGGCTTGGGATCGAACAAGTCCATCTGGCTGGGCGCGCCTTCCATGAACAGGAAGATGACGTTCTTGGCTTTGGCGGGAAACTGGGGCGCGCGCGGCTCGAGGGGGTCGGTAGCGGCCCGGCCATGGGCGGCGAGCAGGTGCGCCAGCGCTATGCTGCCCATGCCGATGGAAGCCTGGCGAAAGAAGCCGCGGCGGGTTTTGTCGGCGTCCATGGTTACTCCCTCACGATAAATTCATCCAGGTTCAGGAGCACGCTGGCCACGCTGGTCCAGGCGGAGCGCTCGCCGAATTTCATCCGCTCCTGGTCGAAATATGAATGCAGGCGGGTGGCTTCATTGTCGGCGGGTTCGCGATCGAGCGTCAGTTCGTACATGCGAGTGAGCGCGCGCGAGAAATCGCCCGCATCGGCGACGCGCTCGGCCAGCGCTTGGGCGGCTTCGAAAAACACCGGATCGTTCAGCAGATTCAAAGCTTGCAGCGGTGTATTGGTGCGCAAGCGGCGGCACACGGTCACGTTGCTCTTGGGGGCGTCGAAATTGGAGAGCAGCGGGTAAGGGGTGCTGCGCTGGAAAAAGATGTAGAGGCCGCGGCGATAGCGATCCTTTCCCGCGCTCTCTTCCCAATTGCCGCCGCCGTAGCGCAGTTCGGACACACCCTTGGGCTGCGGAGGACGGACGCTGGGGCCGCCGATTTCCGGATAGAGCAGCCCCGAGACCTCGAGCGCCTCGTCGCGAATCAACTCAGCCGGCAGGCGCAGGCGCGATTGCCGCGCGAGAAGCGTGTTGTTCGGATCGCGGTTGTCGAGCTCGGGCCGGGCCTGTGAAGACTGTTTGTAAGTGGCTGAGGTAACGATGACGCGGTGCAGATGTTTCAGGCTCCAGCCGGTGTCCATGAAGTCGGCGGCGAGCCAGTCGAGCAGTTCGGGATGGGTCGGCCGGTCACCCTGGGTGCCGAAATCCGCGGAAGACTTGACCAGCCCCTGTCCGAAATACTCCTGCCATATGCGGTTGACGGTGACGCGAGACGTGAGCGGATTTTCGCGCGAGACCAGCCAGCGCGCCAGATCCAGACGCTTGGGATGCGCGGAGGCGAGCGGCGGCAGGACTTCGGGTACGCCCGGCTGCACTTCGATGCCGGGATTCTTGTAGTCGCCGCGCACGCGCATAAAAGTGGGATGTGCGTTCGTGTTATCAGCCACTGTCATGGCCTGGGTGAGTTGCGGGTACGACTTGTACAATTCGCGCAACTTCCCATCGAGCTCGTCGAATTTCAGCTCTTTGTACTTGGTGTCGCCCACGGCGAAGTGGTAGTTGCGGACGAAATGATCGGTGAGCACGTCCCGCTCGCGTTCTGTGCGCCGCGCGGAATCTTTGCGCAATATATTTTCGCCATCGCCGCGCTCGGTAAGCTTTAGCAGACAATCCCAGGCCAGGTCCCAGTCCGTACGCTCGCCCGGGTGCGCGGCGGCGCGCAGCATGTCTTTCTCCCACTCAGGCTGCAATTCGGGAACATGATATTCCTTCAGCAGGGCATCGCGTTTGGCACGGTACTCGGTTCGCATCGCCAGCCACGGGCCCACCTCGCCGGGCATGGGAGCGTCGATGTCCACTTCTTCGAGATTGTCGAAGAACGCCGACAGCCGGTAGAAATCTCTTTGCTTGATGGGGTCGAACTTGTGGTCATGGCACTGCGCGCAGCCTACGGTGAGTCCCAGCCACACGGTGCCGACGGTGGCCGTGCGGTCGACCAGGTTCTCGAAGCGAAACTGCTCGTTGTCAACGCCGCCCTCGCGATTGGTCAGGGTGTTGCGGTTGAATCCGGTGGCGACTTTCTGCTCGGGGGTTGCGCCCGGCAACTCGTCGCCCGCGATCTGTTCGATGGTGAACCGGTCGAACGGCATATCACGATTGAGCGCGTCGATCACCCATTCGCGATAGCGCCAGGCGTACGGCCGCGACCAGTCCTTCTCGTATCCGTCGGAATCGGCATAACGCGCTTCGTCGAGCCAGGGCCGGGCCCACTTTTCACCGTAATGCGGAGAGGCAAGCAGGCGGTCGACCTGCCGCTCGTAAGCATCGGGGCGGCTGTCGGCGAGGAAGTCGGCCAGTTCTGCGGGAGTGGGCGGCAGGCCAATCAAATCGAGGCTGAGGCGGCGGAGCAGAACGTTCCGGGGAGCTTCGGGCGATGATGCGATGCTTTCTTTGCGGAGACGGTCGCGAACGAAGGCGTCGACAGGGTGCGGTTCGCTGCCCGGAACCGGTGGTTTCACGATGGGCTGAAAAGACCAGTGCTTCGACACTGGCGCAGCAGTGGCGGCGCTGGCCGGCGGCGCGGCGTTCCACGACACGCCTTGATCGATCCAGGCGCGCAGCAGGCCGATCTGCTCGCGCGAAAGCTTCTGGCCGACGGGCGGCATGGCGATGACGCCGGGCATTCCAGCCACGCGTTGGACGAGCAGGCTAATTTCGCTGTTACCTGGCACTACGGCGGGCTTGCCCGAATTACCGCCCTTCAACAAGGAGACGCGATCATCCAGACGGAAGCCGCTCTGTTGCGCGGCCGGTCCATGACAGGCGACGCAATTCGCGCGAAAAATGGGCTCGATGTCATTACGGAAGTCGATGCGGCGCCCCGCCGCGGGAGGCAATTGCGCCAGCGCCATCGCGGCCATGACGAAGAAGCACAGCGTAACGTCTCGCATTCTGAGAGGGCTTCCGGGCGGAACGCGCCGGCCGCTATTTATAGGGTATACCCACGGAACCCGGCTGTGGAATCTCGCCGCGGATCGCGCCTTTAGAAGACTGGGGCGCGCCCGCTGCGGTGGCGGCGAGGAATTTCTCATTCGTCATGTTTCGCACGGTGTGGTTTCAAGTTTGGAAAATGAGATGCAAAGCTCCTGCGTCCCAGGAGGTATTGGATGTTCCACCGTGTAAAGACGACATTGCCCACTTGTCTGCGAACGATCGCGCTCTTGCCGCCTTTTGTGCTCGCTCTCACACTTCAATCTAACGCGCAAACCTGGACCTCGACGGCCACGCAAGGTCTAGGAACGGCTCTGTCAAATGCTGTGCACCTGGGGCCCCTGCCGGCTTCCACTATGCTGCACGTCGCTGTGGCGCTGAAGCTGAACAACCGCGACTCGCTGGTGCAATACGTCCAAGCAATCAACAATCCCGCCAGTCCGCTTTATGGAAGTTCTCTTACCGTGAGCCAATTCGTGGCGGGGTACGCGCCTACGTCCTCGCAGGTGCAGGCCGTGGTGAATTATCTCGGCGGCCAGGGTTTCACCAACATTGAAGTGGAACCCAACAACCTTTTTGTGACGGCGAATGGCACTGTGGCCGAGGTCGGCGCGGCATTTTTTACCAGCATCGTTCAGTTCCAGCAGAGCGGGCGAACAATTTACGCCAATCTCACCGATGCCATGGTACCGACGGCGCTGGGGGGCACGGTGGGTGCAGTGCTAGGTCTCAACAATGCTGGCGTCATGACGACGCCAATCCACACACAGGCGGCTCCTTCCCTAACTCTGCCCGCGGTGCATTTCTACCCTCCACAGGGTTTCTGGACAGCTTACGATGTTGGCGCGACGCCAACGGGGTCACAAACCAAGATCGCCATCTTCGCCGAGGGCGATCTGACGCAGGTGCTGGCCGACCTGCGCGTGGCCGAGACGGTGAACGGCCTGCCGCAGGTGCCGGTGCAAGTGGTACAGGTGGGCCTGGCGAGTCCCGATACCGCGGGCCTGGACGAGTGGGACCTGGATACGCAGATGTCCACCGGGATGGCGGGCAATGTGGCGAAGCTGATCATCTACGACACGACTTCGCTCAGCGATTCCGATGTGGCCTTGATGTTCAACAAGTTCGCTCACCAGAATATTGCAAAGGCGGGGAGCGCATCGTTCGGCTTGTGTGAAACTTTTGCATTTCTGGATGGCTCAATGCTGGCGGATGACCAGGTATTCCTGGAAGCCGCGGCACAGGGGCAGACGGTTTTCGCGTCGACGGGCGACAACGGTTCGGCCTGCGCGGTGACGGGGGCGGCGAACGGCGTGCCGCTGTCCGGCGCCGCGGGGATGGTGGAGTATCCGGCGTCTTCACCGTACGTGGTGGCGGTGGGAGGAACTACGTTGACCACCGACGCCAACTATAACTACATCGCGGAAGTGGGCTGGGATGCCGGGGGCGGCGGGATCAGCGCATGGGAGATTTCGCCGTTCTGGCAAACGGCGGTGCTGCCTACGACAGCGGCCGGCAAGGCTCTTCCCGACGTGTCGATGGATGGCGACCTGGTGAGCGGCGGGCTGGTGTACATCGGCTGCCAGCCGGGCCAGAATCCGCAGGCAACGTGCCAGTTCATCGTCGGCGGCACCAGCCTGTCGTCGCCGCTTTGGCTGGGGACTTGGGCGCGGCTGCAGAGCGCGCACGCTAACAAGCTGGGCTTCGCTCCGCCGCACCTTTATCGCCTGTACCAGGCGCCGCCGGCCAGCTATCCCGGCTTTCACGACATTGTCGGCGGCTGCAACGGGCTTTTCTGTGCGATTCCCGGGTTCGACTACGTTACGGGGTTGGGAACGCCGGACGTTGCGAAGTTGAATGCGGCGGTGAAATAGAGCGCACCGGCGCATTCCGGCCGCTGGGGCTCATGTGCGCGCGTTGACGAAGCGCTGGGCGCGCTCGGAGCAGGAGATCCATTCCATGCCGTTGCCGAAAACCTTGTGGATGCGCTCGGCCAGCGCGGTGAGCCCCTCTAATCCCAGCCCGGTACCCTGGGTATAGAGCGATTGCCAGTGGGTCAAGAGCACGACCGGATGGCCGGACTCGATCAACTGCCGAATCCGGCCAGTGCGGCCGTCGGCGGATAGCACACGATCGATATTGTCGCTGATGAATTTTTGCCGCTCGGCGCGCGTGGGGCGTTCCATGCTCCAGAAAAGGTCGGCGAAGTTGGCGGGCACGCTGACGACGGACTGGCCGCGTTCGGGCGATTCGTATTCGATTGACAACTGGCGCGGCGGCTCCCACGAGGTACTGTACAGGAAGTACCAGGTGAGCTTGCGCTTGAATACATTCCATTGCGCGTCGCCTAACGCCTGGGCGTATTTCTTTTCTACATCGATGCCTGAAACCCAGGGCGATGTGATGCCGTTCGAGTTCAGGCCGACATTCTGCAGAATCTGGAACGCGAGGGTGAAGTACTCGACGATTTCCTCGATCGGCGCGCGCGTGATCCAGACGTCTTCGTAGATGTGCTGGTAATCGCCGGTTTTGAGATTATAGGCGCGCAGATGCGTGAGGAATTCGGGCGTGATATCGAAACGCGGCGAGATGCGCTCGCGCACGATCTTCAGAAAGGCATCCAAATGTTCCTGCGGCACGCGTTTCAGGGATTTATCGATGCGGCCCAGGCAGCTCGGCATCGGAATGATGGTGAGTTTCCCGCGCAAATCGAACCGGTCGAAGGTGTCGGCCACGCGCCGGGTGAATTCGGCGGGAACGAGGAACGGCGTTTCGTAACCGGGCAGCTCGTAGAACAGGGGGTCGACGGGGGATCCATCGTCGATGATAAGCGAGAAGGGAATCTTGCCGGACGTGTTCGCTGGCGCCTTGGAGGTTTCCTGCGCGAGGGCGTTTCCGGCGGTGGCTGAGAGCGCCGCCGCAGCCATGCCCTCGCCTGCAAACTGGAGCATCTCACGGCGGGTGGTCTTCGAGATTGCTTCGTTCTTGCTGTTCATGAATGTGCCTCGGTTTCCGCCTAGTATATCTGGCGCGCACGTAGAGTTTTTCAACGCCGAGGCGCCGAGACGCCGAGGAGGAAATACCGTAATCCGTCCGTAGAGGGACGGCAGAGCGCAGGTGATGTCATGCCGGTGTTTTTTCATCTGAAGAGCGGATGTTTCTGCCGCCGTAGGCCCCTTT
>WNFI01345597.1_pt1 | contig 13746 bp, 14 predicted proteins | sample 5400471 | NCBI WGS metagenome assembly WNFI01 (sample SAMN13153348, study PRJNA577476) | soil metagenome | isolation source: 100 cm saprolite on Douglas fir-dominated hillslope | place: USA:California | collected 2013-09-17 | reverse complement strand
TTAAAGAGAAAGCTCCACCATGTAGTTGTCTTTCCGGGGACTCTCCCGTCGAAAACGGCAAGCCACGCCACCATCCCGACTCCAGCTCCCGGAGCAAACAGACCCGTGGCAATGAGGAGAGGGTCGATTACCGACTGGTAGCCAGTTCTCCACGGAATTGGTCTGAGAGCCGCTATTTGGGTGCCGATGGCGAGGTAGATCAGGGTGGGGTACTCGGCCGGCCCAATCGGACGCACCAACCACCCCATTCCAACCACACCAGCGCCAATCGCGATAACCGCGACTATGTATATCTGTGCCGAACGCGAGAAACTACCGAAAGGGATCAAGACGCTGGAATTCTAGATACGGATCTCAGCCCGTGGCGCGTAATAACGCAAAACGAAGGTCGATCCGATCTCTAAGCTGTTCGAATCTAGGTTATCCAGAGACCGACAACTCGGTGCCTTCCACCAACGCGGAGTAGACGCTTAACCATTTTGACCATCAATTTTCCCCTGTGAGTTTGATCTGAGCCCAATCGGCAAACCGACGAGCGTTATGTGATCCAAAGACCGACGACGTGGTGCCTACCTCGACCGCGGAACAGGCGCTTCACTATGCGAACCATGTGCTTCTCCTTCCTATCCTCTTTAGATTTCCCACTCGTGGATTCGTGTTAGCCAGGTCATTTGGGTGAGGCCAAGTGTCATTCAATTGAAGTACCGCGGTAATCCTCAATTTCAATGAGGACGCCCATGGGAATCCATGAGTCAGTCTCATGGAAACTGATGGGTTTTAGAGGTCGGCCAGGGTGATCAGTCCCAATTTGAGAGCCGCGCTTACCGCTTCCCCTCGGTTGCCGGCATTCAGCTTCCGGAAAATGTTGCGGAGATGCGTCTCAATCGAAGGGGCTGCCAGGCTCAGATCTTGGGACAGGCGTTTGGTAGTGTGGCCCTTGGCCACTCCGCGCAGAATCTGCATCTCCCGAGACGTCAGCGCAATCGTTGTGCTCTGGGAAAGGGGGGTCGACTCGGCAACGCGTCGCAGCACTCCAGGAATCATTCGACGAGGCACGGGACTTTCGCTGCGAAGCGCTGAAAGCAGAGCGCGTTGCAACTCCTCCGGGCCTACATCCTTGAGGACATAGCCTGCGCAGCCGGCTCGCATCATTCGTAAGAGATCGTCGCTAGATTCCGATACAGTCCAAGCAATGATTTTGATCTCGGGATACTGGGCCAGAAGTGCTACAGCGGTGGTCGGCCCATCCATACCAGGCATGTGCACGTCCATCAGCACCAGGTCTGGCTTTAACGACTGCGCCGCTTTCAGAGCTTCTGGGCCCGAAGACGCCTCCCCAACCAAGCGAAGGTCCGACGCCGAACCGAGCATCGCTCGGGCAGCCGTCCTGGGCAGCACGCTGTCATCAACGACCAATACCCGGAATACCTTTCGCTGGGCACCTGCCTTCACCTTGGTGGCAGCTTAGCAATATGTAAATGAGTCGAACGGTTCGGCTGTATGGCTACTTGTCGGCGGTCGCCGCCTCGTTACTCGTCCTCAATATTGTTTTTCGTGAAGGAACCACGGATCATCCGGACCGGCTCGATACAGCCCTTTATCTGATCGTGGCCGTGCTGATTCTGAACTTCGTAGGAGTTCGCCTTGATCGTGGCCGCCTAACCTTGGCAGCGGCTGCAGCGGGCGCTGCAGCCATCCTGCTAAATCCGCTAAACGCCGCTTTGGCAGGATTAGCGATCGCTCCCAGCCTATTCCGCCGCGGCCGGTGGGCCATCGTGGGGGACCCAGTAATGGTGGCCGCCATGACTTGTTCTGGCGCAATCGTTGCTTTGCAATTGCGGGGATCGGGAGCCCTGCCGCTTTGGGCGAGGCTGGTAGTCCTACTTACTGTTGACATAGGCAGTTGGTTACTGGTCGCAATGTTCATCTCAATCGTGACTCGGGAGCCGATTCGCAGAATTGCCCAGTTGAACTTCACCCCGTCCTTTTACTTGGCTTTCGGGTATTTCAACCTTGCCTCGCTCCTCGTCAGCTACGTGCTGGATGGATCTGACCTGGGCTTCCTCCTCGCAACAATTGTCTTTGTGTTGGCTCTTGCTCTCACTGACACCATTGCGGGTCGGCGCGTGCGGCGGGTGCTCGAATCCGAGTTATCCGACGCAGATCGTCACCTCTTCCATAGTCGCGCAGTCGAAGGTGTGGTTCACAACCTCCGCAATCATGTGGCCACTGCGGTTGGTTACCTCAAAGAGATCCGGCAAGAACGACTCGATCCTGTTGACCGTGATGCAGTGAATATGGCCGCTGAGGCAGCCAATGACGCGGTCGTTGTCCTCCGGAGTCTTTCGCAAGGCGCCACGCCCAAGGTCAGCTACGCGCTGGAACCGACCGACCTCAATGAGCTCGTCACCCGCGCGCTAAGCATGGCGCGGCCGCGAGCCCGATCAAAAGAGATTCAGCTGGCAATCCGCGAGGCGCCTGATGACGTCAGGGTCAAGGCCGATCCCTTGCTACTGCGCGAGGTGATCACCAATCTCGTAAACAACGCAATCGATGCGGCACCGATGAACGGGCGCGTCGAGTTGCGGACCGGGCGTCGTGGCAACGGATGGCCCTACTTCAGCATCGCCGACAATGGGCCTGGCGTGCTAGATGACAATCGCCACCACCTCTTCGAGCCACACTTCACTACGAAAGAGGGCGGCACAGGACTCGGACTCTTCATGTCTTACGGGATCGTCAAAGAACATCAGGGCCGGTTGGTTTACGAAGGCAACCGCAAGGGTGCGATCTTCACCGTGACCCTTCCACCGTTCGGCGGTTGATCGCCGCCGCGAGATCTTCCAGCTCGACCGGCTTCACCAAGTAGTCGCTAGCCTCGAGGCTTGTCGCTAGGGATCGCGAGGCCGCGTCTGCCGACCCGGTGACCACGATCGGTTTGGCCGCTCGCAAGGCTGCGCGCCCATTGGCGTCGAGCGATGTGACCAAACCGAGGTCCAGCACCAACACCTCGCCCGATCGAAGTGGGCGCAGCTTTGGAGTCGACTCCGCTTCATAGCCCAGGCGTCGCAACCCGCGAGCAGTCAGTTCACCCAAACGCTCGTCGTCGTCCAACACCAACACCCGAACGACGTTGAGCGCGACGGCCTCGACCGCACTCAGCAATTCCAGCGCCTCCCGCAAGTCGCCAAGGAGCCGGGGGATTGGAGGCGTTTCGCCGCCCGTCTCGGCGAGTTCCAGCTCGGCCTTGAGACGCGCCAGTGTCGAGCGCAGCCGGTGTAGGGCCGCGGCCAGCTCAGGGTCGGGTGACGAACCTGTATCCCGTGCCACGAACTGTCTCGATCCAGCCCGGCTCTCTCAGCTCGCGCCGAATCTGGTGGACCGCCTGCTCGACGCTGTGCTCGAAGCCTCGATATGAGCTGCCCCACACGCGTTCCAGCAGCTCCGCACGCGTGACCACCTCGCCCGGCCGACCGGCAAGCAGCTGGAGCATCAACAGGGGACGCCGCTCCAGCTTCAGAAGGCGATCCCCCAGCCGCGCCTCGCCCCGCGCGGAATCAACCTTGAGCCGGCCGCGAACCACCGGGCCAGCGGTCGCCGTGTGCTCCCGGAGTGCTCCGCGTACACGCGCGAGCAGCACCTGGCGGTCGGTGCCTTTGGCGATGTAGTCCGTCGCGCCCCGCTCGATGCCAAGAACCTGATCGCTCGGCGCTGAGCGTGCGCCGGTGAGGATGATCACTGGAAACGGCACCCTCTCCCCTCCAGACCTGAGCGAGTCGAGCACCTCGGGAGCTTCCATGTCCGGCAGGCTCGGCTTCAAGGTCACCGTCGAGGACACCATCGCACTCTCGCAAGATGCCGGAGGCGCCGTGGCCTGATCAGGCGCCAGCTATTTTCAGAGGAACACGCGGAATTTTCTGAGTTCAAGCGCGCGATCTGATCAAAGCGTGCGGAATTTTCGGCAGGTGCCGGGAGCGGCCCAAGCGAATTAACAGGTTCAAGGTTTCTTGAGGAAACCTTGAGGCTGCGGTGAGGTCAGATCGCCGAGTCCCCCCTAACCTCGACGCATGGGCCAGATCTCAGAGTTGCTAGAAGCCAGGCACCGACTGGGACTGGCCCTCAGCCCCATTTGCCACGACCGCTGGGTCCTCGGCTACCTCCGAGGCGGTTCGCTCCAGCCGATCGCCGCATCCGAGTTTTCACGACGCTTCTTGCAGAGCCGGCCGCTCATGCCGCTGGCACGTCGTGCCCTTTTCGAGAAGCGCCCGATGGTGATCAACTCGGTCATCGAGAAGCCGAACCCATCCAACGGCTACGAGTGGGAACTGGACTGGCCGGCGATCCTCTACACGCCGATAGGCGAACCAAGCCAGCGTCCCATCGGACTCCTGACCCTTGGCTGCCGGCGGGACCACTGGTACACCGACGAGGACGTGGCCTACGCCGAGAGCCTCGGCGCCACCCTGACGCCCCTGGTGACTGCCCTTCGACGGCCGCTCGGCCGGCTCAACGAGAGCGAGGGGGAGGTCGCCCAGCTGCTGAGCTACGGACTCTCGACCGAGGAGATCGCTCGGGCCATCAAGACGGACGAGCCGCACACGCGCGCCCTCGTCTCCAGCGTGGCTCGAAAACTGAGGTCGGTGAACACTGATGACCTGGTGTTCCCGATCGTCCCGATGAAACGACGGAACTTCCGGCTATGACCTGGAGCTAGTTCGGGCCAAAGAGAAAGACCGTGGTACCGCGGCCTTCCGTGCTCACCACTTCCAGCCGGCCGCCAATGCCCGCTGCCCGCTCCCGCATCCCCATCAGGCCATAGCCCCCGCCGCTCGCCGCTGTAAAACCCTGACCTTCATCTGATACCTCGATCAGGAACGGGTGAGCAGCGAACCCCATCTTCACCCGGCAGATCGATGAGCCCGAGTGGCGCCGCACGTTGGACAGCGCCTCGCGCACAACCAGGGCGACCACCTCGCGCTGTTGCCGCGAGATCATGTCCTCCGAACCGTTCGCCGACAGCTCGACCCGGATCCCATATAGCCGCGTGAACTCTTCCGCCTGGGTCCGCATGTCGCCGACCAGGCCTTCCGGGCTCAAGGCTGCCGGGCGCAGATCCGCGAGCTCTTCGCGGACGTGCTGGAGAGAACGTTCCAGGATTTCGAAAACGTTCTTCAGCGTTTCGTCGGACTTGCCCTTGTTCCTTTCCAGGTAGACCTTGAACAGCGAGATCGCGCCGGCGAGGTCGGTCGCGATCCCGTCGTGAAGCTCCCGCGCCACACGCGCACGCTCCCGCGCGATCGCATCCTCTACCGCCTGGTGGGCGAAGTCTTCCTTTCTCTGTTCCTTTGTCGACTCCGCCATCAGCGCGCCGCCATCCCTCGTCGCGCGTATGACTCGAGCAGCGCGATGACCAACGGGTGGCGCGCCCAACGTAGGGCGCGACGGTACGGCTGCCACAGGATGGCGGTCACCTGAAGCTGAGCGATCAGCTGATCCACGTCTGACTGGAGCAGCATCTGCTCAGTGGCGAGCCGCTCCGAGAGGAGCTTGGCGCGCTTGCCCAGGTGCCAGCTCCACAGGCCGAGAAGGGCGCCCTCAACCCCGATCATCACGACACTCACGATCAGGAGGGAAACGCCGAGCCAGGCTAGGTCGCTCACTCTTTGGCGTCGGTCTCTTCAATCGCGGCCGCCGGAGCGATCGCCACGATCTGGTCGTCCGCCGCGATGCGCATGACGATCACGCCTTGGGTCTGGCGGCCGATCTGCGAGATGGCGCCGACCGGCGTCCTCAGCACCATTCCACTCGCGCTGATCAGGAGCACCTCTTCCTCGGGATCGGCGACGACACGCATCGCAGTCAGCTTGCCAACGCGGTCGGTGATCTTCAGCGTGAAGACACCCTGACCCCCGCGGTGATGCACCGGATACTCGGAGATCGGCGTGCGCTTGCCATAACCGCGTTGGGTGATGACCAGCAGGTCACCGCCTTCGATCACCGTAGCCATCCCGGCCACCGCGTCACCCTTGCCGAGCTTGATCCCGATCACACCCTGCGTGTCGCGGCCCATGGCCCGCACCTCGGTCTCGCTGAAGCGAATCGCCTTGCCAAGCTCGGTGGCGATGAGAATCTCGTCCTTGCCCGTGGTCGGCGTGACCCAGTCGAGCTCGTCACCGTCTTGCAACTTGATGGCGATCAGCCCGTTGCGGCGAACGTTGGCGTACTCCGCCATCGCCGTCTTCTTTATATATCCGTTCTTGGTGACCATCAGCATGTAGTGCGCCTCGGTCTCCGTCTCGGGACGCACGAACACCGAGGTGATGCGCTCGTTGGAGCCGATGTCGATCAAGTTGTTGACCGGCATGCCCTTGGCCTGGCGCTCACGCTCCGGCACCTCGTGCACGCGCAGCTGGAAGACGCGCCCGCTCTGCGTGAAGAAGAGCATCGACGCGTGCGTGTGCGTCGTGAGCAGGTGGAGCGCGTAGTCCTCCTCGCGCGTCCCACTGGGCGCGTCGCTTCCCGCGGTTGGCTTGGCTCCTTTGAGCCCAACACCTCCGCGCTTCTGCGCGCGGAAGACGCGGAGCGGCTGCCGCTTCACATAGCCGCGATGCGTCAGCGTGACGACAACGTCTTCTTTCGGCACCAGGTCTTCGGCCGAGAGCTCGGTGGCCTCGAGGTCGGTGATCTCCGTGCGGCGTTCGTCGCCGTACTTCTTGATGAGCTCGTCCATGTCTTCTTTGATCAGCATCCGCACCTTCAGGTCGCTGGCCAGGATGCTCTCGAGGTAGGCGATCGTCTTGATCACCTGCTCGTACTCCTCGTCGATCTTGCCGCGCTCCAGCCGGGTCAGGCGGCCCAGGGTCAGGGCGAGTACGGCCTTGGCCTGGCGCTCTGACAAGCCGAACTGCGCTTGCAGCTCGGTGGACGCCTTGTCCTGGTCGGAAGCGCCGCGGATCACCTTGATCACCTCGTCGAGGTGGTCGAGGCAGATCTTCAGACCCTCGAGGATGTGAGCCCGTTCCTGCGCGCGCTCCAGGTCGAACCGGGTGCGCCGCAAGATCACCTCGCGCCGGTGATCGATGAACAGCTGCAACGCCTGCTTCAGGCTCAGGACGACCGGCCGGCCGTCGACGATGGCCAGCATGATCACGCCGAACGTGGTCTGCAGCGTGGTGTGCTTGTACAGGTTGTTCAGCACGGTGAAAACCTTGGCCTCGCGCTTCAGCTCAATGACGATGCGCATGCCGTCGCGGTCGGATTCGTCGCGCAGGTCGGCGATGCCTTCCAGCTTTCGGTCCGAGACGAGCTCCGCGATCTTCGCCACCAGCGACGCCTTGTTCACCGCGTATGGAAGCTCGTCGATGATGATCCGCTCGCGGCCGTTGGGCGCCTGCTCGAACGTGTGACGCGCGCGCACCACGATGCGCCCGTGCCCCGTCGAGTACGCCGCCTTGATGCCCGCCGTGCCCATGACCAGGCCTCCGGTCGGGAAGTCCGGTCCTTTGACGAAGGTCATCATGTCCTCGGCGGTGGCTTCGGGGTTGTCAACCAGATGCTTGATCGCCAGACCCACCTCACGCAGGGCTCGCCGGTTATCGCGGCCAGTCTCGCCTCCGTGTACCGCATCGCCGCGGGCGGGTCGCCGTCCACGCTGCCGAAGTTGCCCTGGCCGTCGATCAGCGGGTAACGCAGCGAGAAGGGCTGCGCCATCCGCACGAGGGCGTCGTACACGGCGTCGTTGCTGTGCGGGTGGTAGAGCTTGAGCACATCCCCGACGAAGGAGGCGGACTTGCGGTGGCGGCTTCCAGAGGTCGCGCCGCTGCGGTGCATCGCATAGAGGATGCGGCGGTGCACCGGCTTCATCCCGTCACGCACGTCGGGCAGCGCCCGGCTGATGATGACGGACATCGCGTACTCCATATAGGAGGTCTGCATCTCCTCCTGGAGATTGCGTGGAAGAATCGTGCCTATCGTGTCGTCAGCCAATGCTTGCTCCTATTGGTCCTCGTACTTCGCCAGGACGACGACCGCGTTGTGCCCGCCAAAGCCGAAGCCGTTGGAGATGGCGACGCGCACATCTTTCCGGCGCGCCGTGTTGGGCACGTAGTCGAGGTCGCATTCCGGGTCTGGGTTTTCGTAATTGATGGTTGGGTGGATCATGCCGCGGTTGATGGTGAGCAGGGTGGCGATCGCCTCGACCGCTCCGGCTGCGCCTAGCAGGTGGCCGATCATCGACTTGGTGCTGCTGATCGGGACCTTGTAAGCGTGCTCGCCGAACGCGAGCTTCAGCGCCTTCGTCTCGCCCGCATCGTTCAGCTGCGTCGATGTGCCATGCGCGTTGACGTAGTCGATGTCTTTCGGCTCGATGCCGGCGTCGCGAATGGCCAGCTTCATGGCTTCCGCAGGCGCCTCACCTGTCTCGTCGGGCGCGACCTGGTGGAACGCGTCGCACGTGGTGGCGAATCCGAGCACCTCGCCGTAGATGCGCGCGCCACGGTTGATGGCATGTTCGCGCGACTCGAGCACCAGCGTGCCCGCGCCTTCGCCCGGCACAAAACCGTCGCGGTCACGGTCGAAAGGCCTGCTTGCTTTTTCCGGAGCGTCGTTGCGCGTCGAGAGCGCCTTGATGGCGTTGAACGACGCGATTCCGACTTCGCACAGGGAAGCCTCCGATCCGCCGGCGAGCATGACGTCGACGTCGCCTCGCTGGATCATGTGCATCGCATCACCGAGCGTGTGGGTGGATGCCGCACACGCTGTGGTCACGGTGGTGTTCGGGCCGCGCAGGTGAAACTGCATCGCGACCGATGCTGCCGCCATGTTCGGGATGATCATCGGCGCGTAGAGCGGGTGGAGCCGGCCTTTGCTGGCGAAGGAGATTGCGCCGCCGGTCATCTCTGTGAAACCGCCGATGCCGGTGCCCATGGCGACGCCAACCCGAAAGCTGTCCTCTTTGGACACGTCAAGCCCTGCGTCGGCGATGGCCATCGCGGAGGCCGCGACCGCGATCTGCGAGAAGCGCGCCATGCGCTGCGCCGCCTTGCGGTCCATGTAGCTCTGCGGGTCGAAGTTCTGGATCTCACACGCGAACTTCGTCGTCATCCGATCGGTGGGGTAGGACTCTGCGAAGCGCGCCGTGCTGCGGCCTTCGATCAAGCCGTGCCAGTACTCCTCGAGGTCTTTGCCCAGAGGGTTCACCGTCCCCATCCCGGTGACGACGACTCGCGTCCGGCCGTTCTTCATGGCCTTCCCACCTCCGATCGAATCTTACCCACTAGGTGATGTTCGACCGCCTCTCGGGTAACGCGGATCGCGTTCTTGATCGCCCGCGCGTCGGAACGGCCATGGGCGACCACTGCCACCCCATCGATGCCGAGCAGTGGCGCTCCCCCAAACTCGCGCCAGTCGATGCGGGCTCGGATCTGCCGCACACCCGGACGAATCAACAACCCACCGAGCATGCCGGTGAAGGTCTTCGGTATCTCGTCGCGCAGGCTGCGAAACAAGAAGTCAGCCGTCGCCTCGGCCATTTTGATCGCGACGTTGCCGACGAACCCATCGGCCACCACGACGTCCGCCTTCGCGGCGAAGATGTCTTTCGGCTCGACGTTGCCGATGAACCCGGGCAGCGTGCCGGCAAGGCGTTTGGCCGTCTCGCGGACGCGCTCGTCGCCCTTGCCTTCTTCCTCACCGTTGCTGAGCAATGCGACGCGTGGCTGCTTGCGGCCCATCATCTCGCGCGCGTAGACCGAGCCCATGATCGCGAACTGCACCATGTATTCAGGCTTCGAGTCGACGTTGGCGCCGACGTCGAGGAAGTAGGCAAAACCGTTTTGCGTGGGCACGATGGAGCCGAGCGCCGGCCGCTCCACACCTTTGATGCGGCCCTGGATGAAAAGCGCGGCCGCCATGATGGCGCCCGAATTTCCAGCCGACGTCCACCCGTCGGCGCGTCCTTCTTTGACCATCCGCGCGCAGACGCTCAACGACGAGTCGGGCTTGGTGCGCACCGCCTGCGCGGGGTGCTCGTCCATCGCGATCACCTGCGTGCACGGCACGAGACGTAGCCGCGGGTGGTTGTCGAGCAGAGGCTGCACGGAGGCGGGAAGCCCGACCAGGGAGATGTCGATGCCGTATTCCTCAGACGCCTGTGCTGCGCCAAGGACGATCTGCTCTGGAGCGTGATCGCCGCCCATGGCGTCGACCGCTATTCGCATTCCCGTACGACCTAGATGTCGAGGTTCTTGACGTTCTTGGCGTGCGCCTGAATGAACTTCTTGCGTTCGGCGTTCATCTCGCCGAGACCTTTCATCCGCGCAGCCTCAGCCCCCTTGCCGATCTGGCGCATCGCTTTGTCGCGCTCAGCTTCGGAGTGACACCACATGACCTGCGCGTTCTTGCCGGTTCCCTTGAAGACTTTGAAGAGCGGCGGCTGGGCCATGTAGAGATAGCCCTTCTCGATGACTTGGGGGAAATATCGGAAGAAGAACGTGAGCAGCAACGTTCGGATGTGGCTGCCGTCGACGTCCGCATCTGTCATGGAGATGATGCGGTGATAGCGAATCTTCTCGATGTTGAAGTTGTCGCCGACACCGGCGCCCATCGCGGTGATGAGGTTACGTATCTCGTCCGACGTGAGCACCTTGTCGAGGCGAGCCTTTTCAACGTTGAGGATCTTGCCGCGCAGCGGCAGGATCGCCTGCGTGCGGCGGTCGCGGCCGCCTTTGGCGGTGCCACCCGCGGAGTCACCCTCGACGATGTAGAGCTCACACAGCGCGGGATCGCGCTCTGAGCAGTCGGCGAGCTTGCCCGGGAGCGTGCTCGATTCAAGCAGGCTCTTACGCTGCACGAGGTCGCGCGCCTTGCGTGCCGCCTCACGTGCGCGGGCGGCGGTGAGTGACTTCTCGACGATGCGCCGGCCATCCGATGGGTTCTCGTCGAGGTACTGCGTGAGACCCTCGGTCAACGCAAGCGACACATGGCCCTGCACTTCCGCGTTGCCGAGCTTGCCCTTGGTCTGGCCTTCGAACTGCGGCTCGATCACCTTGACGCTGATGACCGCGGTCAAGCCTTCGCGCACGTCTTCGCCAGAGAGGTTGGCATCCGACTCTTTGAGGATGCCCGCCTTGCGCGCGTAACGGTTGAGCACATTGGTCAGCGCGGAACGGAACCCGGTCAGGTGGGTGCCACCTTCGATGGTGTGGATGGTGTTCGCGAAAGCGATGACGTTTTCGACAAACGTGTCGTTGTACTGCAGTGCGATCTCGACCTGCGTGCCCTCGACCTCGCGGTCGACGTAGAAGGGAGGGTCGTTGACGACCACTTTGTCGCGGTTGAGGGCGCGGACGAAGGCCACCACACCTCCTTCGAAGTAGAAGGTGGTCCGGTAGCCGAGGTTCTCGTCGTCCAGGGAAATCTCGAGCCGCTTGTTCAGGTAGGCCATTTCGCGCAAGCGGTGCTCGATGACCCCGTGATCGAGCTTGGTGTCCGGGAAGATCTGGGGGTCAGGCCAGAAGCGGACCACGGTGCCCGTGTGGTCGGTCTTGCCCACGGGCTTGACGGACGCCTTGGGCACGCCCCGCTCGTATTCCTGGTGGTAGACCTTGCCGCCGCGGTGGACCCAGACCTGGAGCTTCTCGCTCAGGAAGTTGACCGCCGACACGCCCACGCCGTGGAGGCCGGATGACACCTTGTAGCCGAAGGGTGACCACGATCTTCCGGGCGTACCCGGCCAGCGCCTCGTCGACCGCGTTGTCGACCACCTCGTAGACCAGGTGGTGGAGGCCCTGGGTGCTCGTGGAGCCTATGTACATGCTCGGGCGCCGCCGGACATGCTCCCGGCCTTCGAGGACCTGGATCTGCTCCGCGGTATACGCGACGTCCGCGCCTAGGGATTGGGGCCTGGGGTTTCGCTCCGGCACAGGCTTTCTAACAGCCATTACCGGTGGTTCGGCCCTCCCAGCGTGGAAAACTCATGGGAGAAAACTGGGACGAGTTTCAGGTCTTTGATTCTACCGGATTTCGAATACGAAAGAGGGCCCCAGGAGGCCCTTAACAGGGCCAGTTCTGACGGGCTTTTCCAGCCGAATAGCGCACGGTTTGATCAGAACGCGCGGAATTTCGGAGTTCAACGGCGCGATCTGATCAGAACGCGCGGAATTCATGTCCGGGGGGCCCTACCTGGACGGGTTTTTCCAGCGCAGGACAGGCTCCTCGCTCAGGCCCTGCAAATAGGCGTTGATCCGGCGGGCCGCGGCCACCTCGTCCAGGCGCCCCACGGGCATGGTTTTCGGGTCATCGTGTAGGGACTGCGGGTTGGCCCTCGCTTCGGCCACGATCTCCTTGATCGCCTGCGCGAAGGCATCCAGCGTGGCCTTGCTCTCCGTCTCGGTCGGCTCGACCATGATCGCCTCGGGCACGACCAGCGGGAAGTACACCGTGGGGGCGTAAAAGTCTCGGTCCAGGAGCGCCTTGGCGATGTCGAGGGCCCGGACGCCTTCGTGGCTAAGGTTCCGGGCGCTGGCGACGAATTCGTGCATGCAGGGACCCTCGTGGGGCATCTCGAGATCGTTTTCCACGAGCTTGCGGAGGTAGTTCGCGGAGAGGACCGCGTCCTCGGACGCCTGGCGCAGGCCGTCCCCGCCCATGGCGACGATGTAGGTGTACGCCCTGACCAGCATTCCGAAGTTGCCGTAGAAGCTCCGCACGCGGCCGATCGACTGGGGCCGCTTGAAGTCGAGCTTCAGGTGGCCGTTGGTGCGCTCCACGGTGGGAGTGGGCAGGAAGGGGGCCAGCTCGGCCTTCACGCCGACCGGACCGGCGCCCGGCCCACCTCCGCCGTGGGGCGTGGTGAAGGTCTTGTGCAGGTTCATGTGCACGGCGTCGAATCCCATATCGCCTGGCCGGCAGATGCCCATGAAGGCGTTCAGGTTGGCGCCGTCGTAGTAGAGCATCGCGCCGACCGCGTGTACCAGCTCCGCAATATCCAGTATCTGGCGCTCGAACAGGCCCAAGGTGTTGGGGTTGGTCAGCATGAGTGCGGCGGTCTTGGGGGAGAGCTTCGATTCCAAGTCGGCCAGGCTGATCCGGCCGTCGGGGCCTGACTTGACCTCGACGACGTGGAAACCGCTCAGGGCGAGGCTCGCCTCGGGAGCGGTGGTAGGCCTGGATCATCCGCAGCGCGGTCCACTCGCCGTGAGCGCCGGCGGCCGGCTGGAGGGTGACCTTGTCCACGCCGACGACCGCGCATAGCGCCTGCTCGAGGCGCCACATGAGCTCGAGGGCGCCCTGGACCGAATCCTCGTCCTGGTACGGGTGGAGGCCGGCGTATCCGGGTAGGGCCGCGGCAGCCTCGTTGGCGACCGGGTTGTACTTCATGGTGCAGCTGCCCAGCGGGTAGAAGTTCTCGCTGATCGAATAGTTGAGCGAGGCGAGGCGGCTGTAGTGGCGCATGATCTCGGGCTCGCTGAGGCGCGGCAGCTCCGGTGGACGAGCGCGTAGGGCGCCTGTGGGCAGCGCTTCGGATGGCGAGAAGGCCTTCACCCCGGCTTCCGGCAGGCGCGGGGACGGCGCGTTGGGCCGGCTGAGCTCGAAGCTGAGGGGCTCGGTCATGACTCCAGAACCGCCAGGAGCTCGTCGATGGACTTTGGGTCGTTGACCTCGGTGCAGGTGAAGGTGAGAACGCCTTTGAGCTCGCGGAACCACCGCTGCACGTCGAGGCCGCCGAGGATGCCCTTCTTGGCGAGC
>WNFI01148246.1_pt1 | contig 13748 bp, 18 predicted proteins | sample 5400471 | NCBI WGS metagenome assembly WNFI01 (sample SAMN13153348, study PRJNA577476) | soil metagenome | isolation source: 100 cm saprolite on Douglas fir-dominated hillslope | place: USA:California | collected 2013-09-17 | reverse complement strand
ACGGTTGGCTGGCCGGGGATCCCTCGGCGCCCGCTTCATCCAGCGGGAGATGGTTCTCTCGGAGACGTCAAAGCCCAGCATGAGAAGCTCGCCGTGAATTCGAGGAGCACCCCAGGTCGGGTTCTCCGCCACCATGCGGAAGATGAACTGACGAACTTCCCTCGACAGTCTCTTCCTACCGACCTGTTTTCTCACCTTCGAGATCAGACTCCAATACAGTCGAAACCCAGCACGATGCCAGCGGACCACGGTTTCGGGAGTGACCACCAGGAGAGACTTTTTCCAGTCAGACCAGAACCGGCACGCCAGCACCCAGAAGAGCTTGTCAAAAGGCAAGAGTGTTGGCCTGGCTTGCCTGCGCTTCAGCACAGCGAGTTGCTGACGAAGCGCCAAATTCTCCAGAAGTAGCCTTCGCCGTGAACGAAAGCAACGGGCCAACAGTCCTACACACAGCCGTGAGAAGTTAAACATGGACCATAGTCATAGCAGACTAGGGGATTGAGGGATTGTGCAAGCTGTTGATTTCACGCACGGACAGCGTTTTGGCGAGGCACAGGGGGATGGCAGATGGGAAAGGTGTCGATTCGATTCGACGCGGCGGCGGATCGGACGGTAAGCGGGGCGGGGCAGAGTTGCGGCGGGAGGGGCGGCGTCGCTGCGCGGCAGTCGTGGTGTTGGTTGTGAGAACTGACGCCGGAAGAGAGAAGAGAGAGGAGACGCGCGGCGGGACGGTGCGGGGGATCCAGGGATTGCGGCAACGGCTGCGCGGGAGATCCCGGCAGAGTTGCCGGAGTTGAAGAAGAGCGGAGAGGAGCGGATTTCGCAGACCGATCCCGAGAGCCGGCCACTGCGGCGCGGAGCGGAGCGGATTCGTGCAGGGCTACACGGCGGAACTGGCGGTGAGCGCGATCATTTCATCATGGCACTGCGGTAATGCAGAACGAAACCGACAACCAGCGGCTAGTTCCCCATGGCGGAGAAAATCACTGCAGAAACTCTTCTTGGAAACTAAGGTGAACAGCACAACTGGGATGGAATTCGCAATCCGTTACAAAGGCTGGATTTCTTCACTCCAAGCCTCGCAATTAACGGCCTGGTTGCGCATTTTCTTTTTGGGAAGCCGCTCGATTACGACGACATGAGGGAGAGCACGAAAACCGCGCCCGATTCTGCAATTCCAGGAAACACGCGCATCGAGACACTCGCACTTACCAGAGGAGGGACAATTTGTGCAAATTCGAGAGAGTGGGGGAGGTATAGCAAGCAGCCACTGGGGGATGTATAGCCGCCTCCCCACCCTTCGCGTTTTGGCGCTGCGCCTACGCGATGTCCAGTTCTGGTTACCGATACGTAATGACCGATCTTGGGGAAGGGGTATACGAACACTTCGTACACCATTTCTCGTGAACTCGTTTCACCGCCTGATTTCTCCGGTATGATTTCCTCACTAAGCATCAGTTTTTTGGGAGAGTGATCTTCGGAGGATCGTACACCTCTCAGGATTCATGACCATCACGCAATTGCTATATTCTGCCAGCATAATCAATTGTGAATTGAAGCTTTCGCGCATCTTTTCCACAGATCCTTGCACAGAGCTCTGATGGGAAAGACTTAACGCAAGCTGTCCTTCAGCATGGGTGAAGTGCGATTTCGGCTTCCACATGCCGGAGAAGTTTATTTTGTATCTTCGGCTGCCTTCTTGCGCTAGGGTCGGAACAGACTGAGCCTTCGCTCTCGGCCATCACGCTACAACGAAGATTCGAAGCGCGAATACGCTAGTCCCCGAAATTTCATGAGGTAGTTTTGTGAGCACCCCCAAGTGGGAACGCGGGGCTCCGGGACTCTCAGTCCCAATCCTGCGGCTAAACTGACAAGCGTACATGAGCATGCTTCTTGCGGACTGAACTTGGTTCTGTTCGGGCGGTCTAAGCCGCGCGAGAATCAGGAGATGCGGCAGCAAGACTTACAAGCACACATTATGCCCACCCCCGGAGTCACCTTGGACGAGGAGATCATCCCTATTCCACCGTCACCGATTTCGCTAGGTTCCTTGGTTGGTCCACGTCACAGCCACGACGGATAGCGATGTGGTACGCGAGAAGCTGCATTGGAAGGATTTCCAGAATCGACAACAGCGTTTCCGGAGCCGGCGGGATGTAGATCACGTGGTCGGCCGCTTCTTTAATTTCCTCGTCGCCTTCGGTCGCCAGCGCGATCACTATGCCGGAGCGGGCCTTGACCTCTTTAAGGTTGGAGAGGGTCTTTTCGTAGCGCATAGTTGAGCCCGAGTCGTTGAGATCACGCGTGGCGACAATTACAACCGGAAGATTCTCGTCGATGAGCGCGTTAGGCCCATGCTTCATTTCACCCGCTGGATACCCTTCCGCGTGAATATAAGAGACTTCTTTCAGCTTCAGCGCGCCTTCGAGCGCGATCGGATAATGGATACCGCGTCCAAGGAAGAGGAAGTCCTGCGCCCGCACGTACTCTTTCGCCAGATCTTCACATTCTTCTTCGTGGGTTAGCAGGTGATCGAGCTTGCCGGAAATTCGAGTGAGTTCCTGCACTGCATCTTTGGCCTGTTCCGCCGTCACGGTCCCCCGGAGTTGCGCCAGATATAACGCAAACAGATACAGGGCTGTGAGTTGTGCGTGAAGGCTTTGGTCGAAGCTACGCCGATCTCCGGCCCGGCATGGGTGTAGATCGTGCCCGCGGATTCCCGCGTGATCATCGAACCCACCACGTTGCAGATGGCGATCGTCTTGGAACCTTTTGCCTTGGCCTCACGCTGCGCGGCGATGGTGTCGGCGGTTTCGCCGGACTGCGAGATGAGCAAGGTGATTGTATCTGGGTCGAGGATCGGGTCGCGATAGCGCCACTCGCTGGCATAATCTACTTCAACCGGCACCCGCGCCAGGCTTTCGATCATGAACTTGCCGGCTTGCCCGGCATGCCAACTCGTGCCGCAAGCCGCAATATTGATCTTTTTCACCGCCCGGAATTCCGCTTTCGTGATTTCCATTTCATCAAAGAAGACGTGGCCCGTGTCCTGTGAAACGCGACCCAGAGTAGTATCCCTCACCGCCCGCGGCTGCTCATAGATTTCCTTGAGCATGAAGTGCTTGAACCCGCCTTTTTCGGCCATGATCGGGTCCCAGGTCACATGCTGCACCTGGCGCACAATGCACTGCCCGTTGAAGTCGCTGAGTCGGACACCGTCGGACGAAATCACGGCCCAGATCGCCGTCCGCGAGGAAGAAAAGATCCCGGGTGTGATACAGAATCGCGGGCACGTCGGAAGCCACGAAATATTCGTCTTTCCCCAGACCAATCACGGCCGGTGGTCCATTGCGCGCTGCCACGATCTTATTCGGCTCGTCCACCGCAATGACCGCCAGCGCAAACACACCGGTTATGTCCCTCACCGCCTTGCGCACCGCTTCCTCGAGCGTTGGCCGCTGACCATTGGCTGGGTTGAGGAAATATTTCTCGACCAGATGAGCGATGACCTCAGTATCCGTTTCGGTGGTGAACTTGTGGCCTTCCTCAATTAGTCTCTTTTTCAGCGCAAGATAGTTCTCAATGATGCCGTTGTGTACGACTACCACGCGGCCTTTACAATCGCGATGCGGGTGCGCGTTCTCTTCCGTCGGCCGGCCGTGTGTGGCCCAGCGCGTGTGCCCGATGCCGTAGGTCCCATCTAGAGGCTTCAGACGGATGGTCTCTTCCAGATTGCGCAGTTTGCCCTCAGCGCGTCGAACCTGCAGGCCATCCCCATTCCCCGCGACAGCAATGCCGGCTGAGTCATACCCGCGGTACTCCAGCCGTCTCAAACCCTCGATAATCACAGGCACAACGCGCTTCTTACCAACGTAGCCCACTATCCCGCACATAGGACAAAGCTCCTCTTTTTCGGCTGGGGAAGACCGAAACATGGATTCACCTTCTCGCAAGGCATGGTGAATCCAAAAATGGCGCAGCAGCGGATTCCGGACAGGTCCGGTCGCACGCAGCCACGATTACAACAACAAGTCTTCGAAGAAGAACTGGCGACTGAGCACTGCTGTATAAGCAGAACTTGCTTCATTCTCCTGTACCGAGATGGGGGGAATTGCGAATTTGTGGACAGGAACTTTCAGTTGCGATTCTTGGTGTCCGTCACAATTCGCAGAAATGCGGGTCAGTGTGGTGCAGATCGGGAAAGAGCAAGAGGAGTGGCGAGCAGCCTCTGGTCGTAGAGCCAGCATCGCTACTCCTCACGTTTGGTGATACGCCCGTGTTACAACAATTCTCAGGTCAACGCCTCAACTCCCGAGCTCACGTTTGCATTTGATGGCGATCGCAAATCCTGCGCCAGGCCCGTGCGGCTCGACCCGTACAACGTCACCTTCGCCCACGACCTGAATGGGACGAATCAGAGGACCTCCGTGCAGCGTCATAATGAAATCCACGGGGCAATGTTGCGGAATAGGCGAAGCAGTCTCTATTAGCAAGCCGCCGACACTTACATCCTTGGTAACTGCTTGAAGTTCAGAAACTGAGTCTTCGAAATGAAATTTCACGTTAACGGGGTAGCTTACTGAGAAGCGTCGATATTTGCGTTGTTCCGGACGGCCGAGGGGCCAAGCGAGATCGTTGAGTTTGCCCATAACATTGTCCCATCTGCTAGGACCACTTAATGTTGGTATGAAAGTCACCCTTCCACCAGAGCACGAAGGGAAATTGTCCCGGAGCACAGTGGCCGAACCAGCAACAGGGGTACTTACTCTAACCTGCTTCTGCCGAGGTTGGGTGCGGCGCTGGAAGAGTCAGTTGGCGAGGATGCCGAGGGCGTACTGAATGCCGAAGAACTCGCAAAACTCGTACAACAGCGGCAGAGCAAAACCAGCATCCCGCGCAGCTTGATCTTTACGCTCGGGAATGCGGACTGCGAGCGCGGCACCAGATTCAGCAGGATGAGCATGATGCGGGCAATGCGGCAGCAGTCCGGCATCGCCGGTAATCTGGCTGCCAGACAAATCAGCGCGGATGGGTTGCTGACGATAGAACGAGAAGGTGATCTTTGGTACAAGGCTCTGTATCAGCCGATGGATGCTCCGAAAAGGGAACCACGCGATCGCGGCCGGTTGGTGTGCGCGGGTCACTCTAACTGAGAACTTACATTCGGCTTGGTACAAAGGACGGGGGCACTTCACGGATAGCAAGGCGGCTTCCATGACCAGGCAAACTCGCTTTGCGCCGCCTGCTGGGCCTGGAGCAGTGCGAAAAGTGGCCATCAAGAGACCAGTTCGTACAACTGTTTCGAAATCACAACCTGCACGACCCTACGAGTTTGCTCATAACGTCGTTTGTCTTTCTCGGGAGAATACGGAGAATCAAGGGTGACGGCAGCCCGCGTGAAATATTCTCGAACTCCACACATCAGACACTTCCAACGCTTCAGGAACGTCCCTCGCGAACAATATGTTGATAGCACGCCGACACTTGAATGCCTTAACAATCGGCATTTCTGTTCATAGTTTTTGCTTGTATTGCGACGAACCGGACAAGAGTCACGCAACACGACCGCGTTCAAGGCTGTCAATTTCTCAATAATCGAGCCACTTTCTCCATCTACGCTTTCGCTTCTGCGAGGGTCAGGTTTTCGTGCTTACCATTCGCACCGGCCGGAGATGCGACCCACTGATCCTCGGCGTGTACCGCCGGAACCGACATGCCCGGAACTGGTGCCCGGGGTAGCGTCTCAGGCTGAGGTATTGGGAGATGTCCAGATCGGCGATCACTTCATGCGCGATCGCGGTGTCGATGATTTTCTGCCGCATCGCACAGGCTAACGACAGTGCGTTGAAGCAGATATTATTGATGTTCCCGGGTATACCCTCGGTGAACTCTATGATGATCGCCAGGGCTTGGGAGGTGAGCAACGGTCCACCGACGTAGCCTGCAACGCTTAGTCGGTGTTGAATGTAATCCTTTGTTTCTTCAGGCGACAGCGGCTGCAGCCGGCTCAGCAGCGAGATCCGCTGCCGGAATTGGGCCAGACCGGGGCTGGCCAGTTTATCCGCAAGTTCCGGTTGTCCCGCGAGCACGATCTGCAGCAGCTTGGCACGAGGAGTTTCGAAATTGGAGAGCAGGCGAACCGTTTTCAGCACGGAAGCATCGAGGTTTTGCGCCTCATCGATAACGACGAGGAATCGGTTCCCAGCTCTCGCTTCCTGTAGCAGATACTTGTTGCACTCCTCGTAACTGCGCACGAAGTCCTGGCGGTCGGTTTCAAAGCCCAGCTCGCCAAGCAGGAAGCGCATGAACTGCCGGGAGGTGCACTGCGTCTGACACAGGAACGCGGTGCGTGCCGAACTTCGAAACTTTTCCAACAAATGGAACGGAAGCGTGGTCTTGCCCATCCCCGGCTTCGCGACCAAGGCCAGGAATCCGAGATCCGATTCAATGCCGTAGAACAGAGACGCCAGTGCTCCGCGATGTGCCGAACTTAGATACAGGAAACGCGGATCGGGCGTAACCCCGAATGGCTGTTCCCGAAGGCCAAAGAAGTTCAAAAACATAAGTAGCTTTCTTTACTCATGCTCGACGTGCTGGTTGGCGGCGGCATATCATCCCAGATAATCGGGCGGAGGAGGAGGTTGGTTTGAACGTTTTTGGCCGCCCGCAGCGTCAGCTCGAAGTGAGCGCGGTGCGTCGCGCCCAGCGGCTGTTCGATTCCTAGTCGAACCACTGGTTTTGCGCGCAATGGACGTGAGTTTGCTCGTGCGGGAGTTGACCTCAAAAGCATTTCTGTTGTGGTAAACAGCGTGATGAGTGACGCGCTGTATACACAACGTACCAGAGCTCGAGGAGGGTCGGGTACCAGTCAGCAGCGTCAAGTAGAGGACGGGCCGGAGCAATCTACGAAAGTCTGCCTTCCTTTCAGGCCGTGAGGCCGACATCATCGTCCTCCTCTGTGTGTCGCAGCAGACGTAACAGGTCTCGTGAGACACGCTCGGTGGCATGCCGGGCCACGCCGTCAACCTCCTCGAGGTTTCAAAACCAAGTATGCTGAGGAGCGCGCCAGACACATCGTTGTCGATGTCGATGGGATCGAAGCCCTCAGCGTGAACGTAATCCTCGGTGACTAGCTGGCGGTGATGTTGGTTTCGCCGCCGACGCGAGTTCCATCAGTCATCACGGCTTCGAGCTGAACATCCCGATGCGGTCGATGGATAGATGTGGCCGCGCGTGGCGAGAATCTCAGAAGATTGTTTTACCGCTTCGGCGAAGTCGCCGGTGATGGCAACGTTCCTCTCGAAGTGCAATTGTTTCGAGCTGGTTCCTTAGCTCTGGATCCAATCGGAATACGAAAATAGTCCCTTGAGCCCAATGGCCCGTGGTCCGAAACACCTGCGGTCAACCGCGCCCTGCGCAAGGCCTACGCATCGATATCTGCTCGCGCGCTGCTCTTCGGGCTATCGCTACGCGTTCCTCAGGACTCAACTTCCGGCTTCTGGCCTTGCAACTGTTTGTTGGCTGTATCGGATAGAAAACACTGGAGAATACACTCTGGCTGTGGAGGGAAAATCCGCCTCGGATTAACCTCTGCCTTGACGCTCCTTCTCCCGGGCCTTCTCCATTGCTTTGGCCCACCCTGGGAGAACAGCCTTCGCGAACGGGCGCTTCGTCTGGCCGCCCATGGCTATTGTCCGATCCTAAATGAACTAAGTCGCAAAGATCTGTGGTTGTACGCCCGCGGAACGAAAGTGAAATTTTATGGTATTTGCACGTGGACCTCGTTCGACGATTGGCTTTCTGCTCCGCCCATGCTGACCGCAGTCGTGACGTAGTAGTAGATCTGCCCCGACTGCCCATGGGTATCGACATAGATCGTGTTTGAGGCCGGCACCCAGTCAATTGTGTTTTCCGGCTTGCCTTTACATGCCACCTTCGGTTGCATGCTTCTACACACTCTGTACTGCTTGATAGCATCTACCGGGGATTTCGTTGCAGGCACACTTGCGTTCCACCGGAGAGTGACCGTGTGCCGTGATTTCTCATTAGCCAGGGATGAGGACTGCACAATCGAGGAGCTCGATGGATTAGTTGGAATTTGCTCTCCACTTTCCTTGCGTGAATCCGTTTTGACGGTCAGAGTCGGAGTTTCCGATGATTGCTTTCCGTTATCCGAAGCGCTCGTGGTCGGGCCAGTCGATCCAGGCGCCTCGACGCTACCATCGAGTTCTAGGGCAATGACTGCCACAATCGCCCAAATCCTTATTGATTTCCATAAGAGTCTCATCCGCAGCCTCCAATTGCGCCCAGCTCGCGATATTTGTGATGTCCTGGGCAAGAGGTTTGTGAATCAAAAAACTGGGGAGCTATCTGTAAAAGTATGCACTGTGCGCCAATCGACCCGATTGATTTTGCTTTCTAAGTTCAAAGATCCTCTGGCGCGTGCTCATCATTGCTTTGCGGTTAAGAAGTCGCCGAGCATCAGCAGGCCGTAATGCCGCCAGCAGCAGCTGCGAGCTTCATCGGTAGAATCCGCCCATCTCCTGACATGGGGTGCCCGCTTCTTGGGCGTCTTCTTGCCAATGACTTTCCGGGTTCCAAGCCAAAACCGATCATTGCTGCCAAGTCACGCGGTAAATTGACCCATTACCGTCGTCACTGATATAGAGCGAGCCGTCTGGTCCAATCGCCAGTCCTACCGGTCGTCCCATCCACTTGCCCTTGCGAGTCTCCCCTGGTGGAAGCCATCCAGTAATGAAATCTTCGACTCCCACAGGCTCCCCGAGATCATTCATCTTCACCCGTATCACTTTGTAACCGGTGGGCACGCTGAGGTTCCAGGATCCATGGAACGCCACAAATAGGTCTCCCTGATATTCGGCCGGAAACATCTCCCCTTTGTAAAACACCAGCCCCAGCGGCGCGGAGTGGGCCTGCAGTTCAACACGAAGCGGAACTGTGTTGCGGCAGCGCTCCACGGTTCCACCGAAGCTCGTGTCGGGCACGCGATTACCGTAGCAATACGGCCAGCCAAAGTCGCCGCCACCAGGGCCAAGATCGTCGATCTCGTCCGGCGGTAGATCGTCACCCAGCCAGTCGCGGCCATTGTCGGTCGCCCAGACCGTGCCCGTCCTCTCATTGAACGTCAACCCCACCGCGTTCCGCAGTCCACTGGCGAAGATGTGCGCATCGGAACCGTCCTCGTTCATCTCCGAAACTGTCGCTCGCCTGGGATCGCTCTCCACACACACGTTACAGCTCGAACCAACGGAGACGTAAAGCTTGGCGTTCGCAAACAGGATCATGCGCGTGATGTGTTGGCCACTCTCGGGTAACTTGGTGAGCGGCGCGGCATTGGTGGCACGCAGATGCGCTTCATCCCAGTCGTAGCGAACCAAGCGGGTAATTTCGGCAATGTACAGATGCCCTCCGTGAAACGCGATGCCATGAGGGCCGTTGAGGTCCGCCAGGACCGTGATCCTTGCCGATGCACGGCCGCTGTGCTGGGGATCTGGGAAAGCCGCTACGGTTCCTCCGGATGCAGATGTGGCGAGCAGCGTACCACCAGGACTGAAGGCCAGCATTCGTGGCGATTCAGTCTTTACAAAGACACTTATTGCAAACCCCGGCGGCAGCTTCAAAGATTTCAGCGAAAGTGGCGTTGCATACCATTCCTTGATGCGGTCTTTCCACGGACCAGGGATGCGATTCTTCCACAGATCGGGATTGCGCCACCCAGCCACCACAGCGATGGCTACCAGGATTAGAAAAGCTGCGATTAAGCGCCGAAACATCGCTGACGACATAGTGGATCAACCAGAGGGCGCTCGGCTATTACTTCTCAGCAGCAGCCGCGACAAGTTCCCCGTCAATGATCAGCGCCGCAGCCGAATAAATGCCGTCTGTGAAAATTCTATATTTGCCGCTGTCGAGCGGCGGCCGATGCTGGTTTTTGAGACGCGTAGCATTGGCGAGACTACCGATGACTATGATTTTGATAACTGCAATGAAGAAGAACCAGGAGCCGACTCGGAGTGGAGCGAAGTATCGATTCCCTATTCTCTCTCAAACTGGATTGGCCTACCCCACTCCTCACCGAAGATCAGACTCGACATAGGAAAGCGCCCGGCGTAGGCTTTGTCCGGACCTTTGGCTCGTCCTATGGCCAAAAGCGCCACGACGCGAACCGAATGCGGGATCTTTAGCAGCTCCTTGACCTTATCTTCCCAAAAGGCTTCCATCGGAGCTGTGTCATAGCCAAGGACTTCGGCCATCCACATCATGGTCGTCAGCGCAATCATTACGTGGCGATTGACCCAGACAGCAAGATCGGGTCCGATCCCCCCCAGTGCACCCGGGACTCCGCCAAGAAACTTCTTTATGTTACGTCGGGCGCTTTCGTGTTCCTCAGGACCACCATAACCGTGGACTGCTGCTAACTGCAGCATCTCTTCTAGATCACCGTTGCACCAGCCTTTAGTGTCTCCACATGCGACAATTACGACCGGAGCTTCCTCTACTTTTGCCTGCCCCATCGAGGCCTGTCCTAGAAGTTTTCGCTGCCCTGGATCTCGAACGACGATGAATCGCCAAGGTTGAAGATTAAAGCCGCTAGGTGCCTCTAGACCAGCGGTCAGGATCTTTCGCAAATCATCGTCCGGAACAGGCTGTGAATCATAGCGTTGGGTCGCTCGCCTGAGTGTAATGGCTTTGCTGAGCAACATCTCTGCTGCTTGTGAAGTCATGATAACCGGCGCAGCCCGACAGGGATATTCGCGGCCAATGAGAAAATGGCTAGGAGGGACAACACAGAACATGTGTCATTAAACCGATGCTGCAAAATGTTTCAGCCCAGCTTCGTTTGAACGCGTCAGTTCCAAAAAAAACGATTGCGGAGGCAGCGGGCCGCTTGCCGAAGGGCAGCTTCGATACGTCCCCGCGACTTTATACCTTCCTCAAGAAGCCTCCTTTGCTCAGGTGACAGCCGCCAGCCTGAAGCATTGCAGTTTTCGACGGTATGCTCAATTGAGTTTGCCTTAGGTATGGCAATCACCCCCTCTTTCGAGATGCACCAGTTCAGTATCACCTGAGCTTCGGTTTTGCCCGTTGCCGCCGCCACTCGGCTCAGTGTGTCGCTAGGATCCTTTCTTCGGATGTGTTCAATACCGCGGGCTAGAGGGCTATGGGCGATTACAGTTATGTGATTCTGCTGACAATAATGCAGGAGGCCGAATTCTATACTCCTATCGACCAAGTTGTAGCGCACTTGATTTGAGACGATCCTAGACTTGGTCAGGCTTGCCTGCGCGTTCTTGAGGTCGGCAACCGAGAAATTACTGACACCAATGAATCGCACTTTGCCCATGTCGACCAATTCCTCCAAAGCCGCCATGGTTTCCCCAATTGGCACTGCGTAGTTCGGGTAGTGAATTTGGTATAGATCGATGTGGTCGGTCCTCAGTAGTTGAAGGCTTTTATCTGCCGCACGCAGCAAATCAGAGCGCCTTAAGTGTTGAGGTGAGACTTTGGTCGCCAAGAAAACGCACTGCCTAATGTTCTTTATGGACCGCCCAACGATCTCTTCGGTTGCATAGCCTTCAGCGGTGTCAATCAGAAAGGCCCCCGAATCCACGCCTCTTCTGAGAGGTTCGACGCCACCTTCGTATTCCCAGGTGCCCGAGCCGATCTCGGGCAACCTAACACCCGTCTGCCCCAGTTCCTTGAGTTCCATCGACGTTTGTCCCGCCTAATTGCCCGTACTTGATTGGCGCTGGCTTTGGGGCCTTGCACGTGTTGGACCAGCGCAATCCCTACACGAAAAATAATTCGATCTTCACGGCAATCTTGAAGCCGCAGTCCTGCGAGATTCTTGCCCGATAACGCCGAGCAGCCTACTTGCTGCTAGCGAGTGTGAAGGGGACGAGCTGAGAGCCGATTGTCGTAGTTTCTGTGCTGGGCTAAGCAGCTGGCGTGGCGGTTAGGGAGAACCATCTGATCGTGGCGTAACGAGGGATACAGAGCGCGGAGGACCCGCATGCGCTGCTATCCGTTCTCACGCAGACATCATAAGCTGTTGTAAGTCGTTGTTTCCGTGACTTCACTTGCGGACCAACGACCAGCGGCCTGGTTTGGCCGCTGGTCGTTTCCCGAGCCACTGCAGGTCCAGCTGGGTTCACAATGGCTCGTCTCTGCGCGCCAAAGTTATGACCGGATCGGCCTCCCACCTAGCAGCCCTTCGTATGGGCACTGCCTGCCCACTAGAAACTCGCCACAACTGGAGTTTCCATCAAGGCATACTGCTTAGCAACGTATAATCTTCAGGCTCTCTATGCCCCGGGTGGCGTTTCGAGTGTCGATCACCAGTTGCGATTCCCGGACAATGCGAGCGTAATCGTAGTCCGTGTGATCGGTAACGATCAGCACGCAGTCGTATTGGCCGAGACTCTCCAACGGAGCGCATTTCATCTGCAGGTCGTATTTGCGACCTTTGCCAATGAACGGGAAGTACGGGTCGTTATAGCTGACCTGAGCTCCTTCCTTTTGCAGCAGCTCAATGATCGTCAGGGCAGGAGACTCCCGCAGGTCGTCAATGTCTTTCTTGTACGCCACACCCAAGACCAGGATGCGCGCCCCGTTCAGCGCTTTCCTGTGCTGGTTCAGCGCACTCCCGACCGAGGCGAGCACGTGGTATGGCATGGAGGTATTGATCTCGCCGGCAAGCTCAATAAAACGCGTGTGGAAGTCCCACTCCTTAGCTTTCCAGGAGAGATAGAACGGATCGACGGGAATGCAGTGTCCTCCCAGTCCCGGTCCGGGATAGAAGGGTTGGAATCCGAAGGGCTTGGTTGAGGCCGCCTCGATCACTTCCCATATATCCAATCCCATGCGGAGCGATAGCAGTTTCAGCTCATTGATCAAAGCAATATTCACGCAGCGATAGATGTTCTCCAGCAGCTTCGTCATTTCGGCTGCTGCGGGGGAAGAGACGCGCACGATGCGGTTAAAAACCGAGCCGTACAGTGCAGCCGCCAACTGGGAAGCCTGCGGGTCGAGTCCGCCCACCACTTTCGGAATGTCGCGTCGAGCTACGGTCTGGTTGCCGGGATCTTCGCGCTCCGGAGAAAAGGCGACGTAGAACTCATGTCCATTGGCCACGCCTGCGCGCGCGGCTTTCAAACCGCTCTTGTTCCCTTTTTCCAGGATTGGGACCAGCACTTCCTCAGTGGTTCCGGGATACGTAGTGCTCTCTAACACGACAAGTTGCCCAGCGCGCAGGTGTGGCGCGATCGCCTCGGCGGTGTTGGTAATGTAGCCCAGATCGGGCTCGTGATATCCATTCAGAGGAGTTGGAACGCAAATGATGATCGCATCCATTTCTGTTATGCGCGAGTACTCGGAGGTCGCCTCAAATCCTCGTGCCTGTGCTTCCTGAATCTCGGTCGCGGGGATGCGGAAAATGTACGAGCCGCCCTGGACCAGGGTTGAGACCTTGCGCCGATCAGTGTCAAACCCGGTGACCGGAAACTCCTGCTGCGTATACAGCAGCGCCAGAGGCAAGCCGACGTAGCCGAGCCCAACGACGGCAACACGGGCCTCGCGGGCTTGAATTTTGTCGTTTAGTTCAGAGAAAAGCGTTGCAGCAACTGTGCAGGTGCCCATAGTGACTCCTGTTACCTCGTTTCCGTTCGTGGCGATTGGCCGACCCCGTTCGTGAGGTGCGGTGGAAAGAGAAATCCCGGACAGAAATA
>WNFI01673578.1_pt1 | contig 13750 bp, 17 predicted proteins | sample 5400471 | NCBI WGS metagenome assembly WNFI01 (sample SAMN13153348, study PRJNA577476) | soil metagenome | isolation source: 100 cm saprolite on Douglas fir-dominated hillslope | place: USA:California | collected 2013-09-17 | reverse complement strand
ACCGACGTGGGGGTCAAGCTGATGAGCCTGGGCGGCGGGCTCGTCATGTGGGGAACCAGGTCAGGTGGCTGAACCGCAGGCTAGGCCGGCCTACTACGCCGCCGGTCCTGGGCCGCTGCGGGATTGGTGGACCCTGCTGCATCCTCCGTTCACTGCCTGGCACCTGTCGTACGTGGTGATCGGCGCCATGCTCGCCCCGCAGGTGAGGCTGGACCGACTCGTGGCGGCGCTAATGGCGTTCTTCCTCGCGGTCGGGCTCGCGGCACACGCGCTCGACGAACTGCACGGCAGGCCGCTGCGCACGTCGATCCCCGCGCCGGTGCTCGTCGCCGTCACCGTCGTCGGCCTGACCGGAGCGGTGGGCCTTGGCGCGGTCGGGATCACCAGGGTCGGCTGGGCGCTCCTGCCGTTCATGATCATCGGCCCGCTGCTCGTCATCGGCTACAACGCGGAGTTGTTCGGCGGGGTCATCCACACCGACCTGGGCTTCGCCGCGGCGTGGGGCGCGTTTCCTGCGCTGACCGGATACGTGGCCGAGGCTGGCCGCCTCGGTGTGGCCCCGGTATTCGTGGCGGGAGCGGCGATGGCGCTCTCAGCTGGCCAGCGGTATCTCAGCACGCCCGCCAGGTTGCTGCGGCGCCGCACGGCCGCCGTCTCAGGCACCATCACACTGAACTCCGGCGAGGTGACGAGACTGGACGCCGCCCGGCTGCTTGAACCGCTGGAGCGCGCCCTGCGTTCTCTGTCGTGGGGCGTCGTACTGCTCGCCGCGGCACTGGCCACAGCGCGGCTTGGCTAGCCGAGTTTGCCTGGAGGTAGCTGATGCGGAGCGGCATACTGACCGCTGTAGGCGTGGTGCTGACCATCGCGGGGGTGATCTGGGCACTGCAGGGATTCGGCGTGATCGGCGGCAGCTTCATGTCAGGCGATTCGGTGTGGGCGATCATCGGGCCGATTGTCGCTGCGGTTGGCCTCATTCTCGCCGTGATCGGGGTCAGGCGGGCGCGCTCGGCTTCGTTAGTGCTCCGGGCCGATCAGGAATCGCGGTCCCCGGCCTAGATCACGTCCCTGCGCTGCAGGTAGTGCAACGAGACCCAGCCGGCCAGGACCGGCAGCCAGAAGGTGACGGTCCTGAACAGCAGCACGGCCGTGATCGCGGGAGCGGCCGCCAGCCCGGCACCAGCCAGCGCGATGGACAGCGCGGTCTCGACGGCTCCGATACCGCCGGGCGTCGGGATGAACGAGCCCGCGGCGTTCCCGGCCAGGTAGACCACGGCGATGCTGGCCAGCGGCACGTGAGCGTAACCGACCGCCCGCACCGATGCCGCGAGGCACAGGATGTACGCAATGCTGATCAGCACTGAGCCGCCGACCCCCTGGGCGAGCTTGACCGGGCGCTGGGCCACGTCGACGAGGCGGGGAATGACCTGGCTCGCTACCGAGCCGACCCGCGAGAACAGCTGCCGGCGCCCCGCAGGCAGTGCCAGCACGACCAACGTGAGGCCGACCAGGATGGCTAGCGCGATGTACGCCCAGTGTGGCGGCGTCAGGGCCTTGGCCGCCCTGGATGAACCGGCGATGGCCGCCGAGATCAGCACGAGCACGCCGAAGACGGCGAACGACATGACCTGGGTGCCGCCCACGCTCGCGGCCGCGTCGGCCGCGCTGAGCTTGGCCTTGCGCAGATACCGCACGTTCAGGGCGACGCCGCCCACGGCCGCGGGCGTGACCAGCATCACGAACGAGGCGGCAACCTGCACGAGGAAGGTCCGCAGCGTGTTCAGCCGCTCGAGCACGAAGCCGGAGATAGCCAGGGTCGCGCCCACGTACGTCGCGGCCGAGCAGGCCAGCGCGACCAGGCTCCATTTGGGATTTGCGTGCGCGAGCAGCTTGGAGAATGAGACGTTGGCCAGCTGGCTCGCCAGCACGTACGCGGCGAAGACACCCGCGATCAGCGTGATGAGCATTCGCGGCCTGATCCGCTCGAGCTGAGCAGGCATCACCTCCCCGTCCGGTGCCGCGGCCATCAGCCGCTTGCGGACATCGGCGAGCACGGTCTTCCTGCCCCGCAGGGCCGAGCGGGTCGACCGGTACAGCGCGACCGGCTGGAGCAGCGAGACCAGCCCGAGCAGCCCGTCCCGTGGCACTTTCTCGGTGGCGATCCCGGCGGCCCGGTCAGGTCCGACGAGCAGAGCGGTCTGCGCGATCAGCTGGGCGAGGTCGAGCCTGGCCTGCAGGTCGGTGGCCGCCACGTCGCCGTTGCCCGGCTCGAGCAGTGCCACGCTCTCCGCACCAGGCCTGGTGACCAGCATGATCCGGTCGCCGGTCAGCGCACGGTGCGTCACCCGGTGCCGGTGCAGCCTGAGCACGGTGTCCCAGACCTGCCTGAGCTGATCGTCGGTCGTGGCCGCGCCGAGCTCGGCCAGCGTCTTCCCCTCGACGTGCTCGGTGGCGATCACCGCGGCGTCGGGGCCGACCCTGATCACCGCGCGCAAGCGGGGCGTCAGCACCCCTGAGTCCTCGGTCGCGTAGATCAGCAGCGCCTGCCGCTCGATGGCGTGCTCCAGGGAGAGGGGCGCGCTCCGCGAGACGTTCGTCTTCAGCCTGACCCGCCGGTAGAGCCGGTAGAAGGCGTCGGCAGCCTGCTGGTCCCGGTCGAAGACGGTGATGTCGAGCACCGTGCCGTCCTGGACTCTCGCGGCATACCTGCGGACCTCCGGGCTGCCATTGGCGACCCTGCGGATCGCGCTGATCGGTGCCTGGCCGGTGCTGAGGGCGGAAGCGATCTCGGCGGCCGTGGGCCGGCCTGTGGTAGTACCAAGCGCGTACCTGAGTCCCGATCCGACGGCCGAGCCGATCGTGATGGTAATCAGCAGCGAGAGAACGGTCGTATGGGTTGACTGGGTAGAGGCCAGGCTCGCGACCGCGTAGAACCCGACGGCCGTCAGGAACGCGGTGCGCCAGTGTGCTCGCCCGCGCAGGCCGACGACGGTCACGTAGGCGAGCAGGCCGGCCAGGTACCCGTCGAGGGTGGCCTCAGGCCGTCCTGTCACTCCAGCCGTGCTGGGGTGCAGCGCGATCTGCAGATGGTGCAGGAATGGCTGGTTGAGCAGCACATTCACCAGGGCCACCACGCCTACGGTGATCCCGCCAGCGGCAACAGCCTCGCCGAGCCTGCGGTATTGCCTGACCATCACAAGCCTGATCGCCAGCGCGATCGGCAGAATCAGGAGGGCTACCCCGCCGGCCCAGCCGATCAGGTGCAGCAACGCAGCCGGTAGCCGACGACTGGCCCCGACGACATCGAACTCGACTCCGGTTGCCGTCGCGCTGGCCAGCAGCGCGACCCCGGCCAGAATCGCGATCTCGAGGACCGCGGTGACGCTGCGGACCAGGTCAGCCGGTATCCGGACCCTCGGCTCCAAATGATCTTCGACCACGAGCTGCTGGTCGCCGGCCGGCGCCTTGGCTGCGTTACTGGCGCGCGTCAACGCCGCCATGACCGCTGGTCGCAGCGGTTTGCGACGTGACTTCATAAGACGATCGTTTCACCTGCGTGCAAACCCGGTCCGCCGCGCAGCATGAAGCGCAGGCCAGCGGCCTGCGACCGGCGCCCTGCGGCGTTGGACGCTGATTGCCGAGCATGTTACCGGTCAGTCGGCGACGAGCACGGGAAACGGCGAGATGATGGGCGCTGAACGCGCTGCGCGACCTCAGCGAGCCAGCAGCTCCCTGTAGACCGCTGATGTGGCCGAGTCAGGCTGGCCGTCGGCGGCGACCTCGGAGACCACGTCGAGGCAGCGGCCCCAGGCGCCGCGAACCCCGGCGAGGTTGCCTGCCGCGTGCTCGGCGCGCATCACGATCCGCCACAGCTGCTCGGCGGACGCGTCGGTCGCTAAGCCGATCCTGGCCGCCCTGGTGGCCGCAGCCGGATCGCCGCCGGCCAGCCTGAGCCGCGCCAGCGTCTCCGCGGACGCGACGATTCTCGCAGTTACGGACTCGACGATGGCGGGTTCCAGCCACCAGTAGTAGCAGTCGGTGAAAGGCTGGCCGCGGACGAGGTCCAGGGCCGCGGCCAGCGGCCCCGCATCGATGAGCTGCCTGAGCGAGTCAGCAGGTTTCGGATGACCGGCATCGGCGCCAAGAAGACTTCGAAGCTGCCTGTTGGATAGGCCGTTCCTGTGCAGCGCAAGCGCGACGATCAGCTGGCTCTGCGCTGGCACAAGGGCCCCGGCCTGGCCATTAACGGTCAGCGAGCCAAGGATGCCGATGCGCAGGCCCGGCGCATGACAATGCTGGTCCTGGTGCCGGCCAGCCTGGCGGCCGCCATCGGCTTTGCCGGCCAGCGGGCCGGCCTGCCCGCGCTGGGGTGCGTCCTGCCCCGCAGCGCGTGCCGCCTCGCCCGGCAGGAGCCTCGATGACTGGGGTCCGGCCAGCTCCCCCGTCGGCGTCGCCAGATCCCGTGCCGCTCCGGCATGGACGTATTGATTACGGCCAGCCAGCCGGCCGGCGAGCGCCACCGCTAGCGCGCCGGAGATCAGACCCGCGCCGAACGCGGCTATTCCGGGCAGCCGTCCGATGAGCGATGCGCTTGCGAGGCGGCCGACGCCGAGGGCGAGGGCGAGGGGGACCGATAACTCCATCAGCTGCTGAGTCCCGCGAAGTCGTGGTCGGGCGAGCGTCAGATCAGCATTGCCGACTCAATTGGCCCGCACAAGCCGTTCAGGACTTTCCGGCCATGCGGGACCCAAGCCGAGCCGTCAGCAGGACGAGTGAGGAGTTACGGTCAGCTATGACCTCGGCATCCGCATTCGGCGCCCCATCATCCCTGCGTCCGGGAGTCTTCGCTGATCCGCAGGCGCTACGGGCGTGCTGGCATCCCGTGGCCTTCGCCTCCGAGCTAGCCGACAAGCCCATGGCCGCGGACCTGCTGGGCGAGGCACTCGTCGTGTGGCGCGGGCCAGGCGGCCTGCGGGCCATGTCCGACCTGTGCGTGCACCGGGGTACCGCGCTCTCGCTTGGCTGGGTCAGCGGCGACGAGCTTGTCTGTCCCTACCACGGCTGGCGGTACGCGGGCGATGGCCGGTGCGTAGGTGGGCAACGGTGCAGGCCGGCCCGTACCGCTGGCGGTGCGACGCAGCGCGGCAGGTAGAGAACTTCACCGACTTCGGGCACTTCCCCTGGGTGCATCCCGGCCTGCTCGGCGACCGCGCGCGGCCCGTCGTCCCCAGGCACGACGTACGCACCGACGGGAACGTCCTGCGCTACTCGATCGTCAGGCCCGAGGCGCCGAACAGCGACGACTTCCCGGTGTTCGGGAACGAGCAGTCCGGGCCGCCACAGCGGCGGAGCAGCTACGAGCTGCATCTGCCGTACACCATCGTGCTGCGGCTCGGCTGGGGCGGGGCGCACGGGATGGTGTACTTCTTCGCCTCGCAGCCGCGCGGCGTGGACCGCTGTGCCGGATACGTGGTCATCGGCCGGAACTACAATCTCGATCAGCCCGAGCGCGTCCTGCAGGAGTTCGAGGACACCATCTTCGGCCAGGACCAGGTGGTGGTGGAATCGCAGCGGCCGGAGCGAGTGCCCTTCGACCTGGCCGACGAGCTGCACCTGAAGTTCGACGCGGTGGCCGTCGCATACCGGAAGGCCATGCGGGCGCTCGGCCTGGCTAGACCGGCGGCCGGGCCGCCGAATCGGGCTGGCTGGTCGGATTGCGGCGCCGCCACCGATACGGCCGGCGGGGCAGGTTCTGTTGTGTAGCCGGCCGTCCAGTCGGCGGCACCGGAGCGGGGTTGACGATGGCGGGATCAAGCACGGCAGGATCGGTTGACCGCCAGATTTCGCGCACGATTACCTGCAGGGCGCTAGCGAGCGGAATGGAAAGCAGCGCGAGGACGAAGCCGCCAAAGATACCACCGAGCCAGCTGCCGAGCGACGCACCGACCAGGATCGAGATCAGGACGAGCAGCGGGTTGATCCGGACCGTCCTGCTCATGATCACCGGGTTGAGTATGTGGTTCTCGACCTGGGTGTAGACGGCGAACACGACCAGCGTCACGACTCCCGCCGTGAAGGACTGGGTGAGGGCGAACAACACGACCGGGATGCCGGCCATCGCGCCGCCGATCATCGGCAGGAAGTCGACGAGCGCGACCCACAGCGCCCACAGGAAGGGGAACGGCACACCGAGCGCGACCAGCGTCACGAGCACGACGAGGCCCGCGATGATCGATGTCGCGAAGTTGCCGAGCATGTAGCCGGTAACCGACCGGTTCACCGCCGCCGCGATGCGCCGGTACCGCATTGCCCGCTCCTGGGCCATCAGGCCGAGCAGGCCCGTCCGCAGTTTCGGGCCCTCCATCAGCAGCAGCACGACGAGGACGAAGATGGTCAACAGGGCGACCATGAGCGTGATAGCGCCCTTGCCGACGCTGAGGACCGGTTTGGCGATGTCCTTTCCATAGGTGGCCAGCTTGGGCGCGTTGGTTCTGACCCAGTTCTGGACGTGGTACCTGGTGACGAGGTGGCCGATCCAGCCTTTGCCGTGCTCGGCCTTGCTGACATAGGCCGGCAGGTTGGCGGCCAGGTGGGTCACTCCGTTGACCAGCGGGTAGCCAAAGGCCACAGCCAGCCCGGCGAATACCAGGACCGCTAGCAGCGTGACGATCGTGACCGCGACTCCGCGCCTGCCTGCCCATCGCTCGAAGACGACGACGAGCGGATTCAGCAGCAGGGCGATGAACCCGGCGACGACGATCAGGAGGATGATGTCGCGTAGCCGGTAGACGATCTTGCCCGCCAGGTAGAACATGATGACCGCGGCGATCGTGGCCAGGATGGCGCGCAGCGGAACGCCCCTGGCCTCGGCCGCCGACCACAGCACCGCTCGCCGCGTTCCGCCGGCCGGATGCTCATCCGGTGGCCTGGCGTCCGGCGGGGGAACCGGTTCGGATGGCCGACCGTCGTCTGTCATGTGCACAGCATGCCAGCCCATCTGCTAACCATTAACGCCGCAAGGTATTGCGATAGAGGATGCCGCTAGCTGCCCCGGGCCGCGAGCGCGAAACTGCAGCCCTGGCGTGACATCACCCGCCGCGGGTGAGTGCCGCCGGGCGCGAGCGGGAACGCTAGCCACCTGAGTACGACCGACATCGGGGGACACAATGACGAGCACACGGTCATCCATGACCGGCATTCCGGGGGGTTCAGCGAATTCCAAGGCCATGATCGTCGGTTTCGCCCTCGTGGCTACCGGCGGCCTGATCAGCGTTGTCGGTGCCGGGATCAGCGGCACGGCCATGTTCAACGCCATCAGGAGCTGGGTCTTGGCACAGCAGGAACCACCGAGCGCGATGGTCAAGCGGAAACTCTCCCAGGCAAAGGCGGCAACGGCTGCGGGCGCGAGCGCCTGGCAGGACGGCATGGCGACATCGGAACGACACTGACCGCACCACACTGACCGACAGGGCCGGATACCTGGCGGCGCTCTCCCGGTGACGGGATGCGCGCTCGTGAGGGATCCGGCCCGATCCTTTTAGCGATTTATCGATAATCTACGAGCCCCCCTTTACCCTGGCCGACCGACCGCGCGCCAATGCCGCCGAGCCTGCGGTGGCGGGCCGGCGGCCGCGATGGCAAGCTTTCGTGGTGCCCTACCTTCCGCCTGGGTTGAGGAGGCGCCATGACCAAGGCAGAGATGCTCGCCTATTGCCTGGCTAAGCCGGGGGCAAGGCAGGATGAGCCGTGGGAGGGCGACGTCGTGGCCAAGGTGGGCGGCAAGATCTTCGTGTTCCTTGGCTCTGACGACGCGGCCACGATCGGGCTGAAATGCGGCCAGACCAGAGAAGTGGCCAACGAGTGGCTGGTGCGGTACCCGCACGACGCCTCAATCATGGCCTACATCGGCCGCTCGGGCTGGAACTCGCTGCGGATCGGCGGCGCGATCCCCGACGACGAGATCCTCGAGGCCGTCGACGCGTCCTACGACGCCGTGGTCGCGAAGCTGCCGAAGAAGGATCGTCCGTCGTGAAGACGACTACATTCAGGCTCCGCACCCCTGGCAGCGACAGCATCGTCGACATCACCGGGCAGTGCGCCGACTTCGCCAGGCAGGCTTCGGACGGCGGCGACGGCCTGTTGCACATCTTCGTCCCGCATGCCACGGCCGGGCTGGCAATCATCGAGCTCGGCGCGGGCAGCGATGCCGATCTGCTCGCCGTCCTGGCCCGGCTGCTTCCCGCCGACAACAGCTGGCGGCACTCGCACGGGTCACGCGGGCACGGGAGGTCGCACATACTCCCCGCGTTCCTGCCTCCCTTCGCCACTCTGCCGGTGGTCGGAGGGATGCTCGCACTCGGTACCTGGCAGTCGGTCGCGCTGGTCGACCTGAACGCCGACAACACTGACAGGACCGTGCGGCTGTCACTCCTGACGGCGGCCGCAACGCGCTGACATGGCAGTTTAGCGATGGCGAAACACCGAAGACCGCGCGATGCGCGAAACCAGGGACTGCTCCGCCCCATCGTCGTGGTCGGGCTCGGCACCAACGGGACTGTCACCTCCGCCGAGATCAGCCGGCTGTTCGCCGAGATCGGGCAGAACCGCAAGCTGGTCCTCGTGAACACCTTCGAGGCCAAGCCGTGGGAGCAGGAGGTCAACACGGCGCTCGCCGCGGCCGCGAGCGGTCATCCCGGCGTCGTGCTGGCCGATTGGTACACCATGATCGAGCGCCGGACCAACTTGCTCTGGCCCGACGGGATCCACCCTCGGCCAGGCGGCGGCATCGTCTACGCGCAGATGCTCAAGGCTGCGCTTGAGCGGCTGGTGATCGTCAAGCTGCCGCTGCGCACCTGGGCGTCGATGTCGATCGACTGATGGGCGATGGCTGCCTCGGTGAAGTCGAGCTTGATGGTCCCGCTTGTGACCCGCGCCTCGATGCGCCGCGGCACCACCCACCGGCCGACCCTGCTGACGTGCCCGCTCCGGCATTCGAGCCGCGCCGCGTCCTTGGCCGGTGCTGGCATGCTCTGTGGCACCGGCGCGATCGCCTGGCCGTCCGCCGGCAGGTCGCTGGTCAGCGCGGCAAGCTCGCCGTACGTCCGCGGAGAACGCGCCTTCGACGCGCTCGTCCAGTTCCTCGGCGGTCAGCCTGCCGTCGCCGGCGGCCACCCGAAGCAACTCGATGACCCGGTCCCTGTACTCGTGCGATGCCCTCAGCCGGTCTGCTGGCGACACGTCCTTGTCGCCGCGCCCGGCCGACGATATGTCGCCCATCATGGACAAACCCTAAGGCCTGGAGCCGCCGCCGTCTTGCCGGCCGCGACGAAGCGGCGGATCAGGCGCTCCACCAGGTTCACTCGCTGTCGGCTACCGCATGATGCATTGGGTAACGCGCGCCTGCCGTGCCATGCTGACCTGCGGGTTCACCCAGAGTTGTCATCCGGTATTCGTCACGTCGTCATGTCTTAGCGACCGGGCTGCGTACCATGATCGGCGAACGTGATTACGTGCGGATCGCATACGTCACAGAGTCATTCCCGCCCGACGTCAACGGCGTCGCAAGCACGGCGATGCGAGTCGCCGAGCACCTGGCCGCGCGCGGTCACGATCCGGTTGTGATTGCCCCAGAGCCTGCGCGCAGGCTACCGAGCATAAGGACCGAATTCCCCGTCGTGCGCGTGCCGTCGGTCGGCTTGCCGCTGTACCCCGGTCTCCGGGTCGGGCTGCCGGGCGCGCCGGTTCGCGCGGCAATCGCGACCCACCGCGCCGACCTCGTGCATCTGGCAGGCCCTGTCATGCTGGGCGCCAGCGCGGGCTCCGCCGCCAGGCAGCTCGGCCTGCCGGTGGTCGCCGTGTACGCCACCGACATGGCCGCCTACGCCCGGGCCTACCGGCTGGGCAGCGCCGGCGAGTCGGTCAGCTGGCGGTACATGCGCAGGATTCACAATTCTGCTACCCGTACGCTCGCCCCGTCATCGGCCACCGCGGCGGCGCTGCGGACGCACGGCTTCGAGCGGGTCCATGTCTGGCGCAGGGGGGTGGACACAGTGCGGTTCGATCCCTCTCGTCGCAGCCACCAACTGCGCAGCGAGCTCGCACCGCGCGGGGAGGTGATCGTCGGCTATGTCGGCCGGCTGGCGGCCGAGAAGCGCCTGGACCTGCTCAGCGAGGTGACCAGGCAGTCCGGTGTGCGGCTGGTGATAGTCGGGGCAGGCCCGGCGGAGATGTCCGTGCGGCGGGCTCTGCCCTCCGCTCTTTTCCTCGGCCAGCGACAGGGCGACGAGCTCGCGAGGGTCTACGCCAGCCTCGATATCTTTGTCCACAGCGGGCCGCACGAGACCTTCGGCAACACCTTGCAGGAAGCAGCGGCAAGCGGCCTGCCGGTTGTCGCGCCCGCCGCGGGCGGCCCGCTTGATCTAGTGGAGGATGGGGTGACCGGATTTCTCGTCGCACCTGGCGACGCGGCGGCCCTGGCCGGCGCCGTATCGGTGCTCGCGGCGTGTCCCGAGCTCCGGGCGGCGCAGGGCGTAGCGGCGCGGGCGGCGGTGCTCGGCCGAACCTGGCCGCTCAGATGCGAGGAGCTGGCCGGTCACTACGAGGCGGTGCTCGGTGTCGCCGCGGTGGGAGCGTTGGCATGACCACCTTCGCGGCGCTCGGTGACTCGATCACGCTCGGCATCGGCGATCTGGCCGGCGACCGGCGCTCCTGGCGCGGCTGGGCGGCCCTGCTTGCCGACGGTCTGACCGACGCTGAGCTGCACATCCTGGCCGCCAGCGGCGCAACCGTCGCCCAGATCGAGCGCGAGCAACTGCCCAGGGCGCTCGGGTTGCGGCCCGATGTCGCGAGCGTGGTCTTCGGCATAAACGACACGCTGCGGCCGAACTTCGATCCTGACCTGATTGCCTCGTCGGCAGCGCACACCGTAGGCGCGCTGCGCGCGGCAGGAGCACAAGTGCTGACGATGCGGCTGCCGGACGCGGGCCGGATGCTCGGCCTGCCAGGCGCGCTGGCGAAGCCGCTGGCGCGGAGGACGCATCAAGTCAACGCAGTGCTGGATGCGGTCTCCGCACGGTTCGGCACCCTGCACTTCGACGCCGCCGGTACGCCAGAGACGTACGACAAGCGGATGTGGGCCGTAGACAGGCTGCATCCGAACGAGCGCGGCCACCGGCTCATCGCCAGGTCCTTCCACAGCCTGCTCGAAGCGGCCGGCCATCCGGTCGGGCCGCCGCCCGACCCGGAGCCGGCTAATCCGCCACCATCCCGGCTCGCGGAGATCGCCTGGCTGTCGACCAAGGGGACGGCGTGGGTGCTGCGCAGGTCGACAGACCTGGTGCCGTATCTCCTGGCGATGGCTGCTGCCGAGATGCTCGGGTCAGCCCGCCGCCGGTCTCGCGTTGTCGGCAAGCCTCGCGAGCAGGCCGCGCAGGCCGGAGATTTCCTGTTCGCTGATACCGCCGCGCAGGCGCTCGTCGAAGTCGATGGCGGCGGCGCGCAACGTCACGAACATCTGATCGCCAGCGGGCGTGAGCTCCACGATGTGGATGCGGCGGTTCGCTGGATCGCGGTGACGGATGATCAGGCCGGCCGCCTCCATCGCGTTGAGGTGGTGGGTCAGCGTCGCCTCCCTGATCCCGACGGCCTCCGCTAGCTCGCGCTGGCTGGCGAGGTTCCGCGTCTTCATCGCGAGCAGCACGAGCCAGGCCGGCAGCGAGCCGCCAGCCCCGGCGAGGGCGTCGTCGAAGGCACGGCCGACCGTCCTGGCCGTCTGGGTGAGCTGCAGGCCCACCGGCGGCTGCGCTGGTCGCATGAGCGCAGCGTAGCACGGCTAATTCGATATCTAACAGTTAGAGGCCTAACGTCAGCGGGCCGGCTCGAGGTCGGATCCTGGCCGCTCATGACTGGCGGCGAGCTCGTGGGTAATCTCGCCGAGCAGGTGGAGCAGCCTCGGATGCTGCTGCGGCTGCCAGCCGTCGAGCAGCACGTCGAGCAGCAGCGCGATCCTGTCCTGGCTCGCCGCGAAGATGCGGGCATAGGCCGTCCGTCCTGACTCGGTGAGCTCGTCGGCGTCGTCGGGGGTAGCGGCGGGCACGACGCAGCCGGCCGTGACCAGCTCCGTCATCCGGTCGCCCAGTTCCGCGGCGCTGATGGACAGCCGGTGCGCAAGCGCGGCGCGTGACTCGCCGAGATGCTCGCCGAGCCTGAGCAGCAGCCAGCCTGCCCGGGGGGTGACCACAATTCCCGACGCTGCGACCAGGTGGCTGTAGACCTCGCGGCGCCGCTCCCTGACCAGCAGCGTGCTGACTGCGCGCCGCATCTCCTCATCGGACGTCCTGATCGTCGGCCTGGCGGTCGGCGCCAGCCGGTCGGCCGGATCGACAGCGCGGGACGTGCTCCGCAGCGGCAGTTCCCGCAGCATCCAGGTCAGCACGAAGGCGACCGCGCCGACCGGAATAGCGGCGAGGAAGACGGTCCTGATCGATGCCGCGTACCCGGAGACGACTGCGGCATGAACGGGCGGCGGCAGCTTCGCCAGAGCCGCCGGGCTCGCACCGCCCGCGACGCTGATGCCTCGCGGCAGTGCCCGCCCGTGCAAAGCCGAGGCGACATTGCCGGGCAGCACGTAGTCGAAGATCGCGCCGAAGACGGCCGTGCCGAACGATCCGCCGATCGACCGGAAGAATGTCACGCCGGATGTTCCGGCCCCCAGGTCGGCGTAGTCGATCGCGTTCTGCGTCGCGATCACCAGCACCTGCATAGTGGCGCCGATGCCCACGCCAAACACGAACATGTAGAGCGAAGCGACCACGGTACTCGTCGACGGGCCCAGATGCGACAGCAAGTACAAGCCGACGGTCAAGGTCGCCGGCGCAGGCCGGAGACGGTCGGGCTGACCCCCTGGACAATCTGCAGGTACTGCGGCAGGTACGTGAGCGCGCCGAACATCGCGAAACCGACCACGAAACCGATCGCCGAGGCAGCAGCGAACACGGACTGCTTGAACAGGTGCAGCGGCAGCACCGGCTCAGTGGCCCGCCGCTCGGCTAGCACGAAGCCAGCAGTGAATAGGCCGGCGAGCACCGCGAGGGTGATGATGGGCGCTGAGCCCCACGGGTAGGTCACGCCGCCCAGGGACGTCAGCAGCACCAGGCTGGTTGCCGCCCCGCCGATCATGATCGTGCCGAGGTAGTCGACCTTGCGCTGCTCTTTTCCCCGCCCGGCGGGCAGCACGGCAGCCACCACGATGAGGGCGATGACGCCGACCGGCAGGTTGACGTAGAAGACCCAGCGCCAGGACAGCGTGTCGACGAAGAATCCGCCGATCAGCGGCCCGAGGACACTGGCCACCCCGAACACGGCACCGAAGAAGCCCTGGTAACGCCCTCGCTCGCGGGGTGGCACGATATCGCCAATGATCGTCTGCACGCGGTGACGATCCACGACAGCTTCGAGAGGCTGTGCAGGTCGCCGACGATCGTCGGGAGCGCGGTGGCGACGATCGTCTGGTCCAGGGCGGCCAGCAGCATCCCGAGCCGCAGTCCAGTCATCACGACCAGGACCTGACGGGAGCTCAGCTGCGGCGGAGCCGCACGGTCCTGACGATCCGCGGTTCCGGGCACGGTTGCTTATTCCCCCTGCGTGGCGGACTTACCGTACGTCCGCGATCGAGGGACAGCCGCTCGCAGCCTGCTGCAGCCAGTCACGGAGCGCGAGCGTGGCCTCAGTGTCGTTCCTGTTGTAGGCGAGC
>WNFI01384352.1_pt1 | contig 13750 bp, 11 predicted proteins | sample 5400471 | NCBI WGS metagenome assembly WNFI01 (sample SAMN13153348, study PRJNA577476) | soil metagenome | isolation source: 100 cm saprolite on Douglas fir-dominated hillslope | place: USA:California | collected 2013-09-17 | reverse complement strand
CGGAGAGGGCATGAGAGGAGTCTCCTTCGTTTCAGTTTGCTTTTTATTCTATCATGCCCTTCTATACCCTCCCGCGCTATTTCCGCGAGGCTGTACTAGAGATGGTGCAAGCGATTGGAGCCAGATGGCATATCGAAAATCGGCTGCATCGACGTCGCGATGTCACCCTTGGGGAAGATGCGTGCCAGGTTCGCATGACTGGGGCTCCTGAAGCGTTGGCTGCGCTCAATGGAGGCGTCCTCGCTTTGATGGATTGGCTCCGCGTCCCGAACGTGGCTTCTCAGATGCGCCATTTTTGCGCCCATCCAAGGGATGCCTTGCAACTACTGTGTGGCAAGCTTTTGCGGTAGTACGGGTAAACCAAAAAGCCCTGGTTTGCATATAGAGCAGTTTTTAGGGTATAGTATGTTCAGTGGTATCCTCTTTACGCGGGCGTACATAGACCCGCGCTACTCACACACCTCTTTACACACTATACCCCATGTCAGAAACCCAGGCACGCAAACAAAAGCGTGTTGTTCTTCGAGACGAAGGGCAAGAACAGCTATTAAAGTTTTCCATAGGGTTAAAACTCTTAGGTGAGCAGAAAAGCCAACGGTTACTTGCATTTATGCTCACCCTCCAAGAGAAAAGCGTCGAAAACGGGCAGCAGCCCAAAGAGTAAGAGAGGATACACGAATGACCTACAAAATTGTTCAAAGCGACGAAAAGCGCACCACGTTCCACAAACATATCAAGCTTGATACCAGCCGCGACACGGCCATTCTCATTAGACAATCACGCAAAGGATCACAAGTCGCGCATTATGAGTCGCGGCTTTTGCAAGAGTCACTAATACCCTTTGTCATGCAAGCCAGGGGGGATAGTGAAGATACCCATATTCGCATTTACGATGAAGGCTCAGGCGTATCAGGAACGCTCGGTATGGATAAACGCCTCAAACTCAGAGGACTGCTTGAAGACATCGTAAACGGGTTAATAGGCGATATTGTTGTCGCTCGCGCTGATAGGCTCTTTCGTGATAAACACTTTCAAAATGTGTCAACCTTTACCACCCTTGCAGAAAAAATGGGAATCCGGGTTATTGTACCGACTAGTCAAGGCGTAGTTATCTACGACTTTAAGAACACAAAAGACTTACAGACGTTTCAACAGGATATGCAAGCCGCCTATGCTTACATCGAGAACCAGATAGGCTACATGAATAGAGCCAGGGACTATAAGAAATCACGCGGCTTGTATGGCGGCGGTTGTTTATCCCTTCCCTATGTGCTACTTCGTGACATGCCCAAAGAGGAACAGATACCAGTCATTTATGAAGCGTGGCGTCCGTATGCCCTTGATCTGTTTCAGCAGTTTGCAGCGTTCAACTTTGAAACTGGACGCATGGCACGCTACATCGAGAGCAAGCCGTATCTCTTTCCCGCTATGCCAGCAGAAGACCTTGAGATATATAAACCAGTGACAAACATGAAGGCTGTACCAGGCGGGTATACCTTTTCAAACCCTCGACGGCTACTTGACTATCTCAGCAATGTGGTATTAGGGGGGTATGCACATGGGGGAAAAGATGAAGGCAACAATGTCCTTATTGCAGGAGCGTTTGAGGCAGCAATACCCGTTGAGTTATTAGAACCTTCTTACGCCGCTATCAAGGGGTACTACCTTGATGGATCACCCTATGAGAGAGCAGGCGGCTCACGACAATACAGACGAAACACCATAGAGACAGAAGCTATACTGCATGGTTTACTCACCAGTGGAGACGGTGTTATTAGCGTCTTTAGTCAACTTGAAGACCAGTACCCCATATATGCCTGTCTGAAGGGCGGGTATCTCGGCCAAACAACCCGCGCAGGGCTAGGGCGTGTTTTGAAAGCGTGGACTCTCCCTTGTTCAGTGCTGGACAGCATTATCCTTGAGCGGCTTATTGCCTTAGCAGAATTCGATCAGGGTATGGTTGAGCGCATCAAAGCGTACTTTGAGGCAGCAACTAAAGAGGGCACAAGCAGGTTAGAGGTACTTGATATCGCCATACAACAAACACAAGCAGCACTCAAAAGACTAAGCAAAACTATCGTGTTGTTGTCAAAGGGCTACGGTGAAGTTGATGAGGAAACAGAACTAGACCCCGACGATCCCATTGTTAAAGAACATAGGAAACTAGCCGCGACGTTGCGGAATTTACAAAGACAACGCCAGGAAGCGGCTATCGAGAGCGAGGAAGACCCCGCGCAAAGCATAGATAACTTCTACTACGTCCTGTCTCATTTGAGAAGTGAATTTAACAAAAAGCCGCCACAGACCAAAAAGGATATTATCAGGAAGCTGATAGAGGAAGTTGAGGTAAACGCTATCTCGCCCCACTTATACACGCTTCATATCACCTGGATACGGCCTATGGCATCGGTGAGAGATGATGTAGCGTTACTATGGCGCAGCGACCCGACCAGAAATGAAACAACAACTACGTGGTTACAGGATGAGGATGAGGCAGTACGAACGCTCTATCCTGATAGCCCGCAAATAGAACTCATGCAGGGTATACCGAACAAGAGTCCAGCCCAAATCAAAAAAAGGGCAGGAGAATTAGCAGTAAGGCGTAAAGTGGGTATAGAGCGGAATTTTTGGTGGACAGTCACCTATAAAGACTTAGAAGCCGCAGCGCAATTTACCAGCAATGCAGAAGAACAGGTGTTTTTGTGGCAAGAGATAAACACAATGGCAGAAAACACGCAGAGAGGCCAGTTATCAGCCTCTTGGTTTCTTCCGCTTGATATGGTTAGTTTTTCTCATGCGCTTTTCGTTACCGACGAGATTGATGCTGGACAGTCGAGAACATTGGTGTCATGGCTGTGACGCGCATCTACTCCACAGTGGTCTTCCTGATCGCAGCTGTTGTTGCACTCCTGCTTGGCTTCTGTCCCAAATTTGGTTCGTTGATCCATACCATTCCCCTGGGTGTACTTGGAGGACTGACTATTGTTCTCTTCGGCTTGATTGCAGCCACAGGCGGACGCATCTGGGTACAGAACAGAGTGGACTTCTCCAAGAGTCGCAACCTGGTGACTGTTGCTGTTGCCCTGACAATTGGAGCTGGCAATTTCCAGATAAATATCGGGAGCTTTACCTTGAGCGCCATAGGTGTTGCAACCTTTGGTGCAATCATCCTGTACCAGATCTTGCGCGAACGCGAATCCCAACCCGAAGAGTTGGTCTCCGCTGATTCGGCGGTTGGACTGGACCCCAGTGCTGAGCCAGAACCTGGCGCAGGCAAATAGGCAATCATTAAAGAGATGGCCCTCCTACGCAGCATACTTCCACAAACCGGCATGGTACAATGCACTCAGGTGACATCATTATCGTTACAAAACACCTGGAGTTTGTACCATGCCACATTATTCTATAGCTCCTCAGCTCACTGATGAATATATTACCTCTGTATGGGAGACGCTTCCCCGTTACCTCCGACCCACATTGCTGTTGCCTTTCCCGGCACTCTCAGCACAACTTGATTGTGATCTGACTATTGCCAGCGAGACTTTTCAGCATACAGGTAGTTTCAAGTTCCGTGCTGCTTATAACCTTCTTGCCAGCATCCCTCAGCAGCATGTTGTCACAGCCTCATCTGGCAATTTTGGCCAGGCGGTAGCTTACGCCTGTAAATTGCTAGGTAAAACGTGTACTGTGGTTATGCCATCAACATCTGCCCAGGTCAAAATAGCCGCTGTGCAGTCTTACGGGGGTATGATTGATTTAATTGACGTACGAAAAATAAGTCGCAATGACCGTGTTCAGCAGCTCCTGGTTGAACAACCTGGTGCATTCCACGCACAGGCCTACGATGATTATCGTGTAGTAGCTGGTAATTCGACATTGAGCAAGGAAATTTTAAGTGCCGCCGACTTCGATGTGCTTGTCGTGCCTGTAGGAGGTGGCGGATTATGCTCCGGCCAGATCATCGCGCGTGACCACCTGCATGCAAGCACAGAAGTTATTGGAGCGGAGCCTCTGCCGGGCAATGATGCAGCGCGCTCTTTACGAAGTGGTCAACTTGTCCGTAATGAACACGAGCCAGGCACAATAGCTGATGGCGCACGTACACTGAGCCTTGGAGCACTCAACTGGGAAATCTTAAAGCAAGGCATCGCAGACATTATAGAAGTGCCCGATGTATTAACACTTGAAGCCTTGCGGAGCTATTTCCTTTACGCCAACCTTAAAGTTGAACCCACAGGAGCATTATCCCTTGGTGCTTTACTCACCCAACCAGAACGATTTCATGGAAAGCGCGTCTGCTGCATCGTGAGCGGAGGCAATGTCGATCCTAAGGTGTACGCGAAGGCGCTGCTGGGGTAATGAGGTTAAACTTATCATCAAATCCTCCAATTTAACCACTACACCACTTTAGCTCACGGGAAAAATAGCCAGCTTGGTAAAGGTTGCCTGGGCACCAGAGGCCAGGGAAGGCAGGTTTGAAACAAATAACGCAATCGATCCACTTTTGTAATTGTTGTCGGTATACGTATATATTGTCTGCCCATTGACCATCAAGACCATCTTTGGCCCTTTAGCTGTAATGGTAATATGGTTGACCTGTCCTGCTTTTGCAATTGCTTGATTAAATACATATCCCTGGACTTTTGTGCTCTGCATTTGGCCACCGGCATCCAACGATCCTTTAAAAATCGCATAGGTACCATCTCCATACATCTCAAAACGGTAATAAGTACCTAAATCACTATTCTGACTGGATGCACCTCGAATGAACACGCCGTATCCATTGGTTGGATCACCTTTTGAGAGCATCGCATTAACATCCAGGCGGAAATCAGTGAACCGTTTACCAGGTAGTATCTCCCACAGCAATTTATTATCGTCATCCTCCAAAACCATTGAACCGCCTCCGACCTTTACCGAAAATTTACCTGGATTACTCGTCAGATCCCACCCGGTATTGTTATTGGCGAAAGTATCATTGAATAGTGGTGTTATCGAAGGTGTCGACAATACAGTAGGTGTGACATTGGAAGCAGTGCTGTTCTGATTATAATTTAGAAAGGAAAATCCTACAAATGTGCCGCCAAGTAGAATGATCACTAGCAGTCCAATACCGATGATTAAGCCAACTTTGAGAGCACGTTTCCTCTGTAAAGGCAATTCAAATCCTGCAGGGGCATAGCCATTCAGACTACCCGGAGAGTATCCCGCATACATACCTGAGGGTGAAGAGTAATAAGCATTTTGTTGAGGCATTGCGTAATAGTTATTGAAATTAGATTGTTGGCTATGTTCAGGCGCGCCATAGAAATTATCTGGGGAGGACATTGGTTGAGGTGGATAGGGCGTACCGATGGCATTATTCTGAGGAAGTGCTGGTGGTTGTCCCCACTGGCTGTTTTGGAAAGGTGACATTGGAGCCTGTCCCCACTGTGGCTCTAGATATTGGCCGCTACCATACGATGTCTGCGGTGATGATCCTGCCCAGGGAGGGTGCCCCAGGTTAGCAGAACTCGAAGATTGTGCAACGGGATTAGATGCGCCGCAAGTCATGCAAGTTACTACATTGGGAGGTAGTGGCGCACCGCAACGCTGGCAACGCTTCGCTGGTGGACCTCCGTACGGAGGATACGTTGAGGACATATGAAATCCCTCCCAATATGGCGACAATTCAGTAGGCAGAGTATCGCATATCCCTGGCTGCACGTCTACTGAATATCAACAGAGTAGTAATTTTGGGTATGTACGGCCTGAAAATTAACCCGATCTCCCATCCAGGGCAGTCGCTGTATCATCCCTTTGACTCCTTCAGCAATTCATACAATCTACAGGGATGCAAGGGCATTTCTCGCACTCGGACCCCAAATGGTGTCAGCGCATCATCAATGGCTGAGGCAAAGAGAGCTGGAACTGGGATGACGCCTGCCTCACCGGCTCCTTTCACCCCTAGAGGATTAAGAGGTGAGGGTGTTTCGACATGATCAACAATAATAGGTGGAATTTCGGCCGCAGTCGGGAGCAGATAGTCCATGAAGCTAGCATTAATAAGCTGTCCTTCTTCATCGTACACGAGCCGTTCGAAAAAGGCTCCCCCAATCCCTTGTGCCACGCCACCATGTACCTGCCCCTCAACAACTATAGGATTAATCACACGCCCGCAGTCATGTACTGCCACATATTTTACGAAGGTAACCATGCCCGTTTTTGGGTCAACCTGAATGATGGCTCCATGAACACCGCTAGCAAAACTTCCATGTGGTGGACTATAAAACTCAGTGGCTTCCAAACCGGGTCCTCCACGCTCTGGTGGCAAAGCAGGTCCGGGTCGTGGACCTGCCAGATTCATCGACATCAACTTACGCGCATTTTCACCATATGCATAGCGCAAAGGGTTAGCTGAGATCGCCACCTGGCCTAGTGTCAGCGCACGATGGGGTGCGTCTTTCACAAAGACCTTGCCATTAGCAAGCTCTATATCATCGGGCGAAGCTTCAAATAGATCAGCAGCAACTCGTTTGGCTTTCTCACGCACTTTGACAGCCGCCAGGTGCATAGCTGAACCAGCGATCGTCGCAGCGCGGCTGGCATAGGTACCAACACCCCAATTAAACGCCTGGGTATCACCGGTAGTCACCAGCACATCCTTTGGATTCACGCCCAACTGATCAGCTACGATCTGCGCAAAGGTCGTGAAGTGTGCCTGGCCCTGTGTTGTTACACCCGTAGCAGCAAATACACGGCCATCAGACTCTACGCGCACCCGTGCCCCCTCGTAAGGACCAATACCCGTCCCCTCAACGTAACAGCCTATGCCAATACCAAGGTAACGACCTTGTTTGCGGGCCTCGGCTTGCAAAGCAGGAAAATTATCATAGTCTAGCAACGCTTTTAGTTTATCCAGCCCGGCCTGGTAGTTACCGCTATCATATTTGGTTGGGCCGCCATCCTGGTAGACTAAACCTACATCCCAGGGAAACTCGTCAGGTGAAATAAAGTTGCGAGAGCGTACCTCGGCGCGATCCATATTGAGTTCCTTTGCGATGCGGTCCATAATGCGTTCCATTACAAAGACCGCGTGTGGCCTTCCTGCGCCACGGTACGGGCTGACAGGCACTTTGTTTGTATAGAGTACCGTGAACTCGCTATAATAGTCTTTCAAGCGATAGGGGCCAGGCAAAGTACACGCTGTGATAATTGGCACTATAATACCATATGGCGTATAAGCGCCCGTATCATGCAGAAATTTGTCCCGCACTGCCAGCAAAATGCCCTGATCATCAAAAGCATACTCCACTTCGTGAATCTGGCTGCGTTCCTGGTTGGCAGAGATGAAATGCTCACGCCTATCCTCGATCCATTTGACGGGCCTACCTAGTCGGATAGCAGCGAATGGTGTCAGGATCTCCTCTGGGTAGAACATCATGATCTTAGTACCGAAACCTCCACCCACATCGGGCGCAATCACCCGCACTTTGTGCTCGGGCAGATGGAAAATAGCCGCCAGGCCATTGCGAATAGGAATAGGGCCTTGCGTCGATATCCAGCAGGTCAGCATCCCTTCGTACTCGTCCCAACGCGCCAAAACACCTCGACATTCCATAGGCATAGCAGCTCCGCGATCCATCAGCAACGTTTCGCGCTCAACGTGCGGTGCGCTGGCAAAAACAGTATCCGGATCACCAACCACCTGTACCAGGTGCGCTGCAATATTGTCCGGAACGTCTGCGTGTACCAGGGGTGCATCTTTAGCAGAGGCAACCTCGAGACTATGGACGACGGGCAAGGGATCATACTCAACATCAATCAGGTCAAGTGCGTCTTCAGCGATATAACGGCTATCGGCGACAACCATAGCAACAGCTTCGCCGACATAGTGAACTTCATTGAGCGCTAGCGGAAGTTGTGTACGTGGCTGCGTCAAAGCATGATGGGGTACGAGCAATGGAGATGGTTCCAACACCTCACCCAGGTCGGATGCGGTGAGTACTAGATGAACACCAGGCAGTACTCGCGCAGCGCTCGTATCAATATTCAGGATACGTGCTCGTGCATGCGTACTACGTAGAAACCCAGCATGCAGCATCTCGGGCAGGTCAATATCGTCAACGTAGGTACCCTTTCCACGTAGTAAACGCGGGTCTTCTATCCTTTGAACACGAGCACCAAACCAACGTGTAGCCATCACTGCACCTCCATCTGTTGCTTGCGTAGACGCTCCGCCGCAAGTCTGACCGCCTCGACAATATTCTGGTAGCCCGTGCAGCGGCAAATATTGCCGGAGAGTTCGTGGCGAATCTCCTCATCGCTAGGATTGGGATTCTCGTGGAGCATGGCGTGAACAGACATGATAATGCCAGGCGTGCAAAAACCACATTGTAACCCATGCTTTTCCTGAAAGGCTTGTTGAATAGGGTGCAAATCACTATTCGTTCCAGCCATACCCTCGATAGTCGTCACTACCATGCCATCAGCCTGTACGGCAAACATCAGGCAGGAACGCACAGCCTCACCATTCAACAGGACAGTACAACAACCACAGACACCGTGCTCACAACCTACATGGGTGCCAGTATGACCGAGATCATGACGAAGGAAATCAGAAAGAAGCAGACGCACTGGCACCCGTTGCTCATAACGATGACCATTGACGATCACTGCAATATCGCATTCTTCAGTAAAGACCGGAGTTTCTTCCTCTTGCTCTTGCATAGTCCATACTCTTCTTCCTAATTAGTGTCCTCGTCGCTCCCAGGCGGCTCGCAGCACTCGTTTTGTCAATTCCGTAGTTAGCACACCCCGGTACTCGACGGTGGCATGCACGTCACTCATATCATCACTTACGAGGGTTCGTGCTAACTCGGCAGCGGCATCAAGAGTTGGCTCATCGAGTGTCGTACCAACAAGTACATCTTCAATGGCGTGTCCTCGTACTGGAGATCCGGCGATGCCGAGATAGGCGATTTGCGCCGATAAACAACGGTCATTTATTGTTGGGGTCAATACAGCGGCAACACCCACCAGCGCATAATCTCCTGAGCGCCGCGCAAACTCCATAAATGCCCACCCGGCCTTTGGAGCGATCCATGGAAAGCGTGCTTCCGTAAGCATCTCGCCAGGCTCAAGTGCTGTGGAGAGATAACCCGTAAAGAACTCTTCTGCTTTGATGACCCGTTCACCACGACTGCTCTGTGCCAGCACTTCACCATTGAGGCAGGTCAGTAAGGCGGGGAGTTCTGCAGCGGGATCAGCATGGGCTATACTGCCTACAATCGTACCACGGCCGCGTATCTGCATGTGGCCGATGTGCTTAACGAGCTCCACCAGTAGTGGATGCTTTTCCTGAACTAAGGCCGAGCGTTCCACCTGGCGCTGTCGCACGATGGCGCCAACCGCGAGATATCCGTCTTCCGATTCGATATAGTTCAGCTCTGAAATACGGTTGATGTCCACAAGGTAGGCTGGCCCTGCCAGGCGCATATTCAGCAGAGGCACAAGACTCTGGCCTCCTGCTAATACTTTAGTATCCTCGCGGTTCTGATCAAGTAGGGTAAGCGCCTCATCGAGGATACGTGGCGCACAGTACTGAAAACGTGGCGGTTTCATGACATTCAACTTCGCTCTAAATGGTTTTTCGTGCCTTGTCAGAGCTTCGATCAACTTAGCCGGTGACCCCGACGAAAGCCAGAGCGCCTTTCACCATCTTGATGGCCTGATTTTTTAATACTCCCTATTCAGGAATAAGCATAAGACTACTGCGCTCCTGCCTTTCTGTCAAGCCCTTTTTCAATGCGAAACGTGCTGAGCGGTCAGATGATATGGTATACTTGGAAAGAACGTTCATATTTAATGGCATTGCCAGGAGCACGATGCACGCATTTTCATCCGCAAATTCTGAATATACACACTCTCTTATTGAAGACGAGTACCTTTTCGGAAGGGATCCTTTGCCTGGTATTGTCTCTGTTTGGGCGAGTCGTGATGGGCGTGCTGTGGTTTGGAGACGTGAAGGTGAACGAATTTTGTGTGTCAAGGAGCTATTTCGCCCCTGGCTTTTTGCCACGACCCCCGCGGATCTCGTTCACCTTGGACCAGCATTTATTGCTTCTTCCACAGAACTGAATAGAGATACCTCACTGATCAGCTATCGCGTTCTCGATGGACCAGATGGTGCCTATCGTTACCTCCTCAGCGCGCGGGATGGGCGCTTCCTTGAACGGGCACTGCTGAAAGGAGCAACTTCCTGCTGTAAATATTCATGAAGTACTGAACAGTATTGTTTCTCTTTTATCTTTCCTACGAAAGAAAAAGAGCGCTCCGATACGCAATGAGTCACATAATTGCTGGCTTTTCAGATATCATTTTTCCCAATGCCCGTGTTTTTTGAAATACTTTAAGCTCACAGTAGGACAGAATATTATTGTATGGTACAGGACAATATTGTCCCTGCACAGCAGTGGGTGTCCCACTACGGCTTGGTCGCGATGGCGGGCCAGAGCGCCTGGAGAGGCGCGAGGAAACACTCGCGATCGGACCGGAGGCCCGCCGCCGCGTCCGCTACAGTGTTGCCGGGCGAGAACTGATCGATACACTGGATGCTGTACGCCGCTATGATTTCGTGGTACGCGATCTGCCAAGCCACGGTCTGAAAGATGTCGCCCGTTACTTCGGCATTGCCGCTCCGGACCGGGTCTACCTGGAGGGAGCCACCATCTTCGAGACCTACCTAAAGGACCCTGACCTGGTGCGTCGGTATGCCCTGGATGACGTGCAAGAGGTGGACGGTCTCTCCTGCCGTTTGCTCGGCGCATCGTTTGCTCTGGCAAGCATGGCACCGCGCCGCTACGAGCGCCTGGCATCGGCAGGTCCGGCGATGGGCATTCTTGAACCTATGCTTGTACGGGCCTACTTACGTGCGTGCGTGGCTTTACCACAACAGGGAACGAATCAGGATCCCACCCAGGGATCCCATGAAGGGGGAGCAGTCTATCTCTTTGCAACGGGGATAGCCGAGCACGTCGTCAAGGCTGATGTCGCATCATTGTATCCCTCACTGATGCGCTCCTTCCGTATCGGGCCAGCGTGCGATCGACTGGGAGTCTTGCTTGGAATTCTCGATCGCCTAACCAATTTGCGCCTCTGGCATAAAGCTGCGGCCCGCAGCGCTGCCCCCGGTTCACTCGAGGCCAACATGCATGACGCTACCCAGGCAGCGATGAAAATTCTCATCAATGCAGCTTATGGCTATATGGGAGCGGGTTCAATGGCGCTCTTTGCGGATATGCATGCAGCCGACGAGGTCACCAGGCGTGGGCGCGAGGTGCTGACGCAGGTACTCGATGCCTTGCGAGAGAAGGGGATGGCCCTTATTGAGGCCGACACCGACGGTGTCTACTTCGCTGTTCCTGCTTCCTGGACGGAAGAACAGGAACGACAACTGGTTGCCGAAATTGGAGCCGAGTTACCTGCAGACATTCGTCTGGAGTACGAGGGGCGTTACCGCGCCATGTTTAGCCACGAGGTCAAGAACTACGCGCTGCTCACGTATGACGGTCAGCTTATCGTCCATGGGGTAGCCTTGCGTTCCAGTCGAGCAGAACCATTCGGCGAACGCTTCTTGCGGCAGGCGCTATTCTGTACGATGAAAGGTGATGTGATTGGCGCACGCAACGCCTACCTGCAGACAACTGAAGCGCTGCGGCAGCGCGCATTTCCCGCATCTGCCGTTGCTGCTCGAGTGCGCCTCTCAAAATCACCAGAAGCCTATCAGACCGCTCGCGCAGCCCATATTGAGCAGGCGTATGAAGCACTGGTCCGCGCTGGCCGCACCAGGTGGGCTCCCGGAGAGCGTGTACGGTTTTATCGGGCTCTTGGTGGAGTCCCCATCTGGATACCTGATGAAAGTGAGAGCATTTCCTTCGACGAAGCTGGGAAGGCAGAAGTAAGATCAGATGAACACAGGACGAACGAGCCCCCTCTCCTTTCATATGCGGACGATGTGAAGGACCGACGTGACTACGATGTGGATCATTATCTCCGTGTGTTGGTGACCTCCTATGCCTCGCGATTGCGCAAGGCGTATGCTTTTGAGGATTTTGAGCAGCTTTTTCGCGTTGATGAGCAACTTGGCCTCTTTGATCGTCCCATCGAGGGCATCGAGCCGATCTGGATCCGCTGGCAAGCTCCGAGTACTTGATCACAGAACTTATTGAAAGAAGTCATAGGCTGATCACCTGGCACAATCCACTCACTTGCTTTATCGGTAACGGCCGAAACATTGACGTGCTCTGACTGTGTCATATGCTTGCTCCCATTCCTGGCAGTGCCCCACCTTCTCCGCAATCGCAGCGAGGTGACGGTCAAGTTCCTTGCTTACACTTCCAGCTTGTCATGCAGCATAAGGAACTTGATGAACTCCAGGTGGCGCACGATCTGTACGCGATCACTGCCCCCGTCTGGTACCACTGCCGCAGCCAGAGCAAGGCCACGATTTCTTCAGCACTCCAGCCGCACTGGGCAAGCATGTCTGTTTCCGTTCCCGCTGTCTGCAATAATGAGTCCATTTCGAGATGCTCTTCAACATCGACGCGCGTATTCATACTACATACTCTTTCCGAAAGATTGTGTTCTTTTCCTGGCTAAAGCGCCGTTACAGTTCCTTTTAGAGGGAAGTATGCCTGAAGTGGGGGAGGAAAGAGAAGAGCATCCCTGATCATTTTTCGCATCATTGTGCTGATTGCGCTTGTGTTGTGAGCGTGATCTGTAGCGTGATCAGTAAAATGATCAGTCCTGCCGTTCTCGCACGTGGTTCACGTCAGCTATATTTGACCTATCAGAGGTGTGCAGATATCCTTTGTTCGCACCTCTTGGTGTTTCACTCAAGACGAAAGGAAAGCACATACCATGTATGACAATGAGCGTTACCAGCTGGCTCGAGCGCGAGTCCAGCAACTCCATCTCTTTTATACCCATGTCGGCGTCTATGTGTTCGTCAACATCTTGCTGCTGCTCATCAACCTGCTCACAGACCCGTCCAGTCTGTGGTTCTACTGGCCTCTACTCGGATGGGGCATTGCAGTCGCGGCCCACGCGTTCCTCGTGTTTGGAGTCGGTGGTATCATGGAAAGGAATGGGAGGAGCGAAGAATCAGGGAGATTCTGGAACAGGAGAGAATCAGGTAACCTCTTCTAAGATCGGAAAGAGCATCTGCTGTACAGAGCAACATGTGGACATCGTCCCGCTTCAATGAAGAAGAACAGGAGTTTATGAGGGATGCGACCAGCCGTATTTGCCAATACTAGTAGCACCATTAAGTGATTTCGTATTCAAGAAAGGAAGGATGATTGATGACCATGATCAACGCAACTCCACAACGACTCTACCTCATGCAGTTGAGTACCACGATCATCCCGTTAGCAGCAGGGCAAACGCTAGCTATGTCGTCGGGGTGCTATCTAGTTCAGGCCAGCGATGAGAAGAACATTCTCATCGATAGCGGGCTGCCTGCGGACTACACGCCACCACCTGGAACCCCACCAGCCGAACATGAAAAAAACGTGCTGGAGCATCTCGCCGATCTTGATTTGCATCCTGACGACATCGACCTGCTGATCTGTACCCATTTCGACGTGGACCACGCGGGCTATCACGATGCCTTTACAAAGGCGGAACTCGTCGTCCAGCGCCAACACTATGAACTGGCGCGCAGCGGGCACGCGCGCTTTGCTGCCGCACGCACGCACTGGGATCATCC
>WNFI01669913.1_pt1 | contig 13751 bp, 15 predicted proteins | sample 5400471 | NCBI WGS metagenome assembly WNFI01 (sample SAMN13153348, study PRJNA577476) | soil metagenome | isolation source: 100 cm saprolite on Douglas fir-dominated hillslope | place: USA:California | collected 2013-09-17 | reverse complement strand
CGAGATGCTGCTCCTGATAGCAAATCCATAGGTTCGTCATCGTCGAGTCGTAAGCGCGAGGCGAAATCCCCGCCCCTGCGCTTCTTGCTCGCCGTGGCAACCTCCTCTTCGTCCTCGTCGCTGTCACTGAGGTCGCTTTCACTGGCGTACAACACGTCCTCGAATGCATCACCTGTAGTCGGCTTCTTTGGTGCTCCCTATGAGGAAGAAGTCGATACTCTTAGTTATATGACAGTTAATGACATGGCACTGACCTCGTCACCGGCATCACCAGCATGAGCCTTTTTTCTTTTTGCGCGATCTTTGCGTTTTTTGATATTGAGGAGCACTTTTGCTGCCTCCTCCCCGTTGGCGCATGAATATACTTCTTGGAAACCAAAACGTCGGATCATACGCTCGAAGATGTGCCGGACTTTGGTCTTAAAATGGTTCTTGTGGTCATGAGCCCAGCCAAGAAGAGCGGGTATGAGTTGATGCAGCTGCGCTCGCATCAAACTTTCTGGAAGCACATGAACTGCCAATTTAATGAAGCCAAGAGTCGACTTGACAATTTCGCGGTTCGCAGAGGAGAGGAAGATAAGAAGTGTTGAGACAATCTCATTGAGCATATTCGCAGGGATCGTGTCTACCACAGAGAAAGGCATTTTGTCAATGGGGTTTGCTAGTTCCATGCTGATTATGGTACCTTTGAATTCGAAGACTAGTCTCGATATGGCAGTGACGGTTGCACTGATCATATGAGACGTTGCACCAGCTAGACCAGCTGCAATCATCATAAAATATTCTTCTAGGCTTGCCTTGGCTGACGTCCGCGTTTAACGCATAATAGGCTGATTTTCTGAGAAAAATTTCATACCTTCACCTACAACACCCTCGTCCATACCGTCGACCAAGTTGCGCTTTACGACACCACCCTCCGCCATCTTCCTTCCCATCGCAATTATGAGTTTAAATGCCGCACCACGGGCCTTTTCTGATGGCTCTTTTGTACTGAGGACTGCCTCAGGAATCAACAAAGGTATAACATGTAAAGCTGAAGGAGGGATCGAAGGAAGTAAGTTCGCATATAGTTGTAACCGATCCTGTGTAGTGCATTAGGCTCAACATCTATTGTCAGTTTGTCGCCCTCGACTAGTCTTGCGAGGATTTTGTAGCCGCGCTTTTGCACAGCATTGTCGGGGTTGACAAGCACTTCCTCGGAAAAGATGGCGTCAAACAGCTCTGACGCATCTGGGGCTGAGAGAAACGGTAAAAGAAGAACAAGGATATCCAAGGTCATCGAAACAGTGCTGCTGGTGTCGGTTGAACCGCCAGCATTCTGTGATTGTTTCAGGTTCTGGCCGAAGAGGCCAAACACCTTACGGTACCCTTGAGTTACGGCCTGCCAGAGTGATGAATCAATAATGATGCCAAGATTAGATAAGAACGCACAGTTTCTCCTGCAATGCCCAGCCAAGTAGTGATAACCTCCCCAACCATTCCCTGAGCTTCTCGACCGATGCTCCCAAAAACATTGAATAGGACCATAAGCCAACTCTCCGCTTGATTGCGCAGAAAATCGACATTCTTCGCTGCCTGATCCTGAGGAATATTGTCCATGCGGACAGCAGAAGGCAGTTTCTCCAAAAGAGATGGGTATTGCGATGCAATCGCCACATTAGAGTCTACAAGGACACCCAACGCTCTTAGGACGAAGGACCGCAGATCTACTTGCGTATACAGTATCTGTGAAAGCATCTGCGAGAGTGCGGCGGTGAAAGCCTATGTAGATGGAAATGATTAGAAGATAGGTAAAGCAAGTTTGAGAAAGTGCTACCTCTCGCGTATCTGCCTTTCCCCAACAGTAGCCAGGCAGCCCTGCCCAGATCTGGGCAATCAGAACAGTCCACAACTTCGTCTCAGATTGACGGTTCTCAGACTCGGCATTCTGCTGAAGATTGAACATGCGCTCGGAAAGGGGAACGAAGTATGACACGAAGTGTTTGAGTGGGGAGGGATGTGGTTGCGCCAGCAGCGGCAAGAGGAACGCACGTGGCTCACGACCAGCTTGCCTGAAGTCACAACAAGTGGATATGTAAATGAGACCTGCACGTCAAAGGTGCGGATGAACCAACCGATCTGCAGGTTCCAAGTTGAGGGGTAGTGCATCCAGCAAAACTGCTGGTCCCATCGTTCCCATGGCCTGGCTGAGAACCCGATCAGCCGCACTCTTGTGCTCGAAAGTTTTCTCCGTCCTCATATTCCCAATCCTCTGTACTAGTGGGAGCAACAAGACTTCCGCAGCGGTCGGTCCTAATGGCATCTCGCGGTAGCGAAGGTTCGAGATAAGCACTGAAATCGCAAGAAGGAGTTCTGACATTGAACGCGCAAATGCAAGTGACTCGAATGCCTTCTCGGCCTCTCTAACGATTCTCCCGAGGGTAGACTTGGGCTCGGATTGGCCACATTCTTGCATGGCACGCCTTATAGTTTCAGGTGTCAAGCATTGTGCCAGGAGTTCGAGTGATTGACAAGAGGCTTTCCTGATGGTCACATCGGATGACTCCAAAAACGCCCAGACAGCCTTCCACACTTCCCACAATTCGCCGGCAGATGCTGGGGAATCGGTATTTTTGTAGGCCTGAAAACCGTTCCCGAGGAGTCCCAGCCAAACGGGGGCAATAGCTTTATCAACTTCTGGTGGATAAGACAGGAGGGCTTTCAAAATCTGGGGTACCTCGAGGGCGAAGTTGAAATCATCATCATTTGTAGTAGCGGAAAGAACGTCAGACAAGATCGAATAAGCGCTCTGTGAAAGAAAAAGGTTTCTTAGGCGAGGTAGTGATGAAAGCAAGGTGGAAATCTCATAGAGGAACTAAAAAAAGAAGGTTACAAGGCAGAGGCGACATAGATTGTGACTCACTGAGGGTGGAAGCTTCAGGACTACTTGACGCAGAAACGCAAGGAGATGAAGTGCGACGTCCGCAGCGTCCATACTATGCTTCGATCTTGATACGGCATTTGTGACAATATCGGTTAATGTCGACTTGACCCACTCCGCAACTCTGTCACTGTACGGGTGCCGCATCAATGGGGTCGGTGGGGAGGATAAAATGTCTTTCATAACCTCCGCTGCTCGCTTGCGCACTTTAGGCCGGACATCAAGACAAAGCTGGAGGATGGAGGCGAAGGACTGCCGGACGCCCTGAACATCTAGCTGGGACCTGTCAAGCGCTTTGAGAACCGAGCCGTACAATCCTATCTGTGATCGCAAGGGAGGAGGATAAGCCATCAGCGAAGGAAAAAGAGGTGATGTGAGGGACAGAATGGTATTGAGGTTTCCGCGGATGACTTGGGGTGGAACAAACGGCGAGGCCAAAGCAAGAAGATAGAGCTCTGCGGGGATCATATCACCCTCGTCAAGGGCTAATCCCGAGGACGCATCGTATAGCAAAGTACCGCCCAGGGCAGTGAGTAATGCGGCGAAGTAGGCAGTTGCGGATCTCTCAGTTTTTCGCTCGTCAATAGTAGCCTCGAGTGCATGTAGCAAGTTTGCAGGTGCTTTTTGATGTTCAAGGGAAGACGCAGTCTGCGGTCGAATTTTTGATAACGCGAGATCCAAGCCATCTTCGGACACAGACATCGTGGTGTCGGTGAAAGTTGATGACATAACCCTCATCGCCTCGTTCGGGCGTCATCGTCGTGACGAACGTTCATGGCATGCAGCACGTTTGGCTCGGCCAACGGTTCGTGGACCCTGCACCCTTTATAAGACGTTCATCTTCCTCAACAACCGCTACAACCGCAACAAAGGCTATTCTACCACCGACCGTATTATATGCCGCCGGAGACTCCTGTCCCCTGGTCATACTTTCTTATACGGTGAGTCTACCTGGCTCTCGTTATGCACCTGATTTTCATCCTTTCAGAATACTATTCAAGATTGTACTCAAGATATTTTATGGCACTATTGTCGTAGAAGGTGTGGAAAACATTCCACAGACAGGGCGACCTTGGTGAGCATGCATCCTCTACGCGTCCCCTATTCGTCAGTTGATACGGCATAACCCAGCATCGTCTGCGCCAACCACACTAACTCGTTGACTGATGCCTTGTATGACCCCATCTTACTGTATCCCTTGTACTTCTACTCTATGCTCAAATAACGCCCTCTTCAGAACCCTTGTTACTGCCATTCCGTCACAAGTACGTCAGTCCTAGTCCAGCTTGATTCCCTATAACTCAAACCATGTCTGAAGAGACGTAATATGCTGCATCTCACAGCTAAATCGACACAATTTGGCAAGAAAACGTTGACGAGCTGGCTCATCGAAGCTGCTGGGACTGTACCCATCCAAAGACGCAAAGATGTCGCCGAAGGCGTGATAAACAATGATGCATCCATAACAAAACTGACACAAGTATGCGGTCTCGTAAGCCCCAGTGCAATCCTCTGATGAGCGGTTTCTTCGTAGACCCTAGAGAGGGGTGGTGCCGTGTGCCTTTTCCCGGAAGGCGCAAGTAGGTATCACCCAAATATTGCTCCCCTGAAGACAGGAGGTATGGCGTTTCAATTGGCCCGCAATTATGCGTCTTACCAACGGCACAGTTGCACGCATTGTGTCTGCCATGCTGTCTCGCAATCGCGACAATGCCGACTTCGAGGTTTCCATTCTCACGTGTTCCATCACGTACATGTGAGTGTCTTCAGCCGAGCGAGGCTGGTCTCGCTTGTCTTATTGTTGCGTAAGGCATCGACAACACTTCCGTTCCGACGTATTGGTCACTTTCCATCCTCCGTTCAACTTCCGCCCAAAAGTACGCTCGTCGTTGTCGCCACTTACTCCTAGTTCTAACACACCCCAGGATAACCCGGAGCTTTTGGAGCCAGTGAAATTTGATAATATTCGACTCGTTACGACCCAGGTGCATCGGCAGATAGCCACCGGAACATTTGACGCCCCTTCTTGGGGCCTGATAAGAGCAGCAAAAATGGCGACACCAATATACGCTCCACTTGGCACTGCTATGAGCCTCGGCGATTACGTCCGAGTCACAAGGACGTTTCTGGAGTTGTTCAAGGCGGCTCACCTTCCCGATCCTGCTCCAAGCAGGGACTCGGCTGGACAGGAAGTCAGCAGTCAGCTGAATGATAAGGATATTGTCAATTTGAAGGATGATCTCCAAGTAAGTCAACTTCTCACCATCCGGAACATAACTTCCTTTCTCAAATGAGGACTCCGGCAGGCGTACCAATCCGAGTTGTATCAGTTGCGGATCAGAGACGATCGCATTCGTCGTCCACTCTCACGTCCCGTGATCGTGTATCGCATGATCCTGCGCTTCTATTGGGCTTCCTTTTTATTCTTCATCTCACTGGGAGGGTTTGCCCTCTGGCTTCCCGTGGCCGTCACGACCTTTTACGCGGTCCATAACTTCAAGAAGACGGGACCCGTTTGGGACACATGGGATGAGATTGCACAGTACAAGCTTATCTATGGACTCGTTTCTGGCCTTTGTGTTAGTCCTGAGAGATTATCGCGCTTGCGCGCCACGCGTGCGGATCTACACCGCCGCGTTGTACATCTTGCAGTGGACGGACTTGGGCTTCCGGCCGACCCCGAGAGGCACTTCGTGGTGTGCGGGGAGAAGGACAAAGGCAGAGTTGTTGGTCGCTGGGCAAACGAGACTAACTATTTTTCTGTGCGGCGACGTCGAAAGCGAGATTGGAATGAGACACTGCGATTGTACGAACAATTCGACTACCCATCAGAAAATTCGTAACGGTATCTATGACGACATGTACATAGGGAGATGATTTAGGGCGAGAAATACAAAGATTTCACGAGGCGTTAAAGGGAATAGCATAGCGGTCACAACGTAGCGAATACTCTCGAGATTCACGGGTTGTTGTCTCTAATAGGAGCATAAGCGCGGTTGCCAGCAGCCCACCTGTGACCCTTATCAGCCGCCTTGCCAGTCCAGATGACCCCAAATACAATGAGAAAGCTGAAGACCCATGATAAGATGTTGAGGTACCACGCCGCGCCTGTGAAGGGAACAATATGAGAGACCACGAGGAAAGTAGGCGGACACAGCAGCCTCTTACCAGGATAAACAAAGGCAAAATCGGGAATGCCAGATGTCCGGTACAAGTCAGACACGATAATGAACGCGATCATGGAAAAGATAGCTATGATAAGTGGGAGGTCGAAAGTCAGCAAATTAAGCCCCAGCAAAGATTGGCCACGCACCGTTGAGTGTGACAAGCCCGGCAACAGCCTTCCAAACCCTCCTCCGCCTCGAGTGGGTGCTGACGCCAATGAGAAGGGCTAGGAGAGCCATGATACCAAAGCCAATGGCCATCTGGGCCAGGTAACCCGCACTAGTCCATTCAACGCAGAAGAGGCGATTCTCTTTCTCACAGCGGTCGCTGACGCTTTTGGGGAAATCACGGCACTTGAAGGCCGTAAAGACTTCCTGCCAATCGCCATCTGGGTCAGGTATCCTGAGCACCTGACGCTCGCAGCGTTGCATAAGGCCATAGTGGACAATGTATTTGGTGTGGAGGAACTCCCGTCCTGGGTCGACGAGCCTGAAATCAACGATTAAAAGGATAATTAAGATGCAAAAAAGTGGTTGGGGTTACCAGTCGGTGCGTTGGACGGCAAGAATATTCTTGAAACGGGTAGTAATTGTTATCGACACAACATAGAGAGAAGAATAAAGACTTACAAAAGTGACGCTCACCAAGACAAGGATAAAAGTGACAGCGTAGGACGTCTTCCTCATCGTGGGCAGCTCTCTCAAGCTTTACCCGGCGTCTCGCCGCCACCTCAACCCGTTTACCCACGTTCATCTTACGTATCGCTATGACGTCAGCTCAATCATCCCATATCCACGTGCCCTTACTGGCCTGACACAACACATCATTTAATTCATCTCGTTAATTCATCTCGTTTCAACATCACCACCACCTGCCTTGCCCTTGGGACCAAGCCACGTCGATGGACGGTACCCTCAAATGCAAGGAACGCCTTTGAACACACGCTAGTATCTATTGATGATCATCTATCTCCACAAATGGTCAACAAGAGGTTGACGGTAAGGCACGTGAATGTCTAGAGCGCACCCAAAAGGCACCGGCGCACGAACGGTGAATCCACTAGTTAACCCCACAAAACTTGACTTGATTATCCGAAACACAGTCGGCCGCTGAAGCGGAAAGCGCAAATGATCGAACACTAATAAAAAATATGTTGTATTTGGTGGAAACACCCGCTTCAATGGCCGATGCCAGGTGTGTGTCTCTGACGGCATTCACATGAGGACAATAACGCAAATTTTTTGGGTGAAAACTTGCACAGCAAATACAGGAATGCAGACAACGGACACAGCAGGCTCATTTCATAAGTACTCACACCAAGGGCGGCAAGAATGTCACCCTGGATCGTGAAACTGGTAACTGGATCGACTCACTTATTCTAACCAGGGGGTGATTGACAAGTGCATCGATACCTGCAGGCGGGAGATGAAAATAGCAATCGGTATGAACGATTGTCTGCAGGCATCCTCACCCCTGCCGTTGAAAAGGTTCCATGTGTCTTTGACAGACGGAGATATGGTTTCCCATACAAAGCTAACATGATCGCAGACATGCGTACGGCACTCACCTATCTCGATATATGCGTATCTGTAAAATTTCCTAGTGCACTTAATGGGCGTGATGTCTCGATTACACACCTGCCTGTTAATATATCGGACCATGGTGTTGATGCAGCCAATAATGCACGTAGCATAGCATGCAAGACCGACCTCAAAGGCTAACAATCAAACACAACGGTCAGAATGGCTAAGTCTCCAGTTCAGCTTCAACTTGCGAAGTCCCCCAGCATCAGCCCTGTTCCTGGCGAAGCTTTAACAGCCGGATAGTCCCGAGGACGGTAACCACAAGGGACGCAAAAGCAACAGATCCGAGGGACAACGTAGAGGCCCTCTAAAAAGTGCCTAGAGTTGGGTACCTGAGCATTAAGCCTTGCCTCTTGAGGGCTAAAGTAATCGGTCGGAAACGGGCTCAATTCGGGAATATCGATTAAGACAGGCCAAAGGCAGCTAATGAAGCGCCCCTGACTCCCAACGCCGACTTGCGACTGTACTCAAAAACAAAACACAATGTGCCCTTATTACAAGATGAGTCGAGAAGTCACCTCGATGACCGTACGGCCGCAGCTGTCCTGGTTTCCAGGGTGTCCATTCACGCGGTTCTAGGCTCAATCCGCAACGGAAAATAAATCCTACCTAAGAAAATACCTGACTGAGACACATGTCTATTGGACAGGGAGGGTGACGACGGACACGCATAGAGAAGCTTGGAGTAACAACGTTGTCAAGGTGGACAGACAGTCTTGTGGTGTTCTGCAATGTCCGCAACGACTTGGAGGAATAGAGACTCTAGTTGGATACGGACTGGAGTCCCGCATATTAGAGGGCCGATGACCACGAATATGATTGCTCGAGCCGCGACATCTGTAAGCACGAGCGGGCGGACGCAGTCGAGACCAACGCCCAAACCCGTGACGGCTGCGACAACAGCCTGAAATAAAGTGAGGGGCAATGCGTACGTCACGACATAGTAATTATATGCACATCCCGTTGTCGGTTCATGAGACGCAGTTGCGACGGAGCGCCATGAGACAAGACACATCATTCAAGTCGAGCAACTTAGAGTCGGAAAGAGATTTGCGCATGATGAGCCGCATGAACGTCAGGGCAAGGAAAAGATATGACGGGGACAAGACCAGGCAAGCTTCGGCGACGAGTTTCGAGGGAGCATGTACATGGTGTCTGAAATATCATCGTTCTTATCTTATTCAGTTCGGTTAGGAAACCGCGTACCTGTCTAGAGCGACGGGATATTCCTCCTCCCCCCCCCGGGACCACCGTTCAGACGTGTAAGATGATACGAAAATGGGCGGAATCCGCCGGGGTCCCCGAATCTTTGTTACCTGGGCCGCCCTTGCGAGGGACGTTTAGTTCAGTATGCGTGTCCTGTTGCCTTGACATACAGTATCACATCGAGCACCAGATCAGGATGCATTATGTTGATATTATCGACTACATTATAAACTGAACGGTTCGGAAGCTGCAAACGCAAGCCTCCGGGATCGCACTGGCAGAATGAATTCCCTGTGAGCGAATTCGCGCGCTTCCAGCGTCGATTCGATTCGTGAATATTTATAAACGCACGTAGCTGTCGTACAACCATGACTGAATAGTAAAAGCCACATCCAAACGAGCGGTGCCCTCTGGATCCGTCATGCTCCACTAGGACTCGAGGTCGGAAGGAACGTCTTTAAGTCTAATCACCATGACCGTAATGTTGTCGTTCGTGTATCGTTGCGTGGCCTCCTGAACCAATGTTTTCGCCGCCACTTGTGGATCTGCAATGGTCCGCACGAGTTGACAGGCTGTCTGATCATCCAGGACGTCCCATATCTGCGTTTCAGAGTCGATCAGAAACGACGTTTACTTCTGAAATGTTAGTTACTTACCCCGTCGCAAGCCAATATTAGCATCTCATCGTCCTCAGTCAACTCCGTCTCCGTGGTGTAAGGTGCGCCAACGACAAACTCCTTCATGGACGAATCCCCTAAACTCCGCGTCACAGCCAGCACACCGTTGACCCGTCCGCTCATTACGAAGCCTCCTGAGTCCATAATCCGCTTAGCCTCTTGTTTGTCTGTGCCCTTGTGATCGTACGTAAGTCTCAAAGCACGTCCCTCACGACACAGAACGCCACGGGCATCCCCGGCATTGGCAACATAAAGCACTCGACGGAGGGGAGGTCCACCTGGGGGTGGCTGAGGGAAGGTAGAAACAGCTTTTTCGGAGGAGCTGGCGCTAGATGATGATAAGCGTGGTGTGGTTGATAGTGACCGACTAGATTGACTGAACCGCTTAAAAGTTTTCTTTAGTCGGCTGGGTGACGAGGTCTTGCTTTGGCCATCAGAAACTTCACCATTTGCACTTGTCGAGTCATCGGATTCTACTCCCTGGGCGTCCTTGCCAGAAGTAGGAGTTGGGGGCGAGTTAGGCAAGGGCTTGAGGAAGGGTTGACGCCCCTCAGCATCTTCGATGCGAAGGAAGGCGGTGACAGCCGTGCAACCAGAATGTATCTTGCCTTGAGAATCTTCGGAAATTTTTGACAGACTGGTATCTACTTTGTGAAACGTCTGATTGTATACTTCAGGTACGCTGGCTTCGGGATTGGCTTGAAGGGTTGAGAGCATGTACTAGAAGGAAGACATAATGGATGTCGTGGAATGTAACGATTCAGAACTTACCTGTTGGAAATTCTTACCGCACCAGTCAGCTGCCTCCCTGCCAGCATGTCCGTCAACGACGGCAAAGAATCCTTGGCCATGCACCCCATCATAGTCAAACACGTAAGAGTGCGCGTCTTCCATTGTCCGCCTGGGACCCTTTTCGTCCAACACGCCAAACCGAAAAGTCGGTTGGGTAAGCGACCAGAAATTTGGCGTCTCCCTGGGGCGTAAGGCTGCATGAAGGAAATTCTCAGAGGGGGGAAACTTACAGTAGCAACGTGAGGTAATGCGACGCCCGCTGAGTTGTCCGCGTGTGAAACATTGGGTTCGTCTTCGGAGGTTCTTGCGAAAATCGATCTCATATTGGCGTGTGATGCACAGCAGCTGTATGAACGCAGTCTGAGCGGGGGAAAGGAAGGAGCTGGTTATACGCACCTTGAAGTAGGAGATTCTCAATCGAGAGGGATGGTGGATGGTGGGGTCTTGGAGAGCTGGTCGGTCGTCGGTGATGGGCAGGTACTGAGCCACGTGACTGTCTCAGATCACGACACATGACCCTTCACGCCCATCTCGCCTTTCCCCCCTTAGCCGCCATTCGAGGCAGTCACGATCCCGACTTATCCATCCATAATCTTTTAATGAGCTTCCTCAGGAAACCCTCAGGAAACACACCGTCCTGTCGAGTTGTGCATCCATCACGCATGTTCTGATGCATGCTCCCATTCAAGATCGCCTTCATCATAACCCCACGTCGCTGTCGTGCCTCAAACACCGCCCTGTCGAGTTGTACACTGATCCAGAATCAAAATATGCTTCCCGGGCCTGCCACATGCCAAGCGCCGAATTTTAGCGCGATGCAGCGCATTGCACCTTTGTGAGCCATTCAACTTCGGTAAACCTAGTTTGATTTAATTGTTCTCATGGACAGCCAAGTGCCGCCGGCTTAAAGCTTTCGCTTAGCGTCTGTCTGTCTCGAGGCATCCTACAGTAGCATGGGCTTCCAGGGTTCCTTGAGTTCTCCTCGACGTTGTTGATGTGTGAATTTGATGCAGCACATGCAGTGATCAATCAGGATTGCCTCATCCTCCGATTACACCGCAGGAGGGAAGTAACTATTTGTGGTTCTAAATAATCAGCCTCACCACCTACTGATGACTCTGCTTCGGAAGATGTCAACTACTCAGATGAATGAAAGGTCCCCGCTTTACCCTCATTCTAGAATCATCTAATTGGATAATTGGAGCCGCGCCCTCCTTCCCCAAGCAGGTAATTCGAACCGACTGTGGTCTGATCACGGAGCCGACTGTTTGTTATTTGAAAAGTGCCTAAACGCTTATTGCCGAGGAAACGCGGCCCTGTCGTACTTGCCCTTCCACGTGTTGGCGCCGTAAACTTTCGAAAATAAACACGCTTTACAAAAATTGGGGGTGTTCCCTGCACGTTCCTGTAAAAAAAAAAATTCAGATGGCATGCATCATGACGACACGTTGCGGACACTTGTCCCGCGCTGGAACGAAGCATGGGCAGCGGCGGCAATATGGCACAAGACAGTCTCCCAGCATGAAGCATTACGTTTTGCAACGCGTCAACTGTGGGGTTTGAATGCAATCGGAGGTGGAAATTGTGCGTCGAATAAAATGAACTTGATGGCGTGAGGAATCAACTTGTACTTCTATGGCCGATGACCAATAACGGGCGCAGAAACTAACACCCCTTGGTCTCTTTCATGACTCCAGTGGGGCTCCCCACACGCGTCAACCACGCTGGTTCGGAGTGCTGTCTCGTGTGCTGTGATATTTGATGCCCTCAAGATCGAAACTCCAACAACAACAACAACAACAGTAGTGAATACGTGCGGTCGAGCAACAGCCTGAGCATGGTGCAGAGCAGACCTGCCAAAGTGAGGGCCCCCCTCGGAGGCCACGGCTCAAGTTGCCCTTAGTATCCTTCCCCGGAAGAGAATACAATTACCTCCAGGGTTCCATTCCTCAGCCTATGACTGATGCGGTCTGTACAAGAACCATACACAGAAGTACAAATACAATGCTAGATCCACGGAGCTCCGTTTGGGGAAGCCTACGTGTTGTGCACCGTGACACTAGTCCCAGAGCGCCTGGTGGCGTGATCGCACTGCATCACTGTAGAAACCCCCTGGGCCTCCGACTCGGGCGTGCGGCGATTTCAACAGCCCGCGGAAGCAGATGGTAGGAAGGACGGCATGAAACAATCTGGGCGCCAAAGGTGGCAGACACTGCTGGACATCATGGACGGGGAAGTCGTCCGATGTGTGCCTCGTGCTTGTGGCACCTGCGTAAAGTGACGTCCTCGTCTGGACCGCTGACTCTTTTTACATACTCATAATTGGCGTATTGGGAAGCTGCGTGCCAGAGAATGCTCACTGCGACCACACCGAACCCTCGGGGATACATGGTCCACTTTTAAAGTTGTTTAAAACAGAAAAATTTCCGAAAACAGAATATGGCGCGGGAAACCAGATACGAGATGACGGCGAGGTGACGCAAGTTTCTTTGATGCGCGCTCACCGGGAGTAGTTCCGCCACTCTCCGCGTCAAAAACCTCAATGAGAAGAGTGCGGTGGATTCTGCGGTCAATAATGATAGACGACAGTTCTATAACTTAAAAACTGTATACAATAATGCTGAAAGTACAGAATACGAACAGTGTATATATGCACTGGTATAATAATGCTATAAAGTTCGGTAGCACAGCAGAGTGATACGGATGGCCGAGAAGTGCACTAGGAGAGCGGTGATGCATTACTATTAGAATTAGTGGTATCGACTGGGCTGGGTATCGGACGATGATGTCCCCGTGGGAAACCTGTCTTGTGTATGAGAGAACTGGATACAAGAGGGTTATTAGGAAAGAAAGTTCAGGATAATGACAGGAGGGCTTCTTACGTAGGAATCCATAGGCTCCAAATGCGATGGATTTTGGGGCATCCAATTGGACATGGACTGCATATTGTCGTAGTATCTATAGCCGGAACCAGATGTCTGAGCCACACGAGGGATTCCTCCCAGAGGTGCAGAGGAAGAATACTGTTGCTGCTGCTGAGGCGCAGGAGTATAGAGCTGGTCCACGGGCGGTAGCGTGAGGTACGAATTCGACAGCTCAGGTATCATAGACATATTGGAATGGTGTGAAGAGGGGGGGTGAAATTGTGAGCTCGAGCTAACGGGAAGAAGGCTGTTCAATGCGGTGAGTGATATGATGGCGTGAGCGGATTGAACTTTCAGCCACGCACCTGGACCGATGCCCAGGGTCCATCAAAGAAGTCATCGAATGATTGTGGTGAGGCTGTCCGTGAAGTTCACTAAATGTACGTCAGCTGGGTGCAACGAGGCATGGGGGCCTAAAATACCGCTCACCTGGGTCTCCGCAAAGTCAGAGGAGGCAAGTCGAGCTCTGGTAATTCGCGTTTGG
>WNFI01061276.1_pt1 | contig 13752 bp, 16 predicted proteins | sample 5400471 | NCBI WGS metagenome assembly WNFI01 (sample SAMN13153348, study PRJNA577476) | soil metagenome | isolation source: 100 cm saprolite on Douglas fir-dominated hillslope | place: USA:California | collected 2013-09-17 | reverse complement strand
TTCGTGATCGGCCGCTGGCACCAGTTTGCCAAGAGCGGATTCAAGCGCGATCCCACGGAGCAGTGGGCCGCGCAATGGCCTGCCTTGGTATAGCGGCGATGCGATACGCTGCGAAGCCGGTCAGGGCTGTGGCGTATGCCGCTATTCTCGGATTGCTGGGCGGCTGCGGCGCCTCGGACGATGACTTCGCGAAAGTGGTTGTCGGCACCTGGGGTTCGCGCGAAGTGGCGCCGGACGACGTCATCGTGGAAACCCAGTTCACGCTGCTGCCCGGAGGACGGGTGAACTGGCAGGGTGAGTTGCGCATGCTTGTACCCGCCGATTTCTACCTGCCGAATCGCCCCAACTACGAAGTCAAAAATGGCCGGCTGGTGTATTACTTCACGGCGAGCGGCAACTGGGCGGTGCGCGATGGCTACCTGCATACCAAAATCGAATCGTCGACCCTTACCAGCCTGATGCCGGCGGGTTTCGCCGCGGCCTGGAAACTCAAGGAAGTCACCGGCAAAGAGATGATTTACGTGTCAGCCGTCAACGGCAGAACGCGGGTCGAATACCGCAAGGAATAGATCCCATTACAGAGACAAGTCCAAGATCGGAAATCTCACCACCAAGGCACGAATACCCTCGCGTTAGCGTGGAGTACCCTTTTAGGACACGAAAAAACCTGGGCCCGATTTTGTTGTTCTTTGTGTGACTTCGTGTCCTAAAAGGGTACTCCACTGTGGCAAGCAGTTTGACCTTGAAGTTTCTGCGCCTGCGTGAGCGATCTGACCGCTCAATACTAGCGATCCGTTGCGCAGGCCTTGGTCGCCACAGGCTGGGCGGTATCGCCCGTGCCGCACACCGCGCACTGCGGGTCCTTATTGAGCCGCACGCTGCGCCATTCCATCGTCAGCGCATCGAGCAGCAGGAGCCTGCCGGCGCCATTCCATCGTCAGCGCATCGAGCAGCAGGAGCCTGCCGGTCAGGTCCCGGCCCACCCCCATCAGCAATTTCAGCGCCTCGGCGGCCTGGATTGAACCGATGATGCCGACCAACGGCGCAAATACGCCCATGACCGCGCAGCGCATCTCCTCGAGATCGCTGCTTTCCGGAAACAGGCAGTGGTAGCACGGGCTGTCGGCTCTGCGCAGATCGAACACCGCAACCTGGCCGTCGAAGCGTACGCCCGCGCCCGATACCAGCGGCTTTGCGAACCGGACGCAGGCACGATTGATGGCATGGCGTGTGGCGAAGTTATCGGTGCAATCGAGGATCACATCGGCGGACTGGACTAGTTGCTCCAATCTTGCGCCGGCCACGCGTTCGGCAATGGCCGTGACGACGCTCTCAGGATTGATGCGCGACAACGTACGGCGCGCGGATTCGACCTTGGGCTCGCCGATCGAAAGGACGTGCGCGTCAAGCAGCTTCTGCTGGCCGTCGATTTCGATCTCGGGCAGCAGGATGTGGCGGCTGTAACGCAGTAGCTGGTCGTCGTCCATGGCGGCTCAGAAGCGGATTTTGCGGGCATCTTAACGCGGAAGGCCCGCGCTCGGCGGGCCTTCCGTCAACTGCACCTTGCGTATGGCGCTATCGCTTGCCGATGATCTGCAATCCCTTCAGCAGGTTCAGCGCCTGATTCAACTGGTAGTCGTTTTTCGACACGATGTCAGGCGGCGTGCCCTCGTCGGCCGGTTTATCCTCGACCTTCGGCGCCGGCTGCGGCGCGGGCGACACCGCTGATTGCGGCTGCGGTGCCGGCTGCTTGACTTCGGGTGTGCCGCCTTGCGGATTGGCGAGATGGCGTTCCAGGTCCGCTTCACGCAACCTGGCGGCGGCCTCCCCCTCGGTTACCGTCGCTTCTTCCACGATAATGTCCGGGGTGATGCCTTTCGCCTGAATCGAGCGGCCATTCGGCGTGAAGTAGCGCGCGGTCGTGAGCTTGATTGCGGTGCCGTTGCCAAGCGGAAGAATGGTCTGCACCGACCCCTTGCCGAACGATTGTGTGCCCATCACCACGGCTCGCTTGTGGTCCTGCAGGGCACCTGCCACGATTTCCGACGCCGATGCGGATCCGCTGTTGACCAGCACGACCATCGGCAGCGTCTTCATCTCCTTGGGCAGCTTCTTCAGATAGTCGTCCTTGCTGCCGCGCAGGTAATACTCGGGGCGCGCGAATAGCTTCATCTTGGCATCTTCGGTACGGCCCTCGGTATAGACCACCAGGTCTTCGCTTGGCAGGAAGGCGGCCGAAATGGCCACGGCCGGTGTGCTCCTGGAACTGGGTAACGCGGAAATAGGCGTAGCCGGGTTCGAGCAACTTGGACTTCACGCTCTGGATCTGGATCACGGCGCGGGTCAGCGTCACCACGCGCGGCTTGGTATCGCCTTTGCGCACGAAGGTCAGCGTAATCGGTGTATTGGGTTTGCCGCGCATGCGCTTCACCGCATCGTTGAGCGTCATGCCCTTAACGTTGGCGTCGTCGAGCTTGATGATGAGATCGCCCGATTTGAGGCCCGCCCGCCAGGCCGGCGTATCTTCGATAGGGGCTACAACCTTGACGAAGCCGTCTTCCATGCCGACTTCGATGCCCAGTCCGCCGAATTCTCCCTGCGTGCCGACCTGCAGGTCCCTGAACGCTTCGGCATCCAGATAAGCGGAATGCGGATCCAGGCCCGAAAGCATGCCGTTGATCGCCTCGGAGATGAGCTTCTTGTCGTCGACCGGCTCGACATAGTCGTTCTTGATGCGGCCAAATACTTCCGTGAAAGCGCGCAAGTCCTCGATCGGCAGCGGGCCGGCGCTTTTTTCCGCCACGGCGGAAAAATTCAGGCTGATCAACACGCCGAGGACCGCCCCGAGGACGATCAGGCCAATCTGCCGAAATTTGTTATGCATCTTCATGACTCCTCATGCGCGCAACCCGACTGCGCGCGATCTTATTTCAATGTTACCCAAGGGATGGGGTCGAAGGGCTTTCCCTGAAATCTCAACTCAAAGTATAAACCCGAATCAGGGTTGCCACCGCTGTTGCCGGTCGCGGCGATGGTATCGCCGGCCCGCGTTTCTTCGCCGACCTGTTTGAGCAGCGACTCGTTATTGCCGTACAGGCTCATGTAACCGTCGCCGTGGTCGAGAATCAGCAGGTTACCGAAGCCGCGCAGCCAGTCAGCATAGACGACCCGGCCGCCGGCGACCGCCTTGACGTCCCGTCCGGGTTTGGCGGAAATGAACAAACCCTTCCAGGACAGGCCGCTGTCCTGCCTTTGGCCGCCAAATCGGTTCATCAGTTCCCCGATCACCGGCAGCCGCAGCCGGCCCTTCAATTGCCGGAACGCCCCTGAACCCGTGTCGGCATTCGGCAAAGCCTGATTGGTAATGCGTTTGCCGGGTTTCTTGTTCTTGCGCGCCGCCTCCTTTGCCAGCCGTTCGATCAGCTGGGACAGGCGTTCCTCGTCGCGTTTAAGCGTGGATAGCTGCTTGCGGCTTTTGTCGATGTCATCCGAAACCTTGACGTAGACCCGCTGGCGTTCCGCTTTTTCCTTCTCCAGCCTGCGCATTTGCAGGGTTTCTTCGCTTTGCAGCGCGTGCAGTTCCGAGCTCTTGCGCCGTGTTTCGCCGGTAAGTTTGTCGAGGGCGGCGAGATTTTCCCGGAGGCTGGCGAGGAGTTCGGCGCGGGCTCGCGAAACGTAACTCAGGTAGTGCAACTGGCGTGCTATATCGTTCGGGTCTTCGCCATTGAGCACCAGCTTGATGGCGTCCGACTGGCCGCCGACATACTGTTGATAGAGCAGCCGGCCGAGGGTGGCCTGTTCGTCGGCAACGTTGCTCTCCAGGACACGGCTCCGGGCTTGCAGCCGGGACATCGCCGTATTGACTTCACGCCGCTGGCCGGAAATCTGGTACAGCTTGCGGCTGGTTTCGCTGACCGCGCGCTCCGAATCCTTCAACGCATCGGCGGCTTCGGCTTTGGATCCCTCGGATTCGGTCAACTGCTTCTTCAGGGCCTCGATGCGGTCGCGAATCTCCTTCAACTCGTCCTGCGGCCCGGCCCTCGCGGCGGACGCAACGGCCATCATGAACAGCGCGGTCAAAAACAGGGCCGTGGCCAAATATCGGGCTGTGGCGTCGGTCAGAAACGCCCGGGAGATCTGATCCGGCGCTTTGCTCAAGACTTGCCGTGTGCCTGCGCCGCCACGGCGGCGGCAGCCTGCTTCGCCTTCTCCTGGTCGCCCAGGTAATAGTTGCGCAGCGGCTTCAGGGCATCGTCCAGTTCGTAAACCAGCGGGATGCCGGTCGGAATGTTCAGCCCCACGATATCCTTCTCCGATACGTTGTCGAGGTACTTCACCAGCGCGCGGATGGTATTGCCATGCGCGACCACGATGACGCGTTTACCGGCTTTGACCTGAGGCGCGATCACATCGTTCCAGTGCGGCAGAAAGCGCGCCAGTCGGTCTTGTTCAAACCCTGCAGCGCGCCGTAGTGGCGTTCGTTCAACCGCCAGGATAGTTGCTGGGGAATCCAGGTCAGGTCCAGCTCTTCCAGCGTTATCCACATGGTGCGGATGGCGCGCTTGAGGACGGAACCGTGAGCAAGATCGAAAGTGAAGCCTTCCTGCTTAAGCAGCCGACCGGCTTCGTGCGCTTCCGCCAGACCTTTGTCCGAAAGATCCACATCGGTCCAGCCGGTGAACCGGTTTTCCTTGTTCCAGACACTTTCGCCGTGGCGCAGCAGTACGATTTTTTTCATGGAAACACGCTAGAGATCGATGGGTTGGAGGAGTGCGGGCGCAGTCGCACCCAACGGATAGAATTGTATTACCCGCACACGGCGAGTGTCCTGCCGATCTCAAAGGCGCCATGCAGGCGGCGGATGTCCGCACCATTCATGGAGGCTGATTTGCCCATTGCCGCTGCGGTTCGACCGATGCTGCCCGCGCGTATCGCGCTGGCCTTGCTCGGCCTCGCCTGCGTATTGCCCTTCCTGAGCCCCGCGTTCCAGGCGCCGATTGCGACCTTTTATGGAGAAGCCGTGGCCTTCGCGCTGGGCCTCGCGGCCGTCGCCTTGATGGTGACACGGTCTTTGTGGACGGATGCGCGCCTGCCGCGCATCGGTCTCATGTTTCTCGGTTTTGCCATGCTGATGGTGCTGCAAATCGTGCTCGGCAAATCGATTTACGGCCAGTTGAATCTGCTGGGCGCGCTGTATGTTCTCTGGGCCGCCGCCTTGGCGATGCTGGCCAATCGGCTGGTGCAGGTGTTCGGCGCGGCGACATTCGCGGCGGCCCTGGCCTGGTTTCTGGTCGCGGGCACGCTGACCAGCGCGCTCATCGGATTGATTCAGTTGTTCGGAGTGCACACGCCGCTGGCGCCCCTCATGCTGCCGCAATTGCACGGACGAATTTACGCCAATACCGGGCAGCCGAACCACCTCGCGAGCTACCTTTGCATCGGGCTTGCGTCAGCCGGCTATCTGTGGAGCACACGTCGCCTGGGACTGATCCCGGCCGTGACCGCGTGCATTGTGCTGCTCGCTGTGCTGGCAACGTCCGGGTCGCGCGCCGCTTGGCTTTATGGCGCGGCTTTCGTCGTGTTTTCCGCAGCGATGGGCCGGTTGCGGCCGTCGGTGGAGGTCAAACGGCTGCTCATTTTCAGCATTGCCGTCGTCGTCGGCCTGCTGGCCGCTCAGTGGGCGATGGCGGGCCTGGTGCCGCAGCCTTCGGTTGCCGTCGAAACCATGGGCGCGCGCATGCAGGCGGAAGGGATGTCGTCGCCGATCCGGCTGCGTTTCTGGAATGAGGCCTGGATGATGTTCCGCGCGGCGCCGGTATTCGGCATCGGCTTCAAGCAATTCGCATGGAATAATTTTCTGCTGACCGGACAAATTCCGGACACCGCTCCCGATGAAGGCGTGATCGACCACGCCCACAATCTCGTCTTCCAGGTTGCCGCCGAATTCGGCGCCTTCGGGCTGATCGTGCTGCTCGGCGGATTGGGGTGGTGGGGATGGTCCGTGCGACGCGTGCCAATGGATCCGCCGCTCTGGTGGATGGCGGCGGTGCTCGGCGTGCTCGGCGTGCACAGTATGCTAGAGTACCCGCTCTGGTATGCGTATTTTCTCGGTATGGCCGCCGTGGTCATGGGCGCAGCCGAAGGCAATGCGCCGAGGGTTGACGACAGGTCCGGCGGCAGACTTATTCTGGGCGCGGCGGTCTTGCTCGGCGCGCTTGCGTTCGCGAATGTGTTTCAAGACTATCGCGTCATGCAATCGCTGCAGCGCGGCGCGATTCGTGAAGCCCATTCGGCAGCGGCTCCTGGTGACGGCAGCATTCCGGTTTTGCTCGACTTGCAGCGCAGTTCGCTGTTCACTCCGTTCATCGAATTCGGGCTGGCCCGGCGGATGTTGCTTAATCAGGACCATCTGCAGGACAAGATCGTGCTCAATCAGCGCGCGATGCAATTTCAGCCGACCAATGATTTCGCCTATCGCCAGGCGCTTTTGCTGGCGATGTCCGGAGACGTGGAAGGCATGCGGACGCAATGGGATCTGGCCGTTGCCAATTACCCGAACGATCGCGGGGAAGCCCTGAAAGTTGCGCAGGGGTTGGAAAAATCCGGTGCGGCCGGGATGAAAGAGTTGCTGCGCCACGCACAGCGACCGGATGAACAGACGCAGCGACAAGACAAGAAGGTTGAAAAATGAAATTCGTACTGAACAACATATGGCTCGTGCTGGCGGCCGTGGTGAGCGGCGCCATCCTGGTATGGCCCCTGATCAATCGGCGTCTGAGCGGCGTGCCCGAAGTCGGCGCACTGCAAGCCGTGCAATTGCTCAATCGCAAGGACGCGGTGATGATCGACGTGCGCGAGACGGCGGAATTCAACACGGGCCACGCGCCGAACGCGAAGAACATTCCCCTTGCCCAGCTCGACAAGCGTATCGCAGAGTTGGAAAAGTTCAAGAATCGTCCGGCGGTGGTGGTCTGCCAGACCGGAGGCCGGTCGCATGCGGCAACCGCCCTGCTCAAGAAAGCCGGATTCGGCGAGGTGGTCGTTCTGGCCGGAGGCATCGGCGCCTGGCAGCAGGCCAATATGCCGGTAGAGAAGTGATGCCGCGCATCAGCATGTATTGCACGGCGGTATGCCCTTATTGCGTGGCGGCAGAACGGCTCCTGAAAAGCAAGGGCGTCGCTGAAATCGCCAAGATTCGCGTCGACCTGCAGCCGGCGCGGCGCATGGAAATGATGGAACGCACCGGCAGACGCACCGTTCCGCAGATCTATATCGAAGACCGGCATGTCGGCGGCTTCGATGACCTGGCCGCGCTCGACGCCTCCGGTGGGCTCGATCCGCTGTTGCGGGACGAGGCCGACAAATCCGCCGCCTGACCGTAAACTATCCACTCAAGACCCGTCATCCATCATGAGCCAGCAGCCCAACCAGCCGGTGTTTTCGATCGAAAAACTGTTCGTAAAAGATCTTTCGATCGAAGTGCCGAACGCACCCAGGATCTATCTCGAACGCGATACGCCGCAAGTCGAGATCCAGATGAATACCAGCGCCAACCCGATCGATGAAGGTTATTTCGAAGTCGTGGTGAACGTCACGGTGACCGCCAAGCTCGCCGAAAAAACCGTTTTTCTCGTCGAGGCCAGCCAGGGCGGCGTGTTCCAGATACGCAATGTGCCGCAAGAGGAACTCGAACCGGTTCTCGGGATCACCTGCCCCAATATCCTCTATCCCTATTTACGCGAGGTCATATCCGACGCGGTGGTGCGTGCCGGCTTTGCGCCGGTATTGCTGAATCCCGTGAACTTCGACGCGATTTTCCAGGCGCAACGCGAGGCGAAGTCCCAACCCCGGACCGGGGCAGGGGCAGCGCATTAACAAGGCTCACTCTATGACCGGCAAGCTGTGGCCAGCGGCCGTGCTGGCAGGATTATTTGTCAGCGCAAATTCGGCAGCACTGGAATTCCGGTCTGTCGGCGAACCCGCTGCGATTCTGTACGACGCGCCTTCCACAAAGGCGCAAAAGCTGTTCGTCCTCTCCCACGGTTACCCGGTGGAGGTGGTCGTCAAGCTCGAGGGGTGGACCAAGGTCCGCGACGATACGGGCGAGTTCGCCTGGATCGAGAACAAAGGTCTGTCGGAACGTCGTACCGTGATGGTGAAAGGGGCCAGTGCCGAAGCGCGCCAGGCCGCGAACGAGAATTCCCCCGTGGCATTTACCGCCGAAAAAAACGTCTTCCTGGAATTGGTCGGTATGGCTGCAGGCTGGGCCAAGGTGCGTCATAACGACGGCGCCATTGGATTCGTCAAGGTAAGCCAGCTCTGGGGCCTATGAGGCTTGCCATTCTGGGTGCAGGAGCGTGGGGCACGGCGCTGGGTGTTGCCCTCGCCTCTCATCATCAAATTTCACTGTGGGCGCGCGACCCGCTCCAATGCCGGAAGTTGGCGGCTGAGCGCGTCAATGTCCGCTATCTGCCCGGCGTCACGATTCCCGGGCGCGTGCGGATTGTGTCCGACGTCAGATCGGCGATCGACGATAGCGAACTCATTGTCGTTGCCGTGCCTACGTCGGCTTTGCGCGAGACCCTGAGATTGGTTGCCTCGGCCATGCCTGCAGCCGGAGTAATCTGGCTGTGCAAGGGATTCGAGTCAGGCAGTGCGAAATTTGCGCATCAGGTGGCTGAAGAAGAATTGCCGCCCGGGCAGCCGCGTGCCGCGCTATCCGGGCCCAGCTTTGCCGGGGAAGTCGCGCGCGGGTTGCCGGCAGCGGTAACGCTCGCATCCCTCGATCCGCAGTTTGCCGCCTTGGCGTCGCGAGAGCTGCACACGGGACGGTTGCGTATTTACTCCAGCGATGACCTTGTCGGCGTGGAAACCGGCGGAGCCGTGAAAAATGTCGTCGCCATTGCAGCGGGTGTTTGCGACGGCCTGAATCTGGGGGCTTCGGCGCGCGCGGCGTTGATTACCCGCGGCTTGGCCGAGGTGACCCGATTGGGAATCCGCCTCGGCGCGCGTGCCGAAACATTCATGGGCCTTGCCGGCGCCGGCGACCTGATGCTGACGGCAACGTCGGATTTATCCAGAAATCGCCGCGTCGGACTGCAGCTTGCGTTGGGGCGCCCGCTTTCGGCGATTCTCGCAGAGCTCGGACACGTCGCGGAAGGGGTCTATACGGCGCGCGAAGTATTTCGAATTTCGAAACAACTCGGCGTCGACATGCCGATCACAGCGGCCGTGGCACAGTTGCTGGACGGGTCAACTTCCGCGCTCGAACTGGTCGATAACTTGTTGCAGCGCGGACCAAAGCAGGAGAGCATGCGCTAGCTCCCCATCCCGGCGAAGCTATTCTGGCGCCACGCTTCGTATACCACTACCGCCACCGCATTCGACAGGTTGAGGCTCCGACTTCCCGCCACCATCGGCAGGCGAAGCCGGAACTGCGCGTCGAAATTTGCCAGAAATTCGGTCGGCAAGCCACGTGTTTCGGGTCCGAAGACGAGCACGTCACCAGGCCGGTATTGCACGCTATCGAAACGCGTTGTCGCCTTGGTACTGAAAGCGAAGCGTCGGCCCGGCACAGCCTGCAGCAAGGCCGTCCAGTCGGGGTGAACCTGAACGGAAGCGTATTCGTGGTAGTCCAGCCCTGCACGTTTTAATTGACGGTCGTCAAGCCGGAATCCCAGAGGCTCGATAAGGTGCAGCCGACAGCCCGTGTTCGCGCACAGGCGAATCACGTTTCCCGTGTTGGGCGGGATCTCAGGCTGGAACAGGACGATGTCGAACATTTTTTGTTGCAAATTGCGAGACTTGAGAGTTTAATCATGAAATTCAATAAGCTGCAACCTAAACTTCAAGTTAGACAGAAAGAGACGCTCCAGGCGTAATCGCGGCTGATGGGCAGACCAGAAAAAATCCGGTTGGGCGAGATCCTGCTGCAGCAAAAACTGCTGACGGAGGACAAGCTCAAAGCAGCGCTCGACGAGCAAAAGCGCAGCGGGCGCAAGCTCGGCCGCATTTTCATCGATGCCGGTTATGTCACCGAGGAGCAGATCGGAAGCGCGCTTGCGCGCCAATTGCAGGTTCCCTACATCAACCTCAAGCATTTCAATATCCGTCCCGAAGTCGCAACGCGCCTGCCGGAAACCCTGGCCCGCCGCTTCCGCGCGATCGTCCTGGAGGACACCGGCGCCTTTTATCGAGTCGGCATGGCGGATCCCACGGACTTGTCCGCCTACGATGAGATCAATCGCGTCCTGAAGCGCGACATTCAACTGGCTGTGGTCGCCGAGTCGCTGCTTTTGCAGACCATCGACCGGGTTTATCGACGTACCGAGGAAATCAGCGGGCTCGCCCTTGAGCTCGGCGCGGAACTCGGCGAAACCACTGACTTCGCCGCGCTCGGGTTGACGCCAGGCGCCGAGGACGCGCCGGTCGTGAAGATGCTGCAATCGGTGTTCGAGGACGCCGTGCAGGTGAGGGCTTCGGATATTCACATAGAACCCCAGGAACACAAGGTGCTGATCCGTTTCCGGATCGACGGCATGTTGCATGTGCAGGCGGAAGCCGATTCGAAAATTGCCTCGGCGCTGACCCTGCGGCTGAAACTCATGTCGGGGCTCGATATTTCCGAAAAACGACTGCCGCAGGATGGTCGCTTCAATGTCAAAGTACGAAGCACCCAGATCGACGTGCGGATTTCAACGATGCCGACCCAATATGGCGAATCCGCCGTAATGCGTCTGCTCAACCAGAGCGGGGGCATACTCGGACTCGATCGCATCGGCCTGCCGGCTGACATGCTCAAGCGCCTGCGCGATATCATCCATCGTCCGAACGGCATGGTGCTCGTCACCGGTCCGACCGGCAGTGGCAAGACGACCACCCTCTACGCTGCGCTCGATGAACTCAACACGCCCGAGCGCAAGATCATCACGGTGGAAGACCCGGTGGAATATCGGTTGCCGGGTATCAATCAGGTGCAGATCCACGAGAAGATCGAGCTGACCTTCAGCCGGGTTTTACGCACTGCGTTGCGGCAGGACCCGGACGTAATTCTGGTCGGCGAAATGCGCGACCAGGACACGGCCGAAACCGGATTGCGTGCCGCGATGACAGGGCACATGGTTTTTTCCACTTTGCATACCAACGACGCGGTCAGTACACCGATCCGGCTGCTGGATATGGGGGCGCCGCGATACATGGTGGCCATGTCGCTGCAGGTAGTCCTGGCCCAGCGCCTGCTGCGTTTGGTCTGCGAAAGTTGCGGCGAGGTTACCCAACTGGCGCCCCAGGAGCACGAGTGGATGCGTCTCGTGCTGGGCAGTGCGGTCGATGGCCCGCAGTATCGAAAAGGGCGTGGTTGCACGCAGTGCAACGGCACCGGCTATTTCGGGCGCACCGGTGTTTACGAGATGCTGGAGATGACCAGACCGGTGGTGGAGGCCGCGAACCAGCCCGACCCTTCGATATTCATGCAGGTTGCCCGCAAGCAAATGGAAGGGCATATGTTGAAGGATCATGCGGTCGAGTTGGTGGTGCAGGGCAAAACCACCGTCGAAGAAGCGATGCGCATCGGTTCACAAATGGACGACTGATGGCCTACTTTTCATACAAGGGCCGTAACACTGCTGGAGAACTGGTACAGGGCGTACTGGAAGGGCCCGACAGCGGCGCCGTCGCGACGCAGTTGTTCGGTTCGGGGATTACTCCGGTCGAGATCGGAACAGCGCGCAAGCCGAACGATGACAGCGTAAGCGGCCTCCTGGCGCGACTCACCAGACGCCGCGTAGAGCAGACCGAACTGCTGCTGTTCAGTCGCCAGATGTATGCGCTGCTCAAGGCCGGGGTGCCGATCATGCGGGCACTCGCCGGCCTTCAGGAGTCGGCGACCAATCCAACCTTCAAGGTCGTACTGCAGGACATCCGCGAGAGTCTGGACAACGGCCGCCCGCTGTCTACCTCGATGCAGCGAACAGGCGTGTTTTCGCCGTTCTACATCGCAATGGTGTACGTGGGCGAAACCACCGGCATGCTCGAGGAAATCTTTTTGCGGCTTTACAGCCACCTCGAGTTCCAGGAGTTCATGCGCAACCAAGTCAAGGCCGCGCTGCGCTATCCGATGTTCGTGCTGGTGGCGATGATGGTCGCCATCGTCGTCATCAATCTCTTTGTGATTCCCGCGTTCGCCAAAGTGTATGCGGGCTTTCACGCGCAACTGCCGCTGCTTACCCGCATGCTGATCGGGTTTTCCGAATTCATGGTGGCGACCTGGTGGCTGCTTGCGCTAGTCCTGGTCGCGGCGACTTTTGGATTCCGGACTTACATCGCCACGGAATTCGGCCGCTACAAATGGGACCAGACGAAGATGCGCATTCCCATTGCAGGCAAGATCGTGTTGAAGGCAACGATGGCGCGCTTCGCGCGCAGCTTCGCGCTGGCGATTCGCAGCGGCGTTCCCATCGTCCAGGGATTGACGCTGGTCGCACAGACCGTCGAAAACGCCTACATTGCAAAGCAGATCGACAGCATGCGCGAGGGGGTGGAGCGCGGGGAAAGCGTGTTGCGAACCGCGTCGCATGCCGGAATCTTCACACCCGTCGTGCTGCAAATGGTCATGGTCGGCGAAGAATCCGGAGCGCTGGACGACATGATGCAGGAGATTGCCGACATCTATCAGCGCGAGGTCGAATACGAACTCAAGACGCTGGGTGCGCAGATCGAGCCGGTCCTGATCATTTGTCTCGGGATATTGGTGCTGATCCTGGCTCTGGGTGTTTTCCTGCCGATCTGGGATCTCGGCCAGGCGGTAATCAAGAGATGAACCCATGCCGGGCGACGCCAAAAAGCAACCGCAAAGAGGCTTCAGCCTCTTCGAGTTTGTCGTCGCGATTACCATCGTGGTCATATTCGGCGGCGTGCTGCTGCAACGCATGCTTTATTTGCAGGAGGCCGCGGAAATGACGGCCATGGACATGACGGTCGCAAATCTGCGAACCGGACTGCGCTATAAAACCGGCGATCTCCTGATCCGCGACAAGGTGTCGGAAATCGCGACACTGGCTGACGAGAACCCGGTCAACTGGCTGCAGAATCCCCCGGAAAACTATCTGGGCGAGTTCGACCGGGCCCCGGATAAGGACTTGCGCGGCAAATGGTACTTCGACAAAACCCGGCATGAGCTGGTCTACACGATCAACAATAGACGTCACTTTCTACCCGCCAGCGACCAGGATTTCGCACTCCGGTGGCAGGCAGTGCGTGTGCAGGCGAAGGAGCAGGGTAATTCAGGCAACAAGGGCAATCCGCAATGGGTGAGTTTGGTTCAGATTGAGGGCGGGCGTTGGTTTTAGGGGTGGGTGGCATGCGATCTGCTGATATCCACATGGAATGGCTTAGGTGTTTTTGACGAGCTGAGAGGATGAACATTATGAGAGGACGATTGCACGGTTTTACCCTGATCGAACTGGTCGTGACGATCAGCATCATCGCCATCCTGGCGGCGGTGGCACTGCCCCGCTACATCACCCTGCAAACGCAGGCGCGTGCAGCCAAGATGCAGGCGATTTACGGCGGCATTCGTTCCGCCGCGATGCTCGCTCACGCGCAAGCGATCGCCACGGGTACGACGGCGGCCGCGACGGTTTCCATGGAGGGCGCGCTGATCGACCAGGTGAATGGATATCCGACCGCGGATGCGACCGGCATCATCGCGGCGCTACAGCTCAATGCCATCAATGACCAGGTGACCATTTCCGC
>WNFI01300752.1_pt1 | contig 13755 bp, 7 predicted proteins | sample 5400471 | NCBI WGS metagenome assembly WNFI01 (sample SAMN13153348, study PRJNA577476) | soil metagenome | isolation source: 100 cm saprolite on Douglas fir-dominated hillslope | place: USA:California | collected 2013-09-17 | reverse complement strand
CAACAAGTACGTCACCACGAACTGGGCGGAGAAGGTCGACATGAAGACCGGCCGGCCGGTCAAGGTCCCCGAACATTCTCCGCTCAAGGCGGGCGGCAATACTCAGGCCTGTCCGTCCGCCATGGGCGGCAAGGACCAGCAGCCGGTGGCGGTCGATCCGAGCGATCCGACCAATTTCTATGTGCCGACCAACAATTGGTGCATGGAAGACGAACCTCAGGAGCGCTCGCACACCCAGCAAGGAACCGTGTACGTATTCGCCAACGTCTACATGTATCCGGAGAAGCCCGGCGTGACCGGCAAGTTCAAGAAGTTCAATGTGGTGACCGGAAAGACCGAGTGGGAAATTCCCGACCAGTATCCGAACTGGGGCGGTGCGCTGGTCACCGCGGGCGGGTTGGCGTTCTACGGCAGCCTCGGCGGCGACTTCCGTGCCGTTGATAGGTCGACGGGCAAGGTGCTGTGGTCGCGCAAGCTGGGCTCGGGGATCATCGGCAACCCGATCACGTATTCCGTGAAGGGCAAGCAGTACGTCTCCGTGTGGTCGGGCATCGGCGGTTGGATCGGTCTGCCGGTGACCGCGGGCCTGGATCTCAACGACAAGTTCGGCGCCATCGGCGCGACGGCAATGACCAAGGCTGCCAATCTTTCCTCGATTCCGCAGGGCGGCACTTTGTACACCTTCAGAGTGGGCGGCATGTAAGGTAAGAGTGTTTTGCAGAAGACTGTTTTGCAAGAGATGCCCGGTGGCGAATGCCACCGGGCTTTTCTTTGACCGGTGTGGGGCGCAAACGAGTGCCTCCCAATTGAAACCTTCTTCACGGGCACGGGTCTAGTCAAAGACCGCAGGCGGCTTTGTGAATACCCTTTTGCGGAGATCGGCAATGAACAACAAGACCGTACGCGGGGCGCGGCGAGGCGTATTGCTCGTCTGCTGTCTGGCGGCAAGCTTCGCGGCCATGGGCGCCTCGCTCAAGTCCCTGACCGTCTGCGCCGATCCCGGCAACATGCCCTTGTCCAATCAAAAGGGTGACGGCTTCGAGAACAAAATTGCGCAAGTGATCGGCGCCGCGCTGGGCACGGGAGTGCAGTACTACTGGCGGCCTTCGATCGAACGCGGGCTCATGCGCACGACATTGAGCGAGGGTAATTGCGATCTGTGGCTGGACATGGCATCCGACACCGAAGGAGCCGCGGTCCTGTCTCCCTTGTACCGCTCCACCTTCGTTCTGGTTTATCGCAGCGACAAGGGCATCGATATCAAGAGTCTGGACGATCCGGTGTTGAAGAAGCTGCGCATCGGAGTGTTCCAAGTCTCTGCCATGCGGACAGCCTTATCGGAGCACCACATCGTCGACAACACCGTGATTCATTATCTGAGTCACAACGCCGACATCGAGGATGCCAATCGGCCTTCGTATCAGATTCAGCAAGTGATCGACGGTACCCTGGACGTCGCCGCGGCTTGGGGCCCGATGGCGGGATACTACAAGAACGTGCTGCATGCGCCGTTGACGATCCTGCCGGCCAATCTGATGGAAGATCAAGTGCCCATGGAATTCGATATGACCCTCGCGGTGCCGCGCGGGCGGCCGGATATCAAAGCGGCCGTCGAAGCGGCAGTGGCGGAGCACCGGAACGATATACGTCAGATCCTCGTCGACTTCGGCGTACCCTTGATCAAGTGCGACGAATGCACCGTGTCCGGCGACCTGCCTTCGCATGGCCCTTACAAGGCGCCTACACCTAAGGTGCAAACGGCCGCGGAGACCGCAAAAATTCATGCGGCCAGAATGGCCGATCTCAAGAAATGGCTGGCTCAGGGCGCAAATCCCGACGATGAATTGAACAACGCCATCGTCGCCGACGACGTCGATCGCGTGGGCTACCTGCTGACGCACGGAGCACATGCCAACTCGCAGGATGGCGACGGTTACACGCCCCTGATCAGCGCTATCCGCTCGGGTTTCGTCGGAGTCGCGACCTATCTGGTCGAGCACCAGGCCGACGCGAATCTGACCGATCGCAGCGGTTGGACGCCCCTCATGTGGGCAACGTGGGGGGATAATCCGGCGCTGGTCAGCATGCTGCTTGCGCACCACGCAAAACTCGATGCGACGGACAATGACGGCTTGACGCCGCTGGGTATCGCCGCGCAGAACGGCAAAGTCAAGGCGGCGCGGGTGCTGCTGGACGCCGGTGCCGATGTCAACGCACCCATCGCGAAAGGCGGATACACACCCTTGATGCTGGCGTCGATTTCCGGCTCGAACGAACTCGCGGCCACGCTGATCGAGCGCGGCGCAAAAGTGGACGCCGCCAATCCAGGAGGCCTCACCGCTTTGATGATCGCCGCCGCCGGCAATCGTTCGACCATTGCCGGGTTGCTGCTGAAATCGGGCGCCGACGTCAATGCACGCAGCGAGGACGGCCGCACGGCGCTCAGCATCGCCCAGGCCAACAACAGCGACGCCGTCATCAAGATCCTCGAAGCGGCCGCCGAGCGCAGCGCCGCCAAGTCAGGTTGAAATAAATCAGGTCAGAAGGAGAGACGTAGTGAGACGACGAGTTCTTGTTGTGGGCATGATTGCGGTATTTGCCGGCGTGACGGCGCTCTGCACCCTCGGCAGGGTGTGGGCAGACGACGCGCCAGCAGCGGTGGACTACACCAAGATCCCGCCGCTGGATCTTGTAAAAAATACACCGCAAGGCAAGCTCACGAACCCCTACAAGGACACCCAAACCGACATCGTTGCCCAAGGGGGGCAGTTCATGTTGAGCTATTCCTGCAGCGGTTGCCACGGAGGGGGAGGAGGAGGAGGAATGTGTCCTCCGCTGACCAACGACATCTGGGTCTACGGCGGTGATGACGACACCTTATTTCGGCTCGTCGCCTTGGGCACCGACGAACTTCAAAAGCAGGGTTATATGCGCAAGGGCCGCGAAAACGTCGTCGGCCCCATGCCGCCTTTCGGCGCCATCATCAAGAGCGCCGACGACCTCTGGAAAATCTTGGCCTTCGTGCGTTCGAAATACAGCGGCGATCCCGCGTACAAATTTGGGACCCCTCCCGATCAGCAGTAAATGTTGCGGTGCAGATTGCGCGATGTGGGCAAAGGGGCCAGGCTTTATATGGGGTGGCTGGCCCTTCGCGAGGGCGCAGCGTACTGCGGACTTTCCGCAATATGCGAGAAGGTCGTTTGAGCAGGGATATCGGGGGATGTCATGACGAATCTAAATCTCGCCACGAGTCACGCGTCGCGCATTCTTCATGTCGTCCAGAACGGACTCCAACCCGCCGGAATCGAGCCGCACGTCACGCGCTCCTGGTATCGGTGTCTTCGGGAATACCGCATCGAACCCTCGGCCCCGCGCCAAAATACCGTGCTCAATTCCCAATCCCTCAAGGAATTGCAGCAACGGATGGGAGAGCTGCTCCCGGTCGCGCGCGCGGAGATGGAGAGTCTCTACGAACAGATCGCCGGATCGGGATTCGCGGTCATCTTGACCGATACGCAAGGTGTCGTGCTGACGACCATCACCGACCCCGCCTTGCAGCGCGAGTTCCGTCAGGCGGGCTTGTCGCTCGGTGCGCTTTGGGACGAACGTCACGAAGGCACCAACGGCATCGGAACCTGCCTCGCCGAAGGATGTCCCGTCACCGTACACCGGGAAGAGCATTTCCGCGGATACAACCTGTCTTTGTCGTGCTCAGGCGCGCCGATTGTGGATCCGCACGGCTCGATCATCGCGGTGCTCGATGCGTCCACGGCAAATTCCAGCGACAGCCGGCTGATCCAGCGCCATACGATGGCTCTGGTCAACATGTCGGCGCACCTCATTTCTCGCTGGAACTTTCTGAATGAGTTCAGTCAATCCTGGATCCTGCGCTTCCACAGCAGACCCGAATTCGTCGGACTGTTGCACGAGGCACTGGTTGCGATAGACGGCGCCGGCAAAATTCTGGCGGTCAACGAGAGTGCGCTTCTGCAGCTGGGCTGTTCGACGCGCAAGGCGCTGATCGGCGAGCCGATCGAAACGTTTTTCCAGTTCGACTTTGCAACGCTGGAACGGCGTGCGCAATTCGAACCGAGTACGATTTGGCCGGTGCGGGATCTGGCGCACGGGCGGCGGTTCTTCGCGATCGCGCGGGCGCCGCTGCGCCCGGCGGCACGAACCTTGGAGTTGGCCGCGCCGAACTCGGTTCCCGAAACTGCCGAGGACACGCAGCGCAGAAGCGGCCAACACCATGTCGGTGAAGACTCGCAAATGCGCAAGAACCTGACCTTCGGCAGGCAGCTGTTCGCGAAGCAGGTGCCCATCCTGCTGCAGGGCGCGACCGGCACCGGCAAGGAAGCGTTCGCCAAGGCCTTGCATCACAGCGGCCTGTGGTTCGACAAGCCATTCGTCACCGTCAATTGCGCCGCCATCCCGGAGAGCCTGATCGAGAGCGAGTTGTTCGGTTACACGCGCGGCGCATTCACGGGCGCGGTGAAGGAAGGCCGGGTCGGAAAGATTCTGCAATCCAACGGCGGGACGTTGTTCCTCGACGAAATCGGCGACATGCCCTTGATGCTGCAGACTCGCCTGCTGCGGGTGATCGAAGAGCGCGAAGTCGTTCCGCTCGGGAGCGATCAAGCCATTCCGGTCAATTTGCATGTGATCAGCGCGACGCATCGCGACATCAGTCAGATGATTCAGGACGGCGAATTTCGCGAGGATCTCTACTACCGCTTGAACGGCATCACCTTGCACCTTCCGCTGCTGCGCGATCGCAGCGACAAGGCGGATCTGATCCGCACGCTGCTGCAGGAAGAGAACGCCGGCCAGGAATCGATCGAGATCGCCGAAGACGCCTTCCACAAGCTGCTGGACTATTCTTGGCCCGGCAATATCCGTCAGCTGCGCAATGCGTTGCGAACCGCTTCGGCGCTGTGCCGCGACGGAATCATTCGCCTGTCGAATCTGCCTCAGGAAATTCTCCACACCCACGCAAGCGCGCACCCGACGGCTCCGCCGGGCGCCGCCGCAAACGTCGAGTCCGCGGCGACGACGATGAACCTGCCGTCCGCCGCGTTGCGCGACGCCGAGTGCGCGGCCCTATTGAGGGAACTCGAACGAATGCACTGGAACATCAGCCGCACGGCGCAGGCGTTGGGTATCAGCCGCAATACGCTGTACCGTAAGATTCACAAACACAACATCGTTCTCGAGCAATGACCAGCCGCAAGCTTGGCGCGGCGCTGCCTCGGAGCCTGCGGGCTCCTGGGGCAGCGCCGCGCGTCGCGCCGCTTCAGGAAATCCCGAGTTAGGCTTTGAGAACGCCCGACAGCTTGGCCGCGTTCGTTGCGATGGCGTCCATCAACGGCGGATTCAAGCAGTCATAAGGCTCCAGTCCCAGCTCCTTGAGCCGACCGCGTACCGCGCCCATGTTCGCCGGATTCGCGCCCGCCTCGATGATCGAGGAGACGAAGGCGGCGAATCCCGGCGCAGCCCAACCCGTTTCGGTGGACAATTCCGGGTGAACGAAGTCGAGACCGTAAAACGCGTGCTTGTCGTTCTCGATACGGCCATACATGTGGACGCCGCACACTTTGCATGCATGACGTTGAATGGTCTTGGACGGATCGACGATGCCAAGCTTGTCGCCGTTCTGCGTGACTTTCACCTTGTCCTTCGACACGACCGCGATCATCGCGAACAGCACGCCCTTCGGTCTCCAGCACTGGGTGCAGCCGCAGACATGGTTGTGCGCCACCTGCGCGCCGATGGATACCTTGACGGGCCTGTCCGTGCATTTACAGGTCAGGGTTCCCCCCGCGAAATCCTTCGATCCCTGCTTGACGCCGCTGTCGACCGACGGATGAATTGAAACTGCCATGATTCTTCCTCCCACTATTGTTCACATACAGCCGTTGACACGGCATCTCTCGATCAATACTTGATCACTGAACGAATAACCTTACCCGCGTGCATCAACTCGAAGGCATCGTTGATCTCATCCAATGGCAGCACTTCGGTGATCATCTCATCGATCTTGATCTGGCCGTCGAGGTAGCGGTCCACGTATCCCGGCAATTGCGAGCGGCCCTTGACGCCCCCGAATGCAGAGCCGCGCCAGACGCGACCGGTAACCAATTGGAACGGACGAGTCGATATTTCCTGACCTGCCCCTGCGACGCCGATGATAACCGATTCGCCCCATCCCTTGTGACAACACTCCAACGCCGATCGCATCACATGAACGTTGCCGATGCACTCGAAGGAGTAGTCGACGCCGCCGTTGGTCAGGTCGACGATGACCTGCTGAACGGGCTTGTCGTAGTCTTTCGGGTTGACATAGTCGGTCGCGCCGAACGCCTTGGCCATGGTCCATTTGCTCGGGTTGAGGTCGACGGCGATGATGCGCGAGGCCTTGGCCATTACCGCTCCCTGCACGACGGACAAGCCGATGCCGCCGAGACCGAATACCGCCACCGTCGAACCCGGTGTGACTTTCGCGGTATTCAGCACCGCTCCGATGCCGGTCGTGATGCCGCAGCCGAGCAGGCATACTTTGTCGAGCGGCGCCTTCGGATTGATTTTCGCCACCGAAATCTCCGGCAGCACGGTGTATTCGGAAAATGTGCTGGTACCCATGTAGTGCAATATGGGTTTGCCGTTGAAGGAAAAGCGCGAGGTGCCATCCGGCATCACGCCCTTGCCCTGGGTTATGCGGATTCTCTGGCACAAATTAGTCTTGCCGGACAGGCAGAACTCGCAGGTTCCGCATTCGGGGGTATACAGCGGAATCACATGATCGCCGGCTTTGACGCTGGTTACGCCGGCGCCGACTTCCTGCACGATGCCGCCGCCTTCATGACCCAGTATCACCGGGAACAGTCCCTCCGGATCGGCGCCCGACAGCGTGAACGCATCGGTATGGCATACGCCCGTCGCGACGATGCGTACCAGAACCTCACCCGCTTTGGGTCCGGCCAGATCGACTTCCTCGATGCTCAGCGGTTTATCGGCTTCCCAGGCAACAGCCGCTCTCGTCTTCATGAATTTGAGCTCCTACGCTTCTTGGTGGTTATCGACAAGCAGCAAGCGTGCCAGTCCACCCTCGAGCGCAGAACATTGATCGATCAATTACTTGCGACGTGCGATACGACGCGGAAAAGCGCCTGCGTCGCTTGGTGTTTCTGATCCGCTACAGTTTGTGCTTCAAAAATGTAGCAGCGATGCCGCCGGCGACGGCATACGCCATGGCGGTCACGCGTTTTGACGCCTGTATCTAATCCAACACAGAGTGCGACAAATCTGCGCCTCGGGCGTGACACTGAATGCGCAGACTTGGGCGTAGCGGCGGCCATCATTTGCGCCAAAGCCACAGAGGGCAGGCGTTGTGCGAAGTGCAAGCGCCTGCCGGGCGCGCGCCGGCGACAGGCGCCAAGGCGATTCGCACGCGGGCGCGGGGAATCACCCTCCGTTGCACAATTGGTACGTCTCTTGCAGACACTCACTCTAGGCTTCACCCGGCGCCAGGCGGCGTTTGGCGAGCGGGAAAGCTGCGGTCGGCTGCGGGCAACACCCTGCCGCAGCCTCGACGTCACGACAAAGAACTCGAAACGGAGGGGAGTTTTCATGAATACGCGTACCAAGCTTGCGATCGTAGCCGGCGCCGCGATTTGGATGGTTCCGAAGGCGTTCGCCGGAATCGATATTACCGCCGGTGATTGGAAGGTAGATTTCGCCGGCAATGTCAATGCGTTCTACGTCGGTGCGAATTGCGACAACGGCACCAACACGGCGGTAATCGGCGGCCTTGCCTGCACCGGCGATCATTCCACCGCGGTGCGTAACGGTTTGCTGCCTGCGGCCCTGGTGTTCAGTGCCACCACGCGGCAATCCGATTTCGACATCGACGTGACCGTCGGATTTTATCCCGGCATCAACAGTTCGGCGGCGGCGGGCGTCAACGGTGCAGGTCAGCCTTCTGCATTGGCGACACCCGGCATCGACGCACGCCAGGTCTATTTCACCTTCGGCGATGCCAGTTGGGGCACGGTGAAATTGGGACGCGACATCGGTATCTTCGGCAAAGACGCGATCCTCGACGACATGACGCTGCTCGGAGTCGGTACTGCCGGGCCGACCAATGTCGCACCCAGCAATACCAGCCTCGGCCGCATCGGTATCGGCTACATTTACACCGACTGGGAGCCGCAGATTACCTATACGACGCCGACCTACATGGGATTCAGCGGATCGGCCGGCGTTTTCCAACCTCTGAATGCAGCGGGCTACACTTCGCACAATTCGCCGCAGTTTCAGGCTGGTGGCAGTTACGCGTGGGGAGACCCGAAAACCGACATTCTGACCGGCAAGGTCTGGGTCGACGTCGTAACCCAGGAATTGAAGGCCAATTCCGCTGCGATCGCCGGCAATAACGCAGCGGGAATATCCTCCAGCTTCCGGGGCACGGAATTCGACGCCGGCGTCAAAGTCGATTACGCGGCCTTCGAGGGAGTGCTGTACGGATACACCGGCAAAGGTGTCGGCACCACGGGTCTCTACATATTGCCCACGTCCGCGTCCGGCTCTAAGCGCAAGTCCGACGGCGGCTACATACAGGCGACCTACAAATTCGACAAGCTCAAAGTCGGCCTCAGCTACGGCATATCGGATCTGAAGCTCGCCGATGATGAAAATCCGGGTCAGGTAAACGCAAACCCTCTGCTGCTCAAGCGCAACTCGTCGGGCGTTCTCGGGTTCTATTACAGCCTGACGAAGAGCGTGACCCTGGTCGGCGAATACGTCGATTCCAAGGCCAAGGCCTGGGGCGGCAATTCGGCGACTGAAAAGGATTACGTGATCGGCGGCATTATTTTCTTCTGATCCAGGGGCGATGTAAGTCACGGCGGTGGCGGAATCGGCGACGCAGTGATTGCATCGCCGATTTTCGTCGCTGATACCGCGGCACCGAAAAAATCGGCATTGTATTCAACGGGCGCGCGGGCGAGTATTATCGCCCAAAGAGAAATATTCCCTGGCTCAGGTCTCCCTAGCATGTGGCGCTACTGCGCTGTCATTTCCCTCGTTGGGACATTCGCCGGCTGCGTCCAATATCACGCGGCGCCGCTCGAGCCGGAGCATAGCGTCGATGAGTTTGCGGCGCGCCGGCTCACCGAAATTCAATTGCGCGACGAGATCCTCCGCCTGATGCCGCAAACGGCGGCGACGTGGCCGCCGCGCGAATGGGACCGTGCCGAATTGCTGGCGGTCGCGCTGACGCAGAACCCGCAACTGGCGGTGGCCAGGGCGGAGGTACGAGCGGCGCTTTCGCACGAGATCACCGCGGCGGAAGCGCCCAACCCCGATCTGATTCTGCAGTCGGAATATGCACGGCATGATTCCCACCCCTGGCTGTACGGCGTCAGCCTGAATTGGCTGTTGCGTTCGTCCGAGCGCCGCCGCTTGGACAGCGACATCGCGAGACTCGATACCGGCAATGCGCGTTTGCAGCTGATGGATCACGCATGGGCCGTGCGCAGCGCGTTGGCCGCGGCGCTGTCCGATTGGGAGAGCGGGCGCCGCTCCTTAAGTCTGCTCGCGCGGCTGGCGGTGGCGCAGGACCGGCTGGTCGCCCTCGAGGAACGAAGGGTGCACGCCGGCGAGGATGCGCCCAGCGAGCTTCTGACCAGTGAGCAGGCGCGGATCCAGATACAGCGGCAGGACGCAGAATTGCGCGAAGAGGTGGATGCGGCCCAGGCCGCCGCGGCCAGAGCCTTGGGTCTGCCGCCGCAGGCACTGGACGGCGTGACGTTCGTGTGGCCGGACTGGGGCGAGCCGCCGCCCGTGGATGAGGATACGCGCCGCGAAACACGCGAGGAGGCCCTCCTGTCGCGCGCCGATCTCGGGCAGGCGATGGTTACGTACGCGGCCGCGGAAGCCAAGCTGCAGCTATCGGTCGCGCGCCAGTATCCACAACTCGTGCTCTCGCCGGGCTACTACTGGGATCACGGCATCGCCAAGTTTCCTTTCGACGTGGGCTTCACGCTGCCCTTGAATCGCAACAAGGGCGAGATCGCCGAGGCGCACGCCGGCCGCGAACTGGCCGGACAGCGCATGCTCGCGCTCCAAGCGGACATTTATGGGGCGATCGTCGCCGCGGAACGGGCGGAGCACATCGCCCGCGCCAGCGTCGACGCGGCGGAGCGGCAGCTGGAGGCGGTGCGGCGACAAAAGCGAACGGCTGACCTTGGCTTCAGTTTGGGCGCGGCGGATGCAGAGGATCAAGTCGTCGCGGAAATCCTCGTCATGCGAGCCGAGCTCGAGGTGGTGCAGATGCGCGCGCAGCTGCAGAGCTCGCGCAACAATCTCGAGGATGTGCTGCACGCGCCTCTGTCGGGCCCGGAACTTGCCCTGGCGAAATCCATGTCGTCGATCGTTGCGGGAGCCGGTTCGTGAAAGTGCGCGCGCCGCGCGCCCTGCTAGTTCTTTGCTGTGCGCTGCTCTGCTTGCCGGCGATCGCGATCGGCGATGAAGACGACGAGGCCGCCGACTCGAGCCGACGATCCGCGCGGCCCACCATAAGCCGCGGGCAGCAGCGCGCGGCCGGCATTGCGGTCGCGCATCCTCTCGCCGCGAAGGCGCCGGAACGCATCGAGGGGCTGGGTCTGGTCCTGGATGCGACCACGCTGGTATCCGATATGGGTGAAACCACCACGGCCACTGTCGCGGAACGCTCCGCGTCGGCCGAGCTTGCGCGATTACGCGCACTCTACGAGGGCGGCGCCGGAGCTTCACTCAAGATGCTTGAAGCGGCGCAGGCGGATCAGGCGAAAGCGCAGGCACAGGCGCAAATCGCGGCGGCGCGGTTCGCTTTGCGTTGGGGGCCGTTGGCCGCGTTGCCGATCGACGCACGCCGGAAAGTGATCGAGGCGTCGACGAGCGGCCGCAGTCTGCTGCTGCGCGCCGATCTGCCGGGCCGGCATACCCTCGGCGCCAGCCCGAGCAAGGCCGTGCTGGATGTGGACGGCATCCAGGTTCCGGGCCGCGTGCTCGGGATACTGCGGGAAACGACCGAATTGCAGAGCGTCGGTCTGTTGATCGAAGTGTCGAGCGCACCCGGCGGACTCGGTGCGGGCGCCCGTGTGCCGGTTGCCGTGTTGACCGCAGAGCGCAACGGATTCCCTACGGCGATGGTTGGCTGGTCGAAGGCGTTGATGACGATGACAACATCGTGGTGCATGGGGCGGGCGTTTTGTGGTCGCTGCAGGGAGTGGGCGCCCAGCAGATTGATGACGACGACTAGGACGCAACGCAATGCTTGCCGCCATCGTTCGCGCCTCCCTGCGCAATCCCCGCATTGTCACCGCGCTCACGTGCCTGATCGCCACGCTGGGTTTCGCCGCACTGGTGGCGGCGCGGTTCGACGTGTTTCCGGATTTCGCCCCTCCCCATGTGCTGGTGCAGACCGAGGCGCCGGGCCTCGATGCGACTCAGGTAGAGGCGCTGGTCACGCGGCCGCTGGAGGGCTTGCTCGCCGGCACGGAGAATGTGAAGACGGTTCGCTCGACCTCGAGCCAAGGCCTCTCCGCGATCCAAGTGGTGTTCGAGCGCCGCGGCGATCCGTACCGCCAGCGTCAAGTCGTTACCGAGCGTCTGGCCGAGTTTGCCGGCGTGCTTCCACAGGGTGTCGGGGCTCCGCTGTTGTCGCCATTGAGCTCCTCGATGGAATACCTGGTGCATTTCGGCTACACCAGCGATCGGCTCTCGCCGGTGGAGTTGCGCGATGTGGTGCAATGGATCGTCAAGCCGCAAATTCTGGCGGTGCCCGGCGTGGCGCAGGCGCAGATCTTCGGCGGCGAGGTGCGCGAGCGGCAGATTGAAATCGATCCGGCAAAGCTCGCCGCGGCCGGGTTCGTTCTCGACGATGTCCTGGCCACCGCCAGGCGCGCGACCGCTCTGATCGGCGGCGGTTATCTCGAAACGCCCACCCAACGCATCGTCATCCGAGCCCAGGCCCCCGGCGCCACGCTAGACGCGCTGGCGCAGGCGATGGTCGGCACGCGCGGCGGCTTGCCCGTACGTTTGGGCGATGTCGCCAGTGTGCACGAAGGCGCCGAGCCGCGCTTCGGCGATGCCTTGATCGCCGGTAAGCCGGGGATACTCATCGAAACCTCGACCCAATTCGGCGCCAACACTCTCGAAGTGACGCGGGCGCTCGAACTCAGGCTCGATGCGCTCGCGCCGGCGCTGGCCAAGCAGGGAGTGCAATACCATCCGGCGCTGCTGCGGCCGGCCAGTTTCATCGAAAGCGCGATCGAGAAACTGCGAAATTCTCTGGCAATAGGCGCCGTGCTCGTGGTCGCGCTCTTGTTGATCACCTTACGCGACTGGCGCGGCGCATTGGTGTCCTTCAGCGCGATCCCGCTCGCCCTGCTGACGACGGTGTGGATTCTCGAAGCTGCGGGGTTGAGCCTCAACACCATGACGATCGGCGGTCTCGTGGTCGCGCTCGGCGTGGTCGTCGACGATGCCGTCATCGACGTCGAAAATATTCTCCGCCGCCGCCGCGCCGCCGCGCGCGATGTGGATATCGGCGATTTACTCATCGGCGCCTCGCTCGAGGTGCGGCGGCCGGTGTTCTATGCGACAGCGGCGGTGGCGGTGGCGTTTCTGCCCATCGTGCTGATGTCCGGATTGCAGGGCGCATTTTTTCGTCCATTGTCGATCTCGTTCCTGCTCGCGGTAGGGCTGTCTTTGCTGGTCGCCATGAGCGCGACGCCGGCGTTGTGCGCGCTCGCCATGGCGCGGCATATCCCGAAGCCCGAAGCGGCGTTTCTGCAGCGCCTGAAGCGCCGGCAGCTGCGCGCGATCGTATGGCTGAATGCGCGGCCGCGTGCGCTCGTCGCGATCGTCGTTGCAAGCGGCGTCGCCGGCATCATTCTTCTGCCCTTGCTGGGTGCGCGATTGCTGCCGGATTTCCGTGAAAACTACTTGATCGCGCACGCATCGCTGCGTCCCGGAATTTCGCTGACCGAAACCACCCGCGTCGGCGAACAGATCTCCAGGGGACTCATCGCCATTCCCGGCGTCAAAAGCGTCGCCGAGCAGATCGGCCGCGCCGAGAACGGACAGGATCCCGACGCACCGAACAAGAGCGAGTTCGAGGTGCAGATCGATCCGCGCCAAGGTCACAGCGCGAGCGAGATCGATGCCGCCATCCGCGATGTGTTCGATGAATTTCCGAACCAGCTCGTGGAAATCTATTCGGTGCTGGCCGAACGCATCGGTGAAACCCTGTCCGGGGAGTCCGCGCCGTTTTCGACCAGCGTGATCGGTTCCGATCTCGATGCCGACGATCTCGTCGGGGCGCAGATCGTCGAGGTGTTGCAGCACCTGCCCGATAGCGGCAACGTACGCCTCACGGTCCCGCCGCGCCAGGTGGAGATGCATCTGGAATTGCTGCCGGAGCAGCTGGCCATCTACGGGTTGCAGGCGGCGGATGTGCTGCAGACGGTGAATGCGGCCTATCACGGAAGTGTAGCAGCCGAACTCAACCAGGCGGATCGCAGCATACCGGTGGCCGTGCGCATCGCTCACGCCGGCACCGATCCGCGCGCGGTGGGCGCGCTGTTGCTGCGCGGACGGGATGGCGCGCTGACGCCGCTGTCCTCGGTTGCCAGAATCACCATGCCCTTGTCGCGCAGTCTGGTCGATCACCAGGACGGGCTGCGGCGGCAGATCGTCGTCGCATCGCCGAAG
>WNFI01147913.1_pt1 | contig 13756 bp, 12 predicted proteins | sample 5400471 | NCBI WGS metagenome assembly WNFI01 (sample SAMN13153348, study PRJNA577476) | soil metagenome | isolation source: 100 cm saprolite on Douglas fir-dominated hillslope | place: USA:California | collected 2013-09-17 | reverse complement strand
TGACCCTTTGACGCCCCCGCCGCTGCCCAGCCGCATCGCCAATCCCTTCTAGGCCTGCCAACCATATCGACATAGACTCACAAGCTCTCAGCATGAGGGCGTTTTCGTCTTGAAAGGAGCCTCGTCCTGAGGAGCCCCGCGTTGCGCGGGGCGTCTCGAAGGACTACTCCGCCGCCGTCGCGTCGATCTCGTCGATCGGCCCGGTGGCGATGCAGTCGGCCGGCAGCCGCACCGTGATCGTGGTGCCCTCGCCCGGCTGGCTGGTGATGGTGAGCTCGCCGCCGAGCAGGTCGACGAAGGCGCGGCACAGCGGCAGGCCGAGGCCGGTGCCGGCCTGCTTGCGGGCGATGAAATTCGACACGTTGCTGAACGGCTTCACGATCTTGTCGATCTCGCCCGCCTCGATGCCGATGCCGGTGTCGAGCACGATGATCGTGATCCCGCCCTCGGGACTGGGCGATGCCGCCACCGCGACGACGCCGCCGGTCGCGGTGAACTTGATGCCGTTGGCGACAAGGTTCAGCAGGATCTGCCGCATCACGCGCCGGTCGCTATAGAGCGCCGGCACGTCGGCGGGCACGTCGCGCTTGAGCTCGATGCCGCGCAGCTCCGCCTCGGGGGCGGCCAGGCGCCCGATATCGTCCAGCAACTCGTCGAGCGAGAAGCGTTCGCGCGCCAGATCCCACCGTCCCGCCGAGACCTTGGCCAGATCCAGAATGTTGTTGACCACCGACAGCAGGTGCTGGCCGCTGTGGTGGATGTCGTGGCTGTACTCCCGGTAACGCTTGTCGAGCGGACCGAAGACCTCGCGCGCCAGGATTTCGGAGAAGCCGATGATCGCGTTCAAGGGCGTGCGCAGCTCGTGGCTGGTGTGCGCGAGAAACACCGATTTGTTGCGCTCGGCCTCTTCGGCGCGCAGCCGCGCCTGCCGCGCTTCGTCGTACGCCGCCTGCAACGCGGCCGCCCGTGGGCCCTCCCGCGCCATGGCGGAGATGACCGCCCAGGCGAGCAGCACCACCAGCACCGTGAAGACGCCGCCGCCGATCAACCGGTATTGCGCCAAGCGGCGCCAGGGTGCCAGCTCGCGGGCGAGATCGACCCGGGCGAATACGGCGCCGGCTATCGACTTGAGCGGCACGTAGCTCCCGACCTGCCCCGCCGCGTCGGCGAATTTCACGTCCACCGGCTGGTCTGGCCGGGGAGCCGGATCGGCGACCGGCAAGTCAGCCTCGTCCCCGCCGATCGTCGTGTCGCGCCACTGCCGCACCATCTCGCGGTCGTGGTCGACGCGGCGGGCGGAATTGACCGCCGCCGACGGCTCGCTGACCAGGATCGAGCCGTCGCCAAGCGCGATCACGGCCGCGTCGACATTGAGGGAGCGCATGAAACCGCTGAAATAATCCGGCCGCAGGCTGCCGATCACGACACCCGCGAAGGCGCCGCCGGCGTCGTCGAGCCGCAGGCTGATCGGAATGGCCCAGGTGTCGTCGAGCCGCGTGACCAGCGGCGGCGACACCAGCAGCCCCGGCGACACGTGGTTTCGGTGCCAGGCGAAATAGCTGCGGTCCGCGACATTCGCCGGCGGGCCCGCCGGCTCGCGGGCGCTCGCGACCACGTCCCCCGCCTTGTCGACGATCGCAAGCCCGTTGAAGATCGGTATCATGGCGACGGTGCGGCGCAGGATGTCTTTCGCCGCAATGCGGTCCAGCACCGGGGCGACCCCGGACGTGCCGGCCGTGGAGTCGAACTGCCGCAGCGCTAAAGCCGCGGAGCCAAACGCCGAATCGACAAACGTGCCGAACACGACGGCGCGCGTGTGGACGCGCTCGGCCGCCGCCACGACGAGGCGTTCCCGCTCACCCTGAATCTCGGCGACGATCAGTGCCCACCCGGCGGCGACGAGCGCCAATGCGCCGCAGCCAACCAGCCAGACTCGGGACCGTGGGGACATCGCCCGGCATTATAAGGACTCTCAGCAGCGGCAACACCCGGCGTGATGCGGCTGCGGCTGACACGGCCAGCGGCGGCTGGTAGAACCACGGATCAACCGGACGCCGAGGAGACGCCCATGGCCGCCAAGCCGCAGATCGTGGCACTCGAAGAGCACTATCTCGACCCCGACATCAAGGCGCGCTTCACCGGCGCCGACGCCACCAAGGCGCCGCCGATCGCCCAGCGCCTGGACGACCTCGGCGAGCTGCGCCTGCGCGACATGGACGAGGCCGGGATCGACATCCAGGTGCTGTCGCACGGCGCTCCGTCGGTCCAGAAAGTGGATCCGGAAAGCGCCGTCCGGCTGGCCCGCCAGGCGAACGACCGGCTGCACGCGGCGGTGCGGGCCCACCCGAGCCGCTTTGCGGCCTTCGCCTGCCTGCCGACCCCCGACCCGAAGGCCGCCGCCGACGAGCTCGAGCGCTGCGTGTCGAAGCTCGGCTTCAAGGGCGCCATGATCCACGGCCTGACCAACGGCACGCTGTTCTTCGACGACAAGCGCTTCTGGCCGGTGTTCGAGCGCGCCCAGGCGCTCGACGTGCCGCTCTACATGCACCCCGCCGTCCCCCATCCGGCGGTGATCGACGCCTACTACAAGGACTACGCCCAGGACTGGCCGATGCTGCTCCGCGCCGCCTGGGGCTTCACGGTCGAGACCGCGACCCAGGGCATCCGGCTGGTGCTGAGCGGCGTGTTCGACGCCTATCCCAAGACCAAGATCATCCTCGGCCATCTCGGCGAATCACTGCCGTTCATGGTGTGGCGCATCGACCAGGCGCTGGGGCGCGAGAAGAAGGGCCGCAAGGGCTTCCGCGAGTATTTCTGCGAGCATTTCTGGATCACGACCAGCGGCTTCTTCTCCGATCCGGCACTGCTGTGCAGCGTGATGGAGATGGGCGCCGACCGCATCATGTTCTCGGTCGACTATCCGTTCGTCGAGAACCTGCCGGGTGTCAAATGGGTCGAGCGCATCCCGCTGTCGGCCGAGGACAAAGCGAAGATCATGAGCGGCAATGCGAAGCGTCTGCTGAAGCTCTAGCAGGCGCCTCCGCGAAGGAGGCTTACATGGGCCTGAGGCGTCTGTCGTTGTGGTCGTGCGCGGCCGTGGTGGCGGCGCAGCTGGGCTCGGTGTCCACGCCGTCCGCCGCGGCCGAGGACCTCTCGTTGTGGCAGGCCTACGATCAGACGCTGAAGCGCGCGAAATACGTCGACCTTACGCACACCATCGCGCCGGACATCCCGGTGTGGGCCGGGTTCGGCCCGTCGCGGTTCCTGCCGGCGGTCGATCCGAAGACCGGCAAGGCCTACAGCTACAAGGACGACGGCTTCGAAGCCACGCATTACGACCTGGCGACCGACCAGCTCGGCACGCAGCTCGATCCGCCGGCGCACTGGGCGCCGGAATATCCGTCGATCGACGAGCTGCCGGCGACCTACACGCTGCGGCCGCTGGTCGTCATCTCGATCGTCGAACAGGTCAAGAAAGATCCCGGCTACCATCTGAGCGTGGCCGACGTGCTGGCGTGGGAGAAGGCGCACGGCCGGGTCCCCGAGGGATCGGTCGTGTTCGTGCGCTCCGACTGGTCGAAGGACTGGCCCGATCAGACACTGTCGACGCGCACCCCGTTTCCCGGCGTCAGCCTGGACGCGCTGAAGTTCCTGCACCAGGAGCGCCACATCCTGTTCCACGGCCACGAGCCGCTCGACACGGACACGACGCCGACGCTCGAAGGCGAGGCCTGGCTGATGCACAACGGCTACACCCAGGCCGAGGGTGTGGCGCATCTCGACCAGGCGCCGGAGGCCGGGGCGCTGGTGGCGATCGGCTATCCAAAGCTCAAGGGCGGTACGGGCGGCTATGCCCGGTTCGTCGCGATCTGCCCGCCCGATTGGCCGTACGGGGTGCGCATCGGCGAGACGCCGGACGCGCCGCTGCCGAAATCCGACCGCCCGCTGCACTGGGACGACAAGACGGGCGCGCGCGTCAGGTGAACCAGTAACCTCCCCGGGGGGAGAGGTCGGCGCGAAGCGCCGGGTGAGGGGAAACGTCACCGTGCCGCGGTGATAGCAACCAGCGCGACGCTGAAACCGTGCCCCTCACCCGCTCGCTACCGCTCGCGACCTCTCCCGACGGGAGAGGTGAATTGCGCGTCACTTAAACTCCGCCACCTTGTTCAGGTAGAATTTCCGCATGTCCGGGCGGTAGCGCTCCATCATTTCCTTGTTGAGATCGAGCGGCGGCTTGGCGTCGGCGGGCAGCACCGCGAAATACTTGATCTGCTCCGTCTGCTGCTCGAACTCGGCGCGCGCCTTCTGACGCAGCTCCGGCGTGGTCAGCAGATCGATCAGCGACGCCGCCATCACCTTGGCGCCGGCGACCATGCCTTTGTGCGCGATGCTCATGGTCGGCGTCACCGCGGCCTGCCAGTTGTGATACTGGATGCCGGGCACGCTCGCCGGGAACGCGATGGCGCCGGTCGGAACGACCCAGGTGACGTCGCCGTTGTCGTTCGACGACGCCGATTGCGGACGGCCGCCGAGCGGCACCGGCTTCGGCGCCAGGCCGACCTGCGGCACGCCCACCGAGGCCTGGAACTTCTTGGCGAAGGCCTGCTCGTCGTCGCTCCATTTCGGGTTGCCGATCGCCTCGATATTGGCCTGGATCGCCTCGCCGATGGCGCGGTTGGCGAGCTGCGGCCACGCCGCGGCGTCGATCTTGTATTCGTAGGTGGTGCCGGTCATCAGCGAGGCGCCTTCGGCGATCTTCACCAGCTTGTCGAACGTCGACTTCGCATCGACCATGTTGGCGTCGCGCACGAACCACCAGATCTGGCCAAGGTCGGGGATGATGTTCGGCTGGATGCCGCCGGCGGTGATGGCGCGGTGCGCCCGATAGGTCGGCTTCAGGTGTTCGCGCAGCTTGTCGAAGCCGATATCCATCAGCTCGACGGCGTCGACCGCATCCTTGCCGTCCCACGGGTTGACGGCGCCGTGCGCGGTCTTGCCGTGGAAGGTGAACTTGGCGCTGATCGCGGCGTAGTTGTATAGGCCGTAGCCGCTCGCGAAGTTCTCGCCGATATGGAGGACGATGGCGGCGTCGGTGTCCTTGAACTGGCCGGCGCGCACCAGGTACGGACGGCTGATGATCTGCTCCTCCGCCGGGCCGAAGGAGATCGCGACGGTGCCCGGGATGTTGTAGCGCTGCATGACCTGCTTGACCGCGAACGCGGCGCCGATGGCGAGCCCGCCATGCGTGTTGTGCCCTTCCATATGGCCGGGAGCGCCGGCAATGACCGGCTTGCGGTCGATGTTCTCGGGCGTCTGCGAGCCGCCGGGCAGCGCGTCGATCTCGGTGACGATCGCGACCACCGGCTTGCCGGTTCCCCAATGCGCCCAGATATTGGTCGGCATGCCCGCCCCGCCGGTCTCGACGGTGAAGCCGGCGGCCTCCAGGGTCTGCTTCAGGAACCTGGCGCTCTCCATCTCCTGCATGCCGAGCTCGCCGAAGTAGTAGAGCGAATCGCCGACCAGCGCGATCTGGTCGGCATTGCGTTCGACCACCTCGTAGGCGAGCGCCTTGCGCGCATCGGATTCGGCGGCCGCCGGCGCGCTGACGCCGGCACAGAGGCCGACCGCGGCACAGGTCAGGATCAAGGTGCGCTTGAGCATGTCATCTCCCCCATGAGGCGGGCCCGACGGCGACGCCGAAAAAAGCAGCGTAGCGGCAATAGGCGAGAGGCGCCAGCCGTGCTACCAAGCGCGCCATGTCGTGGCTGGTCTTCGCGTTCTGCGGGCCCGTTCTGTGGGCCATTTCCGTGCACTTGGACAAATATCTGGTCGACCGCTACTTCAAACAGAGCAGTGCGGCGGTCCTGCTGGTGTTCACGGCGTGGGTGGGCGTCCTGCTGCTGCCATTCATCGCCATCTACCAGCCTGCGTCTCTCGAGCTGCCGCCGGCGAGCATCGCCGTCATGACCTTGTCGGGCGTGCTCTACATGGGCGCCATGTTGTTCTACCTGCAGGCGCTGCAGGAAGAGGAGGCGTCGGTGGTGGCGCCATTCTTTCAGACCTCGCCTGTCTTCGCTTACGCGCTGGCGTATATCGTGCTTGGCGAGACCCTGTCCGGCCGGCAGGTGCTGGGCGGCGCCATGATCCTGGTCGGCGCCGTCCTGCTGTCGCTTCGCGCGGGCAACGGGCGCAAAACCACGATCAAGACGAGCCTGGTCGTGAAGATGCTCGTCTGCGCCTTCTCCTTGGCCGTCAGCTCGCTGATCTTCAAGGCGTTCGCGGTGGAAGAGGCGTTCTGGCCGACCACATTCTGGATGCTCGTCGGCGAGGCGATCTTCGGCGCGGGTCTGCTCGCCGTGCCGGATTACCGGCGGCAGTTCTTCACGCTCGTGCGCACCCATACCGTGCCGGTGCTGACGGTCAACTTCGTCAATGAGCTGATCAACCTCGGCGGCGGCCTCGGTGCCCGCTACGCGCTGATGTTCGCGCCGCTCAGCATCGTTCAGGCCATCGGCAGCACCACGACGCTCTTTGTATTCATTTTCGGCAGCCTGCTGTCACTGGTCTCGCCCGGAATCGTCCGCGAGGACCTGTCGGCGCGCAACCTGGCGCAAAAAGGCATTTCCGCGGTCCTGATCGTCGCTGGCGTGACCCTGGCCACGCGCTAGGCCGACGGATTTCGATTGGCTCTAAACAGCGGAACCCTGGCGTAATCGCGGCGTTATTGGTGCGCAACCCGCTCCCCCGCGCGCCTGCGAGGAGGCGGCGACTTCGCGCGAGGAGAGGAATACCCCATGCAACCATTCGTGACCGACGTCCAGAGAATCCGCGAGCGCGCCCGCTCCGCCATCGACCAGGGCGCCATCACGCCCGCTTACAAGGGCGACCACGAGCAGGTGGTGAAAGTCCTGAACGAGGTGCTCGCCACCGAGATCGTGTGCATGCTGCGGTACAAGCGGCACTACTACGCGGCCGACGGCATCCATTCGGAGTCGGTGAAGTCCGAGTTCCTGGAGCACGCCAAGGAAGAAGAGGAACACGCCGACTGGGTGGCCGAGCGCATCACCCAGCTGAACGGCGAGCCCGATTTCAGCCCCGAGGGGCTGGCGACGCGCAGCCACGCGGATTACGTCGAAGGCGACGACCTCGTCTCGATGATCGAGGAGGACCTGGTGGCCGAGCGCATCGCGATCGAGACCTATTCGGAGATCATCCGCTGGCTCGGCGACAACGATCCGACGACGCGGCGGCTCATCGAGCGCATCCTCGAGAAGGAAGAAGAGCACGCCGAGGACCTGGTGACGCTGATCTCGCGCCTGAAGCCGCAGCAGCACCAGTAACGCGTTCCGCGTGGCTCGCGCCGGGGCTGTGGCCCCCGGTGGAACTAACCGGCGGCCCACGGGTTTCCCGGTACGGTCCCGCGCGAACCCGATGGAGGCTTGAGCGATGGCAGAAAACGCCAGCGACGTCTTGGTGGATGTGCTCCACGACTGGGGCGTGCAGGTGGTGTTCGGCCTGCCGGGCGACGGCATCAACGGCATCATGGAGGCGCTGCGGCGGCGCCAGCAGGACATCAAGTTCGTCCAGGTCCGGCATGAGGAAGCGGCGGCCTTCATGGCCTGCGGCTATGCCAAGTGGACGGGCAAGCTGGGCGTCTGCCTCGCCACGTCGGGGCCCGGCGGGATTCATCTGCTGAACGGGTTGTACGACGCGAAGATGGATGGCGCGCCGGTGCTCGCGATCACCGGCCTGCAATTCCACGACCTCATCGACACCTACACCCAGCAGGACGTCGAGCTCGACAAGCTGTTCATGGACGTCGCCTGCTACAACGCGCGCGTGATGGGCCCGGCGCATATGGAGAACGTGGCCAACCTGGCCTGCCGCACGGCACTCGGCCGCAGAGGTGTGGCGCATATCACTGTTCCGGTCGACGTCCAGGACCAGCCGCTCAAGCGGTCGGAGATGTCGAAGCGCAACGTTCCGCATCACACCTCGAGCGTCATGACCCGGTGGACGGTGACGCCCAACGGCGGCAGCCTCGCCCGGGCGGCCGACGTGCTGAACGCGTGCGAGAAGATCGTGATCATGGCGGGACGCGGGTCGATCGGCGCCGGCGACGAGCTCGAGGCGGTGGCCGAGAAGCTGGGTGCGGTGATCGTCAAGCCGCTGCTCGGCAAGATGACGGTGCCGGACGACAGCCCCTACACGACCGGGGGCGTCGGGTTGCTTGGGACGGCGCCGTCGCAGAACGCGCTCGAATCCTGCGACGCCCTGCTGATCGCCGGCAGCTCGTTTCCGTATATCGAATACTACCCGAAGCCCGGCCAGGCGCGCTGCGTCCAGATCGACATCGACCCGGCCCGCATCGGCCTGCGCTATCCGGCGGAAGTCGGCCTGGTCGGCGACACCAAGTCGACGTTGATGGCGCTGCTGCCGCAGCTGAAGCCGCACGCGAACCGCAAGTTCCTGGAGCGGGCGCAAAGCGAGATGAAGGAGTGGTGGAAGCTGATGCGCGAGCGCGGGTCCCGGCGGGATACGCCGATGAAGCCACAGGTCGTGGCCTGGGAGCTCGGCCAGCGGCTGCGCGACGATGCGATCTTCTGCGCCGATTCCGGCACGATCGCGACCTGGTACGCCCGCCAGATGCCGGTCCGCCGCGGCCAGATGTGCTCGCTGTCGGGCAACCTCGCGACCATGGCCAACGGCCTGCCCTACGCGGCGGCGGCGCAGATCGCCTATCCGGAGCGCCAGGTGGTCGCCATGGTCGGCGACGGCGGCTTCACCATGCTGATGGGCGAGTTCGCGACCTGCGTGAAATACAACCTGCCGGTCAAGATCGTGGTGATGAAGAACAACAGCCTCGGCCAGATCAAGTGGGAGCAGATGGTCTTTCTGGGCAATCCGGAATACGGCTGCGACCTGCACCCGATCGACTTCGCGGCCTTCGCCAAGGCCTGCGGCGGCCGCGGCTATTGCATCGAGGACCCCACGACCTGCGGCGACATTCTCGACCTGGCGCTGAACGATCCCGGACCGACTCTGATCGAGGCGATCATCGACCCGCACGAGCCGCCGCTGCCGCCGAAGATCTCGTTCCAGCAGGCGGAGAAGTTCGCCGAGGCGCTGGCGCGCGGCACGCCGCATCGCGGCCGGATCGCGCTCACCGTGCTGGCGGACCGGGTCCGCGAGCTGATCTGAGGCCCGATGGCGTCCGACCCGCTCATCCCGCCCTCGCCGCCGGAGGTGCCGCCGCCCAACCTGCCGCCGGAGATCGTCCCCGACGAGCCGCCCGGCGTGCCGCCGACGCCGACGCGCGAGCCGCCGGGGATCGAGCCGCCGTCGAAAAAGGAACCGCCCGGCATCGTGCCGCCGCGGCGCTGATCATGCTGCCTATTCCGTAGGCAGCGCCGGCCCGCGCCTGCTATGGTCGCGTAATGCCTGAGTTCAGCTCTGCCCGTTCGCAGCCGGGCCACGTCCCTTCGTCGACCATCGCGTCCTCCAGCCGTCCCTGGGTCTTCGCGGCCGCACTGGCGACGATCTTCATGGCCGCCGTCGAAGGGACGATCGTCGCCACCGCGACCCCAACCATCGTCGGCGAGCTCGGCGGGTTCGAGCTGCTGAGCTGGGTCTTCACCGCCTATCTGCTCACCCAGGCGATCACCATCCCGATCTACGGCCGCCTCGCCGATCTCTACGGCCGCAAGCGCATGCTGCTGATCGGCATCGGCCTGTTCCTGGTCGGCTCGGTCCTGTGCGGGCTGGCGTGGGACATGGTGTCGCTGATCGCGTTCCGCGTCCTGCAGGGGATCGGCACCGGCGCGCTGATACCGGTCGCCATGACCATCGTCGGCGATCTGTACACGCCGGCGGAGCGCGCCCGGATGCAGGGATACATCTCGAGCGTCTGGTCGACCGCCGCGGTCGCGGGGCCGGTGATCGGCGCGTTCCTCATCGCGCACGCGACGTGGCCGTGGGTCTTCTGGCTGAACGTGCCGATCGCGATCGGTGCCGCCGTCCTCCTGGTCGTGGCGCTGCGCGAACAGCTGCAGCCGCGGCAGCACCAGATGGACTATCTCGGGCTCGGCCTGCTGACGCTCGGCCTCGGCTGCCTGATGTTCGCCCTCATCCAGGCCTCGAGGCTGAGCACGCCGGTGTTCCTAGGACTTCTGGCCGCCGCCGCGGCAGCACTCACCGGCCTGATCCTGCATGAGCGCAGAGCCGCCGAGCCGATCGTCCCGCTCGCCCTGTGGCGCAATCCTCTCGTGGCGACGAGCGCCGTCGCCGGCCTGGCTGTCGGCGCCATCACCATGGGCAGCTCGGTGTTCCTCTCGCTTTACGTCCAGAACGTGATGGGCCGCAGCGCCACCGTCGCCGCCTGGGTGCTGATGGCTATGTCGTTCAGCTGGATGTTCGGCTCGATCGCCGGGGGGCGGCTGATGCTGACGTCGTCCTATCGCATGACGGTCGCGGCGGGAGCGGTCTGGCTGCTTCCCGGCACGGCGATGATGATCTTGTTGACCCCGGATCGCAGCCCCGTCTGGGCCGCCATCGCCGGGTTCCTAATCGGAATCGGCCTCGGCTTCGTCAACAACACCTTCACGGTCGTCGTCCAGGCGGCGGTCGAGCATCATCAGCGCGGCGTCGCGACGTCCAGTCTCGTCTTCATGCGCATCATCGGCCAATCGCTGGGCACGGCCGTCTACGGCGGCATCCTGAATGCCGGCGTCGCCCGCCACATGTCCGGCAGTGGCGATGTCGTGAGCCGCCTGATGGATCCGAAGCTGCGCGAGAGCCTGCCGGAGACGGCCGTCGGCCCGCTGGTCAGCGCCATGGCAGAGGCGCTGCACAACGTCTACGTCATCCAGGGTGCCGCGGCCCTGCTCGCGGTGGCGACGGCACTCTGCCTCCCGGCGGGGCTCAGCCCGGTCCGGAAGGCGAAGAAGGATCGATCGGAACAGGTCAGCGCGACGCGTTAGGATTGGCGCAAGGCGTCCAACCGACGCTCAGCGGCAGCCTTTAAGCGTGCTGTCCTTGTTGATCACCTCAAACGGCGGCAGCTGCTTGGCGGCATAGTCCGAATAGCTGGTGTCGATCAGCCGCGCGGCCGGGAACTTCTCCTTGATCATGTTCTCCTTGGCGAACCAGTCCTGGACGTCGAGCACGCTCGCGACGTTGAAGCGGCCGTTCGGGTCGCGCGCCTGCCACGCCATGGTGTGGATCATCTCGCGGTCGTTGACCGCGCGATATTTCCACATGATGTCCTCGACCTCCTGCCGGTTCGGGCCGTGGTGATAGGCCTGGCAGTAGTCACGGCCGCCGCGCACCAGCGCGACAAAGAACTTCCGGGCGAGCTCGGGGTTTTTCGCGATCCAGTCGGTGTTGGCGAGGTAGGCGATGAACGAGATCGGCTGCGGCTTGATGTAGTCGTCGGTGTCGAGCCAGCGCACGCCGAGCTTCTGCGTCACGATGACCTCGCCGAACGGCGGCACTTCGAGCGCCGCGTCGACCGCCTTGTTGGCCAGCGCCACGCCCATCTGCGGGAACGGGATGTATTTGACCTCGACGTCCTTGATCGTGAGCCCGGCCGTCTCCAGCGTCTTGCCCATCTCGTAGAGGACGCTCGAGCCCGGCGCCACCAGCGCCACCGTGCGCCCCTTGAGGTCGGCGACGGTCTTGAACTGGCCGGCGAGGTCGGGACGGACGAGCAGGTCGTGATAGAGCGGGCTCGAGCCGCGTTCCAGCGCCATGATGATCGGCAGGCCCTGCGACAGCGCGTTCCAGTAGCCGGCGGCGAGGCCGCCCTCGACCACCTGCAGGCGGTTGCTCGCGAGGTACGCCATGGCGGGGGCGGCGGATTCGATCTTCTCGAGTTGCACCTCGATCCCCCCCTCGCGGAAGTAGCCCTTCTCGACCGCGATCCAGGTGGCGCCGGCGGGCACGCTCGGCACGACGCCGATCGTCACCGTCGCGAGCGTCTGGGCGGCCGCGGACGAGGCGGCCAAGACAACGGCCGCAACAATGAGCGTGAACAGGCGCAAAACGATCCTCCCTGAACTCAGTGCGGCTCTCAGGCGGCCGCGTCCGGCGCCGGTTGAACGCCGTTGTCGCTCTATGTCCCGGAAAACCGTGCAAGGGTGCAAGGGTTTCCGCGAAGTCGTTGAGCAGGCATCAAAATTCGGGTGCAACGACCCTTGCACAGGGCCATTCCCGCGGAACCGCGTGCAAGGGTTTTATCGAGCCATATCAAGCGAGAACAAAGTAATCCACTTTTCTGGTCGCGCGTGAATTCTGGGTAGTGTCTCAGTTTGAAAACTTACAAAGAATTACGGCCGAAAACTCGGCACGGAGGTTGCCCTCAGCGTTCTCCGAATGGTCCAGATCTGGCATAATGGTCCTTGGCTTCGGGGGCACAGCCGGGGGAGACAACCATGCGTAACGCACGGGATGTGCTCTATTCGGGGTTGACCATCGCAGCGCTGACGCTTGTGTTCAGTTGGCTGCTCGCGGACCTCCTCACACCGCCGTTCCGGGGCACGGCTTGCGCCCAGAGAGATTGCGTGCATGACGCGCGGTGGGTGCGTTTGGCACCGAATCTCTGAATCGAAACGAGGCCCCGAAGGGCCTCGCCACGTCACGCCTTAACCTGCCATGCCTAAGCGGCGCGATCCTCAACGTCGATCTTGATCCGCTGACCAAGAGCATCGAACGCCTGCTCAATCGCGTCCAGGCGCGTTGCGTGCCGCAGGTTTAGAAGCCGATCAACCTGCGGACGGTGCCAGTGCAGGCGTCGTTAGTGTCTCAGTTTGAAAATTAACGCCGAAAACTCGGCACGGTCGTTGGCCAAGGCTGTTCCCTCACCCTTAACAAATTGCTTCCTAGTGACAATGTGCGTGCGCGTGCAGTTGGCGGTAGGGGGATGCACAAAGACTAGTTGGGGGCGCCATGGGTCAGATCCCGCGCGAAAGCAGGGCCGAGCGTTACCGCAGGCGCGCCAAAGAACTCCGAGCAAAAGCAAAAGCCGTGAAGACCGCGGGCGTTCAGCGCGAGTTATTGGTCATCGCGCGGCAATACGAAAGGCTGGCCGAAGAGGTGAAGCGGGGGCGCGGCCGGTAACTTAGGCCTTTCGGCAATTTCGTGATTCGATAGCAGCGACGTGGACGAGGCGAGAGGTCTAAATATCATTCTGCATTCCGGTGCGACGATGGCGCTCGAGAAGATCGACCGCCGCGGCGCTCTGGGTCGAGGCGGGGACTGTATAGATCGGTAGAGTGTCCTTAGATTGGCCGGTCATTGCCGTGCGCTGCTCATCCGTGGCGCCGGCGTCTGCAAGCTCTGTCTGCAGCGAGCGACGCAGGTCATGGAATGTGTAAACTCCCGATCGTGAACGGCGTGCGGCCATGGATCGCTAGCCCTGCTCGCCCCCCGATATCACCCGGCCTTTCGAGCGCCGCCAGTCCAAAGGCCTCGAGATTGCCAATCTACTTCGTGGCGCACCCATCGCGTGGAAAAGCAGCGGCGGGGTGGGATTTCGCAAACCCCAATACTATCTGACAGCCTAAGGTCCGAGGTTGAAATGTCGCCGGCCAGAATGACCTCCTCGGCCAAACGCTCGTACGAGCATCATGACAAAGCAACCGGGGCGAAAATTTCAGACCTCCGATGTCCTGCGGATGTTTCCCACCTTCGTGTGGAAGGCGGAACTCAGGCCCGAGGTCTACAAGCCGATCAACGACTCGATCCTGCGGTCACTTGG
>WNFI01040479.1_pt1 | contig 13756 bp, 9 predicted proteins | sample 5400471 | NCBI WGS metagenome assembly WNFI01 (sample SAMN13153348, study PRJNA577476) | soil metagenome | isolation source: 100 cm saprolite on Douglas fir-dominated hillslope | place: USA:California | collected 2013-09-17 | reverse complement strand
TGAGGAAATGTTTCTTTTGGGTTGAGATTTCATTTGACGAAAGTTAACACTGAGGGCATTATATAGAAGGTTCCAAGAGGTTCATGGGACAGCAAACCTGGTGAGTGGTAGCGGACCTGGAACGTTGATCCGTTGGCGAACTTTTAAAAACAGGAAGCCGGCGGGGAGCGAAGGGAAATCGGGCCGAGCACCAAGGGGAGCTTATCGGTTGGTAGTCGGGCTGAACGCTTCGAGCCAGAGGGGCCTAAGAACCCCAAAGGGGAGCGGAGGTCAGAAAACCAGTCGAGAACGCAGAGCTGGGAACTGGGCAACGGGTCTGTAACGTTGATAGCGCCACGGCTGGGGCAAACCGAGCCGGGGCGAAGAAGTAGCAGACCGAACGGGTTCGGCGCCAAGCTTTGTGGGGCGGTGAAGAAGCAGGCCGGGAGCTTTAATCTCTCAATGGTGGCTTGGTGACAGGCAGCCGTTGGGAGGGAGCGAAAGGCCGTTTCGAACTGCCGGCTCAGGTTAGGAAGGGCTAGCAGACGGGCTCTGGAGCATTGATCCGCCGTTCTACAAAAGGAGCGGTGGGGAGCAAGGGAGATGACGTACAGCCATCCTTGATCGCAGAACTCATGCCGTGCATGCCGGCGGGAGTTGGGCTGTTCAGCGAGTCACTTGGAACCATTTTTTATTTTGGCCGGCCAATAGTCGGCCAACCAGTCCGCGGTTTTCCTGTCTGACCCTCGTATCTCAATCAGCCTAAGTTCTTTCTTTGCCACCTATAAGCCGGCGGCTTCCACACGATTCGGGTTCGGCGGATCGGCCGGTGCGCGCTCGTTCGCACGCCTTTGGCGCTGACGATTCCACCAGATCAGCGGACCGGTGATAGCCATGAGCGGTAGACTCAGGCTGAAGATGCAGGCCAGGATCCTGGTGGGCCAGCCAAAGATGTCCCCGGTATGAATTTCGCGATTCCACATTCTAGTGAAGTTGAAGCTGAATGAAGCCGTACGCGTGTTATGGAAGGAAAGAATCTTGCCTGTATAGGGGTCGAGGAACACGCTGGTGCGGCCCGCCGGTGTATGGTCCTCGGGGAACTTCAGCACGATGCGGATCGCATCTCCCGGCTCCATCGCCAGTTCCATGAAGGAAGGCTGCGCACCAAAAGCGGCCCGCTCTGCCGTGGCGAGCGCCTGGTCAGGTGTGATGGGAATAACTCCTGGAGCGGGCGTCGACGGTTTGGGCATCGGCTCTTCGGCCGGCTCGCGCGTTACGTAACTGATCCAACGGGCGGCCGCTCCTTCCCAATGAATCACCATTCCGGTAATCGCGAAGAACATCAGGAAAATCGACGAATAGAGACCGGCGGCATTGTGCAGATCGAAGTTGAACTTGCCGGCGGGGCTGCCCCATCGCACCGTGAACGCTTTTCTGGGCCACCATAAAATCAGCCCGGTGATCGACAGGACCAGCAGGAACACGCCCGCGTAACCGACGACGGCCTGGCCTCCACTGCCGAGGAGCAGATGCGTATGGAATTGGTGCACTCTGTTGGCGAAGCTACTTCGTTGCGCGGGTTCCGGAAAGATTTCGCCGGTGTAAGGATTGACGGCGAGGTTCATACCCTTCTTCAGCGATTCGGAGAAGAGAAACGTTCCAAAGGGAACGTCACTGCGCGGCGGAAATCCGAATCCCGCGACCTTGTATCCGGGGTGGCTGGCCTCCAGACGGAGCTGCAGGGCATGAAGCGAAAGCCGCTCGGGCAGCGGACGAATCGCTGGCTGTGGATTGAGCCAGCCATCGATCTGGTCCTCAAACACCATGATGCTTCCCGTGACGCCCAATATGGTGAGGAACAACGCGGCGGCCAGGCCTGCGCACAGGTGAAGGTTCAGGATGATTCTGCGGAGCGCCATCAGCCCTGTATTCTATTCCGGCCGGCTAACGCGGGGCAGCCGGTTTTTGGCGATTCTCGAGCGTACCGGTCGGCGGGCCCGGAAACCAAAAACGAGCGCCGCCAAACTCATGCTGACCCGAGCCCGCTTCGTTTCGCGGCAGGATCATCAGCGATACATTGCCGGCGCGGTCGCTTTCGAGGCGCAAGCTGAGGTGCTCGTCGATGGTGGCCAGGACCTCTTCGATTTTCCTGACGGTTTCAGCATTGATGGGATCGCCGACACGAACGGGCAGGCGGTTCAGCAGTTCGTCGCGCGCGGCGGGAGCGAGCCTCTCGGTGCGGATACTATGTACGGTGCCATTCTCATTGCCCGTTTGTTGCCGCTCAACGGCCTCGTCACCCACGACGCCACCCACACCGCCGGGCACACCACCAACTGTGCCGCCGATCACGCCACCCGCTACACCACCCGGCACGCCGCCAACTATACCGGGTGAATCCAACGCCATCTTCAGCTCCGCGATTTGCTTTTCCAACCGCTCCTTGTCTTCAGATCCGGGCGCGGCGTTTTGGCTGGCTTTCAGTAACTCTTCGAGGCGCGATCCGCGGGCACGCGCTTCTTGCTCTTCGCCGTTGCCAAGGTGCGCCTTGAGCTCCGCAATCTGTCTCGCCATGTTTGCTTTCTCCTCAGACCCGGGAGCGGCCTGAGCATTCTCTGTGAGCAAAGACTCCAAACGAGCCTTGTTTCCGCGCAATTCCTGCTCTTCTAGGTTGCCGGGTTTCTGGCTCGGAAGGCGGTAACGGATGGACACCTGCACCTTGCCGGCTGCGTGTTTGGCGGGATCGTAGTGCCATTCCAGCACCGACTGCAGGGTGGAACGCCGGAGTTCTTCCGGTCCGCTGAGCACGTGCGCGCCAGATACAAGACCGTGTTCATCGATGTCGAGGTCTACCACGACCGTTCCCTCAACACGGCGTTCGATTGCGCGCCCAGGATATGGAATGGGCGACCAGTGCAGCAGGCCATCCTCGCCGGTTTCCACCAGCACGGGTTGGACGGGCCGCTCTTGCGCTCGCGCCTGGAAAGGGAACAGCCACGTACCCACGCGCATGACGATGAGCAGCGCGCAGAGTGCGGTTATGGAAGACGTAATTAAACGTTGGCGTGACATAGTGTGCTCCTTGATGACGGCTGCGGCGCGCTGGAACAGATAGCGCCGGCGCAGAAATAAAGCCGCGGGCGCGAAACGCGCGCCCTGGTTGAAGCGCGCCACTTCGAGCAGCGCCTCGACATACTGCTCCCGCGTGGTCATGATCCCGGCCACTTCGCCATCCACGACCTGTTCGCGGGCCAGCCGGATCTGGGCGATCAGCCACCAAATTCCGGGGTGAAACCAGAACACGGTTAAGACCAGTTCTTCGAAGACAGTCGGGACCCAGTCGCGGCGGCGCACATGAATGAGTTCATGGCAGGCGATGGCGTCCTGGGTGCGCGGGGCCATTTCGAGATAGGCCACGGGCAGCAAAACCAGCGGCCGGCGCAGCCCGAACGTGATGGGGCCCTGGATCTTTTCTGAACAGCGAAATTCAGCGGGAATCGCCAAGTGCCGCTGCACCTCGGCCACCGCAGACGGAAGAGGATTGAAGGCGGTGGATGTCCGGCGATACCGGCGCAGAGTCCAGAAACCAAGCATGAGCCAGAGCGACCGCGCCACAATTCCCGCGCCGACAAGCAGAAGCATGGCTGCGTCGAGCGGAAAGGGCGGCGTTCGCTCAGGTTCGCGCGGAGCTGCGCGGCCCGCGACAAATGCGGGTCTAGCGCTGGCCGCCGCACGCGCAGGGCCGGCAGCGGGCGGTTTCCATGACTGAAGAAAGGGCAACGCCAAGCAAACCAGCAGTACGTAACCAAGCTTGGCCGACGGAACCCGCAACCGCATCAGCCATGCCAGAAGCATGGCCGCGGCCACGACCAGGGCGACCTGCAAACTGTGCGCCGTGAGGTTGTGGAACCAAAGGTCAGGTATCATTTGTCCTTTCCAATCATGCGGCCGATCTCCCGCAGCTCGGATTCGGAAAGGCGGCGATCCTCGAGCAGATGCGCCACCAGCCGCTCGGCCGAACCGTTGAACACGCGATCCACGAATTCCTTCACCATCCCCTTGATCACCTGGTTCTTGGGACGCGTCGCCTGATATACGTAAGCGCGCTCGTCCTGCGATGACTTGAGATAGCCCTTCTGTTCGAGCGTGCGCATTACGGTCATCACCGTGGTGTATGCGATCTTGCGGCGCTCAAGCAGTTCCTCATAGACGGCGCGCACCGTGGCGTTCTCCAATCGCCAGACGATCTTCATGATCTCGAGCTCCGGACCGGTCAACGTGCTCTTGCGAGGCGACATACTAATAAACGAGTACTACACAGATAATATGTCAAGAGGGAAGTTGAGGCGGCGGCCTTCTTGCTTCAGGAGAGGCAGGATGCCAGAGCGCGTTTGGGCCGCCGATTAATGCGGATCAACGCAGCTAAGACAAGGTGATTCTTTTGCAACCGCGTTATCGCGGTTCGCCGGCGGCCCTAGATCTCAATCCGTGTTTTCCGCAGCACGCTCGTGTGTGTTGGCTGGCGCCGTTACTTTGACGCTATCGCGCCGGGCTTTGCTGCCGCGTAGGAACCGGGGGACGCTGCGAAATTGTCTTTGCAGTCCGGCTGGCAGAAATAGTAGGTCTTGCCCTGGTATTCGGTTTTCAGCGCGGTCTTTGGGTCAACAGGCATGTTGCATACCACATCGATCGCACGCGCTTCAGCGGCGGCTGCGGGCGCGGACTTGGCGTCCACCGCAGCGTTGGAGCTCGCCGCCGCTTTGACGACGAGCGTACCCTTGCGCTTGGCGACTTCGAACAGCGTGGGATAAAACTGGACGAAGGTGTTATCCACGGCGCCGTGCTCGGAGTGGCAGGAATAGCACGAGGCGCTCAGCGGAATCATCTTGGCTTCTGAACCCGTTTTGCCGAGCGCGAAGAACGCCCACTTGCCCGGAAAACGCTTCTCGTCTTTCACTTCGGCTTCGATGGTGACCATGCCGGCCTGGTAGTGCCCGCCATTGTTGATCGATCCCTTGGATTCCGAGGCACGGATTTCCAGCACAAAGACGGTTTTGTCGGGCCACTTGCCGGTTTCAAGGAACGACCGGTACGCCGCGGGGTTGACGAACACGTTGTCGAATGCTGGATTGTCGTCGCCTGCGGTCCGTCATCCTTGGCCGGGCGGTCCGCGGCCGGCAGCATCAGGACCGCGAGAATCGTGCCGGCGCCAGCCATCGCCAAGAGAAGTGTCCTCATACGCATCTCGTCAGGGTAACCCGCTTTCAATCGCACCGCTACCCGTCCGCGGCGTCCTGGCGTCCCGCCCAGCTCATCACTCGTACCTCAAGGCGACCATCGGGTCGACGCGCGAGGCGCGCCGTGCGGGCAGATAGCTGGCCACAAGACCGACGCCGAGCAAAACCAACGAGACCGCCAGGATGCTGAGCGGGTCGCTCGGGCGCACGCCATAAAGCAGGCTCGCAAGTGATCGCGCCACGGCAAGAGCGCCGGCAATCCCTAGGGCCAAGCCGGTCGTCAAAAGCGTGACGCCTTGCCGGACCACCATGCGCAGAATGTCACCGCGGCTTGCACCGAGCGCCATGCGCGTGCCGATTTCTTGTCGGCGCTGCGCCACGGAAAATGACACCAATCCGTAAATCCCGATGGCGCTGAGCGCCAGCGCCACGCCGGCGAAGATCCCGAGCAGCCAGGCGTCGAAGTGAGAATCGGCGGTGGTGGATGCCACAATCTCCGTCATCGGTTGCATGCGGGTCACACGCTGGGTCGAATCGATATCGGCAACGGCCCGGCGAATTTGCTGGGCGAGGCCCGAAGAACCGGCGCGCACCACCCACGACATGCCGTTCGAGCTGCGGGCCTGCGCTACGGGTATGTAGACGGTGGCACGCGCGGGAGATTTCAATTCGGGGCCTTTGGTATCGGCGACCACGCCCACAATCTCCCTGGGAGGCTCGATGATATCGGGAAACTCCTGCTCCTCAAACCGGCCGACAGCAACGCGATCCCCTACGGGGTTGCCCCGCGGCCACCAGCGTCGAGCAAGAGTTTCGTTCACGAGGGCAACCGGTGGCGCGGCGCCTGCGTCGTCAGCGGTAAAAATTCGCCCGCGGCGTAACGGAATGCCCATCGTCTCAAAGTACGATGGCGTGATCATCCGGTATTCCATGCCGCCGATGCTCTGCTCCGGATGGCCCGCGCGTTGGATGGGAATGTTGTTTTGTCCATCCAGCGGCAAAACATTGATTGCCGCCACGGACTGCACGCCCGGGACCGCCTGAAGCCTCTCCGAGAGGGTGCGTACAAAACTAGCGAGCTCGGTGTCGCCCCGATGTCCGCCGGCGGCGAACGGCGTGTCGAACATGATCAGGCCCTGCGGCGTAAAACCGAGCCGCTCTTGCTGCATGCGGTAGAGGCTCTGCATCAGGAGTCCGGCAACCATCAGCAACACCGCCGACAGCGCCACTTCACCCATCACTAATATGCTGCGCACCCGCTGGCGAGCTGGGCCGGCGGTTGTGGACCGGCCAACTGCCTTGAGCGCCGCTTGAATGTCCAGCCGCACGGAGCTGAGAACGGGCAGGAGGCTGAATGCCAGGCCAGTGCCGACGGCGATCGAGAGTGTGAACATCAGCACCGGAAGATCCAGCCTGATAGGCGCCGAAGCAGGCAACTCGAACGGCATCAGGGCGACGAGCGATTGCAGGAGCCAGAACGCGGCCAGCAGTCCGGCGAGGCCGCCCACCAAGCTGACCAGCAAATTCTCGACCAGAAACTGCGCGAGTAAACGGCCGCGGCTGCAACCGAGAGCGAGACGGAGAGCAATCTCCTTCTGCCGGGCCGCAAGACGCGCCAGCAGAAGACTCGCCAGGTTCGAGCAGGCGATCAGCAGCAACACGCCAACCGCGCCAAACAGAAACAGCAAATTCAAGCGAACACCGCCCACGAGCGAGTCCTGATAAGGAATGAGCGCCACACCGCGCTCGTCGCGCGTCACCTGGTCAGGGTACCGGCGGCGATAGCTCTCGAACACGGCGGCCATCTCGGCTTGCGCTTGCCGCAGATCCAGTCCGGGCTTGATGCGCGCGATGACCTGCGTGTTCGTCCCGGTATCACCGACGCCGCCATTCGGCCGCAGCGGCAAAAAGGCATCGCGCTTTTCAGGAAACCAGAACCCACCCGGCAGCACGCCGACCACGGTGTAGCTTTCACCATCCAGCTTCACGGCGCGCCCCAACACTGCGGGGTCCGCGCCGAACTGGCGGCGCCACAGGCCGTCACTGAGGACGATCGCCTGCGGTCCTCCGAGGCGCGTTTCCTCAGCCCGGAACTCGCGGCCGATCACTGGCGCAACGCCCAGCGCGCGGAAAAAATCGGTAGTGACCACCATCGTGCTGATCCAGTCGCGTCCGCCGCCTGAGACCAGATTGCGAGCGCCTCCGCCACGGCAGCCTGCCAAAGCTTCAAAGGCCCGGCTGTTCTCCTTCCAGAACACCATCTGCGGCACGCTGAGATAGCCGGCGACCGCGCCTTCGTGCGCATACTGGCGGGACACGCGGACCAGCCGGGCCGGATTCGGGTACGGCAACGAGCGCAGCAGCACGGCATGGATCACGCTGAAGACCGCGGTATTGGCTCCAATGCCAAGCGCCAGCGAGAGCACGGCCACGGTGGTAAATCCGGAGCTCTTGCGGAGCATTCGGGCGGCGTAACGCAGGTCTTGCAGAACATTTTGGATGAGATTCACACGTCGCATGTCCCGGCACTCCTCCTGAATCTGGGCGATGCCGCCGATCGCGCGGTGAGCAGCGTAACGGGCTTCTTCCGGCGTCATGCCCGCAGCGATGTTTTCGGAGACCTGCTGCTCCAGGTGGAAGCGGAGTTCATCTTGCAACTCGGCGTCGAGGCGCGGCGGGCGAATCAGCGATCGCCATCGTAGCTGCAATTTATCTGCCCAGCGCATGGCGTCACGCCTCGTCCGTTTGCACTACCAGGTTGATGGCCGTCGACAGCCGGTCCCAGTTGGCCAGTTCCTTTTCCATTTGCGTGCGGCCACTGCGCGTCAGCGAGTAGAACTTGGCGTTGCGGCCGGCCTCGGTCTTGGCCCAGTGAGCTTTGATCCAGCCCTGCTGCTCCAGCCGGTGCAGCGCCGGGTAGAGCGAGCCCTGTTGCACCTGCAATTCCTCGCGCGAGATCTGCTGAATGCGTTTGGCGATGGCCCAGCCGTGCTTGGGCTCAAGCGAAATCGTCTTGAGAATCAGAAGATCCAGAGTGCCCTGAACCAGATCGCTTGGTTTTCCCATATTTCAGATGATCTACAATACGCCTGGAATTGTAGATAGTCAAGAGGAGCATGGTGCTTTTCTGCACCGCCTTGCCGCGCAGTCCGCGCCGGAATCGAACCAAGCGCTTACCGGGCATTTCACAGACCATCTGTGGTCCAATGAGGTATGTCAGTTCGCAATGGAGACAAAGCTCGCCACGGTCGATTACGGAAGCAGAAGATAGCCCGCCGGGTCGCCACGCGAGAGTTAAAGAAACAGCTCGCGAAAGCGCCGGCCAAGTAGTTCGATTTTCGAGCGCCCAGCCGTAGCAGGCTCATAACCTACGCGCGCTCGAGATAGCGGCGGGAGTGCCTGCCTCAGTTTGACCCTCTTCTATTCGTGCCGCAGCGCCGCCGCCGGATCGGTTTGTGCCGCCCGGTCCGCCGGCAGGAAGCTAGCCGTGCAAGCCACCACAAACAAGAGCAGCAGCATGCCGAAAAACGCAATCGGATCGAGCGGGCTGACGCCGAACAGCACGCTGTTCAAGATCCGGGAGACCGCCGCCGCGCCCGCTAGGCCCAGGGCGGCGCCAAAGAAAACGGGCCGCAACGACTGCGAGATCATCATCCGTAGGATGCCGTTTGCGTCCGCGCCCAGCGCCATGCGCGTGCCGATCTCGTGCGTGCGCTGGCTCACGGTGTAGTTGACCACACCGAAGATCCCGGTCGCCGCGAGCAGCAAAGCCAGCAGGCCCAGCGCGCTCGAAAGAGCCACAAGGATTCGCATGGGCGACTGCCAGCGCTTTACGTTCTCCTGCAGCTGAATGGTCTCGACGAACACATTCCGGTCGATACCGGCGGCGATCTCCTGCACTTGATGTGTGAGCGTCGCGGCATCGTGACCGCGCGCGAGAACGTGCATCCCGAGGCTGGCAGGGTTAGCCGGTACATAGACAAAGATGCCGTCGATGTTGGACAGGTCGGTCGCGTATACATCTTTGGCCACGCCGACGACTTCGTGCGCAACCTTTTGCCCCGCCATGCGGATTTGTTTGCCGATCGGGTCGGCGCCCGGCCAGAAGCGTCGGGCCGTGGATTCCGAAACAATCGCCACCGGCTCGCGCCCGGTATTCTCAGACTTCAGAAACCCGCGCCCGCGCACGATCGGAAGATCCATCACGTCGAAGTAGGCCGGCGAGACCGTGTTGTAAGTGATCTGGAATTCATGGCCGTTCACTTCACCGCCGTTGCCCATACGGCCGCCGCTCAGCGGAAGAACGGAAGCCAGAGCAACCGCCTTCACGCCCGGCTGCTCGCGCAGACGATCCGTCAGGAGTTGGTAAAAGCGCGCCGCGCGCGCCTCGTTGTAACCCGCCTGCTCGAGCTCGAGCGACGCCGCCACAACATTGCGCGTGTTGAAGCCGGGGTCGCGGATCTGCGCCACCGTCACCGCGCGCAGGATCAGGCCGGCGGCGACAAGCAGCACGAGACACACCGCCACTTGCGTCGCAAGGAGCATGCTGCGCAGCCAGCCGCGAGACTGCCTGCCCGCCGAACGGTTTTCCTGCTTCAAGACGCTATTGAGATCGAGACGCGTGGCCTGGAGCGCGGGCACGAGGCCGAAGATAATCCCGGTTGCCAGCGAAAGCATCAGCGCGAAGCCGAACACGCGGACATCGGGACTGAGGTTGACGACGAGCCGCTGGGCCTCCGCCGGGAAATTGGTGAGCGTCCAGCGATAGAAGACACCCAGACTCCAGAACGACAGCAGCGCGCCAAGCACACCGCCGCCCAGCGCCAGCAGCAGACTTTCGGTCAGCAATTGCTGCACCAGGCGGCTGCGCGTCGCTCCCATTGAGAGCCGCACCGCGATCTCCCGCTGGCGGCCGCTCGCGCGCGCCAGCAGCAGATTGGCCACATTCGCGCATGCGATTAGGAGAACCAGACCCACCGCAATCATCACCACCGCGCCCGCCGACAACGCCGACCCGCGGTCTTCGGGCTCCGAAAACAAGGTCGCCACCGCGATGTCCAGCCGGGTTTCGCGGCCAGGATAACTTTGATCGATCCGTTTCGCGATCAACGCGAGATTGGCGCGGACCTGCTCCACCGAGACGCCCGATTTCCGCCGCCCTAGCAGGTACAGCCAGCTCAAGTTTGCGTTGTCGAGATAGATCTCGGCACCGCGAGGCCTTAGTTCCTGCTGCATGGTCATGGGCGCCCAAAAATCCGCCGCGGCCATCGAGGTTCCCGCAAATGCCTCCGGCGCGATCCCGATGACGGTGAACGGATGCCGGTTGACTATCACGGAACTCCCCAGGATGTTCGGGTTCTTGCTGAAATGAGACTGCCAGAACGCCTGGTTCAGAACGATATAATTGCTGGCACCGCGCGATTTGCAGTCGTCACGAGAGAAGTCGCGGCCCAACACCGGCGTTTTGCCGAGGACCGCGAAATAGTTGCATGACACCAGCTCTCCCTGTACCTTGCGCGCCGACGCTGCAGTATCGAGCGTCGCCTCAAACGGAGCATACGCCGCCAAACCCGAGAGCACTTCGTTGTGATCGCGATATTGCTGATACTCGGGCCAGGAGAAAAGGCTGGGCGTGCCGTCCACGTAGCGGGGCTGCTCGTGCGCGTTCTGATCTTTATTATGGAAGACTTGATACATGCTCACCACGCGGCCAGCGTCCTTCACCGGCAACGGCCGAAGGGCCACGGCATTCAGCAGCGAGAAGGTCCCGGTATTGACGCCGATCCCGAGCGCTGTCGCCATCAGAATCGCGGCCGTGACGGTGGGCGTTCTCGCCAGATTCCGTATCGCATAGCGAATATCCGCGAAGATGATGCCGAAAGAATTTCTGATCCCAGCCGTCATATCACGCCTCGCACTTGACTAGTGCGTTTCCGCGCCGCTTTTCGACATGGCCGACATTAACCGCCGGTATTCGCCATCCGACTGGATGGATTCGAGCGCTTTCTGAAACGCCGTGCGTACTTGCGGATCAACCAGGGATGCGCTGATCGCCTGCCCCAGAACCCGCGCTTTGACCTCGTCCGACCCAACTTTGGCCGCCGATTCGATCGCGCGAATGACCACTTCTTTGCTCACGCCGCGCCTGGTAAGCAAGGCCGACAGCACTTTACCGCGCTCATCATCTGACCCAATGCTGTCTACTGCGGTGAAGTATGCGTCGCGGAGCCGGCCGTCCTGAAGGCTCGATCCCGCCAATTCCACGAGTACCGCTGCCTTGTCCTCGTCCGATCCGATTGGCTTGGCGGACTTCGCCACCTCCGTCACGACATCCGCGCTGCTTCCATGATGGCTTTGGCACACGTTGCAACCGCCGCCAATGTGGCATCGGAAAGTGGAGAGCGCTTGAGTACCGCCGACAAAACTTTGCGGCGCTGCTCGTCCGATCCGATGCTTCCCGCGGCGTCAAAGAATGTCCGGCGCGCGGGGTCGGCATCCACGAAGCGCGGGGCTGCCTGGATCAGGACCGTCGCCTTCTCCTCGTCCGAGCCGATGCCCGCCGAAAGGCGCAGCGCTTCCACCGGAATCTCCCGGTCGCTTCCATTGCTCGTGAGTACGGTGGACAACACACGACGGCGCTCTTCGTCCGACCCGATGGTGCCGGCGCTGCTGAGCAGGCTCCGTCCGACTTCCCGGTCTCCCTTGTAACGCCCGGCGATCTCCACCAGAACCTTGGCCTTCTCTTCGTCGGAGCCAATGTGCCCGGCCGATTTGGCGGCCAGCCGCAGGGCTTCTCTGCCGGAATCACGCTTGATCAGTTCCAGCAGCACGTGGCTATGTTCCTCATCCGAGCCGATAGTTCCAGCAGCCTGAAAGATCGCCTCGCGCAAATTATCCTTCAGAAAATACGGCGCCACCGCCTCCAGCAAGCCGGCTTTCTCTTCGTCCGAGCCGATCTTGCGCGCTTGCAACATCGCGCTCGACAGCTGATCCGGATTCAGGTTGCCGCGGTTGATCAGCTCCTGCAGGTAAATGCGCTTCGGCTCGTCGTCGCGAATTCTGGAGATTTCCGACAGCACCGCCGACGGTCCGCCCTGCTTCAAGATGCGCTGCAGCCTGGGTACCGCGCCGAGTCCGGTCTTGCGAATGACCTCCGGCATGATGCCCATGAGCCACGCCTGCCCCTGGCTATCCAGCGGCTTCGCGCGGTCGTGATCGAAATAGGTGCGCGTCAGCCGGCCCGTTCCGTCCGCGGTCACCTCGTAACGCCGCCCGCTGAACAGCAGCAGATAATTTTCTTCGATCCGGAAATATCCATCCGGCGACAGGCTTTTCACATCCCGGTCATCGTCGGTGAACTCGACGGTTCCGCGAGCGCTGACCTCGAGGCGCCGGCTGCCCTCGGTCCATTGAAACTGCATGTGCGGTGAACCCGGCAGCGTCGCCGCCGAAACCGCCAGCAATAGAGAGACGCAGGTCCCCTTCATGATGTCGTGTCCTCCACTCTGGAGCATTTCTATCACATACGGGCGCAAGGGGCTTTTGTTCACAGAAAAAACAACGGGTTGTCCGATCGATTGGTCATCCGCGCCGCGCCGGCGTTACACTACGGTCGAAAAGGCACTGTTTGGCACAATCTGACTGATAAAGGAGATGCGCAATGTCCAAGCATCGTATGGGGCGCAGGCGCTTCGTGAACGTGGCCGCGGCTGCATCGGCGGCGTCTCTGCTGGCTAAACCGGCGCTCGCGGCGTCCAAAAGCAACCGGATTACCGAGGAAAACAGCAAGCCCGGCACACTCGAGTGGCAGCTGCGTTATCACAGCTTCGACGACCCGGTGACCATGGCCTCCTATCCGCTGAACCGGCTGCTCCGGCACTCCGCCATTGAAGGATACGCCTCGAAAGCCAGCGTCCTCCCCGGCGAATCGATCGACTTCCTGATCAGCATGAAGCCCGCCGGCAGCTTTCTGGTCGACATTTATCGCATGGGCTATTACGGCGGCGCCGGGGCACGTCATATGGCGCGCATCGGGCCGTACAAAGCCAGCCCGCAAATCGTGCCCATGATGACCATGGAGCGCCTGCGTGAGTGCGCCTGGGAGAAATCCGCCTCGCTCACTATCCCGAAAGACTGGCCCAGCGGCGTCTATCTGGCCAAACTTACGCGCGACGAGCCGCACGGCACGCAAAGCTACGTGATTTTCGTCGTAAAAGAACACCGCGCGTCAGACCTGTTGTGCCAGGCGAGCGATCTCACCTGGCAGGCGTACAACAAATGGCCCGGCAAAGACTCGCTTTACGACGACGGCACGCCGGAAGTCTGGTACACCGGCCCCAACGTCCGTGTCAGCTTCGACCGGCCTTATGCCAAATACTGCCAGTGCCTCGATTCACCGCTATCGTCCGGCAGCGGCGGGTACGTGCTGTGGGAACATCCCATGACGTACTGGCTGGAGCAGCAGGGCTACGATGTCACCTACTGCTCGAACCTCGATCTGCATCTCGATCCCGGCATTTTGAAGTTGAGCAAGGCGTTTC
>WNFI01501920.1_pt1 | contig 13757 bp, 13 predicted proteins | sample 5400471 | NCBI WGS metagenome assembly WNFI01 (sample SAMN13153348, study PRJNA577476) | soil metagenome | isolation source: 100 cm saprolite on Douglas fir-dominated hillslope | place: USA:California | collected 2013-09-17 | reverse complement strand
CCGTATGGCATGCAACGCTTGCTTTCCCAGGCGGTCTGGGATGCTGATCTGGTGCGTGATGATCTGCGCGAGTACGTCCTGGAGCAACTTGGCCAAGAGTTGGCCATCCTGGCCATTGATGAAAGCAGCTTTCCCAAGCGCGGGAAGAAATCGGCGGGCGTCAAGGTGCAATACTGCGGGACCACCGGGCAAGTCGAGAACTGTCAAGTCGGCGTCTTTCTGGCCTACGTGACGGCCAAAGGGCATACCCTCATTGATCGCGAACTCTATCTTCCTTTCGATTGGATCGAGGATCATGAGCGGTGTCAGGCTGCAAGCATCCCTGAGACGGTACGCTTCCAGACCAAACCGGAACTGGCGGTTCAGATGATGGAGCGAGTCTTCCAGGCTGCGGTTCCCATCGCGTGGGTGGTGGCTGATACGGTCTATGGGGGTAACCTGGACCTGCGCACCTGGCTGGAAGCGCATGACTATCCCTACGTGCTGGCTGTAGCGTGTGATGAACCCGTTGGAATACTGGCCCCCACTGGGCAACGCAGACAGGTGGAAGTCGGCGAAGTCGAGGCTCTCTTGCTTGATGAGCAGGAGTGGCAGCGCCTCTCGATGAGTGAGGGGACCAAAGGCCCCAGGCTCTTTGACTGGGTGTGCGTTCCCATCTTGCATCAGTGGGAAGAGGATGGACGCCATTGGTTGCTCATGCGTCGCAGTCTCACCGATCCGCAAGAGAAGGCCTACTACTTCGTCTTTGGACCGTCTGGAACTACCTTGCAGCAGATGGTGACGGCCATCGGGGCACGCTGGCATATTGAGGAAGATTTTGAAACGGCCAAAGATCTGGGCCTGGATCACTACGAGGTGCGCAGCTTCGTCGGATGGTATCGCCATATCACGCTGGTGATGCTGGCGCATGCCTTCTTGACCGGGATCTGTGCTCAGGCCATCCCCTCGGCTTGCCCTTCCCTTGCCGTAGAGGCCCCATCGAGGCTTGATGGGGCTTCGCATGCCAGACCCCTGCTTGCCCTGACCGTTCCGGAAATGCGTCATCTGCTTGCACAGCTCATCTGGCCTGCTCCTAGCAGTGTGAAGCTGGTCTTGGCCTGGTCCTGGTGGCGGCGATGGCATCGCAGTTGTGCCAGCTACTTCCATACCAAACGCCGGCTCGAGGCCGGGTAAGATGGTCTGTGACACGCACTGACGCTTGATCGTAGGTGCGTGGTGCTCTTTCCCTCTTGTCCCAGGGATGTCCTTGTTGTCCTTGGGAGTCTCCCTGTTGTCCCGCGAAGAGCGGAGGCGACGCTCTCCTCGTTGTGTGTGACTTGATCGACCGACTCGAAAGGAGGACGGATCATGACCTTGGTTCCTTTCACTGACTGTTGTGCGATGCTGGGCATCGATGCCAAGACCTTACGAAACTGGCTGCGACAGGCCAACTTGGCGTGGGCCGCTCACCCGAAGGATGCCCGCCTCAAATGTTTGACCAGAGAGCAAGTCGAGCGGTTGGCGACGCTGCATGCTCGTCCGCTTCCCTCGCCTATCTCTACATCCCCTGTGCGAGCTTTCGCGGCCCCTGGCAAGCCTGAAAGTGAGGCTCAGCCCCTTGAGGCTACCATCCTCTTGCCCACCTCCGTGTCGCCAGAGGCGGATCTCCGCAAGCAGCTGTCCTGCCTGGAAACGAAAATGACCACCATGCAGGAGCAACTGGCCCAACTCGCGCTCTGCTTGCTTGGTGAGCGAGAAGAGCGCTATGAACAGCGCCTGAGGGTTCTGGAAGCCCGCTTGCTACAGCCACTGGACGCGCCCGCCTGCTCACCTGCTCCTCAGGCACCAGTGGCGCTTGCGCCACCACAAGGGTCATCCACCTCCGGCCGACCCTTGCACCCAGCGGAACAACGAGCACGTTCCCGTCTGATCCCCCTGATTGAATATGGGGCCAGTGGTCGGTATGTAGTCATCTGTCCCGATCTCGGCGAACTCGCGCTCACCCCGGATTCGCCGCAGTGGTTTGCATGGTTGGCGACGCTCTCCTCGTTCCGCTTCGTGGGGCAGCAGGGGCGTTTCACTGCCTATCGCCACGATCGCCTCTCGCGCTCATGGAGGGCCCATCGCCACATCCACCAGCACGACTACAAGCAGTCTTTGGGCCTCACCGATCAACTGACGATCCAGCGTTTGGAGCAGGCAGCGGCCATCATTCAATCCCACCTGGGCGCGCTCTAATTACCTGAGCCACTCTCGGTGAACGTCTTCCTGGGTCTCCGCACAAGTGCAACTGTAGTGCAACTGTAGTGTACCGGCTGCTTCCCAGCCCTTTACCAGGTGGTTCCCGCCTTTTTCGACGCGTTCCGCCCAGGTCCGACCTTGCCACCTCTTGCTGGAAAGCACACTGCTGACTCGTGTGAGCTGTCCACGAAGATGATGGTTCACTTGTCACGGTATGGAGCACACGCGTTGTTCCAGGCGACGGGAACCCACCCCGATCTTGCCTAGAGTGCAGGTGTAGAGTCTGTGCAAACCTACAAGTGGTCCTGCTTGCCGCCTTCTGCCGTCCCCTGACCAGGTGCTACCCGTTGTTGTACCACCCTCCTGTGCTATCCTTGGTGTGTGCCGATGAGACCAGCAGCGCACAATGGACTATTTGCGTCCCTTCCCTGCACCTGTAGGCACTGGGCAGGGAAGATGCAAGGAAAGGTCGATGTGCAGTGGGGATCACACGCTTCCACAAGCTCTTGCTGCCAGGACGTCATCGCGCATCTGACTTTGGAACAGTAACTGTACAGCTAAGTTTCTTGCTGTCCACGCTGCTGCTGGACATGAAGCATGATGCGACGGATCGTTTCATGAGAGACTCCATACGCGGCTGCTACTGTGCGGAGCGGTTCTTTCTTCTCTACCACACGATGCACCACGGTCGGCCATTGGGAAGCGGGAATACCGTATTTCGGGTGTTTCGGCCCTGGTCGTCGGTGCATGATAATAGGAGGGTTGCTTCTCTGAAATAGTTCATCTTCTGCCAGAAGGTGTTGCACCTTGAGATACAGTTTCCCCGACGGAGCAAGGAAGAGGTATAAAATTGGTCTCATATCAAACTGCCTCGCAACCTGCCTCAGTGACGTACCCGCATTGAGTAAGGCGAGCACCTCTTCTTGCTGCTCTGGCGTCAATCGCTGTTCGGTTGGCGTGGTCCGTTGTCCCCAGGGGCGCAATACAATGCCTTCCTGCTTCGCAAGCTGCCGAAGCGACTCGTGATTGACCCCAAACTGTTCCGTCACTTTCCTGAGCGGTGCACTAGTGGGTCAACCAACAATGGCATAGCGGTAGGGGCGAGCAAGTGGTAGACTGGAGAGGTGAGGGAAGGAGAACGAGCATGGCACAGCCCCAGAAAGAGCCCTTGCGGGCATTGAGCGAACAGGAAGAGCGAGAATTGAAACGACTGGCGAGAGCGACGAGCGAACGGGTGGATGTGGTGCGGCGAGCCAAGGTGATCCTGGCGGTCGCAAGTGGCCAGAGCTTTACGGAGGCGGCGCAGGAGGTGGGGTTGAAGAGTGCAGACGGGGTGGGCAAACTGGTGAAGCGCTTCAATGCGCATAGCCTCTCGGCGCTGTGGATAGCGGCCGGGGCAGGACGCAAGCCGACCTACACGAGCGAGCAGCGGGCGCGCATCCTGGTCGAAGTGCAGCGGGAGCCGGATCGAAAAGAGGACCAGACGGCGACGTGGTCGCTGATGACGCTGCGCAAGGCCTTACGGGAGACGGACCTGCCCGACATCGCGGCGGAAACGATTCGTGAGGTGCTGCAGGAGGCGGGCTACCGCTACCTTCGCACGCGCACCTGGGTGCGCACGGGCTACGCGCTGCGGGTGCGCAAAAGCGGGACGGTGACAACCTACGATCGAGAGACGCCGGAAAAAAAAGACTGATCGAGCAAGCCTACGAGCAGGCGGAGGCGGCCGGGATCGTGCAGCTCTGTGCGGATGAAGCCGGGCCCTACCAGGCCATCCCCCAGCCTGGGGCCTCGTGGCAGCCAGAGGGTCATCCCGCGCTGCTTCCGCACGAGTACGAGCGCGGTGGCACCGCCAAACTGCTGACGCTCTTTCGCCCGGCTACCGGCACGATCCGCGCCAAGGGGGTGGTCGCGGTGACCAATGCGGTGCTGCATCCCTGGCTGAAAGAACAACTGGGCGCCGTGCTGGCCGAGATCGAGCAGGAGCACCCGGCAGAGAGCCTGCCGCCGGAAGCCGAGCGTCCGTGGTATGCCCAGTGGGAAGCGTGGCTGGGCCATCCGCCGCGGACGCCCAAGCCGCCCTTGCGCATGGTACTGGTGTTAGATAATCTGGCAGGGCATCTGTCGTATGACCTGGTCGGCTGGTTCTTTGAGCACGGGGTGATGCCGCTCTACACGCCGGTGGGCGGCTCCTGGCTCAACATGGCCGAGTCGGTGCAACGCATCATCGTGCCGCGGGCGCTGGCCGGTCAGCATCCAAAGAACGCCCAGCAGATCATCGACTGGTTGGAACAAACCGTGGCAGGCTGGAACGACCATCCCACGCCCTTTGTGTGGAATGGCAAGCGGAGGAGGCGGCGCGAGCGCGCTCGCTTACGCCGCTTGGCTGGGTCAGGTGCTGCTCTGATCAAGGGCTATGCCATTGCCAGTTGACCCACTAGCACGCAATAAGGCAAGAGCTTCTTGCCTTTGGTCTGACGTCAGCCTTTGTATGCTGGGCCGCAGATCAATTCCCTCCCTCTTCACCAGACGGTGGATTGACTCATAGGATGTTCCTAAGAGGTCTGCCACCTTGCGCAGTGTCATGCCCTGCCTGATCAACATGATGGCCTGTTCTTGTTGGGCTGGTGTCAAACTCGGGGGATGAGATGGAAGACGTGGAGCCTTTCTGTCGAGTTTGGGAGGCCAGTAATTCTCGCGCAACCACAAGCCGTGATCGCGCTGTTCCCACATAGACGTGGACTTCAGACCTAAGGCCAAGACAGGTAAGACACTAGCACGAGGTTTGAGGCCGACGATGACATGACGTTCCAGGTCGTAGACTAACCCTTCAGCATTTAACAACACATCATTATTATGGCAGCAATGCGATGGCACGTCCAGGGCCGCCAGTAGAGCCTGCGACTTTGACGGGAAGGAAGATAAAGTAGGCTCCTCGCGGTGGCAGTTGTTGTAATCCGGTCAGCAATTCGACATAGCGCATGCCACGGCTAAGGCCTTCCTGGTGCGCCGGAACGCCTTCGTGCGTCGCGCCGATGCTGGGCGCATCGATGCCCAGACAGCGCACACCGTGCTCATGAAGGTAGAGAACGGCTTCGACATTGGGGGCAGGCCAGCCTGGCCCTTGCCTGTACAGGAGAGGACCCCGGCTGTAGGCATCCCCTTGCGGGCCTGGAACATAGTGCCTATCCCATCCTGTATAGAGCAAGACCACCTCACCGGGCTGAATCGGGCCGTGCTCACGCTCCCATGCCCACAGGTGTTCGGCTGTGATCCAGGGGCTTTCCCCCGGCGCGCCCTGACCTGAAAGAGCAGTGACATCCACTGTGACTGCCGGGCCACACAGGCCTTGCAGGGGCACCTTGTCCCCGGTCTGCAAGCCCATCTCGCTGGCCCAAGGCAGATTGGAGTCCGGGGGTGGAATGAAGTGGGTCGGCGCATCAAAGTGCGTGCCGCAATGTTCATCGACAATCCAGAAGCGCGTCTGGTAGGGGTCAACACTGGGCACCCATCCTTGCCGCTCGGCCAGTTCACTATAGTAGTTCCAGACCTTGGCGGCAAAAGGCATGTGTGTTGGCCACCCCGAAGGTAAATCGGGTGAAACCGTGACCGACAGGTCGATCATCTTGCAATTTTGCAGCATGTTCCAGTTCGTCATGTTCCAGTTCTCCTTCCGGTTCATAGCGGTTGTTATGCTCGAACGCCTGGCTGTGAAACACTCCTTCCCGATCTCTGGGGACGTTGAGATCCTCAATGCGCCCTGTTGGGATCACTAGATCGCAGGTGTAGGAACCATTCCGCTACCCACGGTGTATGGGAGTACATTCTCCCCAGGATGCTCCAATGCACTGCTCCAGTTCTTCACGCATGACTTGTTCGATTAAGCCTTGGACCGCACTCATGGCAAGGCGACGTACATGCTGACGAAATTCCTCCTGCTCTGGCAGGACTAGTGACGATGACTCTGGCGTTGAAACCTCAGAGGCCAATGTGGTAGGCTTTTTCTTGGGTACACAGGTCTCCAAACGGATTATTTGATTTCAAACATCGCGTGCCTCGCGCCCGTAGAGCAGGAGTGCTACCAGGATGACGACGCCAGAGGCGATGCTGCGCGCAGCTTCTGATATGTCGTACTCCTGGAGCACTGCACGCAGTACAACCAGAAAGATTGCTCCGGCAATAGTTCCCCAGTAGTTACCCCGGCCACCTAGAATGGATGCGCCTCCGATAACCACTGCAGCGATACTATCAAAGAGATACGGATCGCCCATCCCTAGCGTGGCTTGCTGCCCGAATGCTGTCAACGCGATACCTGCAATGGCGGCGAACAGACCACTAATAGCATAGACAATGATCGTGACCAGCCGTACATTGACTCCCGCCAGATATGCCGCGATCGCGTTATTGCCAATCGCGTAAATGCGGCGACCAAGCGTCGTAAAGCCAAGTACCAGACCTACGATAATGGCAATCACGATCCAGACGAGCAGACCCGTGGGGATGCCAAGGACTTGCCCGGTGATGGCCCCCTGCACCACTGGAGGTGCAAGGGAGTTGCAGCTTGGACAGGTGAAGCCGCCCGTGAAGCCGAGCACGAGTCCCTGCATCACACCATTCATGCCCAGGGTCATGACCACAGGTGGAATATCGAACAGCACGATGCCTAGTCCGTTGACCATGCCGATCACTATGCCAACGATGAGGACCAGCGGTACGACCCACCACGCTCGACTGTTCTGCCCAAGCGAAGCTGTGGTCAGGAGCACTGCCAGCGCATTGAGGACCCAGGGAACGGAGAGGTCGATACCCCCAATGAGAATGACGAATGTTTGACCTGCCGCTACAAGTCCGATAAACGAGGCGAGCAGGAGGAGTAGCCCGATATTATCCGGGCGTACGAAACTGGGACGGTAGATGCCGCCAATCACGAATAGCACAATAATTGCCACATAGGCAAGCAGTGTGCCACGCTGGCTGTGTGAGAGTCGGCGCAAGGTTGGGAGTAGGGAACGGCGTTCTGCACTCATGTGATATCCCCCTCAGCTTAGCGCCCACTTTGTAGTAAGGGTCGCACTAAAGTGCTGGCGATAACCGCCAGAATAAGAAATAGGCCCTGGAAGAATTCCTGTAACTGAGGATTGACCCCTGCGAAAAAGAGCACGCTAAGGATCAGAGTCAGGATGGCCGCACCCATCAGGCTACCGATTGCGCTGCCACGCCCACCGAAGAGGCTGACACCTCCCAGTACCACTGCCGCAATTGAAGTCAGTGTCAGTGGCGTTCCTGAAGTAGCATCTCCTGAAGTGGCAACTGCGGCCAGGTAGAGTCCAGCAAGACCGGAGAAGATGCCTCCCACAGTGTAGGCGCCCACCTTGGCAAGCATTACGGGGGCTCCATTGGCGCGAGCTGCACGTTCATCATTACCAATGGCATAGAGCGTTACGAGAAAACGAGTGCGCCGGAGTACTTGCCAGAGTAGGATGAGCAGAATAAAGATAATCAGGCTGGATGGCAGGTTGCCAAGCACTCTGATGTTGCCTGCCAGCAGATTGGTGAAGCCTGTGGGAATAAAGCCTCCTTGCTGCGGCAGGATGAGCAGGGCTACCCCTTGCCATATTGCCAATGTCGCTATGGTTACAATGATCGGCTGGAGGCGACCGTAGGCGACGAGTATACCATTGATGAAGCCTGCGCCTGCGCCTACGAGTAGGACGAGCAGCGTTATTTCGAGCATTGACCCTGGACTGTCATGCATCATCTGTGCGGCGAGACTATTGGTGACATCAACAATACCTCCAACCGATAGGTCAATACCGCCAGTCAGTACAACCAGCGTCTGTCCGATCGCAGCGAGGCCGACAGTCATGGTATTGTTGAGCGTTGTTGAAAACTCGAAATTGCCGGGTAGATGATGCTGTGTCAGCACGAACAGGATCAGGTAAATCATGACCATTGCGATCAGGATACCGATACTCAGTAGTAGAGGCACGTTCTGAGCGACGTAATATTGGAAACGCGCTTCCGCTGAAGTATGGGCTGCGAGTTCGGTATCGGTCTTTGTCTCAGTTGTACTCATCGAGGCACCTCTACATTGACTTGTGCGATCACGTGAATCGCCGCAGCTACAATTGCTTCTGGGGCAATATGAGGGCCTGTAATTTCATCAATAATGCGACCCTCACGCATAACAAGTACGCGGTGGCAGACGTGTGCCATCTCTTCGGTATCGGTTGAGTAGAATAGTATTGTATGGCCCTCTTCGCTCAGCCGCCGGATAAGTTCGTAAATCTCGTACTTGGTAGCTACATCGACGCCTCGTGTCACATCATAGAGCAGGAGGATGCGCGCTTTAGTGAGAAGCCAGCGGCCGATGAGTACTTTCTGTTGGTTCCCTCCGCTGAGTGTGCCAACAGGTTGATCATCGCTTGGGGTAAGAATGCTAAGGCGGTCGATCATAGTACGGATGAGGCTTGTCTCTTCAAGACGCTGGATGAAACCATTGCGTGAGACCTGTCTGAGTATAGGCAAGGTCAGGTTTTGCCGTACAGGTAGGGGTAGCAGCAGTCCCTCGGTTTTACGATCCTCCGGGATGAGCGCCATACCTTTGTTAATAGCATCGCGTGGATTGCTTATGCGAACCTGCTTGCCTTCAACCTCAATAGTTCCGCTCTTGAGATGATTAACACCAAATAGCGTGAGAAAAAGTTCGCGTTGTCCCTGTCCTGCCAACCCTCCGATACCCAGCACTTCGCCTCGGTTTGCTGTGAGCGATACCTCTTGTAGGCCTGTGCCAGCAAGGTTGTGTACTTGCAACATAGGGGTCTGTTCAGTCAGTGGAGACGGTTCTGTGTAGAGCATATTCAGTTTGCGCCCGGTCATGCGCTCGACTGCGTCCTGTTCGTTGAGGTCGGTGGCTTCGTAGGTTCCCACATTTTCTCCGTTACGGAAAATGGTAATGCGATCAGCGATGCCCTTGATCTCATTCCAGCGGTGCGATGTGAAGACGATACAGGTCCCTTGTGTGCGCAATTTGCGAATTATGCCGAAAAGCCACTCTACCTCACGCTCAGCCAGTGCGGAGGTAGGCTCGTCCATGAACAGCACCTGTGGGTTACGCGAGATTACCTTCACAATCTCGACGATCTGTCGTTGCCCAAGTGAAAGATTGGCAACCAGCTCCAGTGGCTCGATACCAGGAATACCGTGCTCTCGAAGCAATTTCCAGGCGGCTGATAGTGTGGCTTTGCGATCGATGAGACCCAAGTTCCGTGGCTCGCGCCCCATCAGTAAATTCTCGGCGACAGTCATATAGGGCAGCAGGGTAAGTTCCTGGAAGATAGTCCCTATGCTCAGGCGTAACGCGGCCTGTGGGTCCTCTAGCACAACTTCATGGCCCTGCACATGTATCTCGCCGGCATCTGCACGAAAAAGACCACTCAGGATCTTAATCATGGTACTCTTGCCTGCCCCGTTCTCGCCGACAAGGGCATGCACCTCGCCTGGTTCAGCTGAGAAAGATGCTTTATGGAGTGCCTGTACCCCGCCGAACGACTTCGAGATGTCTCTGCCTTCAATGCTGGTCATGTCTATCGCTCCTACACGCTTTTCATTTGCTTATGGTTTGTCTGGATGTCACTGTCAAGATCTTATGTCCTCGTTTGGGGGTGGAAAGGAAGGGCAGGTGGTGAGATATCTGTGTTGTGGCACAGACACTCACCATCTGCTACTGGTTCGCTATGGCAGCTTTACTTTCATGCCATCGGGACAGACTTGAGCCTGTGTCGCTGCGGTTACGCAGATCTTGACGACCGCATTAGGACCGCTGTCGGTGAAGTCAGCAAAGAAACTGCTCGGCAGTGTACTGAAAGCCGTCTCTCCCTCTTTGACGGTATCCGTAGTGACAAAGGGGAAGGGGATGGTAATGTCGGCCTTGGGGTGCTTGCCCTGCAACACCTCAGCTGCCAATTCTAATGATACCAGTACAAGGAAAGGGGGTTGACCAATAGACATCGCCTTGAAGCCCTGGCTCTTGTATTGCAGCATATCCTCACGGAAACCATTCTCAGCTTCGCCAGCGACCACAGTGGGCAGAGGGCGTTTCGCTGCTAGAATCGCACGAATCACACCATCGGTACCACCCTGGCACCAGACGGCATCGATCTTGTCGAGTGAGGTTAATTGGGCCGCCGTGTTGCGTTCTGCTACATCTGAGGCCCACTTGCCTGTATACCTGGCGATAACTTTAATGCCCGGATTGGCTTTGAAGACATCATCGGCTCCTCGATTGCGCTCTTCGTCAACGTGTGTTCCCGCAACTCCTGTGACCATGATCACATTGCCTTTTCCCTGCAGATTATCCACGATGAATTGAGCCAGTTGCTGCCCAAACTTGTATTGGTCGGTGTTGACTTTCAGAGCGCAAGGAGCTGTAACAACGTTATCATAAGAGACAACCAGGATACCTGCATCGCACGCCTGCTGAATAACTCCATTCAGTCCTGTGGGCGATGCAGCATTGATGACAATCGCGTCCACGTGTGACGAAATAATGTTATCCATCTGTTGCGTCTGCTGGGATACGTCGTTATTGGCATTGTAGACGCTGCACTTGACCAGTGTTTTGTAAGGTGCCATGTTACATGCGGCTTTGAACTCGTTCTCCATTTCTACGCGCCAGGTATTGCCAATGTACGAGTTGCTAAGAGCAATAGTGAAGGGACCGCTGTGCGCTTTCCCTTGCCCTTGTGTGGTGGTCTGTGATGCACCGGGACGTGCAACAAGCACCGCCACAAGGACGATAGCAAGGACGACTAAAACGGCCACGGCTGCAAAGATAGTGGTAGTGAGGCGGGTGAAGCGGAATCTCATAAAACCTCCATTGTGGTTGTTCCTCATGTAAAAGAACTACACTACTACAGCAACAATGCTACGAAACTCACTCTGATCGAACCATCATGAATGAGGTTGTTGGTACGTTCCAACTACTAGACAACCATTACGAAGATGACGGATAGAGACGATGCAACTTTTCCCGAGCAGCAGTGGTAAACCGCTACTCGACTTGCACCTGATGGGTGTTGCGTGCCTGAGGCCCGTGAGCGATAACCGCCTGCACACGCTGCATCGAGGGCAAGCGTTGATCCAGGCATTGGCGCCCCAAGACCGAGAGTTCGATCTCGGCCATGTTCAACCAACTGCCGTGCTTAGGCGTGGAGTGGAACTCCAGCCGGTGCAGCATGCGCCGAGCCTTTTCAGGAGGAAAAGCATCATACAGGGAAGCAGGCGTGTGCGTATTCAGGTTGTCCAAGACCACCTGGATCAGCGGCGCATCGGGAAATGCACGTCGACCAGCTCTTGCATGGCCTAGGCAAAATCCTGCTTGGTATGTCGCTTGGTCACCTCGACATGCCGCCACCCCAAGTTGGGTTCCAGAAACACGCAGAGATTGCAGATACATCCACGCTCATACTCGCAGTCCCGGCGAGCAGGCTGCCCTGGCTGCGGCGGCAGCGTCTCACGCACCTCGTCGAGCAACTGAGAGGGACATTCGTCGAAGCAGACCCGTGGCCGGGTAGGATAGGACGGCTCAGCATACAGGTCCAACACGTTCTCCATCCGCCAGACAAACTCACTGCCTACACTGGGGAGACACCGCTGCTGCTTTTGCCAGGGTCGGCAATCTTGGCGTCCTGCTTGCCTGCATCTGCCAGTCGCAGTATCTGGGCACGAGCCAGTTTGCGTGCAGCAATGGTTCCTTTCTTCAGCAAGCTGATCAGGCTGCTTCGTTCTTCATCGGTCAATTGGACCTGGTACTGTTTCTTGGAAGGTCCATTAGAAATGGTTGGCGATTATTGTAGAGAACTTAGGAATGTGTGCTATAACGAAACCTCTCTTGCTGCAAAATGGATACTACATTGCTCACTCCAGCTAGAGTTAGTTATTCGTGTATGCCCTACCAGTATCCGTAAACGAAATAAATATGGCTGTCGTAGTAGGAGTTAGCCGGCTGCGAAATACTCGCGTCGAGCTGGTTGGCGCGGATCGGCGCGGGCGCGATCGCAGCGCTGTCCACCGGGTTGACGATCAGCGCCTGGGCGCCTTCCTGGATCAGCGTGTGGATGTCCGTGATCTGCTTGGGGGGATCATTGTTGGCGACCAGTGGCCCGATCAGGGTGGCGTTGTACTGAGCCGCGAACTTAGTCTCATACGAGATGTAGTTGGTCCAGAAGTAGGTGTTGTTGAAGGTCAGCGAAACACCGAGCGCAGACAGCGCTTGTAGACGACTGGGGAACTCAGACAGCGCTTGTAGACGACTGGGGAACTTCGCTTTCATGGTTGTAACCTCCCGGGTGTCGGATTGACAAGCTCTGTCAAAAATAATATACTGTATACAAAATTCAGAATACAGTATCCACGGGCAAAAGTCAAGAGTATCAAGAAAATTGGATGAGGTTCACAGTTTTGCGCGGAGCGCCCCTAGGGACCCGATTGATCGCGTCCCTACTCTTGGACTTGCCCATCCATCCTTCAGTGAAGCAGAATGGAGCACCCATGAAGGCACATTTACCAGTTGGACCAGGCGAGTCGGGTGTTGACTCGCATGCTCACGTCATTGATGAAAACTTGAGCGATGAGGTCTTTGAACTGCTCTGGGGGCACGGCCGCAATACTATTCCGACTGCGGTGGATTACGCGTACGAGCAAATCTGGAAGCAACTGGTATTCTCGAACGAGCGAAAAGAGCAGAGGCTTTCCGATGTGACTCTCGCCGAAAAGTTAGGCGTGAGCCGCACCCCTGTTCGCCAGTCGTTAGAGCGCCTGGTACAGGATGGGCTGGTGCGTTCTGACCCACGTCGCGGGTTCTGGACACGCCAGTTTACTGTCCAGGACATCCATGAAATCTATGAGTTGCGTGGGGCACTGGAGGTCCTGGCTTTGCGCCTGGCTGCTCCCAGGCTCGACCCCGCGGACCTCAGATTGCAGCTTGATCTGCTCTACAAAGTGCGTGAGCAACTAGACCAGCGCCCCATCTCGCTCTTTCTCCAGTGCGACTTCCGCCTCCATACGCTACTCATTCGCGCCTCGGGCAATAGCCGGCTTATCAATTACCTCTCCACACTCCGCAGTCAGTTCAGTGTATTCCAGGTAAAGGATACGCTGTACCCGCAGCGTATGGAGGCTGCACTCGATGATCATGAGCGGATCCTGTTGGCTCTGCTCGAGGGAAACAGTGATAAAGCGACAGAACTTCTAGCTGAGCATATCTCCCGTGCGATGGCCCATGTTTTGGCCGATATGTTTGAGGAGCAAGGAACTGCCTTGTAGTGTTTGGCTATCTCGACCTAGAGGATTATCGCTTTACAGGAGAAGAAACCATGCCCATCACGATTACCGGTTTCACGGCGTATGATATTCGCTTCCCCACACCTCTGTCTCTCGCAGGTTCAGATGCGATGAATCCTGCGCCAGACTACTCAGCGGCCTACGTCATCCTTTCTACGGATAGCCCTCATGGATTGGCCGGCCACGGTCTCACC
>WNFI01093726.1_pt1 | contig 13757 bp, 12 predicted proteins | sample 5400471 | NCBI WGS metagenome assembly WNFI01 (sample SAMN13153348, study PRJNA577476) | soil metagenome | isolation source: 100 cm saprolite on Douglas fir-dominated hillslope | place: USA:California | collected 2013-09-17 | reverse complement strand
AGGGGAATGTCTGGAAAGAAGGCTTTTGCCGGCGCGAGCGTGTGCCGCATTGCAACAATTCAAGCGCCTCATTGAAGACGCGCGGGCGATGATGCTGGGGAGTTTCGTCGAGCAGGTGACGGAAACTGCGGAAATCCGCCACGAAGACACTGAGACACGGAGAGAAGCAGAAGATGATGGAGTACAGGCGCCCCCGGCTGTGTCGAATGAGGATGCGGATACGTCCTTCGAACCCGCTGAGTTAGGCGAGAACATCAGCTTTGATTTCGGAGCACCTGAAGAACTTGACGATTCTATCTTTGCGCCAGAGGAGAGCGCCGAAAGGAACCCTGAGGCCGTGGAAGGCTTCCGCACTCCGGGCGGCGCGGCCAGTGTTCCAGAGATCCTGAAGTTTCTGATTGACCGCACCGGATACATCAAGCAATTGGAAGTGGAGAACACGCCGGACTCGCTCTCTCGCATTGATAACCTGCGCGAATTGGTGAATGCCGCCATGGATTCACGCGATCGCGGTGAAGCGTTGTCTGAGTTCCTGGACCATGCCGCCCTGGTCAGCGATGTTGACACCTACGATCCGCGCGGGCAGGTCACCTTGATGACTCTGCATTCGGCCAAAGGACTGGAGTTCAGCCTGGTGTTCCTGATCGGCATGGAAGAGGGGCTGTTTCCGCATTCACGCGCTTTCAACGATCCTGACCAGATGGAAGAAGAGCGCCGGCTGTGTTACGTGGGCATGACCCGCGCCATGGACCACCTTGTGCTCAGCAGCGCGCGCTATCGCCGCCGCTACGGAACGGACATGCCTGACGCCAGCATGCCTTCGCGTTTTCTTGAAGAAGTACCGCCGCAGTTGCTGGAAGAGCTGGGCGCATCGCGCTCACGGGGAGCAACGGCCCACGCCAGCCACGATTACGCCGACCGGCACTACAGCTATGAAGATGAAGACCAAAGCGCGGTGTCCGAGTCGGAGGCCCGGCCAAGCGCTTCGGCCCGGCCCAAGCCCAAAACCAGCGGATATTCCGGCCCCAAGTACAACTCCATCGACAATATTGCCGAGTTTTTTGCCTCACGGGGCAAGAAATTCAGCCGTCCTCAAATACCGATGGAGAAGCCGGCCGGCAACCACGCTTTCCGGCCCGGACAGCGCGTGAAACACCCCAAGTATGGCGAAGGAGTGGTCTATCGGAGGGAAGGTGAGGGAGAATCCGCTAAGATTACGGTACAATTCCCGAGATTTGGATTGAAGAAGCTGGTGGAGAAGTACGCGCATCTGGAGCGAGCGTAAGTCTGCAGCAGGCACAAAAAGCAGCAGTAGTTTATTTTTATTCAGGACAGGTAAATGGCAAATACGAAAGCACTAACCAAAGAAGAGCGAAAGAAAGTAAAGCGCACATCGCGCAAGAAGCAAGCGCCCAAGAAACCGCGTGAATATGCACGCGGCTCAAAGAAGCGCAAGATGAAGAAGATGGTGCGCGGCACCGCCAAGCGTTAACGCCAGATTTCATGGATTCGCGCAGGGACGCAGTTTAGCTGCATCCCTGCGCCAAACGTTATATTGGGCGTCAATTAAGACCACGACTCCGCTTTAAGATCACGATGCTTTAAGATCACGACCTCAAGGAGGCCTTTCTGGCCAGCCAACTATTCGCCAAGAAGTCGATTGACAAGCTGATCTCCGACTCGGAAAAGCCAGAGCATCGGCTGAAGAAATCTCTAGGGCCGTGGTCGCTCACTGCGCTGGGCGTTGGCGCGATTATTGGGTCGGGCATCTTTGCTCTCACCGGTACGGCAGCCGCTGGAGAACACGGAGACCCTTCGTTTTACAAGGCACAAGTCCTGGATCTGATCATGCACTTGGTTCATCACGGCAGCTTCTCCGGGCTTGTGATGTACGGCCGGCCTCCGGCTGGTCCGGCGATTGCCATTTCCTTTTTATTGGTTGCGGTCGCCTGCGCCTTTGCGGGGTTGTGCTATGCCGAACTGGCTTCCATGATTCCAATTGCGGGCAGCGCATACACATACAGCTAAGGCTGGAGCCATTCCTATTTCAATTTTCCCGCCTTTCTGATTGTTTTTATTCTGACCGTTCTCTTAGTCCGAGGGATAAGAGAGTCCAGCAGAGCGAACAACATCATGGTGCTAGTTAAGATAGGCGCCATCTTTTTGTTCCTGGTGGTGGGTGGCATGCTGGTGAAGCCCGCCAATTGGCATCCGTTTGCCCCCAGCGGCTTCCCCGGAATCATGGCCGGTGGAGCAATCATTTTCTTTACTTATATCGGCTTCGATTCGGTCTCAACCGCTGCTGAAGAAGCTAAGAACCCGCAAAAGGACTTGCCGTTTGGCATTATCGCGTCACTGATTATCTGTACGGTCCTGTACATCGGGGTGGCCATCGTGCTTCTTGGCATGATGCCCTACAGCACGTTCGGTGCGGCTGGAGAAGCCAGCGATGCGCCGGTAAAGTATGCCCTCAGACAGCTTGGGGCAAACCAGTATTTCCAGGCTGCCATCGTGATCGGCGCGCTGATGGGCATGATCTCTTCCTTGCTCGTTTTTCAATATGGACAGACGCGGATATGGTTTGCCATGTCGCGTGACGGGCTGCTCCCCAAGTTATTCTCCACATTGCATGTCCGTTTTAAGACACCGCATTGGTCAACGTGGATCGCGGGCGCGGCCGTCGGCATCCCCGCTGGTATCGTAGACATCGGCGAAGCGGCCGATCTTTCCAACATCGGGACACTGTTCGCATTTGTTCTGGTTTCGCTGGGAGTAATTTTTCTGCGGAAGAGCCAACCCGATCGTCCACGTGCGTTTCGAGTTCCGTTCGTGCCGCTTTTCCCGCTGATCTCGGTAGTCCTGTGCGTCGGACTCATGGCGGGACTGCTGGTGATTACCTGGATACGGTTCTTTGGCTGGCTGGCGATTGGCATGGTGATCTATTGGCTGTATAGCCGTCGCCACAGCGAGTTCGCCACCAATAGCACGCCTGCCGCATGACGTCGAAGTCGTTCATCCAGTCGCTGCCCAAGGCGGAACTCCATCTGCACTTGGAGGGCAGCGTTGATCCGCTGACCGTGGCCGAACTCAGCCGCCGCTACAACACGCCTTTGCCCACGGAAAACAACCGCTATGACACCACCGGAAGCGGCGATGTATTGAATGAAGAAGATGTGCGCCGGCTTTACTCTTATAAAGACTTTGCCGGCTTCATGCTGGCCTTCAAGTCCGTGACCGAGCGTCTGCGCGCCCCGGAGGATTACGAACTCATCACCTATCGGCTGATGCAGAAACTGCGCCAGCAGAACGTGGTGCATGCAGAGGTTTACGTGAGCGTGGGAGTGATTCGCTGGCGCGGACAGCCCGTGGAACCGATCTTTGAAGGCATGGAGCGCGGACGCGACCGCGGCCAGCGCGACTTTGGTGTTTCCCTTCTGTGGATCTTTGATGCAGTGCGGCAATTCGGTCCGGAAGCGGCAGCGGAAGTTTTTGATCTGGCCGCGCGGCTGCGCGACCGCAACGTTGCCGGCATCGGAATTGGCGGCGATGAAAGCCGCGGGCCGGCAGAATGGTTTCGCGACTTGTACAAAAAAGCCGCCGACGAGGGACTGCGTCTTACGGCCCACGCCGGCGAGACTACCGGACCGGAATCGGTCTGGGGCGCGCTGAACATCGGCGCCGAGCGGATTGGGCACGGGCTGGCGATTGCCCGCGATCGTGAACTCCGCGAGGTGCTGGCGGAAAAGCAGGTCCCGGTGGAAATCTGCATCACCAGCAACCTGCGGACGGGCGTGGTCCCGGAGTTGGGGGAGCATCCGGTGCGGAATTTTTTCGACAACGGCCTCATGATCACGCTCAATACTGACGACCCGGCAATGTTTCAGACGTCATTGTGCAAAGAATACGAAATCGCGCAGCAGGAATTCAGCTTTTCTGAGGACCACCTGCGCGAGATGGCGCGCAATTCTTTTGAGGCGTCATTTTTGCCGGTGGAAAAGAGGCTGCGCTTCTTGCAACAGATAGACTTTTTGGTATGAGCAAGCACATCGGCATTGTCGGTTGTAGCTCAGAAGGCGCGGCGCTGTGCTATCGAACGATCTGCCTGGAAGCAGAGCCGCTCGTGGGCAAGCATGCGCATCCTGAAGTGACGATGCACACGATCGCGCTGGCCGAGTACATGAAGCCCATTGAATCCGGCTCTTGGCAAGGTGTGGCCGAACTGATGCTGCGGTCGGCGCAAGCGCTGAAGCGCGCGGGAGCGGACTTCCTGATCTGTCCGGACAATACAATCCACCAGGCCATGCCCTCGGTTTTGCCGAGATCGCCGTTGCCCTGGCTGCACATCGCGGAGGAAGTAGGGAAGGAAGCCAGACGCCGTGGCTTCAAGAAGCTGGGCCTTACCGGAACCAAGTTTCTGGTGAGCAGCCCCGTGTATCCGGAAAAGCTGGAGAAACTCGGCATTGGATACGTACGTCCAACGAAGGCGCAGCAGGAGCAGATCAACACCATCATCTTTGAGGAATTGGTTCGAGGCCGCCAAACGGCTGAAGCGCTGACTTATTTCCAGCAAGTGATTGAGCAATTCAAGAGCCAGGGGTGTGACGCAGTGGTCTTAGGCTGCACGGAGATTCCGTTGCTCATCAGCGACCGCGAGTCACCGCTTCCGACTCTGGATTCCACACGCATCCTGGCCGGTGCTGCACTGCGGCACGCCTTACAAATCGAACAGAATTGAATACAGGAGAGTTTGTGAAAGCAATCATGCGAGCTTGCGTTACGGTCCTGGTGTTGTTTGTGGCGACTGCATGGGCGCAGACAGAGTCGCCCGCCGTGGAGCAAGGGACTTTTAATCTGCACAAATTTGAGCAGCTCATTGGAAAAGAGACGTACACCCTGACGCGCTCGCAAACGGACGTAGTGCTGAAATCAGATTTCAAATTCACGGACCGCGGTAGCGAGGTCCCTCTGACTTCAACCCTCACCATGGACAGTGATTTGACTCCGCGCGACTTTCAGATCAAAGGCAAGGTCTCGCGGTTTTCTCCCGTGGATGAGACGGTCCACGGCCGAACAGTTGGGCAGACGACGATCGCGCCAGGGGAAAAATTTTTCGATACCGAAGGTTACGCGCCGGTTTCCGTACAGATGGTCATGGTGCGCTATTGGCGGGCGCATGGGAGTCCAGCGACGCTGAAGACCCTGCCCCGCGGAGAAGTGCGTATCCAAGACTCTGGGGCCGAGTCATTCAATATTGGCGGCAAGCAGGTCCAGTTGCGCAAGTTTTCGATTCGCGGGTTGATCTGGGGAAGCGAAACGCTCTGGCTCGATGCGCAGGACCGGCTGATTGCACTGGTGAGTGTTGACGCCGAGTTGGACCATTTTGAGGCCGTCGCGGACGGTTACGAAGATGGACTGGCGGCGTTCATCACCAGCGCCGCGCGGGACGGCATGGCAAGTCTGGCTAAGGTGGCCTCCGGATTCAGCGATCCGAGCAAACCGGGCAAGCCGGCCAAACCGGTGATCGCCATTGTTGGCGGCAGGTTAATTGACGGCACGGGCAAACCTGCGGTTGAAAACTCCGTGGTGATTCTGCGCAACGGAAAGATCGCAGCAGCCGGCCTCGCTAGCAGCACGCCCGTTCCCGCTGGAGCGCAAGTGGTGGATGCCCACGGGAAAAGCGTACTTCCCGGCTTGTGGGAGATGCATGCTCACTTTGAGCAGGTGGAATGGGGGCCAATCTACCTTGCCACGGGAGTTACCACTGTACGAGATGTTGGGAACGAGCGCGAGTTCATTATTGCCGTGCGCGATGCCATTGCCGGGGGCCGGGGCATCGGCCCGCGAATGCTGATGGCCGGCATTGTTGACGGCACCAGCCCCAGTGCCCTGGGAGTGGTCGGCGTGGATACGCCGGAGCAGGCGCGCGAGCAGTTGCAAAGATATAAAGCTGAGGGCTTTCAGCAGATCAAGATCTATAGCTCAGTAAAGCCTGACATTCTGAAAGTTGTCACCGCTGAGGCCCACCGGCTGGGCATGACGGTGACGGGGCACGTCCCAGAGGGCATGAACGCACTGCAAGCCATTGATTCAGGCATGGACCAGATCAACCATATTATGTATCTGACCGCCGTGATGGCTGATCCGGCGACGCGAAAGATTGATCCTGATTCTCCACGGGTGAAAAATGTATTGAAGCTTCTGCTCGAGCATCACACGGTGGTGGACCCGACCATTGCGCTGATGGAAATTATCTTTCACGTGAGCAGCCAGCCGATTTCCGCGTTTGAGCCGGGAATATTGAAAGTCGCGCCCGAATTGCGAGAAGGCCTGGAAACTATGGGCGTGCCTCCAGACGCGGTGGACCGCGCGGCGGAAAGATTCAAGACCTTGTTGCAGACGATCCAGATATTGCATCAGGCGGGAGTACCAATGGTCGTGGGCACGGACCAGGCTGTGCCGGGCTATAGCATTGACCGCGAGATGGAAATCTACGTGAAAGCAGGCTTCACGCCAATGGAAGCCATACAGGCCGCAACACTCGCGTCGGCGCGGGCCATGGGAATGGAAAAGGAATCGGGAACCATCGAGGTGGGCAAGCGCGCAGATGTGATTCTTGTGGATGGAAACCCGCTAGACAATATCAGCGATATTCGCAAAGTCAGCGCAGTATTTAGTGGAGGAAGAATGTTCCAGCCGGCGCAGCTCTGGACTTCAGTGGGATTTAAGCCTTAAGCAGTCTCAGTCTCCGCCATGACGGATTCTTCTTTGCGGGCTTCGATCTGCACCAGTTCCGGATGCCCGGCCGGGCGTGTCGCCTCATGCACCGCCAATTTCTGCGGCGCGCGCCAGAAGTCAACCAGGGACGTCTGATGCACGCAGGAGATGGTGCAGTTGGGCGCGCATGTTTTCTCTGTGCGGAATTCGCGACGGAGGTCGGCAACTTCGTAGTCGGCCAGCGGGACACCAGGGTAGCCACGCTGTTGCGAGCAGTAGTGCACCAGCCCGTTTTCGCAGATATAGAGATAACGAGAGCCGGCGCGGCAACGCCACTGGTTGGGCTTGCCTAACGCGATATTGTTTTGAAAATCATTGAAGCGGGCGTAGCTATGCTTGCCCAGTTTCTTCATCTCGCGGAAAACCGATTGCGCTTCATCATTTAATGGCCTGAGCTGCCCGCTACCGTCATGGATAATGCCAACGGTGGAGGTGAACCCCAATTCCACGGCGCGCTTGCCGATCGCTACCGCGTCCCATTGCTCCTTAACACCCGCGCCGATCACGGAATTTATGTTGACGTGAAAATCAGCGTGTTCGCGCAGCCATTGCAGTTTTTTGTCCAGGACCTTCAGCGATTTTTTTGAGACTTCATCGGGTTTCACGTTATCAATCGAGATCTGCAGATGGTCCAGGCCGGAATCGTTCAACTGCTGTATGCGCTGCGGCGTGAGCAGATAACCGTTGGTGATCAAGCCGGACAGGATGCCGTGCGAGCGTATGCGGCGGATGATGTCATCCAGTCGCGGATGTAGAAGCGTCTCGCCTCCGCTGATAGTGATCAGCGTGGTGCCGAGCGCTGCCAGCTTGTCGATGCGGCGGTACATCTCTTCCAGCGGCACAGGGTCAGAGAAATCGTCATACTCGTTGCAGTATGTGCAGGAAAGGTTACAGCGACGCATGGGGATGATGTGCACCTGGATGGGATGGTCAAAATCAGCCATGTATCAGCTATTTATTAAAACATAGACAAGCTGGGTTTTGCATAAATGTAGCAGTAAATGGTTGATTTTTAAGGGCGAACGGCACATTTCACCACAAGCCGTCTGATTTTAGAAATCCCATTGGACTCAGCTAGCGAAAGGGCTGGCCGCGGCACGAAGCAAAATACCCAGAACATACCAAGCGGCCACGGCAGCAACGGCAGCTTTAGTGCTGATCTTCTTCTGTGAAACAGTGGCAAATCCAAGGCCCATCAAGAATATCCACCAGAAGCTAAAAAGATCGAACCCCGTTAGCAGGCGATACAGGAAGCGAGAATCTGTATTCGAGCCTAACAGGACTCCCAAGTGAGTGGCCACAGGGTTCTCCATGTCAAAGCCCTCTGGTTCAACTCCAACCATCATCACCAAAACGGCAAGCAGGCTGAAAATCACCTTCGGCAACCAAGCGTAAAAGACAATCGCCAAAGCAGCTTTATACTTGATTTGCGCGTCAAATCCGAAGTTGAATGTGGCCATCAGCAGGAGAGCAAAGATCAAAGACACAATGATACTGGCCACCGGGGTGGTATAGAGGCTTCGGTGCGCGCCGGCTATTTGCTGGTTGATCATCGCTTGCTTCTGTTCAGGCGTCATACGGTCAACCGCTTTTTGCAGGAATGATGCGTGAGCGAACCTGCTATTTATTATGGCCTCGTAGCCAACTTTTCTTTCGACGGTGAATAGAAATGCTGTCACTGACAGCACTCCGAGTAGCCACGGAAGCCACCAGCTTGCGCTGCGCCGAATGTCAAGGAAGGTCTTAGACGGTGCGATAAACGTATTGATGACGCGCGCCCCCTGGGAAAGGCCGGGCTGAGCTGGCTGGGTTGATTCAGCAGGTGCAGGGAACGGTGGTTGAGGAGTGCTCATATACCATCCTACTTTTTAATTGCCGAAAAGTTACGCGGATTTTACACCATGGACGCAGCGCCGAGTCAGCTTTGCTTTCTGAAATGTTCCCAGCCGAGTGGAGCCAGCGACCGTACTGTGCCATTCTCATCCAGAATTTGTATTGCTGACGAGTAATTTGACCTCTTCTTGACCAGACCGATTTCGGTCACCTGAACCCCAGCAATGCGCTTGGGCAGCTTGGCCTTGGCTGGAGCGGTAAATAATAGCTCATAGTCTTCGCCTCCGTGGAGGGCCAGCGCCAGATCTGCGCCTTTTGCCACGGGCACACGGTCCGCATAAATGGTTGCGGAAACACGGCTTTCTTCGCAGATGTGGGCCAGATCAACGGAGAGGCCGTCACTTAGGTCAATCATTGAGTTCGCCAGGCCCCGCTGCCGCAGCCAGTGGCCGGCTTTGATTTGAGGCGATGGATAAAAATGGCGGTTCGGTTTTGCAGGCCGGATCTTTTCGCCTTCGTAAAGCCGCTTCAAGATAGCTGCCGAGCCGCCAAGCTCACCGGTCACGTAAATGCGGTCTCCGGGGCGTGCAGTGGAGCGGAGCAAAGCGTCCCCTGCAGGGACTTGGCCAACAACGACAATGTCGGCCGTAATCTGCTTGGCGGATGAAATGTCGCCACCGGCAAGCTGTACCTTGAAGAGCCGGGCCGGGTCGTGCAGGCCTTGCAAAAAGCCGTCGACCCAACTCTGCGGCAGCCCGGACGGCAGTCCGAGAGAGAGGAAGCAAGCCAGCGGTTCACCCCCCATGGCGGCGATGTCGCTTAGTCCGCGCGCCAGGCAGCGGTGTCCTACGCTCTTGGCCGGGTGCCACTCCCGGCGAAAGTGCACGCCTTCGACGCACAGGTCGGTGGTGACCAGGATCTGAAAACCGGGGCGGACCCGCAGGATGGCGCAATCGTCGCCGATGCCGTGAACGACTGCTTTATTAGCGGCTGCGCCAGCCAGACGCCGGATACGATCAACCAGTTTTGTTTCCCTTAAGACCAAGCAGCCTGTCCTGAGCGAAAAAAAGGAATCCTAATTTTGCAGCAACTAGCTCATGAATTCGAAATCTTACTCCAGGGGCTGGCGAAGGTAGCAAAGGAAAGCGAGAAACGGAGCAGGCCCACCATGCAGACCGCACGTGTAGGACACCCTATTGATCCTGAAACCCCGTGTCCGTCGATCGTCCATGGGTGAGAGATGCGGCCATGACCGGAAGGTCATGACCCCGGCATCTTCTGCGCTTTGGTAGTAAACCTTCGTTACTAGGCGGGAAGCATTCCGGCGTTGACATGGTAAGAAGGGCCTTGTTAAGGTTAACCAACCATTTTCCATATAGTGTGGCTGCCCCGGCACCTCCCCTGCTTGGCGCTCTGGGAAATGAAAAGAACCGATCAGCCGCTTGTCGATGGGCAAAAAAGACTTTAATCCAAGCTGGCGAATCGGTGCCGCGACAGGTTGAACGGACGTTAAAATTTCTATACGCGGAGCATTTACTTGCGGAAGCGCTTTTACATCATGCTGGTGGCACGGAACGCGGAAGGGGAGTTGTTGAAGATTCCAATTCCGATGCATTACGTGTACGTGTTCATTGCCGGAGCGCTTATTGGAATTCTGACCATCACAGGGATGGCAGGTTCGTACACCCGCATGCTGGTCAAGACCCAGAAATTCAACCAGCTTCGTACGGAAAAAGATGCCTTAAAGTCTCAGTACTCACAGTTGGAGCAGATCGCCCAGCAGAACGAGTTGCAGACGCAGTCTCTCAGCTCCCTGGCGGGTGAAGTTTCCTCACTCTACGGGTTGAAGCCTGATCCGGCCTTTCAGGAAGATGATCCGGCCACCGCTTCTTTGCAGCAGTTTTACGCACTAAGAATGACGGCCATGACCGGAGCAGCTTCGGTCGGCATTGGTATGGGTGAGTTGCGCGACACCAGCACACGTGACTGGATGCGCTTGGCGGCAGCGCCCACGCTATGGCCCGTACAAGGACGCGTTACCGGATCCTTTGGTGAGCGCATTGACCCGTTCAGCGGTGAAGGGGCTTTTCATCGCGGCGTGGATATTTCCAGCGACTACGGCACACGCATCATTGCTCCGGCAGACGGAATCGTACGCTTCTCTGATTTCATGAACGGATATGGACGGACGGTCCTGATTGATCATGGCAACGGCATTTCTACGCTGTACGGACATCTCTCCGGTTTTGCTGTGAGCTCCGGCCAGTTGATCCACCGCGGTGATTCCGTCGGCTATGTAGGCCAGAGCGGACGCAGCACCGGACCGCACCTGCATTATGAAGTCCGCATCTTTAATACTCCTGTGAACCCGCATAAATACCTCCGCTTTACCTTTAACCAGCAGATGGCCTTTCTGCTGCACTTGGATGCTGGCAAAGGCGGCCTTTACGTCTTTGTCCGGTCCCTTGGTCCCCATGAACTGGGCAATGCCGCGCGCCAGCGCAAGGTGAGAGTTGGCTGAATCCACAATCTGTTTGGCTTCGGATTCACTTTGCGCAAAAACATCGGCCTGGCATAGCAACGCGCCGTTGTAGCGCAGAGAAGCGACGGCCACGCCGCTTCCGGGAAAGCTGAAACTCAAACCGCCGGGGAGCTGCACGGCATCTGGCTCGTCCGGGATGCGACCGATCAACCAAGCTACGCTGGTTACCGGGACGTCATGATAGTAGCCGGCAAGCAGAGACGGGCCGCCGCCGGACGGTTTGTAAAATTGATCGATGATTCCGTGCATCGGGCCGGCAGCCGACATGTTAGTGACCGCGATCCTGGTGTTATCCAGAATGCACACGCGCACGGTATGGCTTTCATTGGGAATAGAAAAAACTATGTGGTCGCGATACGTCTCGGTTGTCACAGCAAGTTTTTGCAGAAAGTTTTTCAGCCGCTCCGTGTCGAAGCGGCCAACAAAAATTTCCGATGACTCCACATCTTTGCCGTCAGGAGTATCGCGGCGAGACATTGAGGTTTCATCCAGGTCGCGTTCCAAATGAATTCCGGTCTGCTCGACGAAGTTCCGGTAACCGGATGGCGTCACGTCGAAAATGGAAAGCAACTTTTCCACGACTGGCTGGGCGTTGTTCAGATTCATCAGGTGCACCGGCTTCAGGTTGACGTAGATCAGCCGGTCTCCTTCCGGGAGCAAGCGAACGGTCTCTGGCGGCTGCGAGGCGCGACGGTAGAGAAGAAGACCAAGAGCCACGACCATCACCAATAACAGGGCTGAAATCAGCAATTTGCGATACTTGCGCATGAGAGAATTAGTATAGATTAAGCGGCTTTTATGAGGCTTGGCAGTGGCCTGATGGCGAGGAAATTGTTACAATAAACATTGGGAAGTATCGCGCAGGTTACGTCCCCCCTAAGCTGGCGTCAGGGTTGGGATGTTGCACGCGGAGTGCCGCTGTGCTAACTTATTAACTTTGTGCCCGGTTACGGGAGGGATTGTGCTGGCGTAGCTCAGCTGGTAGAGCATCTGATTTGTAATCAGAGGGTCGGGGGTTCAAGTCCCTTCGCCAGCTCCAGATGGTTAACGGGTTTCTCCGAAGCGCGTAGCTGGCGTGTTTCGGATTAGCAGGCACTGCGCAGGAAGAGTTTTTTCTACCGGAACGCAATCCACGAAGACTTTCCTAAAACGCCCGAGGGCGTCTGATGCGGAAGTATGTTTGTGCGTCTCCTGATTCGTTTTTGTCCTTAATGCACAAAGGCGTCCCGTTGCAGCCAGCGTAGAGAGCACCGCGAGTGAATCGGCAAAGCGAAAGCGGCTCGGTTCAATGCACAGGTGACCGAGTGGTTAATGGTAGCAGACTGTAAATCTGCCGCTCTCCGGAGCTACGGAGGTTCGAATCCTCCCCTGTGCACCAGGATTTGTTGCAGTTGTGCCTTTTTGAAGTCGCGCGAGCGCAGATGGAAAAGCGTAAACGGTTTTATGTCGCACTCGCCGTGTATGCGGTACTTGGCCTGCTGATCTGGACAACGATGAGTGATGTTCCAGTGCCCATGCCGATGCAAAGCGGTCACGTAAGCGTTCGAGCGCTGACCATGATGATTTTGGCGGTGTTCGTGATGCGAACGCTGCTGCACTGGCGGGCCGAACAGGTACGGGCGGAGCAGGACGACGAAGAAGTTTCGAGCTGATTGGAGCAAGGGTTTTGAGGGCTGATGTAGCTCAGTTGGTAGAGCACTCCCTTGGTAAGCGTTGCGGCAGCGAAGCGTTGCCGCAACCGGAGAAAAGCAGTCACCAAGGTGACCGACTGATGGGTGAACAAGGGTTTTGAGGGCTGATGTAGCTCAGTTGGTAGAGCACTCCCTTGGTAAGGGAGAGGTCACCGGTTCAATCCCGGTCATCAGCTCCAGGTTTGGGGATTGAGTAAGCGGGTAATTTGGTAATTGTGTAATTGAAGGCCGGGAGCGAGGCCGTTTTCAAATTACCCAATCACCAAATTACTCAATTACCCAGTCAGGTTGGCGGGAGTAACTCAGTGGTAGAGTCACAGCCTTCCAAGCTGTTGGTCGCGGGTTCGATTCCCGTCTCCCGCTCCAAGGTTTTGAAAAGGAACTGTAGAGCAAATGGCATATCAGCAGGCCCAGATTCCGGTTACCAAGACGGAAGATTTTGAGCAGTTGAGAGCGGCGATTGATCGCGTCTTCAACTCCGCGGCGCTGGAGAAGTTTTACCGCAAGCTTCAGGGAAAGAATGTTCGCGGGCGTGAGTTTGAAAAACTGGTCAACTTGAAGCTGCTGGAAGAAGTTGATCCTGCGCTGGCCGGTTGTGGAAAGACGGCGAAGCAGCTTTATGAGTCGCTGGCATTGTCTGACCAGGCCCTGATGCGCGAGTTTTACCTGGAACGGATTGAGAAGGTGGACCCGAAGATCCGCCTGAAGTACCAGAAGGTTTACCGGTATTACTGAACCTGCTGGGAATCTTGGCAACTCTGTTAGAGCGTTGAGGAGAGGCAATGGCAAAGGAAAAATTTGACCGTACAAAACCGCACGTAAACGTAGGGACGATTGGTCATATTGATCATGGGAAGACCACGTTGACGGCGGCGATCACCAAGGTGTTGTCCAAGAACAACCCCAAGATCAAGTTC
>WNFI01655830.1_pt1 | contig 13759 bp, 16 predicted proteins | sample 5400471 | NCBI WGS metagenome assembly WNFI01 (sample SAMN13153348, study PRJNA577476) | soil metagenome | isolation source: 100 cm saprolite on Douglas fir-dominated hillslope | place: USA:California | collected 2013-09-17 | reverse complement strand
TATGCGGCTGACCAGGGCGCGTTCTTCGCCGTGAGCTCGGTCCAGGGGTCGCTCTGGCGCATCGACTCGCTCCTTCGCAAGGCGCAGAAGATTCCGGTGTCGACTTCGCTCAAACACACCTGCGGGCTGGCGCTCGACCGGACCAAGACGCGCCGCACCGTGGTCCTATGCGCGCGCGGGGACGAGGGGACCCGGGCGGTCCATCTGGCGGCCGACCAGCGCTCGGCTTATGTGCGCGGCGACGCGTGCACCACTTTATCCAACGAATTGTAGGGAGGCCCTATGAGCAAAACGCTCATAGCGATCGCACTCGCCTTGGCCGCAACGGTGCCGGCTCGCGCCGCGGAGATTCATGTCCTATCGGCGGCGGTGATGCAAACGGTTTTCAAGGATGTCGGCGGCGAGTTCGAGCGCGCCTCGGGGCACAAGCTGGTCTTCGACTACCGCACCATGGGTGCCATCACCGAGCGGGTGCTGAACCGCCGCGGCGAGCGCGGGGGCGGCGAAATATCTCGCTGCGGAGCGCCGCGAGGCGATGCTGATCTGCGGCCGCGGCGCGTGCTTGCCTACGACCAGGACCACCGCAAGGCGGAGGCGTTCGCGAGTGCCGCCAGCCGGGAGCTGGACATCGCGGTGGCGGCAATCGCCGATCCCGGAGCGGCGGTGGCGTGGTCGGAATCGTTGCGCGCTCCAAGCTCATTTATCGACTGCGCGAACTGACTTGAAAGGAGAGTAGGCATGCGCTACCAAGTGAAGCCGATCTATTGCCGTCCCTGGCTCCTGAACGGGCTGTCGCTCAAGCTGATCGAAAGCCACTACGAGAACAACTACGGCGGCGCGATGCGCCGGCTCAATGCCATCACCGCGCAGCTCGAGTCGCTCGACTTCGCCAAGACGCCGGGCTACGTCGTGAACGGCCTGAAGCGCGAGGAGCTGATCGCGCTCAACTCGACTCTGCTTCATGAGCTCTACTTCGCGAGCCTCGGCGGCGACGGCACGCCCAAGGCGGGGCTTGCCGAAACTCTGGCGCGCGATTTCGGCTCGCTCGACCGTTGGCACGCCGAGTTCACCGCGATGGGTAACGCGCTTGCCGGCGGATCGGGCTGGGTGCTGCTCGTCTACGTGCCGCGCGACCGGCGGCTCGTCAACCAGTACGCGGCCGAGCATACGCAGGCAGTGGCAGGTGGGATTCCGATCCTGGCGCTCGATATGTTCGAGCACGCGTATCACCTCGATTTCGGCGCCGATGCCAAGGCCTACGTCGACACGTTCATGCGCAATATCGACTGGCAGGCGGTGCAGGATCGCTACGACGACGCCTGCAAGGTCGAGGCGCCGCGGGGGCTGGTGCAGAAGGAGTTCGGCGAGCTGCCCAGCGTGGCGGTCGACGAGGTAAAGGCGATGCTCGCGGCGGGCAAGCAGGTGCAGTTCATCGATGCGCGTCCCGCGCCACACGCGGCGCGCCGGCAGGACAGTGTCGAGGGCGCGATGTGGCGCGATCCCGAACGCGTGCAGGAATGGGCGCAGGAGCTCTCGAAGTCCGATCCGGTGGTGGTGTTCTGCGTCTACGGCTTCCACGTCGGCTGCAAGACGACGACCGCTTTACGCGACGCCGGCTTCAACGCGCGCTACATGAAAGGCGGCCACGCGGCCTGGAAGGCGAGCGGCGGGCCGACGCGGAAGCAGGGATGATCAACCGCATCCTCCTCGGCCGGGCCCTGCGGTCGTTCGCCGACGGCTTCATCGCCGTCGTGCTGCCGGCATATCTGCTGGCGCTCGGCATGGGCCAGCTCGAGGTCGGGTTCATCAGTACGGCCACGCTGCTCGGCTCGGCGTTCATGACGCTCGCGATCGGACGCTGGGGGAATCGCTTTTCCATCCGGCGGCTGCTGCTTGCCGCCGCGCTGGTGATGGCCGGGACCGGCATCGGCTTTGCCGGTCTTTCGGCCTTCTGGCCGCTGCTCGTCGTCGCCTTCTTCGGCACGCTCAACCCGTCGAGCGGCGATGCGAGCGTCTTCATGCCGCTCGATCACACGATGCTCGCGACGGCGAGTGATCGCACCGGCGTGTTTGCGCGCTACAGCTTCCTCGGCTCGATCTCCGGCGCGGTCGGCGCGCTTTGCGCCGGCCTGCCGGAATGGCTGGGAGCACGCCTCTCGATGCTCGACGCGCTGCGGCTCATGTTCGTGCTTTACGCGGCGGTCGGCGTGGTGGTTTGGTTGCTGTATCTGGGCCTGCCCGCGGCGCAAGCCGACGAGCAGAAGCCCGCGGTGCCGCTCGGGCCTTCGCGCGGCATCGTGTGGCGCCTCGCGGCGCTCTTCAGCGTCGATTCGTTCGCCGGCGGCTTGGTGCTCAATTCGCTCCTCGCGCTGTGGCTCTTCGAGCGCTTCGGCATGTCGCTCGCAGCCGCGGGAGCGTTCTTCTTCTGGACCGGGTTGCTCGCGGCCTGCTCGCAGCTCGCCGCGGGGCCGCTCGCGCGCCGCATCGGCATGATCAACACCATGGTGTTCACGCACATCCCGTCGAGCCTGTGCCTGATCGGCGCCGCGCTCGCCACGAATCTGCACCTTGCACTGGGACTGCTATTGGCGCGCAGCCTGCTGTCGCAGATGGATGTGCCGGCGCGCGGCGCTTTCGTGATGTCGGTAGTGACGCCGGCCGAGCGCCCGGCGGCGGCGAGCTTCACCGCCGTGCCGCGCAGCCTGGCCGCGGCGGTGAGCCCGTCGATAACCGGCGCGATGTTCGCCGCCGGCGCGATGGTGGCGCCACTCGTCGCTTGCGGCGTGCTGAAGATCGCCTACGATCTCGCGTTGTTTGCGGCGTTTCGCCGTGTCGAAAGGAGGATTCCATGCCCTACGAATTGAAGCCGCTGCCCTTCGAGGCCAAGCGCCTCAACGGTCTTTCCGAGCGCTTGATCCTGAGTCATTACGAGAACAACTATGGTGGCGCGGTCAAGCGCCTGAACGCCATCGCGGCGAAGCTCGCCGAGCTCGACTACGGCTCGGCGCCGGTTTTCGTGGTGAACGGCCTGAAGCGCGAGGAGCTCATCGCCACCAATTCCATGATCCTTCACGAATGCTACTTCGCCGGCCTCGGCGGCGATGGTCAGCTCGCTGCCGGAGCACTCCATAAGCGCATTGCGCAGGATTTCGGCTCGCTCGAGCGCTGGCGCGCCGAATTCACCGCAATGGGTAAGGCGCTGGGAGGCGGCTCCGGCTGGGTGCTGCTCGTCTGGTCAGAACGCTGCGCAAGGCTCGTGAACCAATGGGCGGCAGACCACACGCATGCGCTCGCCGGTGCGACGCCAATCCTGGCACTCGATATGTACGAGCACTCCTATCACATCGACTACGGCGCGAAAGCCGCGGCCTACGTCGATGCATTCATGCAGAACATCGATTGGCAGTCTGTCGCGCAGACTTATGCAAGCCAGGTGCAAGGTCATGCCCACGGTTGAAGCCGAAAATTCCCTGACCTAGAATCTGCGCGTCGGGGCATCGCAGACTCCCGGCATTCACAAGACGGCGGTCCGTCCAAGTTCTGCCTTATCGCTTTAGTTAGCGAGGGCTTTGGATGGACGCTGCAGTCGTAAGCATGTTGCTCGCAGCGGTGATGATGGGCACGCCGCCGTGTGCGTCAGCGGTCGAGAAAGAGCACTGGCGCAGCGTCAAGGGTGCCGCGTTGCGCACGCTGTTCCAGGACAAGGAATTCGGCGACGGCGTGCACTTCGCCTATCAGTTCAAGGCCGGCGGCACGTTCACCGGGACGGAAATGAGCAAGCGGGTGAGCGGGTCATGGCGCGTGCAACAGGACGAGTTCTGCTGGAAGTGGCTGCGGCCACCCGGCCCCGAAGAGTGCTACGCGGTCCAGCAAGATGGCCCGCACGTGCGCCTGATGATCAATGGATCCGAAGCGTGGTACGGAACCCTGCAAAAGCTGCCGTGATCACAGCGATGTTGGCGCATGCCACGGTCGCGCTTGCGTACCGTCCCTTTGATTCCACAGACGCCGACGTGGCAAAGGCAGGCGAGTTCGAGCTTGAGCTGGGTCCCGTCGGGCGGCTGCGGGAAGGATCGAAGAGATTCCTCGTCGCGCCTGCGGTCATCGCCAATATCGGTTTTTCACGCGACCGCGAGCTCGTGCTCCAGGGACAGCACGAGGTTGCTCTCGACCGGGAGGCCGACGAACCCCGTTCGGCGCTGGTCGATAACGACGCCTTCATCAAGCAGGTCTTGCGTCGCGGAGTATTGCAGGACGAAAGCGGGCCCAGCGTAGCGACCGAATACGGCGTGTTGCTGCCGTCGGTGCATGGCCAGCATGGGACCGGGCTGTCCGTTGCGGGAATCGTCTCGCAGCGCTGGGCGGCGGCGACGGTTCATCTCAATACGGCGCTCGGATGGACGAGAGAGCACGAGCACGACCTTTTTCTCGGCGCCATCCTCGAAGGACCGTATGCGTGGCGGGTGCGCCCGGTCGCGGAGCTCTTTACGGAACAGGCTCGAGGAAGCGCCCGCGTCAACTCGGCACTCATCGGCGCGATCTGGCGCGTTCGCGACGGCCTTTCGTTCGACGTGGGCGTGCGCTCTGCGCAGGCCGGCGGCGAACCGATCCACGAGCTGCGCCTGGGTCTGACATGGGCGTTCTCGTTCAGGAAAGAACCATGAAAGAGAGGGTAGAGGCATGAAAGCTTCGGCAATTTCCGTTTCCCAGCTTCGCTCCGAGCTCGCTGGGGACAATCCGCCGATTGTCATCGACGTGCGCCGGCACCCCGCCTTCGTCGGCGCGAGCGAAATGATCGCTGGAGCGCTGCGTCGAGATCCAGAGCAGGCGGGCGCCTGGGCGAAATCTCTGCCCCGCGCGAGCAGCGTCGCGGTCTATTGCGTCCATGGTCGCGAGGTCAGCCAGGGCGTGGCCACCGCGCTCGGTGAAGGCGGCATCGCCGCTCGCTATCTCGAGGGTGGCATCGAGGCATGGAAGGCCGGCGATGGAAAGCTCGACCACAAGCCAAGCAATGCCGCCACACGGTGGGTCACACGCGAGCGTCCGAAGATCGACCGGCTTGCCTGTCCCTGGCTCATCGCCCGTTTCGTGGACGGGACTGCGGAGTTTCATTACGTGCCGTCCAAGGAAGTCCTGAAGGCCGCCAAGGCGCTCAAGGAGCTGGCCGTCATCGTGCGGGGCGCCGACACCGCCCGGCTGGATCTCGCACCGCAGGCGCCCGGATTGGCGGCGATGTCTCTCGGACTGTCGCGCAATTTCCAGGACGACCACGAGATGCTGAAGCACGGCATGGTGATGTACGACGCGCTCTACACCTGGTGCAAGGAAGGAAAGGAGGAGGTGCACACGTGGAACCCGCAAGCCTACCGCTGAAGTCGGTTTTGCTTCTGGCGCTCGCGATGGCAACTCCCTTGGCGCCAGCCGCGGACGAACCGGCGCTGGAGCTCGTAGCGACGATCCAAATCCCCGGCGTGAAGGGACGCATCGACCACTTTGCCGCCGACCTCAAGCGCCATCGGCTGTTCGTTGCTGCCTTGGGAAATGACACCGTGGAAGTGCTGGACGTGGCCGGCAACCGGCACGAGAAAAGTGTCCCCGGCTTCGGGGAGCCGCAAGGACTCGTTCATCTGCCACGGTCCAACCGATTGTTCGTGGCGAACGGCAGCGCGAACCGCGTCGACATTCTCGACGCGGGACCGCTGTCGATCGTGAAGCGCGTCGAGCAGCTCGACGATGCGGATAACCTCCGGTACGACGCCGCCGCGGGCAAGGTGGTCGTGGGATATGGCAAGGGCGCGCTGCGCTTCATGGATGCGGACAGCGGAGAGTCGAGCGGAGAAATCCGCCTGGCCGGTCACCCGGAGTCCTTCCAACTGGAGACGAGCGGCAAGCGCGCCTTCGTGAACGTACCGACGGCGCAGCATGTCGCGGTGGTCGACCGCGTGAAGCGTGAAGTCACGGCGACCTGGCCCGTGGTGGGCGCCAAGGCGAATTTCCCGATGGCGCTCGACGAGCAAGGCCGGCGCCTTTTCGTCGGCGCGCGCGCGCCGGCGTTGATGCTGGTGTACGACATCGATTCGGGGAAGGTGGTGGCGAAGCTGGCGATCGGCGGCGACACCGACGACATCTTCTTCGACGCGGCGCGCAAGCGCGTGTACGTGATCTGCGGAGAGGGGCGCATCGACGTCTTCCGACCGGACAGCGCCGACCACTACGCGCAGCAGAGCTCCGTGAAAACCGCGCCTCGGGCGCGCACCGGTTTGTTTGTCCCCGAAGACCGAAAGCTGTATGTCGCTGCTCCGGCGGAAGGGACGTCGCCCGCGCGGGTGCTGGTCTATGAAGTTCGTTAACCGTTAAACCAAGGAGAGGTTCATGAAACGCGCAGCTTTGATGATGGTTTTTCTCGCGGCAACCGCCGCGAGTCCCATGGCAAGCGCCGAAGACCCCAAGGAAACGCAGGCGCTGCTTGCGGCGCTGCCCCAGAGCAAGCTCACGCTTCTGGATGGCGTGCGTCAGTCCGCGAAGGGCAGCGCCGTCCCGATCTCGGCGAAATTCGAGCTCGAAGACGGCAAGCTCTCGCTCTCGGTCTACACTGCGGAGAAGGGCCTTTCGGTGATCCCCGAGAAGAACGTGCTCCAGGAGCTGAGCGGCAGCCCGGTCGCCGAGAAATGGGCGCCGAGCGTGGAAGTATTCAAGGATGTGCCGCACGTCGCGCGCTCGTCTCAACAGCTCACCCTGATGGCGCTCGGCAAGGCGTCGCTCGTCCAGATCATCGAGCGCGTGGAGAAATCGCAGTCCGGCACGGTTTTCTCTGTGACCCCCGTCATCCGGAACCACAAGCCGGTTGCCGAGGTTCTCGTCTCGGATAAGGGCAAGGTCAGCAAGCTGATCCAGCCGCTCTGAATGAGCGCCACTGACGAAAAAGCTGCCCGGCCGGCGTATTCGCTCTGGCAGATGGTGCAGTACTTTACGAAGCTCGGCACGATCGGGTTCGGGGGCCCGGTCGCGCTCGTCGGCTATATGCAGCGCGATCTAGTCGAGGAGCGCAAGTGGATCTCCGAAGCCGATTACAAGGAGGGGCTGACGCTCTCGCAGCTCATGCCCGGTCCGCTCGCGGCGCAGCTCGCCATCTACCTCGGCTACGTTCATTACGGCATCACGGGAGCCACGCTGGCAGGCGTCGCCTTCGTGCTCCCTTCGTTCATCATGGTGGTGGCGCTTGGCGCGGCCTATGTCGCCTACGGCGGCTTGACGTGGATGCAGGCGGTGTTCTACGGCGTCGGCGCGTGCGTGATCGGCATCATCGCGCTCAGCGCGTACAAGCTGACGACGAAGAGCATCGGCAAGGACAAGCTGCTCTGGCCGATCTATCTCGTGGCCGCCGCGGTGACCATCGTCACCGAATCGGAGATCGTGTGGATCTTTCTCATCTCCGGCTTGCTCGTGTGGCTGGTGCGGGCGCCGCCCAAGCGCTGGTTGCCGAAGGGTGGCAGTGCATCTCTCGTCGGCTTCGCCGGGCTAGGCGATCACCTGCCGACCGCGTGCGCGGTCGGGGCGACGGCAGATTGGTCCGTGCTTGCGCAGATCGGTCTTTTCTTTGCCGAGGCGGGCGCGTTTGTCTTCGGCAGCGGCCTCGCCATCGTGCCGTTCCTGTACGGCGGGGTGGTCAATGAGCATCACTGGCTGACCGAGAGGCAGTTCGTCGACGCGGTGGCGGTGGCGATGATTACGCCGGGCCCGGTGGTCATCACCGTCGGCTTCATCGGCTACCTGGTCGCCGGCTTTGCCGGCGCCACGGTCGCGGCCCTGGCGACGTTCCTGCCGTGCTATCTGTTCACCATCATCCCGGCACCGTATTTCCGCAAGCACGGCAAGAAGCCGGCCATCGTGGCATTCGTCGACGGCTGCACCGCGGCGGCAATCGGCACCATCGCCGGTGCGGTAGTCGTGCTCGGGAAGCGCTCGATCACCGACATCCCGACGATCGCCATCATGGCGGTCACGCTGGTTCTTCTCTGGAAGGTGAAGAAAGTCCCGGAGCCGGTCATCGTCGCGCTCGCTGCCATCGCAGGTCTGGTCGTCTATCCACTGTTCAAGGCCTGACAGCCGCCCGTAAGGATGCGCAGCTATCCTGCCCACGCTAGTAACCCTCACCCTGGAGCTGATCCCATGAACGTCTTTCTGCGCGTAGTCGCCACGCTATCCGCCTTCGCCATCTTCACATCGACCGCCGTAGCCCAAGGCGAATGGGACGCTGTCGCCAAGGCCCTGGGGCGCAGCGGCACCGAATTGCCCGGCGGCATCTACCGCGTGGGTCTCGGCCGCAGCGATCTCAAGGTGACGCTCGACGGCGTGCAGATCAGGCCGTCCCTGGCATTGGGTTCGTACCTCGCGTTCCAGAAGATGGGCAACGAAGCCATGGTGATGGGCGACCTCGTGCTGCTGCACGAAGAGGTCAATCCGGTGATGAAGAAGCTGGTCGAAGGGGGCGTCGAGATCACCGCGCTCCACAACCATCTGCTGCGCTCGTCGCCGGCCACGATGTACATGCATTTTCTGGGGCATGGCGATCCAGCCAAGCTGGCCACAGCGCTGCGCACGGCGCTCGCGGAAAGCAAGACGCCGCTCGCGGCTCCGGCCGCGGCCGGCTCGCCTCCGCCGATCGATCTCGACACGGCGGCCGTCGAGCGCACGCTCGGTGCGAAGGGCAGCGCGAACGCCGGCGTCTACGGGTTCAACATCCCGCGCGCCGAGACGATCATGGAGGACGGCATGTCGATTCCGATCGGCATGGGGTCCGGCATCGTCATCAACTTCCAGCCCACCGGCGGCGGCAAGGCCGCCATCACCGGGGACTTCGTGCTGATCGCCAAAGAGGTGAACCCGGTTCTCAAGACCTTGCGCGAAAACGGCATCGAGGTCACCGCGCTGCACAGCCACATGCTGGAAGAGCAGCCACGGCTTTTCTTCATGCACTTCTGGGCGAATGACGACGCGCAAAAGCTGGCGGATGGGCTGAAGGCGGCCCTGGGCAAGGTCAACCTTAAGAAATAAGCCCACGGGTCCTTGATGTTCGTTCGCTTTCTCGTCTGGCTCGGCTTCAGACAGCTCTCACGCGGCCATCACGATGAGCACGACCACCATGGGCACGAGCACGGCCATGACCATGACCACGATCACGCGCCTGGCCACGGCCGGCATGTTCATACGCACGGCGTGGTCGACCCCTCCATCACCACTTCCGAACGAGGCATCTGGGCGATCAAGTGGTCGTTCCTGGCTTTGGCGATCACCGCGTCGATCCAGGTCGGTGTCGCCTGGATTTCGGGGAGCGTCGCGCTGCTCGCCGACACCATTCACAACTTCGGCGATGCGGCAACTGCAGTGCCCCTATGGATTGCATTTGCACTGTCGCGCAGGAAGCCAAGCCGACGCTTTCCCTACGGATATGGACGCGTCGAAGACCTTGCGGGCGTGGTTATCGTGCTCATCATCACCTTCAGTGCCGTCGTCGCCGGTTACCAGACGATCCAGCGATTCCTGCATCCGCAGGAGGTCGACTACCTCTGGGCAGTGGCCGGCGCATCAATCGTGGGCTTCGCCGGAAACGAGATCGCGGCGGTGATTCGCATCAAGGTCGGCAAGGAGATCGAGAGCGCCGCGCTGATCGCCGACGGCTATCACGCGCGCACCGACGGCCTGACCAGCCTGGCGGTGCTGTTCGGGGCCGCCGGTGTCTGGCTCGGCTATCCGTTGGCCGATCCGATCGTCGGCTTGCTCATCACCGTCGCGATCGCGCAGATCGTGTGGCAATCGAGCAAGGCCATCTTTGCGCGCATGCTGGATGGCGTCGAGCCGGCCATTGTCGACGAAATCCGCGAGGCGGCGAGCGGCGCGAAGGGCGTCGAGAAGGTGACCGACGTGCGCGCGCGCTGGCTCGGCCATCGCCTGCACGCCGATTTGAGCGTTGCGGTCGCTTCCACGCACTCCGTGGCCGAAGGCCATGCCATCGCGATGGCGGTGCGCCACGACCTGCTGCACCATCTGGGCTACCTGTCATCGGTGATGGTGCACATCGATCCCCTCGAGCAGGCTGGCGATAAATTCCACGCTATCGAGGCGCACAGCCACGACGGCTCGGACGTCCACTCTCACTAGCGTCTTATTCCTGGACCGCCAGGAATAAGACCTCTGACCCGCCTTGCGAGGTATTCGGCACCGCGACGTAAAGACCTTCCGATGTCCGCGACTTGAGGTAAAGGCTGGTGCCGCCTCCGACCGCGGTCTGGACGTTGGCGAGCAAGGCGTAGCGGTCCGCGTCGCGCTGTTGAATGACGCTGACGAATCCCGCATGGCCGCTCGCGACAATCCGCTTGCGAACGGCGTCGAACCAGATGTCGTCGACGCCGAGGACGATTCGCAGGATGGTGACGACTCTGCCGGAGTCGCTGTCGATCACCCACAGCTTGCCCGGCTGGAGCGCCGCCGAGAAGAGGCGGCGGCTCGTTTCGTCGAAGGCGAGCGCATGGTTTGTCCTGAGGCCCTCGATGCGCCACTTGGTGACCCTGCCTGACTTGCGGTCGATGACGCCGATCGACTCCTGGTCGGGAAGGTTGACGAAGATTCGCTCGCCATTTTTCTCGAACTGAAAGGACTCGGGGTGCGAGCCGAGGACGAACTCTCGCGGCAGCCGTTCCATGGTCGCCGGATCGACCATGGCGATCGCGCCGTTTCCGTAACCCACATAGACCAGCTTTTCGTCCCGCTCGTATCGCAGATTGTCGGTGTCCGCGCCGAAATCCAATATCCTCAGCGAGGCAAACGTACCGCCGTCCAAAAACCGGAGCTTGCCGTCTTTTCCCGAGACGATCAGCCGGTCGAGCTCGTCGATGAACAAGGCCGCCTGTGGCTGCCCCAGCCCGCGGATGCTGTGAACAACACGCAGATTGTTCACCACCTCCACCGTGTTGTTACCGAGCGCGGATACGAAGATGTTGCCGCGCCGCCCGTCGTAGCCGAAATGATCGATTCGCCCCAGAACGCCGGGCAACATGATGCGCGATCGCTGCACCAGAGGCGTCAGCGCCTTGTCGTTGTCCGACGTGTGCCTTGTTCCGGCAACGTACGCGGCCGACACCAGCATGGTCAGGAGTGCAGCGCCAACGATTATCCGCAGAGCTGGGCGATTGATTGGGTTCTCCTCGAACCGTCGGCAGCGTGATCGCGTCCGACCCGCAGTTTGCTCGTCTTCACACCGCGAAAGGCGAGAGAATGCGCTTTGTGATTGGAGCCTGCTGTCTTTTGGAGCGCGGCCGCGCCGCGGCCTTCACTAGCCGGCTGGTCGCGCTGGCAAGCGCGCTTCTCATGCCGTCCTGGGCGATCGCGCAATCCGCGAGCCCGCACGCGATCGAGCTTCCCGCCTGGTTCAGCGAGAGTTTTCTCGATCTTCGCGAGGACGTGCGCGACGCGGCGAAGGAGGGCAAGCGCCTGATGATCTATTTCGGGCAGGACGGCTGCCCGTACTGCAAGGCGCTGATGCAGACCAACTTCACGCAGCCGCGCATCGTCCAGAAGACGCGCAGCAATTTTGTCGCGCTGGCGCTGAACATCTGGGGCGACCGCCAGGTGACCGGCCTCGACGGCCGCGCGATGCCGGAGAAGGAGTTGGCGCGCGCCATGCGAATCCAGTTCACGCCGACGCTGCTCTTCCTCGACGAGAAGGCGAACGTGGTGGCGCGATTGAACGGCTACTATCCGCCGCACCGCTTCGAAGCGGCGCTCGACTACGTTGCCGGCCGCCTCGAAACCAAGCAGTCGTTCGCCTCCTACCTGAACGACGCGGTCAAGGAGGCGGCGGACGACAAGCTGCACGATGAGCCGTTTTTCATGCGGCCGCCCTACGACCTGCGGCGCGCGCCGGGCTCGAAGCCCCTGGCGGTGATCTTCGAGACGCCCTATTGCTCGGGCTGCGACGAGTTGCACAAGGAGGGCTTCGCACGCCCCGAAGTCAAAGCCGAGCTCGAGCGGTTCGACGTGGCGCGCTTCGCGCTCGGCGAGCGCAGCACCGTGATTACGCCGGGCGGCGATAAGGCGCGCGCCGAAGATTGGGCCCGGGCGCTCGGGATCGCCTACACGCCGAGCATCGTGTTCTTCGACGCCGCCGGGCGTGAAGTGATCCGCACCGAGGCGTACCTGCGGCCGTTTCATCTCGCGGGCGCTTTTGCCTATGTCTCATCGGGCGCCTATCGCCGCGAACGCTCGTTTCAGCGCTTCCTTCAGGCGCGCGCCGAGCGTATGCAACGCCAGGGGCAGCGCGTCGATCTCTGGGACTAGCGGCAGCGGTGCGGAATGCCCTGCGCCTGCCGCTTGTCGACGCGCTCGCAGCTCGCGCGGCGCGCATAGCGCTCCTCGCCGCGCCACACCAGCTCCTCGGCACCGGCCTTCGGGCAGCGCGTTTCGAGCGCGCACAAAAGTTGGCTCGAGGCGTCCAGATCGCATTTATGGCGCGAAGCGCATCCGGACCAGGTGTTGGTCCTGGTGAACTCGATGCCCTGGTCGCTCGAACGGCCGACCTTGACTACTTCCTCGTCGTCATAGAGGAGATCCAGCACTTCGAAGCCGCTCCCCGACTTGCGGATCCGCTTCGCCGACGGGTACGTCTGCGCCTGATCGAGCGCGGTCCAACGGCCGTAGACGTAGCCCGGGGGCGCATCACGCGAAAAGAGTATCCGGCGCTCGGTGTCCTGCCAGTACCCCTCGATAGTGCTCGGGGCGCTCGCGGTTTGCGCCACAGCCAAGCCGCCCGCAAAACAGCTCAGAATCAGTAACGGCAGGGTTCTCACGAGGCACCTCCCTTGCCGGTATACACCTCTCTGGGGCAGTTATTCGATGCTGTGATCAGGATGCAAGCGGCACGAAAGCCGCGGGCACAGGTGTTGCTGCTATTTCATGGACAACCCTCTTGAAGGAGCTCACCCCATGAACATCCGGATTCTGACCACAGCGATCACTTCGATGGCGCTTGCGCTCTCCGCGCAAGCGTTTGCCCAATCGCAGTCCACGACCGAAGCGCCGGCAAAAAGCGGCGAGACGTTCACTCATGGCGAGTCCAAGCGCTGCGAAAGCATGACGGGTGCAGCGAAGGACCAATGCGACAAGGAAGAAGCCACCAAGGCGCAAGGTGCTGCGGCGCAGGACAGTTCGGCCGGTGCGGGCGCGTCGCCAGCGCCGGCAAAAGGCGGCCAGACGTTCACTCACGGTGAATCCAAGCGCTGCGAAAGCATGACGGGTGCAGCGAAGGACCAGTGCGACAAGGAAGAGGCCACCAAAACGCAAGGTCCGGCGGCGCAGGAAGGCTCGAAGCCGCAGGACGCGCCGGCCAAGCGGTAGGCCCGCTGCAGCTCGCCGGCGCGCCTCAGTTCATCAGGCGCCGGTATAGGCGAGCGCCGGGCGGGCGAAGAAGCTGTCGAGCACGTGGTAGGCGCGCTGATAGTTGCGCGAGCGCATGCTGGTATGCGCGCCGGGCATTATGGTGAGTTGCTTGTCTGGGTTCGGCAGCTTGGTGAAGAAGTTCACCACGTCCTGGAAGGTCGCGATGCCATCCCATTGCCCGCGCATGATGAGCGTCGGCACCTTGAGCTTGTCCGGGTCCACCAACGGGAGCTTCTCCACCATGTCGATGTAGGTGCCGGTGGGCATCGAGTTGTCGAGCGCGAGCACCGCATCGGCGAACGCTTCCACCACCGCGGGGTCGGCGGCA
>WNFI01147802.1_pt1 | contig 13759 bp, 12 predicted proteins | sample 5400471 | NCBI WGS metagenome assembly WNFI01 (sample SAMN13153348, study PRJNA577476) | soil metagenome | isolation source: 100 cm saprolite on Douglas fir-dominated hillslope | place: USA:California | collected 2013-09-17 | reverse complement strand
TCGTCCGCCGATCGCCCGGCTCGTTTCCGGCGACGGACCAGCCTCGACAGACTGAGGAAGTCTCTTCCCTCTGGCTTCGAACGCCAAGCCACTTCCCTATCAGTGTGGCCAACGTGCGTCCCGGCATTGCCGGGAGCGGCGCCGATTTTTGGGAACTCCGACGGGCAGAAGCTCGCGGCGATGCGTCCTGTCGGTCCCGGCCAAGCCGGGGCCGCACAGAAGGGTGATTCCGGCCGCGCCGGGATCACGCATAAGGAGTTTTCATGTCGAAAGAATTGGTTATTTCCGCGGCCTCCCACGAACGGCGGGTCGCGATTCTCGAAGAAGGTCAGTTAGTCGAAATCTACATCGAGCGGGAAAAAGAATTCGCGCTCGTCGGCAGCATCTACAAAGGAAGAGTTACACGCGTCCTCCCCGGCATGCAGTCCGCCTTCGTGGACATTGGTCTCGACGGCGACGCCTTCCTTTACGTCAGCGATGTCTTCGAAAACCTCGAGGACTACGATCACGGGCATCCACACGAGCAGCCGCAAGCCTCCGTAGCGTCACTGCCGCCCGCGAGTGGTTCCCCGGTCGAAGTGCTTCCCGGTGAATCCCTGGCCCGGGCTAGCGAACACCACGAAGAAGCGCACCACGAGGAATTCCACCAGGACGAAGCTCAGCACGCTAATGAGCAGCACGTTTCTCACGATGATGCGCACGCCGCGGAAGGCGATCATCTCGAGGAACATCACGACACTGTTCCGTCCGCTCCCACGGAAGATCAACACGCCGAAGCTGCAGAGGAGCGCCAGCCGGATTCCAACGCTTCCGCGCCCCAGAACTTCGCGCCACGTTACAATCCTACCCAAAACTATCCCGCCCGTGGCGGCAGCGACCGTTCCGGCCAGAATTTTGGCCGGGGTGGTGACCGCGGAGGAGATCGTGGTGCGGACCGTGGCGGTGATCGTGGCCGCGGTGGCCGTTGGGGACGCCGTGGTGGACGCTCGCGCGGCGGACGCCCTCAGGGTGGCCCAGGCCCAGGCGGGCGCAATCTGCCTCCCTCGAAATATGCATCGCCGCAAGGTGGCGAGTCCCGCGGATATGAAAACCGCGGCGGACCACCGCGCAGTTACGACAATCGGCGTCCGGAAGCTCCGCGCAGCTCAGCGCCTTCAGCGTCAAATGTCACGGAGGAAGAGATCATTCTTCCGGGTGAATCGCTGGCAAAGTATCGCGGCAAGCCTGCGGTTGCTCCCACTGTTGAGCATGAAACACACGAAGAACTGACGCTGGCCGAAGAAATTACGTCGCGCGCAACCGGCAATCTGCCCGCCACGGCTCCGAGCGGCAACAGCGTTCCTCGCCGATTCTCCGGCGGGTTGCCCCGCTGGCTCCTGGCCGATGCCGGCGCTGAAGCCGATACAGCACCTTCGGGCGAAGCTGCGGGCACCGCGGAGGAAACTTCCGCCGCTGGCGGCGCACCCGTGAAACCTTCACGGGAGACGGCCGGTAACAACGTGGAAGCCACCCGGAATGACGCTGAACTGAACGAAGATCAGGTCGCCGCGCTGGCCGCCGACTTCGCCGAGGCCAAACACGAAGAAGCCACCGAAGAAGCGGAAGCCGATGCCATTGCTGGCGGCGCCGAATTCGACGAAGATGAAACAGAAGAACAAACTGAAGAAGCTGAAGAAACAATAGCCGCTGAAGTTTCGGATCTCTCCGAGGAAGAAGCCGAGGAAGTCGAAGCTGGACGCGCGGCCAACCGGGCGGAATACGCCGCGGACGTGGCTCAAGAGCACGCCGAACACGACGCCGCTCACGGCGCGCATGAGCCCGGCGAGCAAGAACATGTCGAGCACGAGTACGTCGAGACGGAGCATGTCGAAGAGGAAGTGCTCTCTGTAGCCCCAGGCGAATCCCTCGCGGAAGGCGCGGCGGTCATCGAAGACGAGGTGATTCTCCTCCCCGGCGAAACTCGTGCCCCGCGCGTTGGCGGCCCGAGCGCTCCGCGTGAAGATTTCCCGCGTGATTCCGCGCGCATCGGAGGCAACCCGCGTTCGCGCTTCCAGCGGCCGTTTCGCGGCGGTGGACGCGACCGCGGACGCGATAGCCGTGGCGGCCGCCCGGATAGCCGCGGTGGCCGTCCCGACAGTCGTGGCGGTCGTCCCGATCGTGGTGGACGCCCCAGCAGCGGCGGCCCGCGTTTCGAACGCCGTCCCGGCGGCCCCAGGCAAGACCGTGGCTATCAGGGAGGCCGTTCCGGCCCTTCGCGCCGCCCTCAGCTTATTTCCGAAATGCTGAAGGCTGGCCAAGACGTCGTCATCCAGATCGCTAAGGAACCGCTCGGCAAAAAGGGCGCGCGCATCACCAGCCACGTCGCTCTGCCGGGCCGTTTCCTGGTCTACATGCCCACGGTTCATCACACGGGAGTCTCTCGCAAAATCGTCTCCGCCGAAAACCGCTCGCGCTTGCGTCGGTTAGTCAGCGAAGCTGGCGGCGCCTATCCCGGCGGCTTCATCGTGCGCACAGCAGCAGGCGGCGCCTCGGACGACGAGATCCGCACCGACATCGAGTTCCTCGGCAAAACCTGGAACGAAATCAAGGAGCGCAGCGAGCAGCGCAAAGCTCCCGCTCTGCTCCACCGCGACCTCAACCTCGTCGAGCGCATCCTCCGCGATTACGTCAGCGACGATTTCACCGGAATTTGGATTGACAACGAAGAGGAGTACGGCAAGATCGTCGAGTTCGTCAGCCGCTTCCAGCCCAAGCTCGTCAACAAGGTCAAGCTCTACACCAAGGAAACGCCGATCTTCGAAGAGTTCGGCATCCAGCACGAGCTCGACAAAGCGCTGCGCGCCAAAGTCTGGCTCAAGTCCGGCGGCTACATCGTCATCAACCACACCGAAGCGCTCGTGGCCATCGACGTCAACACCGGCAAATTTGTCGGCAAGGGCTCCACGCGCCTCGAAGACACCATCGTCAAGACCAACCTCGAAGCCGTGAAGGAGATCGTCCGCCAGATTCGCTTGCGCGACCTCGGCGGCATTATCGTCGTCGACTTCATTGACATGGAAGAACGCCGCAACCGCGAAAAAGTCTTGTCCGCGCTGCAGCAGGCTCTCGAAGAAGACAAGGCCCCGTCAAAGGCGCTTTCCTTCAACGAGTTCGGCCTCGTCTGCATCACCCGCAAGCGTACCAAGCAGGCGCTCGAGCGCGTCCTCTGCCAGCCCTGCCCGTACTGCACTGGCTCCGGCATGGTCAAGTCCATTCCGACGCTCTGCTACGAAATCCAAGCCGAAGCGCGGAAGATGGCCACCGCCGAACACGAAGGCCCGAACCTGACGATCCGCGTGAATCCGGAAATCGCCAAGGCTCTGAAGACCCGCGAGTCCATGCTCATCGACGAACTCGAGCAAACCTCGCACAAGCACATCATCATCCAGTCCGACGCCACGTTGCACTGGGAGCAGTACGACATCTACTAGTTTCGGCTCCACGGAAACCAAGAGGCCTGGACGTTCGAAAGCGTCCGGGCCTTTTTCTTTTGCATTCTCTTCCCTTCCACGCCGCTACGAGCTTGAAGCTCACCGCGTGGACTGAAGGAAATTGGATTCTGAAAAATAAATGTAACCGGGGGAACAAAAAACCAGTAAGTAGGTATAGAGAGTGGCAGATGGAACTGCTGGAACGGTTCGCGGCGGGCGACCTTGAAGCCTTCGAAGCGTTGTTTCGAGCGCACCAGAAGGAAGTCTACGCCTGGGCTGTTCGCATCGTCCGTGACAGCGGCGTTGCCGAGGATCTCACCGTGGAAACGTTCTGGCGCGTCTACAAATCTCGAGAGCGATTCGATCCGGCCGGCAATTTCCGTGCGTGGGCGCGCCGTATCGCCACCAACGCGGCACTCGACCATCTGCGACATTCGCGCCATGAAACCGGGCTACCCGAGGATCTCCCTTGCGCAACAGGCGCTGATCCCGCGGTCCGCCGGGAGGCCCGCGAGCGGATCAGCAAAGCTTTCCACGAGCTTCCTCCAAAATATCGCTTGGTGGCCACGCTGGCCCTGATCGAAGAGGAGCCCTACAACAACATCGCCGAAGCCGCGGGCATATCCACTGCGCTCGTTAAAGTCCGCGTGTTCCGGGCCGTTCGAATGCTGCGCAAGAAACTCAATTCTTTGGGCGTGGAGGTCAACGCAAAATGAGCAATGAAGAAAATAACAAAGAGATGAAAGAGTTTCTCAAGCAAGCGATCGCGCCCGCCAAAGACACCGAACTCCGCCGCGACCTCTGGCCGCAAATGCTCCGCAAGCTCGAAGAGCAGTCTGCCCCTGTGATCACCGTCCCCTGGTTCGATTGGGCACTGGCCGCGATCTTGAGCGCGGTCCTCGTTTTCTTTCCCGGTTCTATCCCGGCGTTGCTGTATCACCTGTGAAGCTGGAGGCCTTATGAATCAGCACACCTATCTTCGCGCGTACATGGCGGGAATCGTTTGCCCTACGATTTTGCTGCTGCTCGCGATGACCGTCTTTTCCATCCTGCGATACGCTTACAATTTCTCCGTTCCCGTCGAGCGCGTCATCGTCTTCCCAATGGCTGTGGTGCCCAACCTGTGGGGGCTATGGAACATGCTGTTCATCGCGCTGGATTCGCGGCGTCGGCTGCCTATCGGGCTTCATGGCGCAATCCTCCCGTTCGTGCTTGCACCGATTGCGTTCCTTGTCAGCCGGCTTGCCGGGTTCGGATTCCCGGCATTTTTCGCCTCCGTCTTTCCGATCGCGTTCCCGTTCGGACTGGCTGTGTACTACCTCGCATGGAAGTACGTTGTCGGCTTCCTCAATCGAGTTCAAGGAATCACTTGAAACTTGGAGCGGCCGACCTGTCCGCAAGGTCAGTTTTCGATCTGCGCATACCTATACCTTTTCATGGTTGCTTCGTGTTGTAATGCGCGTCTAGAGTGAATGCACGCTGCTCCCTCCCACCCGGAGCCGAATCACATCTCTGGACCGATTAAGGGAGGAAGTATGTGGACCAAGCAACAATCGCAATCCGAACCACCCGCCGTATCGCCGGCGACGGGCCCCGCATCCTCAGTAACACCTATTAGCGTACCCCCCAGCTCTCGCTCAAGCAGTCCCGCGGCACGCAGTTCGGCGCGCCTCGGTGCAGGCTTGCAAATCAAAGGTCATATCACCGGCACTGAAGACCTGCAGATCGACGGCAAAGTGGACGGCCCGATCTCGCTCAACGGCCACGAACTCACGGTAGGTTCCACCGCTCAGCTCAATTCCGAAATTCACGCCGGCGAAGTGATCGTTTACGGCAAAGTCGTCGGAAACCTCCGCGCGCGCGGCCGCGTCGACATCAAGAAGGACGGCTCCATCATCGGCGACATTTCCTCGGCCCGCATCAGCATCGAAGACGGCGCCCACTTCAAGGGCCGCATCGAAATCGACCCAACCAAATCCCAAGCCGCCGCGGATTAGTGCGGCTTGGTTCTCTCATCCTCGCTGCGGTGGACTTCCGTTCCATCCGGCGCAAAGCATGTCTTCCCCGCTTTCTAGTGGGTTGACTCAACGGCGCAGCGGATTTAACTAGGTTTTGGCTTGCCCGGGGTACGTTTCACGTCGTCGCTCAGGACGATCGCTTCCGCGATTTCTTTCATCGATTTGCGCCGTTGGCGGCTTTGCCGTTGCAACGTGACATAGGCCTCTTGCTCGCTCAGCTGCAAATCCCGCTGCAGGATTCCTTTGGCGCGCTCGATGATCTTCCGGGTCTCCAACTGTTCGGAAAGCTCCGAGTTCTCTCCCTCGAGTCGAGCCATTTCGATCTCGGCGCCTACCAGAAATCCAATCGTGGAAATCAGATGGATCTCGCGCTGGCTGTAGTTGTGCGGCTGCCGGTGTTGCAGGTTTATGACTCCGACAAGCTTGTCTCGGGATAGCACGGGCACAGACAGGAATGCTTGGTAGCGATCCTCGGGCAGCTCGTTAAACGATCGGAACCGTAGATCCTGGAAAGCATCGCGCGCGACGGCCACCGGTCTTTTATGCTCGGCAACCCAGCCCGTGATGCCCTGTCCTACCCGTAGTTTTAATCGATCTACAACTTCTGCATGCGGATTTTTGGAGGCCCGCAGGACAAGCTCATTCCCCTCAAGGACGTAGACAAAACACGAATCGGACTCCACCACGGCGGAAATTACTTCTACGACGCTTCTCAAGACTTCGGGCAACGGATCGGCAGCCGCGATGCGGTTGCCAATTTCATGCAGCATGTCCAATTCAAGGTTTTTGCCCGATAAAGGGCCACTATCACAGTTCATAATCGATAACTTACCGAGGCTGGAATGTGGTGTCCAATCGAAATTTTGCAACGGCTGAATCCAAGGGAAAACGCCCGCTGCTGGCGGGCCGCTTGAACGGCCCGCCGCACAGGTCGGGAACTTCTCATCAATCAGTTGCCTTGGATGCTAAAGCCGGTTCAGGATGTGCCACCTGAGCAAGTATTTGGGGCTTGTTCTTCGGGCTCCACCAATCGAAATCCAGAACAAGTCCCTGCCGGTCCAGGTACATGGAGTGGAGAGCCATTCCATTGTTCACAGGCGTTAGAACGAGCTTACTTGAGTCGACAGCATGCGCACTTCGCGACGCCATTGCGAAAATGACGGCGACCGGGCCGGTTTTTGTCTCCGGGCGCACGATGACCAGTACGGCGTGGCGCGCATCCTGGATCGAGTTGACAGATATCAAGGTGCCCGTTGGCTCGATGGAAAATGTGTAGGCTCCCGCCGCAAGAAATCTGTTCCCGAAGCGTGTATTCTCGCTCAGTGTGAACTTACCAGCGACCGTTTCCTGGCCAAGAAGGGGCCTTGCGGCTCCGCAGAGAGCAACTAGCCCCAGCAGTACGACCCTCACCAATTTGCTGCAATAAATCGATTTACTTAAGAGCGTTGCCATTTGTTCCTCCATTCGAGATTGGGATGGACGTCCAAGCTTTGCTTGGAGCGTCAGCTGAGTTGTCTTGTATCCGTTTCAGACCACGAGGTCCGGGAACAACTGCTTCAATCAAGAGGCTGGACAGGACTTGCTAAGGAACTACGAAGTTCTCGTCGTACGTTGCGCCGTGGCAAACGCGCGAACTCTACAACGTCACTCTTGCAGAATATTCCCGGGGAGTCCAATCGAAAGAATTCATTGCCATGATGCACCCGGTCAATCGATGCAGCTTCCTGGCGCGAGGTGGGATCTGGACGCATCGTCAACTCGGAATTTTTCCTCGAACCTCGAATCTCAAACCTCTAACTTCCCGAATATCGCTGCTCTTTCCACGGGTCGCCGTACGCGTGATACCCGTTCCGCTCCCAGAAACCTAGCCGGTCGTGATCCAGCAGCATGAACCCGCGCACCCACTTCACGCTCTTCCACGCATACAGTTGCGGCACGATTAGCCGCAACGGCCCGCCATGCTCCGCCGCCAACGGCTCACCATCGTGTTCGAACGTAAACAGCACATCCGGCCGCAGCAAATCCGCCAGCGGTACATTTGCCGTATAGCCTTCTTCCGCCAGCAGCAGGGCGAACTGCGCCTCCGGCTTCATCTTCACCAGCTTCATCACATCCGTAAACAACACGCCCTTCCAACGGTTGTCCAGCCGGCTCCAGCGCGTCACGCAGTGAAAGTCCGAAGTCACTTCCGTCTGCGGCAGCGCACGAAATTCCTCCCACGTCAGCCGCACCGGCTCTTCCACCAGTCCCGAAATCTTGAAGTCCCATTTCGCCGCATCGAACACCGGCACGCTGCCGTAGTGCAGCACCGGCCACTTCAGCGTCAGCGACTGCCCGGGCGGTAGCCGCCCTTCCGCCTTCGCCTTTTTCTCCAGCTCTCGCCGGTCGCCCAAATCTCCAAACAGTGCCATCTCTATCTCCTGCGAAGTTAGATGATATTGTGCCCGCAAAGTTCCAAGCAGTATCGAACTGTCAGCCGCCCATGGGGTTCTTCCCCGGTCACGAGTCACCAATCACCAGTCACCTTTTTCCGTATGCTATGATTTCCCTTCGCACCACGAAAGCGAGCATTGCATGACCGCGCGCATCCTCGATGGCCTTAAGATCCGCGACCAGATCTTCGCCGAACTGAGTGACGAAGTCCGGTTGCTCACAGCAGCGGGCGTTCGCCCCGGCCTCGCCGCCGTTCTGGTCGGCCAGAATCCCGCTTCTCAGCTCTACGTGAAAAGCAAAATCGCCGCCTGCCAACAGCTCGGCCTCGCCAGCGCTCTCCTCACGCCACCGGCCACCGTGACTACTCTCGATCTGCTCGCCGTCGTCGAAGACCTGAACCGCGACAACGACGTCGACGGCATTCTCGTTCAGCTCCCTCTTCCCCCGCAGGTCGATACCAAGCGCATCCTGGAAGCCGTCGATCCCGCAAAAGACGTGGACGGCTTCCATCCCGTCAATCTCGGCCGCCTCGTCAGCGGACGTCCTGGCCTGGTCGCCTGCACTCCCGCCGGCTGCATGGAAATTCTGCGCCGTGCTGACATCAAGATCGAAGGCGCCAACGCCGTCGTCCTCGGCCGCAGCGACATCGTCGGCAAGCCCATGGCCCTTCTCCTTATGCACGCCAATGCCACCGTCACGATCTGCCATTCCAAAACGCGCAACCTGCCGGAAGTACTCCGCAGCGGCGATATCGTCGTCGCCGCCATGGGCAAAGCCGGCTACGTGGAAGCGGACTGGATCAAGCCCGGCGCCGCGGTCATCGATGTTGGCACCAACCGCATTACAGACCCCAAAGAAGCCGAGCGCCTCTTTCACAATTTTCCAGACCGCCTCGAAAGATTCCGCGCCAAAGGAAATGCTCTAGTCGGCGACGTCCATCCCAGCGCCATCACCATCGCTGGCTCGCTTACGCCTGTCCCCGGCGGCGTCGGCCCCATGACCATCGCCATGCTCATGAGCAACACAGTGAAAGCCGCGCGCCTCCGCCGCGCCTCCCCCAAAGTTTCCGCAACTCAATCCACCACCGCGGCGCGGTAATCGGAAAAAATGCTTCGACTCGGCCTTACCGGCGGCATCGCCAGCGGCAAAAGCGCCGTCGCCGCCATGCTCCGCGAACTCGGCTTCGCCGTCCTCGACGCCGACTCCCTGGCCCACAAGCTCATCGAGCCCGGCCAGCCTGCCTACGACGAAGTCCTTCACGAATTCGGGCAGGCCGTACTCGCCCCGGATGGCCGCGTTAACCGTGCAAAGCTCAGCACCATCGTTTTCAACGATCGCGCCAGCCTCGACCGCCTCAACGCCATCGTCCATCCTCGCGTCGCCGAAGTCGTCTTCCGTCAATTCGAGGAATGGCAGCGTAACGACATGCGTGACGCCGCCTTTGTGGAAGCCGCGCTTCTGATCGAATCCAGTATTCACGAAAAACTGGATGGCCTCGTGGTTGCCTGGTGCGAGCCTCAACAGCAACTCGAGCGCCTCCTCGCGCGCGGCCTCAGCGAAGCCGAAGCCCGCCGCCGCATCGCCGCCCAACTGCCCGTCGAGGAAAAACTGCGTCTCGCCACGGAGAAAATCAATTGCTCCGGCTCTCTCGACGAAACTCGCCGCCAGGTCGAAGCTCTCGCCGCCAAGCTCCGCCGCAGTCAGCCGGCGCGGTGACCCGTTTCGAGATTTTCCTTATACTATTGGCATTGAGTGGATCAGAAGGGACGACACCCATGACCGCAGTAAAAACATCCCACCGCGCTCGCATCATTCTTGCCGCGCTGATACTTCTCCTCGGCGCCTACTGGGCCGGCGCGCGATTCGGCCCCCGCCAACCCACCAAAGTCCAAGCCTTGCCTCTAGGCGGCTCGAGCTCTCCCACCGCCATTGCACAGCGCGATGCTACCCTGACCGACGATGAATCCATCAACGTGCGCATCTACCGGCAAGCATCCCCGGCCGTGGCCAACATTCTCACCAAGGCGACGGAATACGATTTCTTCATGGACCCTGTCCCCGTCGAAGGCGCCGGCTCCGGTTTCGTGATTGATCCCCGCGGCTACATCCTCACCAACTACCACGTCGTTGAAGGCGCTCAGTCCATCGAAGTTGTGCTGGGCGATCAATCCCGCTACCCGGCAAAATTCGTCGGCGCCGACCAGCGCAATGACGTCGCTCTCCTGAGAATCGATCCCAAGGGAAAGCATCTCGCCTCGCTGTCGCTCGGAGATTCCGGAACGCTTCAGGTGGGCCAGAAAGTCCTCGCGATCGGCAATCCCTTTGGCTTCCAGTCCACCCTCACCACCGGCGTCGTCAGCGCGCTCGGACGCACCGTGCAGACCAGCCAAACTACTTTCATTGACGAAGCCATTCAGACCGACGCGGCCATCAACCGTGGCAATTCCGGCGGGCCGCTCATCAATACACACGGTGAAGTGATTGGCATCAACTCCGCGATTTACACGCCCACCGGCACGACCGCCGGAATCGGCTTTGCCATTCCCATCAACACGGCAAAAAACATCGCCAACGACCTCATCACCGATGGCCGCGTGCATCGCGCATTTCTAGGCGTTGAAACGCTGCCCGTGGGCGGCTGGCTGGGCGAGGCGCTGGATCTGCCCGTGAAAGAGGGATTGCTTGTGGAGAGAGCCACTAAGGGCGGGCCGGCCGCTGCCGCCGGCATTCAAGGTGGCAATCGCGTCGCGGAAGCAGGCATGCGCAGGATCGCCATCGGTGGCGACGTCATCGTGGCCATCGACAGCCAGAAAGTCGCGAATCAACTCGACGTCAACCTCGTCCTCAACCACAAGCGCCCCGGCGACAATGTCACCGTGACGGTCTATCGCGGCGGCAAAAAAATGGACATTCCCGTCAAACTCGGCGAACGCACCGGAAACTGATCCTATATTCTTGTAGTGGCGGGTCTTCAGACCCGTGCTTTCAGCAGCGACGCAAGCGGAGGACGCCGTCCCTTTGCCTGTAATGGCACGATAGTTTGTGCCCCGGCGGTCAATCGTCATGACTCACTGATTGAATTCGGCGCGGTGCCTTGCGCGCGCTTCTTCGCTTAGCGAAAACCAGCTCTCCGCAATATCCCGCACGCGTTCCAACTCCCGTTGCATTTCGGCGTGCTTGGCTTCCATGAGTTCTGAACTGGCGTCCTTCGGCACGTAGATGGGCGAGCCGAAGAGCATGAGCGTGCGCGAGAAGGGTTTCGGCAGCAGAAAATGGTCCCACGTTTTCTCGAACGTCTTCCCGCGTTCCACGCCAACGTGAAAAACCATGATCGGGCACCCTGTCTTCCGCGCCAGCATCACCGGTCCCGGCTTCGCTACATACCGTGGTCCGCGCGGTCCGTCAATGGTGAAGGCGCAATCGAGGCCTTCTTCCAGCCGCCTGGCCATCACCGCGAGTCCACGCAATCCGCCGCGCGAAGAGCTCCCTTGCGCCGTCCCAAATCCCAGCCACTCGATCACTTTGCGCGTCCATTGTCCGTCGAACGCAGTCGTGTTCATCACCACGACGCCGTGATTCCGCCTCCACCAGGCCACAGGAATGATCACTCGGTGCCAGAACGCCCAAATACATTGCTTCTTTGCCGCGTACACCCGCTCCGCATGCTGCCAGCCCAGCACTTCGTAACGTAGCGTCGGACCCAGCGTTCGAATGACGCTGTACACCGCCGCCGCGATGATCGGAATCTGCACGCGCCGCGACCACGGCAAATCCGGCAGCCGCGTGTCGTAATGCGCATTCACCGGTTCCTGCTCGGATTTCTTCGTGGCCTCGACGGCTGCATCTTGCGTTCTCATTATCTTCAAGTGCGGCTGCAAAACAGCCGGCTTCACGTGCGGCCTTCAAGCCGCCGACGTCGTATAGTATAGGCGAGACTTTCTGCCTCCGTGGCTGGGAGGTTCACCGAGTGATAGTCTTCTCCAATCCGGTCGCGTCCTGTCGCCCCGCCGCGTTTCGGGCGGCCTGCGTCGCCATCCTCTTCGTTGCGCTAATCGCCGCAGCGGCTGCGCGCCCCGATGAGCCGCCGTCAGACTCCGTGGGCGTCATCGACGGCGAAGCCATCCGCGTCACAGGACCCATGAGTGTCGAGGTGGTCCGCGGCCAGGTGAGAACCGTCCTGCGCAGCGGCAGTGACGTGCGCGTCAAATCCGGCACCGCGCGCATCGATCTTGTGGAAGGCGGACAGATCAGCATTTGCGGTCCGGCGCATCTATCCGTCCTCAAGTCCCGAGGGTCGTTGACGATCGCCCTCGATACCGGCACGATTCACGTGCACATCGAGCGCGACCTCGCCCTTACCGTCTACACTCCCCAGATCCAGGCGCAAACCGTCGCCATTGGGAACGAGCCGCGGGACGCCCTCGTTGGTTTCGACACCTCCGGCGCCATGTGCATCCGCGCGAATCGCGGCGCCGTCCGTGTCGAGCAGCAGTTGACCGGGCAGAGCGTTCTCATCCCGCAGGCTGGCGACGTTCTCCTCCTCAACGGGCAGCTCGACGGTCTACGCACCAGCGCCGGCCACTGTGCCTGCGATCTACAAGCTGCAAAAGCAACTCCTCCGCCGCAGCCCGAAATCAGCCGGCTCGCAACCGCCGAGGAAGCGCGCAAGAAGACCCCCGACGCAAAGCCGAACACGCAGCCCACGACTGCCGAAGCGCCCCTGGCGAAGGAAGATCCCGTCTACCAGGTCTTTATGCCGCCGCTGATCTACGACGCCAACGCCAAGGTCCAGCCGGAGATCGATCCTAGGCTGATCGTTCTGGTGCGGCGCGTTCGCGTGCGGCCCACGCTCATTTTCCAGGGCCGCGTGGAAGAGGTCGCCGTCGCTGCCGTCACGCCGCCGCCCGCGCCCGCACCGGCCGCCGCCGCAAACGCTCCGAAGCCGGTTGCCCCAAGCAGCGATTCCTTCGTCGGCCGCGTGCGTAACTTCGTCCGCAAATTGTGGCCCACCGGCTCCTGACCCGGGTTTCTCACATGGCTTTTGAGTTTTCACCACGCGCCACGGCCGGGCGCGCTGCTGAGAATTCGGGCTCGCGCACCTTCAGGTAAGAGCTCAATTTCCGAATACCCCGTCACTCGCCCGCTGAAGTCTCTCGGTGTCCACCGGACCGTTTTGCCAGCCTTCGTTTTCCACGCAATAGGGTGGACAGTTACGCGTTGCTGCGTTAAGCTGCTCGCTCGCATGGAGGCCCTATGCGAGACAATCCACAATCGGGCCCGTCAAATCCCACCCGCCGGGCATTTCTTTTGACCACGGGAAGTACTGCGGCAGCAACAATCGTTGCGGCGTGCGCACCGGCGCACGCGAACAGCAGTGCCGGGCAGAGCGACTCGACCGCAGCAGCTGCGGACGGGCCGAACATTGAGGGCGCGGTCCCGATCACGCTGCGCATTAACGGCAAGGACCGCCAACTTCGCGTCGACCCTCGGACGACGCTGCTGGATTGCCTCCGTGAGACCGTTGCTCTCACCGGAACGAAGAAGGGCTGTGACCACGGCCAATGCGGCGCATGTACAGTGCATGTGAACGGCAGGCGCGTGAATTCATGCCTCAGTCTGGCCTTGATGCACGACGGGGAAGAGATTACAACCATTGAGGGCCTCGGCGCGCCCGACGCATTGCATCCTATGCAGGCGGCGTTCGTTGCCTTCGACGGGTACCAGTGCGGATATTGCACCTCAGGCCAGATCATGTCGGCCGTTGCGTTGCTCAAGGAACCATGCGGTCCCGACGACGCGGCCGTGAAGGAACTGATGAGCGGCAACATCTGCCGCTGC
>WNFI01401664.1_pt1 | contig 13761 bp, 13 predicted proteins | sample 5400471 | NCBI WGS metagenome assembly WNFI01 (sample SAMN13153348, study PRJNA577476) | soil metagenome | isolation source: 100 cm saprolite on Douglas fir-dominated hillslope | place: USA:California | collected 2013-09-17 | reverse complement strand
CGGCGTGCCGCGGCCGAATGCTTTCCGCATGAGCAGGCCGAGGTTGAACGCACGGAAGGGGAGGACTCGAAGCAGGTGGAGCAGGAGGGTGATCATCGAGCTGGAATTGTTTCCGGATCAGAGCTGACAGATCAACCACTTGCCCGCCGGACGGAGTTTTGGCGAAGGACAGGCGGACGACCCCCGGTCGGCCGGCCGGAGAGCTTGGTCCAGTACTCGCGGAAGCGACGCCGCTGCCACCGCAGGACGGTCTCCGGGGTCACGATCACGAGAGGCTGTCTCCACCCGGCCCAGACTCTGGCTAGCCCGACCCAGAAAAGACGATCCGTCGTGCGCAGCCGGGGCCGGGTCGCCGTCCTCTTGTACACGGCGAGTTGCTGACGCAGGGCAAGGTTCTCGATCGCGAGCTGGCGGTGGCCGCCGCAGAAGAACGGGAGCAGGTGGAGCAGGAGAGTGACCATCGAGCCGGGATTGCGTCAGGATCAGAGGCGACAGATCAATGACTTGCCCGGCGGCCGAGGTTTTGGCGAAGGACAGGCGTTCTCCGCGCGCCACGCTCTCCGCGAGCGCCGCCATTCGCGCTTCGAATACTGGCTGCCCCGCAACGACGCCCGGAGCGATCGGACGTCCACCGCCGTGCGCCGTCAGATACGCGGTGATCGCGGTGGCAGTGCGGCGTGGCGCGCGATCACGGTAATGGCGCTCGACAGCGTCGAGGTTCGCTTGCCACAGCGTCATCACGCGAGCGTGCGGAGGCGGTCCGGGCTTGAACTTCGGGAAGCTCGCCGCCCATTGACTGACCTCTCCGGCGTCGTGATGGCAGGTGGCGCATGCCACCGGATTCGTCGGATCTGGCGAGTGAGTCCACAGGCGCCCGCCTTCCGCGACCAGCCGCGTCCACGGATCGGCCGCCGCCGGGGCGGCGCACACGCCGACGAGCACGACGACGGACGCCGCACGGCCGATCCGCCCGGACGCGGCGGCGGGTACGATGCGGCGCAGCCAGCCGCCTGACCTCGCGACGATCGCGGCGGACTGCACGATGGTCAGCCATCCGACGGTGAGGAAGCCCGCCGCATACAGCCCGAGAAACGGCACGACGCCGTACGCTCCATCCCTCCAGAAGATCCACGTCGTGGCGGCGCAGTACGCGCCGAGCGCCATCTCGACGACGCCGGCCCACGTCGCACGCTCCCCGTACGCTTTGCTCCGCCAGCTTCCCGCCATGGCGTCGATCCCGAACTTCGGGGTGCGAACAAATTCTCGCCGCCCGCCTCGAAAGGCGCCGAGCACGGCCATGCTCGTGCTGAACGCCACGCCGACGCCGAGCACTAGGATCGACGGCAACTGCCACGCACGTCGCCACCAGCGCGCGTCGAGCGCGCGCTGCGCGTAGACGAGCATGGTGACCGGCCCCAGGGTCGCGAGCCCGAACATAACCATGACGGCGAACGTCGCCGGCCTGTCGGTACCGGGCAACGTCAGCATCCGCAGCGGAAGCAGCAACGCGACGCTGGCGAGCATGAGCGGGTGAATCGCGTAATACGTCAGGTGAACGAACGCCTGGTACTTCGTCCAGAGCGGCAGCGGCGCTCGCGCGACGGCCGGCAGCAGCTTGCGCGCCGTCTGGATCGATCCCTTGGCCCAGCGCCGTTGCTGGGACTTGAAACCGGTGACGACGACCGGCAGTTCAGCGGGACACACGATCTCCGGCCGGTAGACGATGCGCCAGCCGCGAAGCTGCGCGCGGTAGCTCAGGTCGAGGTCTTCCGTCAGCGTATCGGACTGCCACCCGCCGGCGTCGATGATCGCCGCCTTGCGCCAGACGCCCGCGGTGCCGTTGAAGTTCAGGAGCAGGCCGCTCCAGGCGCGCGCGGATTGCTCCACGCCGAAGTGGCCGTCCATGCCGAGCGCCTGCGCGACGGTGAGAACCGAAAACGAGCGGTTGAGATGCCCCCAACGCGTCTGCACGACGGCGACGCCGGGCGCGAAGTGCGGCAGCACGCGAAGCAAGAAGTCCGTGGGCGGAACGAAGTCGGCGTCGAAGACGGCGACGAACTCACCGCGGCACGCGGCGAGGCCGTCGGCGAGGGCCCCGGCCTTGAAGCCCTCGCGGCGGGGGCGCCGCGGGTGGATGACCTCGATCCCCCGGGCGCCGAGCCGGGTGATCACCGCCGCGACGATCTCGCTCGTCTCGTCAGTGGAGTCGTCGAGCACCTGGATCTCGAGACGGTCTCTCGGGTACTCGAGCGCGGCGACGGCCTCCACGAGCCGTTCCGCGACGTAGCGCTCGTTGAAGAGCGGCAACTGGACGGTGACCACCGGCAGAGACTCCAGCGGCGAGGGTGACGGCCCGGGATCCTTTCGGTGCCGCAGGTGCAGCCAGATCATGACCCAAGCGTTCAGGCCGTAGATCATCAGGCCCGCGAGTGTCATGAGATATAGCACTCCGAGCGTCGCTTCGACCATCGCCGCCTGTCTCAGGCCACCGGGACCGGCCACGACACGGCAGACCGGCGGGCCAGCGTGCGCCACGCCGTCACGCCGAGGATTGCATACAGCGGAAGGTATTCCGCTGCCCACGCCCACCAGGGAAACGGCGCCGGCTCCACCACGTACTTGAGATAGGACAGCGTCACGGCGCCGCTGAAGTACAGTCAGGCCGGTGATCGCGTGACGGCGAGGAATGGCACGATCCACATCACGTACCAGGGATGCATGCTCGTCGGCACCAGCAGGAGATACGCCCCCGCTGCCAGCGCGGTCGCCGTCCAGGTGCCATGCGGCTCAGATCCACGCCCGCGCGCGATCGTCACGAGCGCGGCCAGCATGACGGCGAGCAGCGCGGCCATTGCCACCGTGCGCGGCGTCTCGCCGGTGAGGCCGAAGGGAAACGTCAGCAGCGCGCGCAGTCCGATGTTGTGGTCCTCGTAGCTCGCGAAGTACTCCGGCAGGAAGCCGAGCGCGCCCAGGCCGAGCGAGGCCATATACGGCAGATAGCCGAGCGCGATCGTGCCGGCCACGGCCACCGGGAAGCGGACGTCGCCGCGCCGCCACCACGCCAGCACCAGCACCGCCGGGTAGAGCTTCACGAGCGTCGCCATTCCAAGCGCGATCCCCGCGCGCACGGACGAGCCGTCCTGGCGCCATCCGAGCGCCAGCAGCACTAGCGGGATCACGGCGAGGTCCACGTGCCCGGCCTGCGCGCCTTCGAAGACCACGAGCGGGGACCAGGCGTAGACGAGCACGGCGGCGTCCGGCGCGCCGAGGCGCCGCAGCAGGCGCACGAGAAGAACGAACGTCAGCGCGTCGATCGCGAGGAGCAGTGCGCGCCAGCCCGCGAGGCTGTTCGGTGCGACGGCAGCCGCGAAGGCGAATAGCCACTGCGCCGCCGGGGGATAGACGGTGGGCGCCCACGGCCGGTTGATGTGCGGGTGCGTCTCGCGGTCGCGCAGGTCCGCCAGGGCCGGTGCCGACGGCGGGTGGCGGTACGGATTGACGCCGGCGAGCTGTACGCGCCCGTCCCAGAGGTAGCGGTAGACATCAGAGGAGAGATAGACCGGCGTCGGCAGCATGAGAAGGCGAAAGAGCAGGCCGAAGCCGAGGACAAACCCGAGGGCGCCGCGCGCCCGGCCCGCCGGACCGAGCGCGACTCTGATCGCGACCACGTACAGGATGAACAGGACGGCGAAGACGACGACGTGGGCGGCCAGCGGTTCCACGCGCGGCCGGTACGCGACCGGCAGCGAGCTGGAGTAGACCACGGCCGATGCGATCCCCAGCGCCGCGAGCGCTGCACGTCCGGCGAAGCGACTCACCGCATCTGCCTCAGGTGAGCGAGAGCGCGAGCCGTGCCCACCCGATTCGGGCGCCGGCGAGGCGCTGCCGGAGCCACGCGTCGAGGCCGAACACGCGCCCGGCGCCGCAGGCGGCGAACGTGAACTGCGGCAGCGTCAGGAGCGGCCAGATCCAGTACCACTCACCCGGCACGTTGAAGGCCTGGACGGCGATATTCACCTGCCACAAAAAGCCCGCGGCCGCGGCGAGTCGGGTCAGCAGCCCAGCCACGAGCGCGACGCCCAGCGCCAGCTCCACCACGAACGTCAGCGTGCCAAACAGGGTCAGGTTCGGGAGCACCACGTCGCGTAGGAAGCCGGCCACGACAACGAATGCCGGATGCTCGATCTCCTGCCGGATGAACCCCTCGAGCCAGCCGAAGTGCTTCCACGGGGCCTTCTGCAGCGCCATGTCGATATAGAGGATGCCGAGCGCGATGCGAAACACGGCGAGCGGCCAGCCGGGGAGTACGCCGCGCGCGGCGTCAACCGGGTCCATCACAGGCTCCACTTCACGCCGCAGCCGCGGCAGGGCTCGGGCGGCGACTCGGTCTCAAGCGCGTCCCGGAAACCCAGGTAGCGGTCGCCCCACCAGACCTCCTCGAGCGACTGCTCGAAGAGGTTGCCGAGGACGATGCCGTCGTAGTGGGTGGTGATCCACGGGGCGATGCAGCAGGGCAACACGTTGCCGTGCACGGTGACGTAGACGAGCGTCCACGGCCGCCGGCACGCGCTCCACGGGCGATCGTCGCGCGCAGGGGTCAGACTGACCTCGGGCGCCGTCGCGCCGGAGGCGGAAAATTCGAGGCCCGCCGCGCGCGCGGCGTCCTCGGTCTTCCGGATGAGCGTGGCTTCGCGCTCCTGCAACCGTCCGTAGAGCGACTGCTCCGCGATCGCCAGCCCGAGGCCGTTGTACACGAGGCGCTGGAGGTGGATCCCGCCGGCCTCGGCGCGGGTCGCGAGCGGCACCAGGGCAGGAATCTCCTCGATGTTGTCGCGCAGCGCCGTGAACCAGAGCGACACACGCGGCGTCGGGGCGCCGCGCTCGCGGCGCAGCGTGGCGAACGCCTCGAGGTTCCCCAGCACCTTCGCGAACGCGTCGACGCCGCGCACCCGTGCGTACGTCTCCGGTGTGGTGGCGTCGAGGGACACGCGGAGCTCGTCGAGGCCCGCGTCGATGAGGGCGGCGGCACGCGGGCGTCCCAGGGTGATGACGTTCGAGTTGAAGATCACGGCGGCACCGCGCGCCTTGAGGTGCGCGATCATCGCCGGCAGCTCGCTGTTGAGCAGCGGCTCGCCGATGCCATGAAGAAGGACCCTGTCCAGCGCCGGGAAGCGATCGACCACGCGGCGGAACTCCGTCCAGCCGAGGTCCTTCTGGGGCTCGCGGCCGCCGAAGGTCAGGATGCACGTCTTGCAGAGCGAGTTGCAGCGGCTTGTGGTCTCGAGATAGAGCGAGCGTGGCAGCGGCGGAGCGGGCGGTCGCACCTCCGCGGCGCTCACGAGGCTTCTCGCGCGGCGCGTAGCGCGGTCGCCACGAACGCGTAGCCCGCGCGAACGCTGCCCGACAGCGTGCCGGAGACCTTCGATCGTCCCCCTTGGCGGGGCGCGTGCGACACGGGGACCTCGACGATGCGCGCCCCGGCGCCTGCCGCTCTCACGACCATCTCCACCGGCCAGCCGAAGCCACGGTCGCGCATCGCGAGGTGCCGGAGGAGCAACATGCGGATCGCCCGAAAGGGGCCGATGTCCGTGATCCTCACGCCGTATCGCCAGGCGACGAACGCGGCCACCAGCCTGGTCCCGGACGTCGCATGGAGCGGATGGTCGCCACGGAATTGCCGAGCGCCAAGGACGAGGTCCGCGCGGTCGGCAACGAGGGGCGCGAGGACCCGCGGCAGCTCTTCGGGATGCTGGCTCCCGTCGCCGTCGAGGAACACCGCAACATCGGTGTCGCTGGGGAGCCCGCTGACGCCGGCCCAGCATGCCGCGCCGTAGCCACGCCGTGGCTCGCGGATCACCCGGGCGCCGGCGTGGGCGGCGATCGCACCGGTGGCGTCGGTCGAGCCGTTGTCGACCACGATCACCTCGGCGACGGTCGCGCGCGGCACGCGTCGCAGGAGCGGTCCGATGACCTCCGCTTCGTTCAGCGCAGGAATGATCAACACCGCCTTCACGCGCGTTCCCTCAGGCCGGCCCGAGGACCGTCGTGCACGCGCTACCTGTCTTCAGGAGCTCTCGGCTGGTGGCGGGGGCCCACTCGAGATCGACCCGTTCGCCCCGCACGAGTGGGCAGTAGGGGTCGGCCAGCTCGACCCCCCCGGCGAGCTCGCGCCTGCCTGCGCAGCCTCCGTGACAGACGGAGACGAACGGGCAACTCCGACAAGCCTCCGGCACCTGCCGGACGCGCGCGAACTGGGGCGAGGCCAGCACGCCTTCGACGCCCTGCGCCGGCAAAGCCTCGAGGCGCAGGTCGGACTTGGTCCAGTACACGCACGGGACGATGTCCCCCTTCGGCGTGATACGCACGGTTTGGCGGCCACAACCCGAGCCATTCTTGAACGGCGCGCCGAGCATCGCGTTGAGGATCGGCTCGGTGGTGCTGACCACGCGCGTCGAGGCGAGCAGCCGCCGAAATCCCTCCCAGAATTCCTCGTAGGTGAGCGTGAAGGCGTCGGTCTTGACCGGTTGGTACACGTTGACGCGGTAGTTGGCACCCACGGCGAACGCGACCCTGGCGATCTCCGGGAGCCGGCGGAAGTTCGTTCTCATCATCACCGAGAGCACAGTGACGGTCACGCCCAACCCCTGCGCGCGTTCGATCGCCGCCATGACGCGTTTCCAGTTCCCGTGGCCCCGGAAGGCGTCCTGCTCCGCCTCGGTGGGGAAATCGATCGAGACCTCGACCTCGCGGAAGGCTTTGAGTGTCTCGTCCGACGAGCGGTCGATCGTGAACCCGTTAGAGGTGAGCGAGAGCTTGACGCCGCGTGCTGCGAGAGCCCGCACGATCTCGGCGTACTGCGGGTGGAGACCGTTCTCGCCTGTCCCGAGGTTGACCGAGCGCACCGGGAGGCACTCGCAGGCGGACGTGACTTGCTCGAGCGAGAGCTGATCGATGTGGTCGGTGTCTCGGTAGCAGTGGGCGCACGCAAGGTCGCAGGCGTTCGTGAGGCCGACGCCCAGGGACAGACGCGTACCGTCTTTCGAGAGATGGTTCGTCATGGTTTTCGGGGGGCCGATCCTAGCAACCGGCGCGCGTCAATTGTCACGCCGTTGTGAAATCTTGACCTGAGTCTCCCCGGCCGCCGGCGGCGAGTGGGCCCAGCCCGGAACTGCGTATGCTTCCTGAAGAAAGATGGGATATATGCCACCGCCAGCCGAGCCTCAGGTTCGAATCCTGAGTGATAAACTACAAGGCCACTGGGGCCAAGAAACCCAAGCTGCTTCGCTCGTCCCGCAGCACTGGGCGAGAGGATGCAATCTATTCGGAGGTGACGATGAGCCTACAGGAGCAGCTCGACGCACTTCGTACGCAGTCGAAGACGCGGATCCCACCGGAGGCGCAGGTCGTGATGCAGCGCTCGATCGACGAGGTGCGCGCGTCCGGTATCTTGAGTCATGTTCCCAAGGTTGGCGACCTGGCTCCCGACTTCGCGCTCCCGAACGCGATGGGGGAGCTGATAGGCCTCAAGAGCCTGCGGGCGAGGGGGCCCGTCGTCGTCTCTTTCTATCGCGGCCGCTGGTGACCCTACTGCAACCTAGAGCTGGCAGCTCTAGAGAAGGCGCTCCCTGACATCACCGCCACCGGCGCCACGCTGGTGGTCATCTCGCCACAAGTGGCCCGGACTCCGCGGGAGACGGAGGAACCTCGGCCTTTGCCCTTCGAGATGCTCCGCGACCACGGCAACCAAGTGAGCGCGAAGTACGGACTGGTGTTCACGCTGCCGGAGGACTTGCGTGCGATCTACCTGAAGTTCGGCATCGACTTGGCGAAGGGCAACGGGGACGGCACGTGGGGGCTGCCGATGCCGGCGCGCTTCGTGATCGACCGGACCGACATGATTCGGGCTGCTGATGCCGATCCTGACTACAGCAGGCGGCCCGAGCCTGCGAAGACCGTCGAGGTGCTCCAGACGCTGCGCTAATTACCGCAAGGGTCGCAGGTCCCGATCGGGCGGGCGTACGAGGAGAGCGACGCAATGATCTGGCGGTTTCTGTCCGAAGAGCGATGAGGCGCTACTCGCTCCTGGCGCTCCTCGCGATCGCCACGCCCGCCGCGATCGTCGCTGTGCTTGGCTGGGTGTCGCTGCACCAGTGGGAGGCCTCGTCGGAGCTCCTCTTTCGCGAACAGGCACGCGACGTCGCCGCGATGGCCGCGGAGAAGGTCGAGATGATGCTGCGCCACGCCGAGGACGAGTTCCTCGGGCGGCTCCGCGGCGCGCTCGCCTCGCCCCGCCCGCTCGCCCCCGCGCTCGATGCGCTCGTCGCCGAGGCGCCGCTGGTGCGTCGCCTCTATGTCCTCGACCGACGCGGACGTGTCATCTACCCCGCGCGCGCCGACGCCGTGGTCGCCGCGCAGCTCTTCGCGCATGCCGGCCGCGAAGTCTGGGAGCGCGGGCGCCGCGATCTGGTCGTCGGCGGCGACGTCTGGACCGCGACGGTCGTTGTCGGCCGCGCGGGCGCACCGCTGCTCGTCGCCTGCGCGCGCGACCGGGAGGCGCTCCGGCGCGAGATCTTCGAGCCGACTCTCGCGCAGCTGGAGGCCCCGACGATCATCGCGGTCCTCGATCACGAAGGGCGGACGGTCTACAGCCGGGCACCGCTGGACCGCGCGGAGCCGCTGGTCGCCGTCGCCTTCCGCGACGGCCTGCCGAACTGGCGCGTCGTCGTGTATCAGCCGCCCGGCGCCTCGCCGCGTGTGGCCGGACGAAGGCAGATCGCGCTGTTCACCGTGGCGTTCGGCCTGCTCCTCGCGGTCATCGTGGCCGGCATCGTCGTGACCTGGCAGCTCATGCGGCGGGAGACCGAGATGGCCCGGCTGAAATCCGATTTCGTCGCCAACGTGTCTCATGATCTGAAGACTCCGTTGAGTGTGATCCGCATGTTCGGCGAGACGCTGGAGATGGGCCGGGTGCACGACGAGGCGCACCGGCAGGAGTACTACCGCGTCATCACGCGCGAGAGCGAGCGGCTGTCGCGGCTGATCGACAACGTCCTCGACTTCTCGCGGATCGAGTCCGGCCGGCGGCGCTACGAGGTGACGCCGACTGCTGTCGAGCCGGTGATCCGGGAGACGCTCGAGGCCTTCGCGTACCCGCTCGATAGGAAGGGGTTCAAGCTGGAGGTGGACGTGGCCCCTGACCTGCCCGCCGTGCCGATGGACGCGAACGCGGTCGGCCAGGCCATGGCGAACCTCGTCGACAACGCGATCAAGTACTCCGCCGACGACCGCGCGCTCACGATCTCCGCGCGCCTCGTAAATGGCCGGCTCGCCCTGAGCGTCGCCGACCGCGGCATCGGCATCCCGAAGGCTGAACAGGACCGGATCTTCGAGAAGTTCTACCGGGCCGAGCGGAGCGACACGCAAGGGCGGCGGGGCAGCGGCGTGGGGCTCGCGCTCGTCCGCCACGTCGCCCAGGCTCACGGCGGCGCCGTGACAGTCGAGAGCGCGCAGGGCGTCGGCAGCCGGTTCACGTTCTGGCTGCCGCTCGCCGCAGACGGAGGGCGCTGAGCGTGCCCAGGGTCCTGATCGTCGACGACGAGCCCGAGATCGTCCGCGGCCTCGAGGACAATCTGCGATACGAGGGGTACGACACGACGGCGACGACCGATGGCGCGGACGGGCTCGCGCGCGCACTCGGCGAAGCCCCGGACCTCATCCTGCTCGACATCATGATGCCGAAGATGAGCGGCTGGGACGTCTGCCGCGAGCTGCGCCGGCGCGGCGTGGACGTGCCGGTGATCATGCTCACGGCGCGCGGCGAGGAGGTCGATCGCGTCCTCGGCCTCGAGCTCGGCGCCGACGACTACGTGACCAAACCGTTCTCGCTCCGCGAGCTGCTGGCCCGTGTGCGTGCCGTGCTGCGCCGCCCCGGGCCGCGGCGGAAGTTCGAGGAGTTCGCGTTCCGCGACGTGCGCCTCCACCTCCGGAGCCGCCGCGCGTTCCGGGGCGGCGTCGAGGTGCGGCTCACGCGCAAGGAGTTCCTGCGCCTCCGGCGCAAGTTCGAGGACGATCCCGATTCGCCGGTCTTCATCCAGACTGTACACGGCCAGGGCTACAGGTTCGTTTCTCCGTGAGCCTAAGCTCCGCGCTTGAATACAAAGGCCGAACACCGGGCAGTTCAATGCAGGAGGGTCTATGGATACTGGGCGAAGGGAGTTCCTGCAAGCAGCAGCGGCGACGACGGCCGCGATCGGCGCGATAGCCGTGACGCACGAAGCCGCCGCTGAGGATGCGGCGCTTCGAGTCAAGAACATCAAGGCGTTCGCGTTCGACGCGTACGGGACGCTGTTCGACGTGTTCTCTGTGACCCAACTGTGCGAGCAGTTATTTCCCGGCCGCGGGAACGCGGTCGCTCAGGTGTGGCGCGCGAAGCAACTCCAATACAGTCTCCTGCGGAGCCTGATGGGGCGTCATCGGGACTTCTGGGGGTTGACGGAAGACGGGCTCGTGTTCGCGACCAAATCGTTGAACCTGGACCTGACGCCGGACAAGCGCAAGCGCCTCATGGACTCGTACCTGAGCTTGGCGTCGTTTCCCGATGTGAAGCCGGGACTGGAAGCTCTCAAAAGACTGGGCCTACCGGTGGCGATCTTGTCGAATGGCGAGCCGAGGATGCTGGAGGCGGCCGCGAAGAGTGCAGGGATCGCCCATTTGCTCGACCGTATCATTTCTGTGGAGGAAGTGAAGATCTTCAAAGTCAGCCCACGCGTGTACAATTTGGCAGCCGAGCACTTCAAAATCACCAACGCGCAGGTCGGGTTTATCTCTGCCAATTCCTGGGACATCAACGGCGCCGCCTCAGCCGGAGTGACGACGTTTTGGATTCAACGCAGCGCCGCAGAACCGCCTGAGGAGCTTGGCTTCGGTGCAGATCAAGTCGTCCGGGGGATCACTGACCTAGCGCCGCTCCTGCGCGGCTGAGGAGCGGACAACACGGAGCCGTCATTACAGTAGGGGGCGGGTTCTCCAGCCGCCCCCTGCGACCTCGGAGGCAGGTCACCTCCGGATCACCTCTGGGCAGAACCCAACAGGTCATCTGCTCCCGTTTTCTCCCACACCATCCCGAAAGACGCCGAAAGTGGCACAGGCATCAGCGACCACGAAGGATCGGAGCAACTGCCGAAGGTCTCAGCCAATTTTCGCCCAAGTGCCCGCGAGATCAGAGGGTGGCCGATCTGGGTCCTTCCCGCGCTCATAACCCAAAGGTCGCTGGTTCAAATCCAGCCGGTGATCCGCGGCACGTCGTAGGGCCGTTTCGCGCGGTCTCGTCCGATAGCTCCCTGATCGGATCATCGGTCGAGCCGATTTGATCTGTGCCAGAATCCCGATAGGCGCTCGTCACGTTCTCCACGCTCGTCCTGGTCTGGACCGCTCTGCTCGGGCCCGCGGCGCCGCGCGCCGACGTCCCTGAGGTCCTCAAGATCTCGGCCATTCCCGACGAAAACCCCAACGAGCTCCTGCGCATCTATACGCCCTTCGCCGAGTACCTCTCCCACGAGCTCGCGATGAAGGTGCAGTTCACGCCCGTCGTCGACTATGCGGCTACCGTAGAGGGGCTGGCCGCGAAGAAGCTCGATCTCGTCTGGTACGGGGGCTTCACTTCGGTCCAGGCCGTGCGCCGCACCAGCGGGACGGCGAAGCGGCTCGTCCTGCGGCAGGAAGACGCGGAGTTCAAGTCCGTTTTTATCGCAAAGCCGGGCTCGGGGATCCAAAGGCTCGAGGACCTTAAGGGCAAGACGTTCGTCTTTGGCTCCGTTAGCTCGACCTCGGGCCATCTGATGCCGCGCTACTTTCTGCTCCAGGCCAAGATCAACCCCGACAAGGACATGAAGCAGGTCGCGTACTCGGGGGCCCACGACGCAACCGCTCTCTGGGTCGAGTCCGGCAAAGTCGACGCCGGAGCGCTCAACTTCCTCGTTTGGGACAAGCTCGTGCAGACCAAGAAGATCGACCTTAGCAAGGTGAACGTGTTCTACACGACGCCGTCGTACGTCGACTACGTCTGGACGGCGCGCGGTGACCTCGACAAGGGAATCCAGGATAAGATCATCGCCGCCTTCCTCAAGCTCGACTACGCGAACCCCGAGCACCAGAAGCTCCTCGATCTGCATCGCACGAAGAAGTACATCAGGGCCAACGACGCGGACTGGAAGGGAACCGAGGACGCCGCCCTCGCGGCGGGGCTGATCAAGTAGTGTACGAGCTCCGTAGCGTCCGGAAGGTCTTCGGCGACGGCTCGGTCGCCGTCGACGACATCTCGCTCACGATCGGCCGCGGCGAGCACGTCGCGTGCATCGGTCCGAGTGGGGCGGGGAAGACGACGCTGTTCCGGATCCTGAATTTGACGCTCCGTCCCACCGGGGGGGCGCTCGTGCTCGACGGCCGGGAGGTCGCCGCGCTCTCCGACGCGGAGCTCCGCCGGGCGCGGACGAGGATCGGGACGATCTACCAGCAGCAGAACCTCGTCGGGCGACTGCGGGTGGTCCACAATGTGCTCGCCGGCAACCTGGGCCGCTGGTCGACGCTGACCGCGCTCTCGTCGCTCGTCCGCCCGCATGGCGCGGCCGACGCCGAGCGCGCGCTCGCGAGGGTCGGGATCCCTGAGAAGCTCTACGCGCGGACCGACGAGCTCTCCGGTGGCCAGCAGCAACGCGTTGCGATCGCGCGCGTGCTCGTCCAGGACCCCGACATTATCCTCGCCGACGAGCCGGTCTCGTCCGTCGACCCCTCCCTCGCGGTGACGATCGTCACGCTGTTGCGCGATCTCTCGCACGAAACGCGCAAGACGCTGCTGATGAACCTCCATAGCGTGGAGCTCGCGCTCGCGTACTTCCCGCGCATCGTCGGCATCCGCGACGGCCGCGTGCACTTCGACCTGGCGCCCGACAAGGTGAGCGGCGAGTTCCTGGCGGATCTCTACGCTGGCCACCGGGACGAGGAGGCGCAGCTGGAGCGGATCCAGGATGGCACGAGACCCTACGGCGGCGCCTGCCGACCGCTCGCTGGCTTCGGCAAGTAAGTCCGCTTTCCCCTGGATCTTCACAGCCGTCTTCGCGGTGAGCGTTGTCCTCTCGCTGCGCGCGGCGCAGGTCGATCCGCGCCCCCTCGTCGAGGGTGCCGCGCTCGCCAACGTCGTGAAGTTCGTGCGAGGCATGTTCCCGCCCCAGCTCTCAGGTGAGTTCCTCGGCCTGATGCTGCGTCCGGCGCTCGAGACAGTGCAGATCTCAGTGATGGGCACGGCCATCGCCATACTGATTGGCGTGCCACTGGGGCTCGTGGCCACTTCATCGCTGACGTGGCGGGGCGTGCTGCACGAGCGGGCGAGCCGCGTGGGTCGCTGGGCGCTGGGGTTCGTGCCCTACATCTTGGCGCGCGGTGTGCTGTCGGTGTTCCGCTCGATCCCCGAGTACGTCTGGGCCTTCATGTTCGTCCGGGCGGTCGGCCTCGGGCCGTTCCCCGGCGTGCTAGCGATCGGCGTCGCGTACGGCGGGATGCTCGGCAAGGTGTACTCCGAGATCCTCGACGGCGTAAACCCTGGCCCGCTCGAGACGCTCCAGGCCGCCGGCGCCTCGAGGCTCGGGGTGGTTCTCTACGGGCTCGTGCCTCAGGCGCTTCCGAACGTGATCGCCTACACGCTCTACCGCTGGGAGTGCGCGATCCGCGCCTCGGCCATTCTGGGCTTCGTCGGCGCGGGTGGGCTCG
>WNFI01028566.1_pt2 | contig 13761 bp, 16 predicted proteins | sample 5400471 | NCBI WGS metagenome assembly WNFI01 (sample SAMN13153348, study PRJNA577476) | soil metagenome | isolation source: 100 cm saprolite on Douglas fir-dominated hillslope | place: USA:California | collected 2013-09-17 | reverse complement strand
GGAGCGGATCGACCGATTGTGGAAGAACACGGCTCGTTTCAAGGAGGGCCTCAAGCGGCTCGGCTTCGACACGGGGGCCAGCGAGACCCCGATCACGCCCGTGATCGTCGGCAAAGGCGCGGTCGCCATGGAGCTCTCCGACCGTCTCTTCAAGCTCGGCGTCTTCGCCCAGGGGATTGGGTTCCCCACGGTCCCCGAGGGGCGGGCGCGGATTCGCACCATCGTCACCAGCGTGCACACCGATGCCCAGCTCGATCGGGCGCTGGAAGCGTTCGCCAAGGGCGGTAAGGAACTTGGCCTGATCGCGTAACCTTCACCACGCAAGGTACATATATGGGTAGGTCAGCCGCGTGACCGAGCGTTCGGCGGCGGAGCTGCAAGACGAGGCGCGCTTGATCGAAGCCGCCAAGCGGGACCGCAAGGCGTTTGCCGCGCTCTACGACCGCTACTTCGATCAGATCTACTCGTACTGCTACTACCACTCCGGCCGGCGCGAGGAGGCGGAGGACCTGGCGAGCGAGACGTTCCAGCGCGCGCTGGAGGGCCTCGACGATTTTGAATGGCGAGGAATCCCGTACTCAGCATGGCTCTACAAGGTCGCGTCGAACCTCATGTCGAAGCGGCGGCGCCGGCCGCCCTGGATCGAGCTGCCCGATCCGATCGCGGACCGCGGCGAGAACGATCCCGAGCGGCTCTGGCTGCGCCGCGAGCAAGGCGATGAGCTCCACAAGGCGGTGCGGAAGTTACCGCTCGACCAGCGTGAGGCCATCCTCCTCAAGTTCGAAGGCCGGCTCAAGAACAAGGAGATCGGTGTGATCCTGAGCCGCAGCGAAGGCGCCGTGAAACTGCTGCTCTTCCGTGCCGTCCACGGCCTGCGCCGGCGCTTCAGCGAACAGGAGACGCGGCGATGAATCCACGGCCTGAGGACGTCGACGCCCTCGCGCGCGCGATCGACCGGGTGGTCTTCGCGCAGACCGGCGGTATCCGTGCCGCCGAGACCCAATCAGCGTCGCTGGCCCTCATCTCCTACCTCAACGACAGCTTCCCGCGGGTCGTGGTGGCCGCCGGCCGCCGCGAACGGTTGCAGCGGCGGCTGATCCGAGCGCTGGGCATTCCCAACAGCCCCGCGCCCCCCGGCTGGGGTCGGCTCGAAGTGGAGATGAACCGCCGCTTGGGGAATCTCGATCCCAGGTGGACGCCCGTGGTCGGAGGCGCCGCCCTCGTGCTCCTCGGCGTCGTTGGCTTCGCGGTCTGGCGTCAGCGAGGCTCGGTGAAGCCGGCCATCGCCTCCCTTCGCTAAAAGCGCGAAACTTGGGGCGGCTTCCGCCGTTACATTGAGAATCATGCCCAGCTGGACGACCCGCGCCACGCGAGGGGGCACCCTGGCGCTCCTCTTGCTGATTCCAGCCGTCCTGGCCGGCACCGGCCTTCGGCCGGTGGCGCCGCTGACGGCCGCGGCGATCGTGCCGGGCGTCGCGGCCGACGACCTGGACGAACCCAATGGCCTGATCGCGAGCCGTACGGCGAGGACGGTACCGACGCCGCCCTTTCTCGCCGAGTTGGCCCCGAAGAAAGCACCGGTCCCGTCCGGGCCTGTGACCTATGTCCCCATCCTCTACTACCACTACATCCGAATCAATCCAAATCCGCTCGACCGAGTCGGCTTCAGCCTGTCGACGCCGCCGGCGATGTTCCGAGCCCAGATGCAGTACCTCGCCAACCACGGGTTCCATGTCATCTCGCTGCACCAGGCAGTGGTGGCCATCAAAAACCATAGCGCTCTCCCGTCCCGGCCGGTCGTCCTGACGTTCGATGATGGCTACGCCGACTTCTTTACGACGGCGGCGCCGATCCTGCAGAGCCACGGCTTCACCGCTACGAGCTTCGTGATCAGCGGCCGGATGGGATGGTATGGATTCATGACGCCGAGCCAGGTGGTGGCCGCCGACGCCATGGGGTTCACCATCGGCGCCCACACGGTCGACCACGTGGCGCTGGCGGCGCAAGCGCCGGCCCGGGCGACCTGGGAGATGAAGCAAAGCAAGCTGACCCTGGAGGAGTTGCTCGGGCACCCCGTCGTCGACTTCGCGTATCCCTACGGGAGCTTCAACCAGTACGACATGGCCCAGGCGAAGAGTCTTGGCTTCGAGACCGCGGTCTCGACGATGTACGGGACGGCACACACCGCCGGCCAGCTGTTCTTGCTGTCCCGGATGCGAATTGGCGGCGGATTGCCCCTCAGCTACTTCGCGGGTGTGGTGGGCGGCCCGTCACCGACGTCGGCGGAACTCCGTAGCGTGGGCGGATCGCCAACGACGTCGCCGGCCCCCAGCGCCACCTCGCAACCGAGTCCCACGCCGCGTCCGACGCCGAGTCCCGCCCCGACTCCGATCCCCAGTCCAAGCGCCAGCGCGGCGGCGCTCAGCCGGCCCCTTTCGCTCTGGCTAAGAAAAAGTAGTTCATTAGGGTTGCGGGATTTCCCGGCTTAAGGTTCGTTAGGGTCGCGGGATTCCCACGTAAGTCGTTCATCAGGGTCGCGGGATTCCCGCGTAAGTCGTTCATCAGGGTCGCGGGATTCCCGCGTGTGTAGAGTTAGATCATGACTCCAATTCGCAAAGCCGTTTTTCCTGCCGCTGGACTGGGCACACGCTTCCTGCCCGCGACCAAGGCGCAGCCCAAGGAGATGCTGCCGATCGTCGACAAGCCCATCATCCAGTACGGCGTCGAGGAAGCGGTCGCCGCCGGCATCGACCAGATCATCGTCGTCACCGGCCGGGACAAGCGCGCGATCGTCGACCACTTTGATATCTCCTTCGAGCTCGAACACTACCTGAAGGATCGCGGCAAGACCCGCGAGCTGCAGGTGGTTCGCAAGATCTCAGACATGGTCGACATCACCTACATCCACCAGAAAGAGCCCCTGGGGCTCGGCCACGCGGTGCTGATGGCGAAGGACGTCGTCGGCAACGAGCCGTTCGCGGTTTTCCTCGCTGATGACATCATTCGCTCGCAGGTCCCAGCGATCAAACAGATGATCGACGTCTACGCGCAGCACCAGGTATCCGTGCTGGCGCTCCAGCGGGTCGCGGACGACCAGGTCTCGCGCTACGGGGTGGTCAAGGTCGCTCGGAGCGACGGCCGGATCCACGAGGTCGTCGACATGGTGGAGAAGCCCGAGCCTGGAAAGGCTCCCTCGAACCTCGCCATCCTGGGCCGCTACGTGCTCAAGCCGTCTATCTTCCCCATCCTGGAGACCACCCACGAGGGCGTCGGCGGCGAGATCCAGCTCACCGATGCCCTGCGCGCCATGGCCCAGCAGGAGAAGATGCTGGGGCTGGAATTCGAGGGCACCTACCACGACGTCGGCACGGTCAGCGGTTTCTTGAAGACGTCGATCGCCTTCGCGCTGGAGCGTCCCGGCTTGCGGGACGAACTGCTGCGCTATCTGGGAAGCCTGGACGGGCTCAAGCCCTCCCAGCCGTAACCCCTCCCCCTCTGGGGGAGGGTGGGGCGCAAAACCCTAGGAGAACGGGCGCGCGCGGGCCTATAATAAGGGGTCTGTTGAGTGGCTTTAGCTACGTATTTGGGTCCAGAGATGGCAGTTTCAGGGAGACGCAGATCCGACGAGGACCGGGTCGTTCGGTATTTGAATACCGAGGGCGACTTCGAGGTCGAGGTGTCGCACACGCTGAACAAGTGGTGCGTCACCGTCTTTCAGCTGCCCTCGAAACAGGTCGTGGCCCAGGACTTTTTCCCCGAGCGGTGGAAGGCGCTGGCGCGGGCGCAGGACTTCGTGCGCATCCTTAACACGCGCAACAAACCCCAACCGGAGACGGACGAAGAGCCCTGATCCGTAACTCGTCGCGGGCTTTCTGGCTTCATGAATGGGGTGCGCTTGCCTTCGTGGTGACGGTCATCATTGGCCTGCTGGTGGTGCCGGCTGCGCTGCTGCTGGCAGGCGGCAGCAAGCCGGCCTCGCCCACCAACCTGACGCTGCTGGCCCCGACGCCCGCTCCCAGCTTCTGCGTCCCGGCGGCGACGCCGACGCCGTCCGCATCAGCGACGGCGAAGAGCAGCCCGACGCCGACCCCGACCCCAACGCCATCCCCTACACCATCGGCATCGGCAAGCCCGTCGGCGACGGCGATCGCCGGCGCCTCGACGACTCCCTGCCCGTCGCCCACGGCGACGACCTCACCGTCGCCGAGCGGCAGCCCGAAGGCGTCGGCCTCGCCCTAAGAACCCGCGTAACTCCGGGCCTTGCGGCCTCGTTCCTTTCTCGGTGAAGATGCGCGCCGTCGTTCTGCTTCCTCCTTCTAGCCGGGTGTGATACGCCCGGCGCTCCCCTAACTCCAGTCAGTCCATCGGCAACGCCGACTCCCGGCGTCAAGGCGACCCTTACGGTCACGCCGGCCAGCGCCCCGGTGGGCGCGATGGTGACGCTCGACGGAACCGGATGCCAAAACCCGGGTCAGCCGACCTACCTGGTCTTCGAAGGCGAAGGCGGCTCGGAAACTGGCACGGTCGGCGCGGTCGACATTCCGAACGTGCCCACCGATGCGGCCGGCCACTTCCATCTCTCGTTTACGATCCCGGCCCAACTTCACTCGCTGCAGGGCCGCGGCGGCGGGCCGGTACGGCTGGGAACCTACGACTTTGCGAGCAAGCCGGCGGCGTGCCTCATCCAATTCACCGTGACCGCTGCCTGATCGGCCGAGACCGTCCTTCTACGCGTCGCGGTCGGTGTCGCCCAGAACGATCGAGCCGTTTCGCGGCACGATCTGCGCGCGGCGCAGTTCGAGCTCGGCGATGACGCGGCTGTTGTCGAGAACTGCCAGCACGATGTTGTCGCGGAGGGCGAGCTCGCCGATCCGCACGCAGTCCTTGAGGAAGGGGAAGACGAGTGGGCGCACCAGGTTGACGATGTACCGATACTCCGAGTCCACGTCATCCAGTGCATCCGTCAGGCTCTCGTCGCGGAAGGCGAGGATGAACAGCTCGTCGTTGAGCGGAATCAGGTCGGTCCAGCTGTAGGCCTCGCCCGGCGCGTCAGGAATGAGGCTGCGCTTCTGCCGGAAGAGCTCCAGCCGGGATTGCAGGCGGCGCATCGGGCCGGAGGGGCCTTCGATGAAGAAGGGGACGTCCTTGAGCGGCGCCTGGGCCGGCTGGGCAGGATAGCGGGTGGAGAAGCCGACGGCGGCCTGGCCCAGGAAGGGAGCCGGCACCTTGATCACGAGCTCCTGAAGCATTAGCCGAAACTCCTTCCGCTCTTGATTATACCGTCGCNNNNCAATGCGCGAGGACGCCATCCGCGTCCCTGGCATTCAGCACCCAATCGGGCGTCAGCCCCGCCCTACGTCCGATGGCGCAGCCGTAGCGGACGGAGTCGAACTCGGCGGGGTAGTGGGCGTCGGTGTCGATCGCCAGCAGCACGCCCGCCTCCCAGGCTTGGCGAGCCCAGGTGTCGTTGAGATCGAGGCGCCACGGACTGCTGTTGATTTCCAGGGCCGTCCCCGTCTTGACGGCTTCCGCGATCACCGCCTCGACGTCGAGGTTGGTCTCCCCGCGGCGGTCGAGACGTCTGGAGGTCGGATGGGCGTAGACGTCCACGTACGGCGATCGTAGCGCGGTCAGGACCCGCTGTGTGATGACATCTTTGGGCTGGTCGAGCGCCGTATGGACCGAGGCGACCACCACGTCGAGGGAGGCCAGCGTTTCGTCGGGAAGGTCGAGACTGCCATCCGGCAGGATGTCGACCTCGGCGCCGTTCAAGACCCGCGCCATGCCCGGTCGGGCATTGACGGCCGCGATCTCGGCGGCGCGGGCTCGAAAGCGCTCGGGCGTCAGTCCCTGGGCGATCGTCAACGATTGCGTGTGGTCCGTCAAGGCGATGTAGGCATAGCCGCGCTCCTTCGCGGCGCGGGCCATCACGGCGATCTCGTCGCGCCCGTCGCTCCAGTTGCTATGGGTGTGCAGGTCGCCGCGTAGGTCCGCCTGCTGCACTAGGCTGGGCAGCGGGCCGATGGCCGCCAGCTCGATCTCGTCCCGTCCCTCGCGTAGCTCGGGCGGGATCCAGGCGCAGCCGACCGCCGCATAGACGTCCTCTTCCGTCGCGCCGGCGATGGCCTTGCCCATCCGCTCGGCGCGGGCGTGCAACTGCAGGTTGTGCGCCTGCGACCCGGTGAAGGTCACCCAGGCGGCGCCGAAACTGTCCGGCTTCACGGCCCGCAGGTCGACCTGCATGCCGGAGCGCACCCGGATGCTGGTCGTGATGCCGCGCTGCGCGATCACCTCGTTCACCTGCGGCAGACGGGTGAACTCGACACCGATCGCCTCGGGATCGTCACTCGCCACCAGCAGGTCGAGCTCGCCGACCGTTTCGCAGGCGCGGCGCAGGCTGCCGGCGACCTCCGCCCGCGCCACGCCGGGAAGGGCGCGCAGCGTGATCAGGACCGAATCGGCCAGGATCCAGGCTTCCGGGAAGTAGATGCGGCCCTCCGTCCGCTTGAGCATGGCGATGCCCTTGAGGATGTTCTCTTCGGTCTTCGCCTTGATGCCGCGCACCGAGAGCAGCCGGTGGGTGCGGGCGGCGTCCTCCAGCGCGTCGAGGCTGAGAATGCCGAGTGTGTCGTAGATGTCTTTGGCGGTGCGCGGGCCCAGGCCCGGGACCCGCGTGAGTTCCAGCAGGGCCGGCGGCACCTCGGCCTCGAGGCGGGTCAGGAACTCCAGCTGTCCGGTGGTAACGTACTCGACGATCTTCTTCTCGATCGCCTCGCCGATGCCAGGGACGTCCTTCAACCGGCCTTCCTTGACCAGGTCCGCGACCTCGGTGGTCAGGTTGTCCAGCTGGCGGACGGCTTCCCGGTAGGCGCGGATCTTGAAGAAGTTCTCACCCCGGATCTCGAGCAGATCGGCAACGCGGTTGAGCATTGCCGCGACGTCGGCATTCCGCACGTCAGTAACCTAGCAGGCGATGCTGCTGGATGGCGTGCGGGTTCTCGACCTCTCCCGGCTGCTACCCGGCGGGTACTGCACGCAGCTGCTGCAGGCGCATGGCGCCCAGGTGACGAAAATCGAGCCCCCCACCGGTGACCCCATCCGGGCGCTCCCTGGCGGCGGCGTCTATTTCGACGCGCTGCACCACGGCAAGCATTTGCTCACGCTCGACCTGCGCTCCGAGGAGGGTCGGGAGGCGCTCCGCCGGCGGGTCGCCGACGCCAACGTCCTGGTGGAGGGTTTCCGGCCCGGCGTGATGGAACGGATGGAGCTCGGATACACAGCGCTGGCGGCCATCAACCCCGCCCTGGTCTACTGCGCGATCACGGGCTACGGGTCGGGCGGACCGATGGCCACCCGCGCCGGCCACGACCTCAACTACCTGGCGCGCAGCGGGGCGCTCGCATTGATGCCACTGCGCGACGGCGCCCCCGCCATCCCTGGCCTGCAGGTAGCGGACATGGCCGGCGGGCTGGAGGCCGCCTTCCTCATCGCCGCCGCCCTCGCGAGTCGTGAGAAGACCGGACGAGGGAGCCGCGTGGAGGTCTCGATGACGGATCTGATGCGGAGCTGGACCGCCCTTCCGCGGGCGGCTCAGCGAGCTGGCCTCCCCGGCCTCCCGCTCACCGGCGAGCTGCCCTGCTATCGCGTCTACGCCGTGGCGGACGGCTTCCTGACCGTCGCCGCGCTCGAGTCCGACTTCTGGGTGGCGTTCTGCGATGCCATCGATCGAGACGACTTGAAAGACCAGCAGTTCGATCCGGCGGCGATCGAGGCCGTCCAGGCGACGCTGGGCCAGGCAACCCGAGCCGAATGGGCGAAGCGCTTCGGCGATCGCGACGTCTGCGTGGAGCCGGCGCTGCGACTCGAGGAGTCGGAAGGGGATTGAGGCGCCGGTCGGAAGTTTCACCGACTTCTTGCCGGTCTCTCACGCTCTTCTAATCAGGGTCCGGCACCATTGAGGGGTCGTCAAAACCCCCAGGAAGGAGAGTTCACGTATGAAGTTGAATCGTTGGATCGTGCTACCGGCGGCCGGCCTGGCCGCCGTGATTATCGGGGTGGCCGCTGTTGAAGCGGCGCCGTCGCCCTCCGCGTCGCCGACCGGCTCGAAGAACTACGCGCAGGTCTTTGTCGACAAGCTGGCCGGGATCCTGCACTTGACGCCGGCCCAGACGCAGGACGCGCTCAAGCAGGCACAGCTGCAGACCGTCGACCAGATGCTGAAAGACGGCAAGATCACGCAGCAGCAGGCGGACGCGATGAAGGCCCGCATCAATGCCGGGCAGGGTCTTGGCTTCGGCTTTGGCCGCCACGACGGGTTCAAAGGCCATCGGGGGCTGATGAAAGATCTCAAGACCGCCGAGCTCAATGCGGCCGCCTCGGCGCTGCGCATGAGCACCGCCGATCTGCAGAGCGCCCTTCGCTCGGGGAAGTCATTGACCGATCTCGAGACCCAGCAGAACGTGAGCGACAGCGCCGTCAAGGCCGCGATGAAGGCTGCGGCCAAAGGCGTCCTCGACAAGGCCGTCAAGGCCGGAACCATCACCCAGGCGCAGGCCGATGCGATCCTGTCGCGCGTGGGAACCGGGTTGAACTTCCGGCACCACAAGCCAGAGCAGGAATCGGGCGAGGCGGCACCGGGTCAATCGCCGAGCGCGCCAACGCCGACTCCGACGCCGAGTCAGTCGTAATCGACCCCTCGATCTAGCGCATTACAACTTCGCGACGAAGCGGGCACCAGCCGGCGACGGTCTGGTCGCCCGCTTCTTGTTGTAGTGTTGCGCGCCTAAGCTGGATCTCGGGAGGAGTGGCTTGCGCGAGGCCACGGACCTTGAACTGGCTTCAATTCGTCGTGGCCGCGCTGGAGTTGCCGCCGGATCCCCGGGAGCGTCGCCTCTGGGGTCGCCTGGCGGTGCTACAGCTGATCTATTCGCTAGCTGGCCTGGTGTTCGGGCTCGCCTGCATCGTGGGTGGCATCCTGCTTTTCTTCCACGGTGTGTCCGGCTCGAGCAGCTGGATCGGCGAGGCCATCGGCGTGCAGAGCAAACTGTCGGATGCCGCGCCTGGCACGGTGCTGTTCGTGGTCGGCCTTGCTGTCGTCTGGCTCACCCGGTTCGCCGTCCGCGTCAGGCGACCGATCGACATCGAGCTCCGAGCTCGGGTACACGCCGCTGAGCGGCGCGAGCGCCAGCGGCGTGAGCATGAGCGGCGACCCAAGGCCGGCTGACCCTACGTCGTGGGCGCGTACCGGCGGTAGATCGCCTCGACCTGACGGCGGGTGTTCTCGCGACTGCCGCTGTTGTCGATCACGACGTCGGCGCGGGCGCGCTTCTCATCGAGTGGCATCTGGGCGGCGATCCGCTGCCGAGCTTCTTCCTCGGTGAGCCCGTCCCGCTCGTTGAGCCGGCGCAGCTGCGTCTTGGAATCGACCCATACCACGATGACGGTCTCGACGGTACGGGTGCGGTCGTTCTCATAGAGCAACGGGATATCGACCACCAGCACGCCCCGTCGAGATCCGCGGGCAGCGATTTCGGCGTCGATCCGCTCCCGGATGCGCGGGTGCGTAATGGCGTTGAGCTTGCCGCGGGCGACCGGATCCGCGAAGATGATCCGGCCGAGCTTGCCGCGGTCGAGGCGGCCGTCCGCTAACAGGACGTCGCGGCCGAAGGCCGTCGCGATCTCCACGAGCGCGGGTTGCCCGGGCTCGACGACGTCGCGGGCCAGCTGATCGGCATCGATGACGTCAGCCCCGAGCTGGGCGAACATCGACGCCACCATCGACTTGCCGGAACCGATCCCCCCGGTAAGACCCAGGACTTTCATGAGACCGTACGATTACCAAAGATGGCGCTGATCAAGTCGATTGCCGTGCTGGCCGTCGTGCTGGCCGCGATCGCCTACTTCACCATCCGGGCGCGCCAACTCTATCGGATCTTGCGCCTGGGTCCTACCGAGAACCGCTTCGACCACCTCCCCGAACGTTTTCGCGGCGTACTGAGCTACGTCGGCCTTCACACCCGGATGTTCCGCAACGTCTATTCGGGCACGCTTCACTTCTTCATTTTTTACGGTTTCGTCGTCCTCCTCACGGCGATCATCCAGGCCTTCGGCGAGGGCATCTTCCCGGGCTTCAGCCTGGCGGCGATCGGCGGCACCACTTGGATCGCGTCCCTCCAGGACCTGTTCGGCGTCCTGGTGCTGGTTGGCGTCCTGATGGCCCTAGTCAACCGCTTGATCATCCGGCCGCGCCAGTTTCACGAGAGCAACGAGATTGATGCGCTGATCATCCTCGGACTGATCGCCACCATCATGATCGGGATGCTGGGCCAGAACGCGGCCCGCGTGGCGCAGGGTGGCGATCCGTCGGCTTCGTGGCGGCCGGTGTCCTCGCTGATCGCGCGCGCGTTTGAAAGCTTCGGCTGGCAGGGCACCGCGGCGATCCCGGCGCACGAGGTCTTTTACTGGACTCACGTCCTCGCGGTGCTGGCCTTCCTCGTCTACATCCCGAGCTCGAAGCACCTGCACATCATCGTCGCCATCCCCAACGTCTTCTTCCGCAAGCTACCGCCCAAGGCGGGTGCGGCGCTCACGCCGGTCGATCTCGAGCACGCCGAGCATTACGGCGTCAGTGCGGTCACGCAGTGGTCCTGGAAGAACCTGCTGGATCTCTACTCCTGCACCGAATGCGGCCGCTGCCAGGAGCAGTGCCCGGCCTTCCTTACCGGCAAACCGCTCAACCCCAAAATGATCATCGTCGATGCCCGGGAGAATCTCTTCAAGACCGTCCGGGATGCGCCGGCGGAGCAGCGGCGCGCGCCACAGCAGACTCAGAAGCTGATTGGCGACGCGATCAAGGAGGACGAGATCTGGGCATGCGTGGCCTGTGGCGCCTGTCAGCAGGAATGCCCGGTGCTGATCGAGCACGTGCCCAAGATCATCGACATGCGCCGCAGCCTCGTGCTGGAAGAGAGCAAATTTCCCAAGGAAGCGCAGGGCGCACTGCGGAACATCGAGACCCAGGGCAACCCCTATGGCCTGCCGCGCTCCCAGCGTTCCGACTGGGCCCAGGGCCTCGACGTCAAGACGATCGAGGAGAAGCCCGATGCCGAGTACCTCTACTTCGTCGGCTGCGCCGCGTCCTACGACGAGGCCAACCGGGCGGTGGCGCGAGCCTTCGTCGGGTTACTGCAAAAGGCCGGCGTCGACTTTGCCATCCTCGGCCAGCGGGAGACCTGCAACGGCGACCCGGCGCGGCGCATCGGCAACGAGTACCTCTACCAGACCCAGGCGCAGCAGAACATCGAGGCGATGAACGCCGTGAAGGTCAGGAAGGTGATCGCCACCTGCCCGCACTGCTTCAACACCATCAAGAACGAGTTCCCCCAGTTCGGCGGCACCTATGAAGTCGTCCATCACACCCAGTTGTTGGCCAGCCTGATCAAAGACGGCCGGCTCCGGCCCAGCAAGGCGATCGAGAGCAAGTTCACCTACCACGACTCCTGCTACCTCGGCCGCTGGAACGACATCTACGACCCGCCCCGTGCCGTCGTCGAGGCCATCCCGGGTGCGGAGCTCGTCGAGATCGAGCGCCATCACAAACGGGGCTTCTGCTGTGGCGCCGGCGGCGGCCGCATGTGGATGGAGGAGAAGATCGGCAAGCGCATCAATCACGAGCGCGTCGAGCAAACGCTGCGCACCCAGGCGCCTCGGGTGGCGACCGCCTGTCCCTTCTGCCTCACGATGTTCCGCGATGGCATCTCCGCCAAGAGCGCCGAGGCGCAGCTCCAGGTTCAGGATCTCGCCCAGTACCTCGCCGACGCGATGGACGGCGTGATCCCGCAGGCTTGAGCGATCCAAGCGGATTCCTCGTTTTAGAGCGGCAACCGGACTACGTCCGGGATTCGGATAACCCGGGCTACCGCGGGTTGTATCGATTACCGCCGTTCTCCCAGGAGCTGCTCGCGCAAGGCTTTGAAGACCCCGCTGTCTTTCACCATGAGCCTGCGGGTCGCCTGGAGCAACTGGGATTCGGTGTCGCCTCGGGCTCGCCCTTCATGACGACCGTTGGCGACATGCCAACCGAAGCAGAAGCTGAGTTTCGCCAATACCTCAACGATAGCGGCTTATTCGCGGGCGAATCGATCGCGGAGGATTACCGACGCGCCTACCTCGCAAAGTGGGAGGAACATCCAGGGATGCTGCGACATATCTGGGAGGTCTTTGCTGTTGAGGGGTTGCCGGTTACGCCCAACGGAGATTTGGAGGGTTCTGATGAACTACTGGGCTACCGCGGTGGTCCTGAACTTCATGATGGCAAGATCGCAAGCGTCAGCTCTTTCGGTAGTACGCTGACCGTCCTGGTGGCCACGATTGAAGGGCGCGAGGTGGGGTTGAAATTCCTCGACGTCCAGCGGATCAAACAGCATCAACCGATTGGCATGCAGCTGTACGCTCTAGCCGAAATGGCCGGAACCCACCCATGGCGCAGGTTCGTCTTTGTTAATTGGGACGACGAAGACGAGGCGCAACTTGAGGTGATCAGCAAAGGTTTCGAGTCCGAGCCTGCTTAGCCGCCCGCCTAGCGCTGCAAGGCTTTCGACGCCTCGTCCATCGCCCGCTCGAAATCGTTCCCCACGTCGAAGCACGGGACTTGAAGACGCGTGCACGCTTGGTCCACTTGAGCTGACCAGGCGGCCACCTCGGCAGCAACGGAAGCGACGAGATCGGGTGCCGCATCTTTTAACCACGGGTTCGGGCCACGCCCGTCGCGGACGTCGGCCGGAGTCGCCGCGCGCCTGATTAGGAAGACGACCCTTGCGTCGTGTTCCGAGCGGAGTTGCGCAGCGGTTTCGGGAAGGATGACCTCACCTTCAATTCCAAAGGATTGCTGCGATGCATAGAGGAACGAGACGGCCCTCTCCAGGTAGGGCGCAAACATGCCCGCGGCTCGTGGGATTCGTTCCGGGCCCTTGGGCATCGGAGGTCGCCAAGCAGGTTGCGCGACTTCCAGGACAGCCCATATCAGGTCGGTCGGGATGAACGCGATGGCATTGCTTCTCACCAGCCGCCGCGCCAATTCCGACTTTCCGCAACGCGGAGGGCCTCCAATCAGGTAGACCACGGACCCACCCTATCCAATAACCTGGTTTGACTTCGCTCCTTTGAAGCGGTACTGTACAGAGGCAATGAGGCTGCGGATCAACACAGGCACGCTCGCGACCTTCAGGGGCGGAGCCTGCCTAGCACGGGCCTCACAGTATTGAAAGCCTAGTAATTTAGACCCCGACGCGAGCGCTTTCGACCGTGTGGCCCGCAGGCCCACGGTTTTTTGTTGTTCCGCGCAAATCATCGAGGAGTTGAGATCATGGCGATCCACAAGAGCGAATTGAATACGTCAGCCGTCGAGGTGGAGGGCATCTCGAAGCGCTTCGGGGACGCCCGCCGTCCGCATCGGCTGATGCCCTGGCGGAAGGCGAAGAAGCCAAAGCTGGCGCTCGACCAGGTGTCACTGCACGTCGAGACCGGCCGGATCACCGGGATCCTCGGCGCCAACGGCAGCGGGAAGTCGACGCTGATCCGGATCCTGGCAACGTTGCTCACACCCGATGCGGGGAGCGCATCGGTCTTCGGCTACGACGTGGTGTCGCAACCGGACGCTGTGCGCCGCCACATCAACCGCGTCTCGGTCGAGGCCTCGTTCTTCAAAGAGATGAGCCCCTGGGAAAACATGCTCTACGCCGCGCGCCTCTACGGCAGCGGCGG